>Ga0123336_10000579_pt1 | contig 36151 bp, 36 predicted proteins | sample SSSSmetaG_FD_96466 | JGI IMG/M metagenome (GOLD analysis project Ga0123336, IMG submission 96466) | Glacier valley bacterial and archeal communities from Borup Fiord, Nunavut, Canada, to study Microbial Dark Matter (Phase II) - ​SSSS metaG | ecosystem: Environmental > Aquatic > Freshwater > Ice...
ATCTCGATGCCGATGCCGATGAAGCGGCCGGTGGTCGCTTCGCGGAATTCCTTCCATGATTTCTTGTCGAAATACTGCGAATGCGGGTCGAGCCCGGCGACCATGCCGCTGATGGCGTCACCGATGAGCTTCTTCTCGTCGACTGGTTCCACATAGTCGGTCTTGACCATGCCGAACACCGCCGCGAGTTGCTGCAACTCTTCGAGCGGCAGTTGCGAGACGCCATTGCGCGCCGTGGCCTGCAACTGCATCGTGGTAAGTGCACCGGCGACGGCGCCGACCGCGAGCCACCCTGCGACTTTCAGTTTGGAACCCATGAGTGACCCCTTTTGCTGCCGGTTTCCGGCGGTATTCGTGCCCATTGAGGCCCCTTGGCCAGTATATTCCCGCGACCCTTTCACAGAGTGGCCAGGGTCGGGAAAGTTGCACGGCCAAACGGGCTTTTATCCGGGGCTGCTGCCTCTGCCGGCGGCCCGCCTTGTCGGACAAGGCCTGCAACAAGTGCCGCCGTCGTCTTGCCGGTGGGCGGCAGTTGCCCGGGCAAGATTGCATGGATACCCACGCGCGGAGCACTGCCATGCACACCCTGATCCACGCCACTCGCGCCAGCCGGCACGGGGTTCCCCAGCCGTCGATCGACGACGGTCACCTGTCGCGACGGCGGGAGGCGCTGGCCGGTTTTTCGGCCACCGGTGGCGTGATCGGTGGTAACGAGCTCACGGGGTTGTTGCGCAGTGCTTCGGATCAGCCGATCTCGCTGCTGGCGCACTGGATCGTGTCCCGCGAAGTGTTCATGCTGAACCTTGATTCCGAGAACTACCTGCCGAAATTCCAGTTCGACTTCGATCACATGACCGTGCGTCCGGGCGTGCGCGACGTGATTGCCGAATTGGGTGCGCCGTTCGACGATTGGGAACTGGCGCACTGGTTCACCCGAACCAACAACTGGCTCGACGGCCGTTCGCCGGCGGAGGCGATTGCCGCCAGCCCCGCCGACGTGCTGCACGCAGCCCGGGCCGACCGCTTCGTCGCCATGGGCTGACGATGGCGCCGTTCGCCCATTTGCAAAGATTTACCCGACTCACGCAGAGACTTCAATGCCGCACTGCGGCGTCTGCGGCGTCTGCGTTGGCTGCCGCCGTCTTGCTGCCGACCATCACCGCCTGCTCCACCTTGCCCGCCATCGTGCCCGACATGGGCGGACCGCGCGCCACCGCGCAGGTCAGCGGCCAGCACGGCCCGTTGTCGACCACGCGCAGCCGGCAGATCCTCGACGCGCTCAAGGGCAGCAACCCGCAGGCGAATCGGCTCGACAGGCACCTTGCGCTCGAGCAGGCCATCAGCGACAGCCCGCTGACCGCCGGCAACCGCGTGCGCCTGCTGGAAGACGGCCCGGCCACCTACCGGGCCATGCTCGCCACCATCGCCACCGCGCGCGACCACATCAACATGGAGAGCTACATCTTCGAGGATGACGACACCGGCAAGCAGTTCTCGGATGCCCTGCTGGCGCAGCAGGCGCGCGGCGTACAGGTGAACATTGTTTACGACAGCGTGGGAACGCTGGGCACGAAGCCGGAGTTCTTCGGGCGCTTGCGCGACGGCGGCATCAAGCTTCTCGAATTCAACCCGGTCAACCCCCTGGCTGCCAAGGCCGGCTGGGACGTGAACCAGCGCGACCACCGCAAGCTCTTGATCGTTGATGGCCGCACCGCTTTTCTCGGTGGCATCAACATCAGCGGCGTGTATTCGGGCGGCTCGTTCAGCCGTGGGTCGGGCAACCGGCCGTCGGACAAGCCCGGCGACACCGCCGGCAAGAAGCCCGCCAAGACGCAGCCCTGGCGCGACACCGACCTGCAGATCGACGGCCCGGTCGTTGCCGAGTTCCAGAAGCTGTTCATCGACACCTGGACCAAGCAGAAGGGTGAGCCGCTCGCCGCGCGCGACTACTACCCCACGCTCACCGCGCAAGGCGTTGAGGTGATCCACGCCATCGGCAGCTCGCCCGACGACGAATACAGCCTCATCTACGCGACGCTCATTTCGGCCATCGACAACGCCGAAACCGAGGTGCTGTTGACGAACGCCTACTTCGTGCCCGACCCGCAACTGCGTGCGTCGTTGAAATCGGCCGTTGCACGCGGCGTCGACGTCAAGATCATCCTGCCCGGCACTTCCGACTCGGCGCTCGTTTTCCACGCCGGCCGCTCGTACTACGACGAGTTGCTCAAAGCCGGGGTGAAGCTCTTCGAGCGCCGCGATGTGATGCTGCATTCCAAGACGGCGCTTGTCGACGGCGTGTGGTCGACAGTCGGCTCGACCAACCTCGACTGGCGCAGCTTCCTGCACAACCAGGAGTTGAACGCCGTGGTGCTCGGCGAGTCCTTCGGCAACCAGATGCGCGCCGCGTTCGAAGCCGACCTGATGCGCGCCGAGCCGATCGCGCTGCGCGAATGGCGGCGCCGCACACTCGACTTGCGAGCCAAGGAAGTCTTTGCGCGAATCTGGCAATACTGGTTATAAGCTATTGCATGGCCTTGACCACCATCCTCATCAGCGCCGGTTTCTCGCACCGCATACTGCTGTGGGTTGGCATGGCACTCGCCGGCTTGCTCGGCGTGCTGACAGTACCCGCCGCGAATGCGCAAGACGCCGCCGGCCTGCGTGCCCGCCACACCGCGCTGCGTGACGCGCTTGCGACGAGCCTGTTCCAGCGTCCGCTGGTGCTCGAATCGACACAGGCCGACGGCAGCCTGAAGGGTGATGTGTACGCGGTGGTCGCCCAGCCGTACAGCGTCGTCGGCCCGGCGCTGCAGGTCAGCGAGCACTGGTGCGACGTACTCATCGTGCACCTGAACGTGAAGCAATGCCGTACGCGCGGCAGCGGCGCGCAGACCACGGTGAACCTCGTGGTCGGGCGCAAGTTCGACCAGCCTGTGGACGACGCCTACCAGGTCGCGTTCGCATACCGGGTGGCTGCCAATGAGCCCGACTACCTGCAGGTTCGCCTCGACGCCGAGGCCGGCCCGCTGGGCACGAAGAACTACCGCATCGTGTTCGAAGCCGTGCCGCTGGACGCGACCCGCAGCTTCGTGCACATGTCGTACTCCTACGGCTACGGCATGGCGGCACGGTTGGCGATGGAGGGCTACCTCGCGACACTCGGGCGCGACAAGGTCGGCTTCAGCGTCGTCGGCCGCAAGCCCGACGGCAGCGCCGACTACGTGGGCAGCGTGCGCGGCCTCGTCGAACGCAACACGATGCGCTACTACCTTGCCATCGAGGCCTATCTCGGCGCCCTGGCGCTGCCCCCCGAGCAACAGGCCGACAAGCGCATGAGCGACTGGTACACCGCCACCGAGCGGCATGCGCGCCAGTTGCACGAGATGGAGCGCGACGAGTACCTCACCATGAAGCGCAAGGAAGTGGCTCGCCAGCTGGCGAGCCCGTGACACCGCATCGACCAGGACTCATCATGACCGTGCACGCCGTCTCGAAAGTTCGCCTCGACAAGGACGGCCGCATCACGGCCGTGTACTGGGGCCGGGTCGACACCCATCGCAATGAGTGGGCCGAACCCGAGAGCGTTGCGCCGGTATCCACCGTGGTGGCGGCGCTGCTCGCCGGTGATGCGGTGTTCGCGTTGTTCCCGGCAACACACGGCCACCTGCCGGACCGCCGCTTCGTGGCCGTGGACTACGAGAACGGCTCGCAGTCGATCGCGCTCGAAGGTGCGCCCACGCACGAGCGCGAGGTGCATGACATGGACCGCCTGTCGCCTTGACCCAACTCAGACCAGCTCAGACCCGTTCGACCACCAGCGCAATTCCCTGGCCCACGCCGATGCACATGGTGACGAGCGCATAGCGCCCGCCCGTGCGGTGTAACTGGTTCACTGCCGTGCTCGCGAGCCGCGCACCACTGGCGCCGAGCGGGTGCCCCAGGGCGATGGCGCCGCCGTTCGGGTTGACGCGAGCGTCCTCGTCGGCCAGGCCCAGGTCGCGAAGCACCGCCAGGCCCTGGGCCGCGAAGGCTTCATTGAGCTCGATCACGTCCATCTGCGCGAGCGTGAGGCCGGTGAGTTGCAGCACCTTGCGCGTGGCCGGTGCCGGCCCGAAGCCCATGATGCGCGGCGCCACCCCCGCCGTTGCCATGCCGACCACGCGGGCGCGCGGCGTCAGGCCGTGGCGCGCGGCGGCGGCTTCACTGGCGAGCAGCAGCGCGCAGGCGCCGTCGTTCACGCCGCTCGCATTCCCGGCGGTCACGCTGCCTTCGGGCCGGACCACGGGCTTGAGCTTTGCCAGTGCATCCAGGCTGGTGGCGCGCGGGTGTTCGTCCTGGCCGACGATGATCGGCTCGCCTTTCTTTTGCGCCACGGTCACGGGCGTGATCTCGGCGTCGAAGAAGCCGCTGGCCTGTGCCTTCAGCGCGTTGGCCTGCGAGCGCAGTGCCATGCGGTCTTGCGCGGCGCGCTCGATTTTGAAGTCCTGCGCCACGTTCTCGGCGGTCTCGGGCATGGAGTCGACGCCGTACTGCGCCTTCATCAGCTTGTTCACGAAGCGCCAGCCAATGGTCGTGTCGTGCACCGCGTTCACGCGGCTGAATGCCGACTCGGCTTTCGGCATCACGAACGGCGCGCGGCTCATGCTTTCCACGCCGCCGGCGATCATCAACTGCGCTTCGCCGGCCTTGATGGCGCGTGCCGCCGTGCCCACCGCGTCGAGCCCCGAGCCGCACAGGCGGTTGATGGTGGCGCCGGGCACCTCGACCGGCAGGCCTGCCAGCAGCGCCGACATGCGCGCGACGTTGCGGTTGTCTTCGCCGGCCTGGTTGGCGCAGCCGAAGATCACATCGGTGACTGCGGCCCAGTCGAGCTGCGGGTGGCGCGCCATCAAGGCCTTGAGCGGGACCGCGCCCAGGTCATCGGCACGCACCGACGACAGCGCGCCACCGTAGCGGCCGAACGGGGTGCGAAGGGCGTCGCAGATGAAGGCTTGTGTTGGCATGGGGAACGCCGGTCGAATGCGGGACGCCGATGTTAGGCCCTAGCTGTAGCGAATGTCCGCCGGGACCAGGCGCTCGGAGGCTTCGACTTGCGACGCCGGGTCGAGCTCCATCGCGACCTGGCTGCACACCGCACGGCAGAGCAGGGCCACGCGTTCGCTTTGCAGGCGGTAGTACATCTGCACGCCTTCGCGTCGCTTCGCCAGCACGCCGCAGCGGTACAGCGTGGCCAGGTGCTGGGACATGTTCGGCTGCGTCGTGTCGATCTCGGCGAGCAGTTCGGTCACGTTCTTCTCGCCGTGACAGACCGCGCTGATGATCTTCAGGCGGATCGGGGTCGAGAGCACCGAGAACAACTCGGCTACTGCGGCGAACACGCGGTCTTGGTCGGTGGCGTTGCCCATGGGCGTGCGTGGTGTTGTCGGCGCTTGGGCGGGGCGCATGCGAGGTGCATGCGGGGGTTGCGTTCGGTTCATGTGCTCACCAGCCCCGGGTTGCCTTGCATGCCGATCAGCTTCGGCGTGTTCAAGGTGCGCGGCTTGACGCGCCCGCCCTGCGCGCCGAGCCACGACTCGACCACGTCCCACACCGGCTTCGTGCCGGGCGCCGTGCGCGCCTCTTCCGCCACCGGTGCCCAGCCGGCCACCTTGTAGGTCTTGCCGGCCTCGATCGCCTTGCCGTTCAAGTGCATGTTGCTGATGCGCGCGCCCATCTTCTGTGCCGGGTCGCAGGTGTAGGCCAGCCCGCCGACGCGCACCATGTCGCCGCCCTGCTGGTAGTACGGGTCGGGGTTGAAGAGGTTGTCGGCCACGTCCTCCAAGATGGTCTTGATCGCCTCGCCGGTGAGCGCGTTGACGGTGGCATAGGGGTAGGTGATGGCGAGCTGGTCCATCATCCGCTCGCGTGTAATGGTGTCGCCGGGCAGCAGCGTGGTACCCCATCGAAAGCCCGGCGAGAACGCGATCTCGGCGCCTTGCACGTTCATCAGTGCGTCGCAGATCAGCTGGTCCCAGCTGCCGTTGAAGTTGCCGCGCCGGAACAGCAGACCGTCGGTCACCGCCAGCTTCTCGGCGAGCTTCGCCTCGAACGGCGCACGCACTCTGGTGATGAGGGCGTCCATCAAAGGGTCGGCCTGCAGCTGGTTCGCGAAGACCGGCAGCAGGCGGTAGCGTAAGTCGACGACCCGGCCGCTCTTCACGTCGAAGTCGATCACGCCGAGGAACTTGCCGTTGCAGCCGGCGTTCGTGACCAGCGTCTTGCCGCCGGCCGTGCTTCCCCCGTTGGCGACGGGCACCGCCACCGGCACGCCGTCGTGCGTGTGGCCGCCGAAGATGGCGTCGATGCCGCGTACGCGGGTCGCTAGTCTGAGGTCGACATCCATCCCGTTGTGCGACAGCGGGACGACGACCGTGGCACCCTTGGCGCGCACCTCGTCGACCACCTTCTGCATGTTCTCGTCCTGGATGCCGAAGCTCCAGTCGGCCATCAGGTAGCGCGGGTTCGCGATCGGCGTGTACGGGAAGGCCTGGCCGATGATGGCGCACGAGACGCCGTTGATCTCGCGCAAGGTGTAGGGCTTGAACACCGGGTCGCCGAAGTCGGTGGTCTTGATGTTCTGCGCGAGGAACTCGATGCGGCCCTTGAAGTCGCGTTCGACGATGTGCTTGACGCGCGCCATGCCGTAAGTGAACTCCCAGTGACCGGTCATCACGTCGACACCCAGCAGCAGGGCGGCGTCGACCATGTCTTGCGCATCGGTCCAGAGCGAAGTGGCCGAGCCTTGCCAGGTGTCACCACCATCGGGCAGCAACGCGCCCGGGCGGCTCGCCTTGAGTTGCTTGACGAGCGTGGCAAGGTGGGCGAAGCCGCCGACCTTGCCGTAGCGCCGGGCCGCCCGTTCGAAGTCGAGGCAGGTGAACGCATGGGCCAGGTCGGTCGACGCGCGGATACCCGCCACCTTCAAGAACTGCTCGCCGACGAAGTGCGGCCACCGGCCGTTCATGGCTCCAACGCCGAGGTTCACGCTGGGCTCGCGAAAGTAGCTCGGCTTGAGTTGCGCATGGCAGTCGGTCATGTGCAGGAACGACACGTTGCCGAACGGCCGCATGTCGTACAGGCCGCGCTGTGCGGCGGCCGCATCGGCATCGGCGAAGCGCCCGAGGCCCATGCCGGCCACCGCACAGCGCCCAAGACCTGCATGAATTCGCGCTTTGAAAGACTCATGAATCGCCAAAGCCTACTGGTTCACCGGTGACTTCGGGTCGAGCAACAGCGCCATCAGGTTCTTGAGTTGCGCTTCGTCGAGCAGCCCGGCATGGCCGAAGCGCGGCATGCCCGAGCACGCGTTGAACGCCTTGGCGTTGTAGAGCTTGCGCCAGGTGTACTCAATGATGGGCCGGGCCTCGGGGCTGGCCGGGTCGGCCACGCCGCGCAGCTTGCCGTAGTTGTGAAGGCTCGGGCCGAGCGTGCCGTAGGCGATTTCGCTGTTCGCGATCTGGTGGCAGTTGTAGCAGTTGCCGCCGTTCGCGCTGGTCGCGGCGGAGGGGTCGCTCCAGGTCATGCCGCGGCCGTTCTGGGCCAGCTTCTCGCCTTCCTTCCAGTCGCCGATGAACTGGCCGTCGGCCGGCATCTTCACGGTCCGGAGGTTCGCGGCTTCAATGGCTGCGGCAGCGGCGTCGGGCAAGGCCTTGCCCTCGGCCTTCGAGCACGCGGCGTCGGATTCGTCTTGCCGGAGCCGGTCGACCGTCGCGATGCCCTGGTCCCTGAACGACGACTTCATCATCGTGCCGAGCATCGCGTCGTAGTTCGGGGCAGGCGGGCTCGTGGCACAGCCGGCCAACAGCGTGGCGGTGGCTGCGGTGGCCGCGAGGCGGCACATCGTTCTGCGCATCATGGTGGTATCCCTGTTCAACGCTTGAGAGAAGGTGCGATCGACTCGGCACCCTTGGCATTCACGCCCATGTAGGCGGCGAGCGCGATGGTCACGTCCGACGCGTAGCCCGGGTAGGGGAAGCGCTGCTGGCGAAAGCAGTCGTTCAGGCGCCGCTGCATGCTCCACAGTTCGCCGCTGCTCACCCGATAGGCCGGCCAGGCCGCGAAGCCGACGCCGTCGCCCGGGTTGCGGGTCAGGTTCGGCAGGTCTTGCAGGCGAATGCGCTTGCCTTCGTCGCCGTGGCACGACGCGCACGAGAAGTCGTACGGGCCAGCGCGGTAGAAGAACGCGCGGCGCCCGAGTTCGCGCATCGTGCGTTCCTCGGTGCGGCCCTGCGGCAGGTTGAAGCGCAGCCCCTTCGACTGCGATGCGACCCAGGCCACCAGCGACTCCATGGTGACCTGCTCGCCCCGGCCGAAGGGCGTGCTTGCAATCTCGGCGGCGTTGAAGCCCTGCAGGTCTTCCATGCAGGTCAGCAGGCGTGACTCCAGATCCTGCACTCTCTTGGTGTCGGCGAAGTAGCGCGGCAGCTCGACGAAAGCGCCCTTGACCTGCCCCGCGCCCTTGCCGAGGTCGCATTGTTCGAGTGATGCGCTCGCGGGCCCGCGCTTGCGCTTCCAGAGCTCTTCGCCCTTGGCCTCGAACAGTTCGGCAGGGTTGCCGTCTTCCAGCATCTTGCGGTACTCCGCGATTCCTTCGGCAGTCGATTTCTGCTGCGCAAATGTGCCCGGCGCCGCAAGTGCCAGGCCGGTCAACACGGCCGCGACCAGGTGGTGCTTCATCCACTCTCCTTGATAGCCATCCGGCGCGCGTTGCAGCCGGCAAAGCGGCCGAGCATACCGTTGCTTTGGCGGTGCATCAGTGGCCCTTGACGCAGGGCGGTGTTGCGGGTCGACTCAAACGGCATTCAGCGGAATCTTCAAGTACCGAACGCCGTTGCTTTCTGCCGCAGGGAAGTGGCCGGCACGCACGTTGACCTGCACGGCGGGAAGCATGAGTGTGGGCATGTCGAGCGTGTGGTCGCGCGCGGTGCGCATGGCCACGAACTCGTCTTCGCTGACGCCGTCGTGCACGTGCAGGTTGTCGGCGCGCTGCCGAGCCACCGTCGACTCCCAGGCCGGTGCGCGGCCGCCCGGCATGTAGTCGTGACACAGGTGCAGCCGCGTCGCGTCGGGCAGGGCGAGCACCTTGCGGACCGACCGGTAGAGCGTGCGCGCATTGCCTCCGGGAAAGTCGCAACGCGCCGACCCGTAGTCGGGCATGAACAGGGTGTCGCCGATGAAGGCGTCGCCGCCGATCCGGTAGGTCACGCAGGCCGGCGTGTGGCCGGGCGTGTGCATCACGCGCGCTTCGAGCTCGCCGATGCGAAAGGCCTCGCCGTCGGCGAACAGGTGGTCGAACTGCGTGCCGTCGGCACCGATGTCATCGGCGTTGAAGATCTTCCGGAAGACAGCCTGGACTTCCCGAATGTGGCTGCCGATGGCGATGCGCCCACCGACCTGCTGCTTCAGGTACGGTGCTGCCGAAAGGTGGTCGGCATGCGCGTGCGTTTCGAGGTGCCACGCGACCGTCAGTTCATTCGCGCGCAGGTGGCGGAGCACGCGGTCCGCTGCCGTGGTGGTTGTGCGGCCGGACTTGGGTCGAAGTCGAGAACGCTGTCGATCACCGCAGCGCAGCGCGTCGCCCGGCACGACACGATGTGCGTCACGGTGAACGTTGTCTCGTCGAAGAATGACTCGATGTGCGGCTGGGTCATCGGCAGGCTTTCCAGGCAGTTCGTAGAGCAGTCGATCGTAATATAATTCAATGCTTATACATGCCGACAGCCCATCGATCCGCTCAGTTGATAGAGGAATTCTCATGACCTTGGCCTGGAACGCATTCACGCCTCAGGCTGCCTTGACCGGCGGCGTGCTGATCGGCCTGGCATCTGCCCTCTACATTCTCGGCAATGGCCGGGTGGCAGGTATCGCGGGCATCGTCGCCAGCCCGCTGCGGGTGTTGCTCCGCGGTGGCAGATGGCGCGCCGAGACGACGCGGCTTCTCTTCATCGCCGGCCTGCTGATCGCGCCGCGGTTGTGGCGGCTGTTTGCGCCGCTGCCGCAGAGCCACCTGGATGTCAGCATGCCGGGCATCCTCGCGGCGGGCTTGCTGGTGGGCGTGGGTGTCCGCATGGGCAATGGCTGCACCAGCGGCCATGGCGTGTGCGGCCTGAGCCGCCTTTCCGGGCGTTCGCTGGTCAATGTGCTGGCGTTCATGGGCGCTGGCGTTGCCGCGGTGTTCGTCATGCGCCACCTGTTCTGAAAGGCGCCGCCATGGCATCGTCCATCGTATTGCTCAGCGGTCTCGTTTTCGGCCTCGGCCTGATCGAGAGCGGCATGACCGACCCCGCCAAGGTAAAGGGGTTTCTCGACCTGTTCGGCGCCTGGGATCCGAGCCTTGCGCTCGTCATGGGGGGCGCCATCGTCGTCGGCTTCTTTGCCTTCGCCCGGGCCAAACGGCAGCGCGTGGCGTGGTCGGGCGCATTGATCGAGTTGCCCGCGAGCCGGGTTGTCGACGCCCGGCTGGTGATCGGTGGCCTGATCTTCGGCACCAGTTGGGGGATTGCCGGCTACTGCCCTGGCCCAGCCATCGTTTCCGCGGCGGCCGGTTCGGCGGCCGCCGTTGCATTCGTCGCCGCTATGGGGGTCGGCATGGCGTGCCACGACTGGCTGCTCGCCCAGCGGTGATTCGGCCCTCTTGGGGGTCGGGCGCCACACCTGATCGGCTCCAGCGGGTAGATGGCCAGCCGGTGCGTCATCGGCCGTTTCGGAGCGCGGCCACAAACCGGTCCTGCTCCAGCGGCTTGGTGAAGACATGCACCCCAGGCGGCAGCGTTCCCATTGCTGAAAGTTCCTGCCTCGACAAGGCCGAGACCGTGATCAGCGTTCGTGGGCGAACCGCCTCGCCTTCGAGCAGGGTCCGAATCATCTCGAAGTGCAGTTGGCCTTCGTTCCTTCCACCTTTTCGATGCTCGCTTCTTGCTCCTTGAAGAGCAACTCCGCGCCGGCGGCCTCGATTCTTCGATGCCCGCCAAGGGACTTCCAGGGCTTCAGATGGCCGGCATCGACCCAGCGCTGCACGGTATGCAGAGATACCCCGAGCCGCTTGGCGACATCGATGGTGGTGTACGAGCGTGGATCTTGTGCTTTGGGGCCGGCCCGGAGTACGCGAGGCGTCTTGGAAGTTGCGGGTGGTGGAGAGGAGGAGGATCGAACTCCCGACCTCCGCATTGCGAACGCGGCGCTCTCCCAGCTGAGCTACCCCCCCACACGCGCTGCGGAGTCTAGCAAATGTGCGCGTCGTCCGGGGTCGCGGCCGCTGCACGGGATGCCTGTTAAAACACCCCATCGCGGCAACTCTGGATGCGCCTGCTCATGCAGACTTTCGACCCCGTCTGGCTCGACACTCAATACAACAACCGCGCGCGCATCGCGGACCATGCGCTCATCTTCGAGCACTGGAAGCTGGCGTCGGCCCGGGCGCGGCAGGAAGGCCCGGCATACCTCGATCTGCACTATGGTGTTGAGGCAGCCGAGACGCTCGACATATTCCCGGCCGCGCACACTGACGCACCGGTATTCGTGTTCATTCACGGTGGGTACTGGCGCTCGCTCGACAAGCGCGACCACTCGTTCGTGGCCCCGGCCCTGACGCATGCCGGCGCCATGGTGGTAGTGCCGAACTACTCGCTGTGCCCGTCGGTCGGTATCGCAGCCATCGTGATGCAGATGGTGCGGGCGCTGGCCTGGGTGTACCGGCATGCCGCGCAGTACGGCGGCGACCCCGCGCGCATCGTCGTGGCGGGGCACTCTGCCGGCGGGCACCTGGCGGCCATGCTGCTGGCGTGCCGGTGGGCGGAGGTTGGGCGCAATCTGCCGGAGGAACTGGTTTGCAAGGCCTTGTCGATCTCGGGCTTGTACGACCTGGAGCCGCTGCGCCACACGCCGTTCCTGCAGGCGGACCTGCGGCTCACACGCCGCTGCGCGCGGCGTTTGAGCCCGGCCTGGTTCCCCGCGCCGGCAGGCGAGTTGCATGCCGTGGTCGGCGCGCTCGAGAGCGAGGAGTTCCTGCGCCAGAACGCGCTGATTCGCCAGAAGTGGGGCGCGCACGCAGTGCCTTCCTGCGAGGCCATTCCCGCGTGCAACCATCTGAACATCATCGAGGGCCTGGCCGACCCTCGAGCGCGCGTGCATCGGCTTGCGCTTGGCCTGCTTGGCCTGGCTCCACGCGAATAGCCTGGGTCAATGCAATGCATTGCTGCTTTCTATTGCCGGGCATGCGGTGCTGCGGTAGCGTAAAAGCTGCTGTTCGCTTGCGCGCGTGCGTGCCGGCGCGGCTACCGCAAGTTCACTCACAGGAGAATCGCCATGGGTTTAAAAGGATCGAAGACCGAGCAGAACCTGAAAGACGCCTTCGCAGGCGAATCGCAGGCGAACCGGCGTTACCTCTACTTCGCGAACAAGGCCGACATCGAGGGCCAGAACGACGTGGCCGCGTTGTTCCGCTCGACCGCTGAAGGAGAAACCGGCCATGCGCATGGCCACCTCGAGTTCCTGGAAGCCGTGGGCGACCCGGCCACCGGTTTGCCCATCGGGTCGAGCCGCCAGAACCTGGCGGCAGCGGTGGCCGGCGAAACGCACGAGTACACCGACATGTACCCCGGCATGGCCAAGAGCGCACGCGACGAAGGTTTCGACGAGATCGCCGACTGGTTCGAGACACTGGCCAAGGCCGAGCGCTCGCACGCCAACCGCTACCAGAAGGCACTGGACGCGCTGGTCGACTGACCGGCCGCCGTGCGCCACGGAACAAGGGGCTTCGTGCCCCTTGTTCGTTCCCAAGACACCACTTCAGCGAGCACATGCGATGGCCACCCGCGAAGGCAACCTCGAAGCCCCGACCCGCCACCCGGTGGACTGGAAGAACCCGCAGTTCTACGACCAGGCGGCGTGCGAGACCGAAATGGAACGCATCTTCGACATCTGCCACGGCTGCCGGCGCTGCGTGAGCCTGTGCCAGTCGTTCCCCACGCTGTTCGACCTGGTCGATGCCACGGCAGACGGCGAGGTTCACGGCGTCGACAAGCGCGGTTTCTGGAGCGTGGTCGACCAGTGCTACCTGTGCGACCTGTGCTACATGACGAAGTGCCCTTACGTGCCGCCACACCCCTGGAACCTGGACTTCCCGCACACCATGCTGCGTGCCAAGGCCATCAAGTTCAAGAACGGTGAGGTCGGCGCCGGCGAGAGGCTGCTGGCCTCGACCGACACGCACGGCCAGTTCGCCGGCATTCCCGTGGTCGTGCAGGTGGTCAATGCGCTGAACCGGACCAAGCCGGTGCGCAGGGCACTCGACAGCGCGCTGGGCGTGCACCCCGACGCGTGGCTGCCCGAACTGGCAAGCAAGCGCTTCCGCTGGAGTGCCGACAAGCAGGGCGGCGTGGTCCCGGTGACGAACGGCCAGCGCACGCCCGGCAAGGTGGCAGTCTTCGCGACCTGCTATGTCAACTACAACGAGCCCGGCATCGGGCACGACCTGTTGAAGGTGCTCAAGCACAACGACATCGCCTATGAACTCGTCGAGAAGGAAAGCTGCTGCGGCATGCCCAAGCTCGAACTCGGTGACCTCGACGGCGTGGCCAGGCACAAGGAGGCGAACATTCCGGTGCTGGCCAGGTACGCGCGCGCGGGTTACGCCATCGTCACCGCCGTGCCCTCGTGCACGCTGATGTTCAAGCAGGAACTGCCGCTGCTGTTCCCGGACGACGCCGATGTGCGCGCCGTGCAGGCGGCAATGTTCGACCCCTTCGAGTACCTGATGGCGCGCCACAAAGACGGCCTGCTCAAGACCGACTTCACCACCGCGCTCGGCAAGGTGAGTTACCACATCCCGTGCCATGGCCGGGTGCAGAAGATCGGCAAGAAAACGGAAGAGGTGTTCAAGCTGATCGGACAGACGGTCGCCGTGCAGCTCAACACCGTCGAGCGCTGTTCGGGCCACGCCGGCACCTACGGTGTGAAGACGTCGACCCACCCGATTGCGATGAAGATCGGCAAGCCGGTGTTCAAGGCGATGGGCCGGGACGCGCCCGACTACATCAGCTCCGACTGCGCACTTGCCGGCCACCACATCGCGCAGGGCATGGCGTTGAACGACTTGCCGGCAGCGCGGCTTGCGCACCCGCTAAGTCTGGTGCGCATCGCGTATGGAATGGAGTGATTCGAATGGCCACCATCACCAAAGACAGCCTGCTGTCACTCGAAGCCTACGCCAAGATCCGCAAGTCGGCGAAGGCCGATTTCATAGCCCACCGCAAGCTGCGTACCGTGCACCTTGGCGAGCACATCAGCGTGCAGTTCGAAGACGAACGCACCATCCGGCGGCAGGTCCAGGAGATGCTGCACATCGAGAAGATCTTCGAGGAAGACGGCATCCTGAGCGAGATCGACGCCTACCAGCCGCTGGTGCCAGACGGCACCAACTGGAAGGCGACGATGCTGATCGAGTACCCCGACCCGCACGAGCGCAAACGCGAATTGGGGCGGCTCATTGGCGTGGAAGACCGGCTGTTCGTTGAAGTCGAGGGTCATGCGCGCGCATACGCGATCGCCGACGAAGACCTGGACCGCGAGAACGACGAGAAGACCTCGGCGGTGCACTTCGTGCGCTTCGAGTTCACGAAGGCCGCACGCGACGCTGTTCGTGCGGGTGCTGCCGTGAAGCTGGGGTGCGACCACACCAATTACCCGGCGCATGGCGCAATTTCACCCGAGACGCTCGCCAGCCTCGCCGGCGACCTGCGCTGACTTGGTGCTGATTCGGAACTGAGCCGACGCTGTCAGGCGCGGCGCCGGCTCCAGCCGATCACACCGAACAAGCCCACCGCGAACAGAAGCACCGTCGAAGGCTCGGGGATCGCCCCCACGGCCTGCAATGCGGCGAGGCCGATCAGCTGGTGCGTGCGTGCCGAGGGGTGCAGGTTGTCCGAGAACAGCGAGGTGGCGCAGGCATTGCCCGCCGAGCCCAGGAAGCCCGCGCACGGGTCGGTGACATTGGTGATGCCGTAGACGGCGCCGCCATTGCTGGTGGCGTCGAACAGCACGCTTTGGTACAGGCCGGCCAAGTCGAGGAAGCTCATGTTCAGCCCCAGACCCTGGGTGCCGATCGCGAGCAGCGCCGGGAAGAAAGCGTCGAAGCGCAGCGTGGCGTCGGTGGAGGCCGCTTGCAGACCGAGCGACACGGCTTCCGGCGTCCCGCCCAGATCGGGCAGGTTGGCGAGCAACACGTTTTTTACGCCCCTCGACTGCAGGTAGAACAGGTCGACCAGAAGGTTGCCGATGGCGGCCTCGGCGGCAGTCTGACGGCCGGCGATGTCGGCGGCTGAGTTGGTCTGGAAGGCATCACGCGCGGCACGCATGTCGTTGCCGCCGGCCATCACCACGTACAGCGCGTTGGCGTCGGCCACCGGGTGGCTGCCGCCCCACAGGAAGATCGACTGAAGCAGCAGGTCGGGCGGAGTGACCCCGACGCCCGTCTTGGCGCCGGCGAAGGCGTAGTTGCCGCCGCCCAGCAGGAACGGCGACGCGGCGGTGGGCAGGCCCAGGCCAGCGGCCAGGGTCTCGACCCACAACGGCCCGTTCGAGAACCGGCCGCCGTCGTACGGTCCGACGCTCTGCGAAGGCATGGCCCCGCCGGTGAGGATGAACACGTTGCCGGTGTCGGACAAGCTGTCGCCGAAGATGACGAGGTCGCTGTACGGCCCTGCATGAGCCGCTGCGCCGAACAGGCCGGCAGCTACAAGAAAACCGGCCGAAAGCCAACGGCGGTAGATGTTTGTCTTCATGTTGCTCCTGTGACCGTGTTCACCAAACGTAAGTAACGTTATCACGGCATATGTGTCCTACCGCACAAATATCCGCCCTGTCGGCGCGCCGGCCGCCCCTCACTTCGGGGGTGCCTCGCGGGCGAGTTCTTGTCTATCTCGCCGTTAGTCAAAGACGATCATATTTCGTTTATCGATAGTACATAATCTTTGCGATGGTGGCGCTCTGCCGCTTCAATCCATCCACCCACTCGAAGGAAGTAGCCATGTCCGTGATCAACACCCAAGTCCAGCCTTTCAAGGCGCAGGCATTCAAGAACGGCAAGTTCATCGAGGTCACCGAGCAGACCCTGAAGGGCAAGTGGTCGGTCTTCATATTCATGCCAGCCGCGTTCACTTTCAACTGCCCGACGGAAGTGGAAGACGCTGCCGACAACTACGCCGAGTTCCAGAAGTTGCAGACCGAGGTCTACATCGTGACGACCGACTCGCACTTCGCCCACAAGGTGTGGCACGAGACCTCGCCGGCCGTCGGCAAGGCGAAGTTCCCGCTGGTCGGTGACTCGACCCACGCGTTGACGAAGGCATTCGACGTGTACATCCCCGAGGAAGGCCGGGCGCTGCGCGGCACGTTCCTGATCAACCCGGACGGCATGATCAAGACCGCCGAGGTGCACTCCAACGAGATCGCCCGTGACGTGAAGGAAACGCTGCGCAAGCTCAAGGCCGCGCAGTACACCGCCGCCCACCCGGGTGAAGTGTGCCCGGCCAAGTGGAACGAGGGCGCGGCCACACTGACGCCGTCGCTCGACCTCGTCGGCAAGATCTGATCTCGCCCGTCAACTGAAATCGAAGGAGCTTCACGATGTTGGACGCAAACCTGAAGGCGCAGCTCAAGGCCTACCTCGAACGCGTGAAGCTTCCTTTCGAGATCACCGCGTCGCTCGACGACAGCACGGCCGCCCAGGAGATGCATGGCCTGTTGCAGGACATCGTCTCGCTGACCGACAAGATTACGCTGAAGACCGACGGCACGGATGCCCGCCAACCGTCGTTCACGCTCGGCCGCATCGGCGAGGCTGCACGCATCCGCTTCGCGGCGATCCCGATGGGCCACGAGTTCACCTCGCTGGTGCTCGCGCTGTTGCAGGTCGGCGGCCACCCGCCGAAGATCGAGGCCGATCTGATCGAGCAGATCAAGGCCCTCGACGGCGCCGAATTTGGGAACGAGTTGCGTTTCGAAACCTACATGTCCCTCACGTGCCACAACTGCCCGGACGTGGTGCAGGCGCTGAACCTGATGGCGGTGCTGAACCCGCACATCACGAGCGTCGTGATCGACGGTGGCCTGTACCAGCAAGAGGTGGCCGAGCGGCAGATCCTTGCCGTACCGATGGTGTTCCTGAACGGCGTGCTGTTCGGCCAGGGCCGCATGGACGTGGAAGAGATCGTCGCGAAGCTCGACACCGGCGCCGCTGCGCGCGATGCGGTCAAGCTCAACGCCAAGGGCGCGTACGACGTGCTGATCGTCGGCGGTGGCCCGGCCGGCGCCGCGGCGGCCGTGTATGCGGCGCGCAAGGGCATCCGCACCGGCATGCTCGCCGAGCGCATGGGCGGCCAGACGATGGACACGATGAGCATCGAGAACTTCATCTCGGTGCTCGAGACCGACGGGCCGAAGTTCGCCGCGGCGCTGGAGCAGCACGCGAAGCAGTACGACGTCGAGATCCTGAACCTCCAGCGTGCGGAGAAGCTGGTTCCTGCGGCCGACAAGGACGGCCTGATCGGCGTGCAACTCGCCAACGGCGCGACACTGAAGAGCAGGACCGTGATCTTGTCGACCGGTGCGCGCTGGCGCGAGGTCAACGTGCCCGGCGAAAAGGAATACCGCAACCGGGGTGTTGCGTACTGCCCACACTGCGACGGCCCGTTGTTCAAGGGCAAGCGCGTGGCGGTGATCGGCGGCGGCAACTCGGGCGTCGAGGCGGCGATCGACCTGGCGGGTCTGGTCGGCCATGTCACGCTGCTCGAATTCGGCGACCAGCTCCGCGCCGATGCGGTGCTGGTGAGCAAGCTGAAGAGTCTGCCGAACGTGGTGATCCACACCCAGGCGCAGACGACTGAAATCACCGGCGCCGACGGCAAGGTCAACGGCCTGAGCTATACCGACCGCGCGAGCGGCGAGGCCAGGCATGTCGAGCTCGAAGGCGTGTTCGTGCAGATCGGCCTGGTGCCGAATTCCGAGTGGCTGAAGGGCACGCTGGAGTTGTCGCGCCATGGTGAAATCGTGGTCGATGCCCGGGGCCAGACCTCGCTGCCCGGCGTGTTCGCCGCGGGCGACGTGACGACGGTGCCGTTCAAGCAGATCATCATCGCGACCGGTGATGGTGCCAAGGCAGCGCTCGGCGCGTTCGATCACCTGATCCGCTCATCGGCACCGGCGGCTGTTCAGGAAACTGCGACCGTTTGAGCTTTCAGGGCGGCCGTGCGCCGCCCGGTTTGCAGGCCGTCGGCGGTGTAGACCACGAGCGCGAGCCAGATGAACCCGAAGCCGATCAGCCGTGCAGCGCTGAACGGCTCGTGGAACAGCCACACGCCAACGGCGAACTGGATCGTCGGGCCGATGTACTGCATGAGGCCGAGCGTCGTCATCGGCAGGCGCCGAGCCGCAGCGGCGAACAGCAGCAGCGGCACGGCGGTGACGGGGCCGAGGGCGATGATCCACAGGTTCGTCGGCAGGTCGGCGGCCGGGAAGCTGCCCGTACCGTGTCTCGCCGCCAGGCCGATCACCGCCAGCGCGATCGGCGCGAGCAGCATCGTCTCGAGCGTCAACCCCTCGAGTGCGCCGAGCACCGCGACCTTGCGCAACAGCCCATAGCCGCCGAAGGTGGTGGCCAGCACGAGCGCAATCCACGGCGGGTGCCCGGCCTGCCACCCGAGCCACACCACGCCGAGCGTGGCAAGCGAGAGCGCGGCCCATTGCGGCGGGCGCAGGCGCTCGTGCAGCAGCGTGGTGCCGAGCAGCACGTTGACGAGCGGCGTGATGAAGTAGCCGAGGCTTGCATCGAGCACATGGCCGTTGCTCACGGCCCAGATGTAGGCGAGCCAATTGCCGCCGATCAGCAGCGCACTCGCCATGAAGGCGAACAGCACGCGCGGCTGGCGCGCGACCGGCCGCAGCCAGGCCCACTGGCCGCGCCACGACAGCGCCGCACCCACGAACAGCAGGCACCACACCACGCGGTGCGCCAGGATCTCGGCCGCCGACACGCTGGTGACGAGCCGGATGTAGATCGGGAACAGCCCCCACCAGACGAAGGCGCAGGCGGCGTAGACGAGGCCGGCGTTCAACGGCGGGGAGCAGCCATGAAAGCAGCCTTCGCTGCAGGCATGAACCGCTGCATCAGGCGGTACCCACCAGGTGCCGGCCGTACTGTTCGCGCAGGCGGTTCTTCAGCATCTTGCCGGTGGCGCCGAGCGGGATGGCGTCGACGAACACCACGTCGTCGGGCGTCCACCACTTGGCGATGCGGCCTTCGAAGAACGCCAGCAACTCGTCGCGCGTCAGCTCGGCGCCGGACTTCTTCACGACGATCAGCAGCGGCCGCTCGTCCCACTTGACGTGCAGCGCCGCGATGCACGCCGCCATCGCGACCTTCGGGTGCGCCATCGCGATGTTCTCGAGGTCGATCGAGCCGATCCACTCGCCGCCGGACTTGATGACGTCCTTGCTGCGGTCGGTGATGTGCATGTAGCCGTCGGCGTCGATCGTGGCCACATCGCCAGTGGGGAACCAGCCATCCACCAGGGGATCGCCGCCCTCGCTCTTGAAGTAGGTGTTGATGATCCACGGCCCGCGCACCAGCAACTCGCCCGAGACCTGGCCGTCCCACGCCAGCTCGGCGCCTTGTTCATCGACGATCTTCATGTCCACACCGTAGACCGCGCGGCCCTGCGTGGCCTGCACGGCCATTCGCGCGTCGCTGGCGAGGCCAAGGTGCTTGGGCTTGAGCGTGGCCACGGTGCCGACCGGGCTCATCTCGGTCATTCCCCAGGCGTGCAGCACCGCCACGTCGTAGCGTTCCTGGAAGGTGCGCATCATGGCTGGCGGGCAGGCCGAGCCGCCGACCACGGTGCGGCGCATCGTCGTGAACTTCAGGTCGTTCGCTTCGACGTAGCCGAGCAGGCCCTGCCACACCGTCGGCACGCCGGCCGAGAGCGTGACGCGCTCGGTCTCGAACAGCTCGTAGAGCGACTTGCCGTCCAGGCCCGGGCCAGGGAACACCAGCTTCGCGCCCGTCATGCAGGCCGCGTACGGCAGGCCCCAGGCGTTGACGTGGAACATCGGCACCACCGGCAGGATGGTGTCGCGGGCCGAGCAGTTCAACGCGTCGGGCAGGGCGATGGCGAAGGTGTGCAACATCGTCGAGCGGTGGCTGTACAGCACGCCCTTCGGGTTGCCGGTGGTGCCCGACGTGTAGCAGAGCGACGAGGCCTGGTTCTCGTCGAAGTTCGGCCACTCGAAGTGGTCGTCTTGCGCGTCGACCAGGTCTTCGAAGCACAGCAGGCCGGCGATCTTCGGCGCCGCCGGCATGTGCGCGCGGTCGGTCATCGCGACGAAGTGGCGCACGGTCTTGAGGCGCTCGGCCACCGCTTCGACGAGTGGCAGGAAGGTCAGGTCGAAGAACAGCACCGCGTCTTCGGCGTGATCGGCGATGTAGACCACGTGGTCGGGGTGCAGGCGCGGGTTCAGTGTGTGCAGCACCGCGCCCGAGCCCGACACGGCGTAGTACAGCTCCATGTGGCGGTAGCCGTTCCACGCCAGTGTGGCCACGCGCTCACCGCTGTTCACGCCGAGCGCAGCCAGCGCCTTCGCCATGCGGCGCGAGCGTGCGGCGAGCTCGCGGTAGGTGCTGTGGTGAATGTCGCCTTCGACCCGGCGCGACACCACTTCCTGCTCGCCGTGGTGGCGCTCCGCGTGCACCAGCAGCGAAGAAATCAGCAGGGGCTGCTGCATCATCGAACCGAACATGATCGTCTCCCGCGGTGGTTGTGATGGGGGCGCTTGCCCGCGGGCGATTGTGCCGCCCCCGAGTGGCGCCGCGCTGCGGCGTGGGCATCCACCAGATGCGCCCGCTCGGGGCCGGCACGGTTTTCAGGCGCGGCGGCGCGGGGCATCATGTTGCATGGCCCGCATCGTCTTCACGCCGCAGTTGCGCCGGTTCATCGACACGCCGGAAGTCGACACGCCCGCCGCCACGTTGCGCGGTGCACTCGACGCCGCACATGCCATCAACTCGCGTCTGCGCGGCTACGTGCTCCGACGACCAGGGCCACCTGCGCGCCAACGTCGTTGCCTTCGTCGCCGGCCGGCGCTGCGCCGACCGCGTGGCTGGTGTACAGCCACGGCCTGGCCGTCGACGCCAGCGGCCACCGGCTGATGATGGGCAGCACCACCGGCGGCCTGTGGGCCAGTGACGACGGCGGCGACCGATGGGCCACCGTGGCGGCGCACCTGCCGCCGATCTACGCGGTGCGCTTCGGGTAGACCCTCCCGGTCCTTCGTGAAGGCTTGCCGTCACTGTGGCGAACAACGCACAAGGCCCCCTTTGAACATGGGGGTCACCCCCGTGCGTGGGGTGTGTTGTCACGGACCGCGCCGGACAATTCGACATGCGCCGCACCTGCTGCCGTGCACCCAGCCCGTGGAGTCGTCATGCCGCAAACATTCAACGTCGGAGCCCGTTCACTCTTCGTCACGCTCACGGCGTGGGTGTTCATCGTGCTCGCGTTGCTGGCCAGCGCATCGGCCGTGGTGCAGAACGCCGCAGTGGCCTCGCTGATGCCGGGCCTGCCGCTTAGCCCCGAGCGCAACCCGCTGCCGCTGCTCACGGGCTTGCTGGTCGGCTACCTGCCGTGGGTGGTGGGCACCGGCCTCGTGATGTCGCTGGCCACGCTCGCCTCGGCCATCGGTTTGCTGCTGCGGCTCGACTGGGCGCGCCGCACCTTCATCGGCCTGCTCGTCGTGGCCATCGCGGCCAATCTGCTCGGCCTGTGGCTGCAGCAGGAGGTGCTGCAGTCGGTGGTGAGCAACACGCTCGCAAGCAGTGCCATCCCGCAGCAGGCGCTCGGCGTGTTCGGTGGCTTCGTCACTGCGGCCCGCGTGATGGCGGTGGCGATGACGCTCGTGGGCTGCGCGCTGCTCGGCTGGATCATCCGCCGCCTCATGTCGCCCGGCGTGCGGCAAGAGTTCGCTTGATCAGACTGCGACGGCTCGAACGTTCAGGCCGACTCACCGTCGAGGTAGAACCAGCGCCCGTTCTCACGCACGAAGCGGCTCGTCTCGTGCAGCCGGTGCGCCCGCCCGCCGAGCTTGCTGCGCGCGGTGAACTCGACTGTTGCATGGTCGGCGTCTTGCACCGCATGGCACCGCACCTCCAGGCCCAGCCACTTCAGGCCGGGCGGGTCGGGCTCGACGAACGCGGGCCGCGTGCTCGCATGCCAGGTGTCGCGCAGGTACGCGGTCAGGCCGAGCACATAGGCGCTGTAACGCGACCGCATCAGTGCCTGTGCGTCCGGCGCCCGCAACGCCAGTTCGCCCACGTGGTAGCGGCCGCAGCAGGCCGCGTAGGGCTGCGCGTCGGGCGCGGTGCGGCACGGGCAGAGGTCAGACGGCGCCATCCTCACGGCGAGTTGCTCACGGGGCATTCATTCGAGCGCGAGTTCCCACGTCTCGCCCACCATCGCGTGGCCGAAGCTGTGGTGCGCATCGCTTCGCACGAGGACGTAGCCGCGGCGCTGGTAGATGCCGCGTGCGGCGAGCAGGCAGGCGTTTGTCCACAGCGTGATGCGGTGGTAGCCGGCGGCGCGCGCAAAGCGCTCGCACTCGGCCGCGAGCGCCACGCCGAGCCCGAACCCGCGTGCGGCCGGCTCGACGAGCAGCATGCGCAGTTGTGCCACGCCGTCGCGTGGCGCCTGCGTGGCGGCGTCGCGCGCCTGCACGAGGAACACGCTGCCGAGCGGGGAACTGGTGGGCAGCCCGCTGCGCTCGGCGATCCAGCAGGCTTCGCGCTGCGCGTCGAAACGGTCGATGAAGTCGGCCGCGATGCGCGCCACCAACGCCTCGAAACGCATGTCCCAGCCGTACTCGGCGGCATACAGCGCGCCGTGGCGCGAGACCACCCAGCCGATGTCGCCGGCGCGGTGCGGGCGCAGGGTGAAGGGCAGGCCAGCGGCGGAGTGTTCGGGGTCGGGCATGGCGGCGGTGGCACGATGTCGAAGACGATTCTGGCGCAGATGCGGCACACAGGAACCGAGGCTTGAACGCGCTGTGCTTGCACCAAAAGCTGTATACATATACAGTAGTTAAATGGACGTTGTGCCCGCTGCTGCGGCCCCTTTTGCGCTGTTTGCCACCCAGGTTCCCACCCAAACGCCGCCGTGCGCGCTGGCCGCGCCGCGCCGCGCCGGCCCGTTGCGCCCCGAGGCGCTGCACCCCGCGCTGTGGCTGGGCCACCAACTCGGCCGCCATGCCGAGGTACCGCACGCCAGCGGCTTTGCGCTGCTTGATGCACAACTGCCCGGCGGTGGCTGGCCGCGCCGCGTGCTCAGCGAGCTGCTGCTGCCACACCCCGGCGTCGGCGAGGTGCGCCTGCTCGCGCCGTGCCTGGCTGCCATGCAGCGCTCCGGCCGGCTGGTGATGCTGTTCGACCCGCCGGCGGCGCTGTCGGCTTCGGCCCTCGCAGAGCTCGGCTTCGACGTGGAGCAGCTCCTCATCATCAACACCCGCACCCGCGGGACCCCGGGCAGCGACAGCCTCTGGGCGCTGGAGCAGGCGCTCAAGAGCGGCCATGTCGGCGCGGTGCTGGCCTGGTTGCCGCCGCGCCTGCGCGCCGAGCGCCTGCGCCGCTTGCAGATCGCCGCGCAGGCGCACGACGGCCCGGCCTTCGTGCTGCGTGAAATGAGCGCTGCGCAGCGCCCCACTGCCGCGCCGCTGCGCCTGGCCTTGCGCGCGAACGGGGCCGATGTGCTGGCCGTGCGCGTGCTCAAGCGCCGCGGCCCGCCGCTCGAAGCGCCGCTGCAGCTCGAACTGCCGCCGGTGCTGGGCGAGGCCGCGCTGCAGCGCGCAAGCCTCGGCGCCACGCAGCCCACCGAAGCCCGCCCCACGGCCTTGCGCACGGCCACGTTCGTCAACCTCGCTGCGGCGGGTTGAGATGCAGAACCTTGGCTCTGGGTGAATGTCGCCATCTTCCCGCCAGTGTGATGAACCGCCCCCGTGCTCTGGATCGCCCTGCACCTGCCCCTGCTGTCGCTCGAATCGTTCGCGGCTACGCAGGCCATTGCGCCGGATGCGGGTGATGCGGGTAACGCGGGTGACGTGGGTGACGTGGGCGATGCAGCCCACGCGAACGAGCCGCCGCTGGCCATCATCGACGCCCACCACATCGCCAGCGTCAACGCGCCGGCGCGTGCGCTCGGCATTCGCCCCGGCATGCAGCGCGCCACCGCCCTGGCGCTGGCACCGAGCATCACCCTCGGCCCCGCCAACCCGGCGCGTGATGCCGAGGCACTGAGGGCCGTTGCCCACGCGGCGCTGGCTTTCACGCCGATGGTGGCGGTGCAACCCGGCAACGATGCGGTGGCCGCCGCGAACCGCTCGCCCGACACCGTGCTGCTCGAAGTGCACGCCAGCCTGCGCTACTTCGGCGGGCGCGAGCGGCTGCTGCAACGCCTGCATGCCGCGCTCGCGCCGCTCGGCCACTGCCTGCACACCGCAAGCAGCCCGACGCCGCTGGGCGCCGCGCTGCTGGCGCGCGTGCACCGCGAGCTGCATTGCGATGACCTCGCCGCCACCTCGCAGGCGCTGAATGCCGCGCCGGTGTGGTTGCTTGGCCCTGGCCGGGCCCATTGGGAGGCGCTGCAGGGCATGGGCCTGCGCACGCTCCGCGACCTGCGCCTGCTGCCGCGCACCGGCCTCGCGCGGCGCTTCGGCGAGGCCTTGCTCGACGAGCTCGATCGCGCGCTCGGCAGCCGCCCCGACCCGCGCGTGGCGCTGCAGTTGCCGCCGCGCTTCGACACCCGGCTCGAACTCTTCCACCGTGCCGACACCACCGAGCAGCTGCTGCACGGCGCCACTGTGCTGCTCGCGCGGCTCGCCGCGTGGCTGTCCGCCCAGCATGCCTTCGCACGCCGCTTCACGTTGGTGATGGCGCACGAGCCTCGCAGCCGGCGCGACACTGCCACGCCTGCCGAGACGAAGCTCGACATCGCCCTGGCCGAGCCCTCGCGCGACACCCCGCACCTGCTCGTGCTGCTGCGCGAACGCCTTGCGAACCTGCCGCTGCCGGCGCCCACGCTCGAGCTTCGCTTGCACTGTGATGACATCGCCCAGCGCGCGCCGCCCAGCGGCGAACTCTTCCCCACCGCGCACTCCGAGCAAGAAGGGTTGACGCGCTTGATCGAGCGCCTGCAATCGCGCCTGGGTGTCGAGCAAGTGCAGCGCCTCGTCAGCGTACAAGACCACCGGCCCGAGCGCGCCACCCGCACCCAGCCCGCCGATGCGCGCACCGTGCTGCGCCCCCGGCCTGCGTTGCCGATGTCGATGCTGGTGGGAACGCCGTCCGCCACGCCCGAACATCGAACCCAGGCGGTGCGCCCAGTGTGGTTGCTGGCCCAGCCCGAGCCGCTGGTCGAGCGCGCCACCGGCCCGCTGCTCGATGGCCAGCCGCTGCAGTTCGTCAGCGGCCCCGAGCGCATCGAGACCGGCTGGTGGGACGCCGGCCTGGCCGAACGCGACTACTTCATCGCGCAAAAGCCGTGCGGCTCACTCGTGTGGGTCTACCGCGCGCGGCGCCTCACCGACGCGGCGGGGCCGGGGTGGTTCTTGCAAGGGCGGTTCGGGTAGGGCGTGGGCCAGCGCCGGCGAAGCAGCCACTCCTCACGCCACGCGCCCGAACCACCACACCGACAACCCCGCCGCCAGCATCACCAGCAAGGCGCCGGCCGCCGCGAACAGGCCGCTGACTTCGGTCTCTTTCTTCTCGACGATCAGGCGCGTGCTCAGGCCCTGGTACACCTTCTTCAGGTCGGCTGCGGTGCCGGCATAGAAGTACTCGGCGCGCGTGAGGTTCGAGACCGCCTTCAGCGTGTCTTCATCCAGCCGCACCCGCATCGACCAGCCTTCGAAGCCGATGGTCTCGCCGTCTTTCGTGCCCACGCCCACGGTGTAGATGCGCACGCCGCGGTCGGCGGCCATCTTGGCGGCTTCCAGCGGGTCGGGGCCGGTGGTGCGCTGGCCATCGGTGAGCATGATGATCGCGGCCGACGAGTACGAGCCCGGTGGCACCGGCGTGAATTCGGGCTTGGGCTTGTCGCTGGGTGCCGGCGGCATGTTGCGCTGGCCGGTGATCTGCGACAGGTCGATGCCGGCGTCGGGGAAGATCGTGGCCAGCGACAACAAGATGCCGCTGCCGGTGGCGGTGCCGCGCTGCAGCTGGAAGCGGTCGATCGCAGCGGTCACGTCGTCGCGGCTCAGCGTGGGCGCCTGCACCACGGCGGCGGTGCCGGCGAACTGGACCACGCCGATGCGCACGTTGCGCGGCAACTCGGTCACGAAGGTCTTGGCCGCTTCCTTGGCGGCGGTGATGCGGTCGGGCAGCACGTCGGTCGCGCGCATGCTGCCCGATACGTCGATGGCCAGCATGATGGTCTCTTGCTGCGACGGCAGGCTGATCACGGCCATCGGCCGGCCGGCCGCGACCAGCAGCGCGGCCACGGCCAGCAGCATCAGCGCCGGTGGCAGGTGGCGACGCCAGGCCACGCTCTTGCCCATCGCCTCTTTGACGAGCGCAAGGTTCGCGTAGCGCAGGGCTGTCTTCTTGCGCCGGCGCAGCAGCCACACGTAAAGCAGCACGACGAGCGGCACGAGGATCAGGCCCCACAACAGCTCGGGCCACAGGAACGTCATCTTCGGCATCGCTGCGTTCATGCGCTTGCTCCCGCTGCGCTCCAGGCCGACAAGTGCGTGGCCGCCCCGCCGCGGCCGGCCTTGCCGCTCCAGTTGGCGAGTCGGCTGCGCTGCTTGCGCAGGTCGGCAAAGCGCAGGATGGCGTCCATCAGGTCGTCGTCTGTTGCCAGTTCCAAAGTGTCCACGCCGGCCCGTGCCAGGCCTTCGCGCAGCGCTGCTTCGCGCTTCTCGGCGGCGGCGGCGAAGCGCGTGCGAAAGCCCTTGTCGTGCGTGTCGACCACGAGCTGCTCGCCGGTCTCGGCGTCGCGCATGGTGACCAGGCCGATGTCGGGCAGCTCCATCTCCAGCGGGTCGAACAGGCGCACGGCTGTCACCTCGTGTCTTGTTGCGAGTTGCGCCAGCGCCTTCTCCCAGCCGGGCGCACTGATGAAGTCGGAGACCACGAATACCGTGCTGCGCCGCTTCACGATGCGTTGCGCCGCGAGCAGCAGGTCGCGCAGATTGGTGGCGCCTTGCGGTGCTTGCTCAGGCCGCTTGCCGATGCGCTGCAACAGTTCCAGCACGTGCTGGCGGCCGCCGCGCGCGGGGATGACGGCGTCCACCTCGGTGCCATACAGCAGCGCGCCGACGCGGTTGCCGTGGCGCGTGAGCAGCCGCGCCAGCACGCCGACGAACTCGCGCGCCACGCGGCGTTTGGTGAGCTGGTCGGAGCCGAAGTCGACGCTCGCGCTCAGGTCGCACAGGAACCATGCGGAAAGCTCGCGGTCTTCGGTGAATTGGCGCACGTAGGGCTGCTGCAAACGGGCGGTCACGTTCCAGTCGATGTGGCGCACATCGTCGTGATGCTGGTACTCGCGCAGGTCGGCCAGGTCGAGGCCGGCGCCGCGCCAGAGGGTGCGGTAGTCGCCTTGCAGCAGGCCGTCGAGCTTGCGGATCACGGTCCACTCCAGGCGCTTCAAGAGCGCCTCGGACGAAGGCGTCGGTCCGGCCGCCGCGTCGTGAATGTCAGGCAGCGCTGTCATGGCTCGTCGCGAGCGGCTTGTCGGGCACCGGAATCTTCTTCATCACGCGCTTGACGATCTCGTCGGCGGTCAGCCCATCGGCGAGCGCTTCGTACGACAGCACCAGCCGGTGGCGGAACACGTCGCCGACGAGCCCGGTCATGTCTTCGGGCAGGGCATAGCTGCGCCCGCGCATGAAGGCCAGCGCGCGCGCGCCCTCGATCAAACCGATGGTGGCGCGCGGGCTCGCGCCGTACGTCAGGTACTTGGCGGTATCGGCCAGGTCGTAGCGCTCGGGCCGGCGCGTGGCGCTCACGAGCTTCACGGCGTACTGCATCAGCGAAGGGTCGACGTAGACCTTGCGGCACTCCTGCTGCAGTTCGGCGAGCTGGCTCATGCTGGCCACGGCGTTCACCGTGGTGTGCACGCCGGTCACGCGCTGCGCGATCACGAACTCTTCTTCCTCGCTCGGGTAGTCGACCAGCACCTTCATCATGAAGCGATCGACCTGCGCCTCGGGCAGCGGGTAGGTGCCTTCGGTCTCGATCGGGTTCTGCGTCGCCATGACGAGAAACGGCTCGGGCACCTTGTGGGTTTCACCGGCAATGGTGACCTGGCGCTCCTGCATCACTTCGAGCAGCGCGCTCTGCACCTTGGCCGGCGCGCGGTTGATCTCGTCGGCGAGCAACAGGTGCGTGAACACCGGGCCGAGCGAGGTCGAGAACTCGCCGGTGCGCGGGTTGAAGATGCGCGTGCCCACCAGGTCGGCCGGCACCAGGTCGGGCGTGAACTGGATGCGCTTGAAAGTGCCGCGCAAGGTGGCGGCGAGCGTCTTCACGGTCAGCGTTTTCGCCAGGCCCGGCACGCCTTCGACGAGCAGGTGGCCTTGCGCGAGCACCGCCACCATCACGCGTTCGAGGAAGTGGTCTTGCCCCACCACCACGCGCTTGACTTCGTAGAGGATCTCTTCCATCAGCGTGGAAGCATGGGCCGATGTGGTGTTGATGTTGTCCATGGGTTGCGAGTGAGGAGTGATCAGAACGGCGGCATGCCGATGGCCGACGCCGCGTTCTCGATCGGCACCGCAAAGCCGATGCCGATGAACGTGCGCTGCTGCGAGGGGTTGAGGATGGCGGTCACGATGCCCACCACCTCGCCTTCCATCGTGACCAGTGGCCCGCCCGAGTTGCCGGGGTTCGCGGCCGCGTCGAACTGGATCAGGTTCTTCATGTTCTGCCGGCCTTCGGGCGAGCGGAACTCGCGCTTCAGGCCCGAGACGATGCCCTCCGACGCCGACGGCCCGATGCCGAACGGGAAGCCGACGGCCATCACGCGGTCGCCGGGTGCCAGGTCGGCGGTGGAGCGCAGCGTGGCGGCTTCCAGGTCGTCGGGGATGGTCTTCGCGCGCAGCACGGCCAGGTCGTTCTCGGGCTGGGTGCTCATCACGACCGCATCGGACTCGGTGCCGTCCATGAACGTGACCCTGATGCGCTTGGCGCCGGCGATCACATGCAGGTTGGTCAGGATGGTGCCGTTGTCGATGATGACCACGCCGGTGCCGATGCCGCGCTCGACCGGGCCGCGCTCTTTGGTTGCACCTTTGGCATCTGCTCTGGCTTTGGGCTTCGGGTCGGCCCTGGCATCGGCAGCGGCGTCGCTGCCGTCGTCGCCCTCGGTCATCAGGCCGACCACGCGAACCACCGACGGCAGGATGGCTTCGTAGGCACGCGCTGCCGGCGAAGGCAGCGGCGTGTCTTCGATCGACTTGCGCATCGCGGCGTCGATCTGCGCCATCGTCAACGCAGGCTGGGCGCGCTCGTGGAAGGCGGTCCAGGCCCCGCCGCCAATGAGAAGCACTGCCATCGCACCGGCCCACAACCGGCGTTCGTGGCGTGCGAGCAGCGCCGTGAAGCGCGAACCGCGCGAGCCCCGAGTGGCGGGCCCCGCGCCCGGCGTGCCGGCCGCGGTGTCCGCAGGGGCGTTGGCATCGGGCGACGGGTCGGCACCCCGCGTTGACGCGCGTGAGCGGCTGTAGAGCGGTGCCTTCTTCATCGTCTGCATCCCGGTCGAAGCGTGTTGACGGACCCGTTCGCTGCGTCGCGACATCTTGGTCACAAACCAGGGCCACGAACGCGCTTGTCGAGAACGGTAGCACGGAGGCCATGTCCTGTCTCGGCGGCGCCCATGGGGCGGCCATGCGCTGCCGGCTCGCGAGGCATGATGTGCACATGTGGACCGACACCCATTGCCACCTCGACGCGCCCGAGTTCGATGCCGACCGGGACGACGTGATGGCGCGCGCCCGCGCCGCCGGCGTCATGCAGATCGTGGTGCCCGCCGTCGAGGCCGCGAACTTCGACGCCGTGCGGGCGCTCGCGCATCGGCATGGCGCGGCGTATGCCCTGGGCATCCACCCCATCGCCACCGGCCGTGCGGCTGAAGGCCACCTGGCGTTGCTGCGCGAAGCCTTGCAGGCGCAGCGCAACGACCCGCGCCTGGTGGCTGTCGGTGAGATCGGCCTGGACCACTTCCTGCCCGGGCTGGCCCGCGACCGGCAGGCGCACTTCTATGTGGCGCAACTGAAGCTTGCGCGCGAGTTCGACCTGCCGGTGATCCTGCATGTGCGCCGCTCCGCCGACAGCCTGCTCAAGCAGTTGCGCCTGACGCCGGTGCCGGGCGGCATTGCGCACGCGTTCAACGGCAGCGAGCAACAGGCGCTGGCGTTCGTTGCGCTCGGTTTCAAGCTCGGCTTCGGCGGGGCGATGACTTTCGAGCGCGCGTTGCAGATCCGCCGCCTCGCAAAGGTCTTGCCGCTCGACGCCATCGTGCTTGAAACCGACGCGCCGGACATTCCGCCGCATTGGCTCTACAAGACTGCGGCCGAGCGCGCTGCGGGCCACACCGCGCGCAACGAACCCGCCGAGCTGCCGCGCATGGCCGAGGTGCTGGCGGCCTTGCGCGGCCTGCCACTGGCCGAGCTGGCGGCGGGCACCGGCGCCAACGCGCGGGTTGCCTTGCCGAAGCTCGCCAAACTCACGACGCTGGGGCAGATCGATACCTTGCCGAGCGCTGCATGACGGCCGCTGGCGGCGTGCTGCAGGGCCTGGGCCCGGTGCTCGACGCGACCACGCGGCTCGTCGTGCTCGGCAGCTTCCCCGGCGTGGCGTCGCTTGCGGCGCAGCAGTATTACGGCCACCCGCGCAACCACTTCTGGCCGGTCCTGTCGGCGCTGTGGAACGTCGACCTGATGGCATTGCCCTACAGTGAGCGCATCGCCGCCGCACGGGCGAAAGGTCTGGGCCTGTGGGACGTGTACGCGCAGTGCCGGCGCGAAGGCAGCCTCGACAGCGCCATCCGCACACCGCAGCTCATCGATCTGACCGAGCTGATGCGCATGGCGCCCGGGCTCCAGGCCATCGCGCACAACGGCGGCGAGTCGGCCCGCACGATGCGCCACACTCGTGCGCTCGGCATGGCGGTGTACCGCCTCCCGTCCACCAGCCCGGCCAACGCGAGTTGGCATTTCGACCGCAAGCTGGCCGCCTGGCGCGCGGCCTTCGCAGAACACGGCCTCGCATGAGCCCCGCCCGGCCGCCCGAAGGGGCTCGCACCGCAGTGCGCAGCACGAAGGTATTCCAATGACCCCACGCAGCAAGACTTCAACGCGCGACATGGCCCCGGCCACGCTGTCGGAAGCCGACGGCGTGCGCTACCTTCACCTCGGCACGCCGTGGGTGCAGGGCGCCATGCGCACCGCCAAGCCGCAGGTGCTGGAGCTGGAGTACATCCAGCGCATGATGGCCTGGATGCTGCTGCGCCCGAGCCTTGAGCTGACCCGTGGCCACGCCGTGCAACTGGGCCTGGGCGCGGCCGCGATCACCCGCTTCTGCCACACCGCGATGCGCATGCGGTGCACGGCGGTCGAGCTCAACCCGAGCGTGATCGACGCCTGCCGGCTCTGGTTCCGCCTGCCGGCCAGCGGCCCGCGCTTCCAGGTTCTCGACATGAACGCCGCCGACTATGCCGCCGACCCGGCCCGTGCCGACACGGTGCAGGCCCTGTGCGTGGACCTCTACGACCACGACGCCGCCAGCCCGGTGCTCGACAGCGCCGCGTTCTACCGCGACTGCCACCGCTTGCTGGCCGACGGCGGTGTGATGGCGGTCAACCTCTTCGGCCGTGATGCCAGCTTCGAGCGCAGCGCTGCGCGCATCGCCAGCGTCTTCGGCGCAGCGCAGGTTCGGAGCCTCCGGCCCACAAAGGAGGGCAACACCATCGTGCTTGCGCTGAAGAACGCAGTGATGCCCGAGCGCGCCGTGCTGGCGCAGCGCGCGGATACCATCGAAGCCCGCTTCAAGCTGCCGGCGCGCAAATGGTTGCGGATGATTCGACCCTGGGCCGACGGGGCAGCCACCCTTGACGCCGCCCCTGATGCCCACGATTGACCGCTGATGAAAGTTGCTGCCACACCTCTCGTTCCACCGCCTGTGATGACCCACACGCCCGGCCCGCTGGAGTGGCGTTCGCTGCTGCAGTGGCTGCGCGACGATGCGCTCGTCAGCGCCGAAGAAGCCGACGCCACCCGGCGCCGCTTCAGCGGTGCGAACAGCGCACAGCACCCGCTGGTGCGCCTCGGTGCAGTCAACCTCACCCACACCGCGACCGGCAAGGCGCTCGACGTCGAAGCGCTGACCGAGTGGCTCGCGCTGCGCTGCGGCCTGCCCTACCTGCGCATCGACCCGCTGCGCGTGGACGTCGGCCGCGTCACCGAGATCATGTCGATCACCTACGCCGAGCGGCGCCGTGCGCTGCCCATCACCGTGGGCCTGACCGATGTGACCATCGCCACCTGCGAGCCGCTCGACGTGGCCTGGGTGCCCGAGATCGAGGCGCATGCGCGCAAGGCCATCAAGCTCGTGGTCGCGAGCCCACTGGAACTGGCGCGCTACACGACCGAGTTCTACACGCTGGCGCGCTCGGTGCAACGCCATCAAGACGGGTGAGACCTCCGCGCTGGCGAGCTTCGAGCAGCTCGTCGAGCTGGGCAAGACAACCAAGGCACTCGACGCCAACGACCAGGGTGTCGTGCAGGTGGTCGACTGGCTCTGGCAGTACGCGTTCGACCAGCGCGCGTCCGACATCCACCTCGAGCCGCGGCGCGAGCGCAGCGTGATCCGCTTCCGGATCGACGGCGTCATGCACACCGTCTACCAGCTGCCGCCCGGCGTGATGAACGCGATGATCGCGCGCATCAAGCTGCTCGGCCGGATGGACGTGGTCGAGAAGCGCCGCCCGCTCGACGGCCGCATCAAGACCCGCAACCCGCAGGGCGAAGAAGTCGAGATGCGCTTGTCCACGCTGCCCACCGCCTTCGGCGAGAAGATGGTGATGCGCATCTTCGACCCCGACACCACCGTCAAGGCGCTCGACGGCCTGGGCTTCGGCAGCTACGACGGCAAGCGCTGGGAGGCGCTCGTGGCCAAGCCCCACGGGATCATCCTCCTCACCGGCCCGACCGGCTCGGGCAAGACGACCACGCTCTACTCGACGCTGCGGCGCCTGGCCACCGACGAGGTCAACGTCTGCACCATCGAAGACCCGATCGAGATGATCCAGCCGGCGCTGAACCAGACGCAGGTGCAGAGCAACATCGACCTCGGCTTCGCCGAAGGCCTGCGCGCGCTGATGCGCCAGGACCCGGACATCATCATGGTCGGCGAGATCCGCGACTTGGCCACGGCCGAGATGGCGATCCAGGCCGCCCTCACCGGCCACCTGGTGTTCAGCACGCTGCACACCAACGATGCGGCCTCGGCCATCACGCGCCTGACCGACCTCGGCGTGGCGCCTTACCTGATCGGCTCGACCGTCATCGGCGTGTTGGCGCAGCGCCTGGTGCGCACGCTGTGCGTGAGTTGCAAGCAACCCGACGACGGCACCACGCGGCTCACGCTCGACGAGGTCGTGAAGCCGTGGCGCCTGAACGGCGCGGTCAAGCCGTACAAGCCGGTCGGGTGCCTGGAGTGCCGCATGACCGGCTTCCGCGGCCGCGCCGGGCTGTATGAACTGCTGACCGTGAGCGACGCCGCGCGTGCACACATCCACCCGTCGACCGACATCGCGCGCCTGCGCCACCAGGGCCTGCAGGACGGCATGCGCCCGCTGCGGCTGGCCGGTGCGATGAAGGTCGCAGAAGGCCTGACCACGCTCGACGAGGTGCTGCGTGCCACGCCCGCCTGGGAGCCTTGACGCAGCGTCTTGACCCGTGACCGCCAGCGTCTTGTTCGGCTGTTCCGCGTACGTGATTGCCAAGGGTCGGCCGCAGGGCGCCATGCCTAGAATCGCGGGCCCCCGGGAGAGCGGGCGAGGAGAACATATTTGAAGATCAAAAGCACGCGGGACTTCCTGTCCGGACTCATGTTCATCGGCACTGGCCTGGTGTTCGGCATCGGTGCCACGAACTACTCGATGGGCACGTCGGCCCGGCCCGGCTCGGGCTACTTTCCACTGCTGCTCAGTGTGGTGCTCGCGCTGCTCGGCGCGGTCGTGCTGTTCAAGTCGCTGACCATCGAAACCGAAGGCGGTGACCCGATCGGGCCGATCGCATGGCGCCCCTTGCTCGTCACCGTCGCGTCGATCGCGGTGTTCGGTTTCTCGCTGCCCAAGCTGGGTATGTTCGTGACCATTCCGCTGCTCATCATCATGGTGAGCTTCGCCGGCAAAGAGTTCGGCTGGAAGGGCGTTCTGCTGAACGCGGTGGTGCTCACTGCGGGCGCCTGGTTCATCTTCATCTGGGGCTTGAACCTCACGATTCCGCTCAAGCCCTGGTTCATGGCCTGAACTCGAACAACGCGAACAACGAGACAGCCGATGGAACTCATCAACAACCTCATGCTCGGCTTCGGCGTGGCATTCACGTGGCAGAACCTGTTGTATGCCTTCTTCGGCTCGGTGCTGGGCACGCTGATCGGCGTGCTGCCCGGCCTCGGCCCGGTGGCCACCATCGCGATGCTGCTGCCGTCGATCTACGCGCTCGACGCCACGCCGGCGCTCATCATGCTGGCCGGCATCTACTACGGTGCGCAGTACGGTGGCTCGACGACGGCCATCCTGATCAACGTGCCGGGTGAATCGTCATCGGTGGTCACCGCCATCGACGGCTACGCCATGGCGCGCCAGGGCCGCGCTGGTGCGGCCCTGTCGGTGTCGGCGCTGGGGTCGTTCTTCGCAGGGTGCGTGGGCACGGTCATCATTGCCGCGTTCGCGCCGCCACTGACCGAACTGGCATTCAAGTTCGGCCCCGCCGAGTACTTCTCGCTGATGGTGCTCGGCCTGGTTGGCGCGGTGGTGCTGGCCTCGGGTTCGCTTATCAAAGCCATTGCGATGATCCTGCTCGGCCTGCTGCTGGCGCAGATCAACACGGACGTGATCTCGGGCACAGCGCGCTACAGCTTCGACATTCCCGAACTCACCGACGGCCTGGGCTTCGTCGGCATCGCGATGGGGGTGTTCGGCTTTGGCGAGATCATCACCAACCTCGGCCAGCCGGATGAAGACCGCGAGGTGTTCACGAAGAACGTGACCGGCCTGTGGCCCACGATGCAGGACTTCAAGGAAGCCTGGCCCTCGGTGCTGCGCGGCACGGCGCTGGGCTCGATCTTGGGCGTGTTGCCGGGCGGCGGCGCGCTGCTGGCGTCGTTCGCGTCGTATGCGCTCGAGAAGAAGATCGTACGCAACCCGCGCATCCCCTTCGGCAAGGGCGCCATCCAGGGTGTGGCAGGCCCCGAGTCGGCCAACAACGCCGGTGCGCAAACCTCGTTCATCCCGATGCTCACGCTGGGCATTCCGCCCAACGCGGTGATGGCGCTGATGGTCGGCGCGATGACGATCAAGGGCATCCAGCCCGGCCCGCAGGTGATGACGAGCAACCCGCAACTCTTTTGGGGGCTGATCGCGTCGATGTGGGTCGGCAACGCGATGCTGGTGATCCTGAACCTGCCGCTGATCGGCATCTGGATCAAGCTGCTGACGGTGCCGTACAAATACCTGTTCCCGGCCATCGCCCTGTTCTGCTGCATCGGCGTCTACACGCTCAACAACAGCACCTTCGACGTGTTCCTCACCGCCATCTTCGCCGTCGTCGGCTACATCTTCTACAAGCTCAGCTGCGAGGCCGCGCCGCTGCTGCTCGGCTTCATCCTCGGGCCGATGATGGAAGAGAACCTGCGCCGCGCGCTGCTGCTGTCGCGTGGCGACTGGAGCGCCTTCGTCACCCGCCCGCTGTCGGCTGGCCTGCTTGCAGCCGCTGTACTGATGATCGTGGTCGTGATGCTGCCGTCGATCAGCAAGAAGCGCGAAGCGACGTTCGTGGAAGATTGAGCAAG
>Ga0123336_10000581_pt1 | contig 36132 bp, 30 predicted proteins | sample SSSSmetaG_FD_96466 | JGI IMG/M metagenome (GOLD analysis project Ga0123336, IMG submission 96466) | Glacier valley bacterial and archeal communities from Borup Fiord, Nunavut, Canada, to study Microbial Dark Matter (Phase II) - ​SSSS metaG | ecosystem: Environmental > Aquatic > Freshwater > Ice...
CCAGCAGATCTCGCGCATCTTTTTGGACCCACAGTTCGACGACGCCAGCGGCGACGTCTTCGGCAAGATCTTACGGCTCGAGGCCGAGACGGCCCAAAGCTAGCGACGGCGCAACAGCGCCGAGCGGCCACATAAAGCGCAGCGGGCGTCACCGACGGCGGCGATGACCTCGTCGCAGTCTTTGCAGCTCACCTCGATGACATGGAAGCCGCCCTCGTCGTCGGGGGCGGCGTCGGCGACGCGGCGGGACCAGTGGGCGTGCAAGATCTCGTGGTGCATGCGCACCTCGGCCTTGGCCAAGAGCGTCGGTAGGCTGCACGTGGGGCATGCGTGTGGGATGGCGATGCCGTTGCGTTTTTGCAACACCGACGATAAACGCGCTGGCGCCTGGCAGCCGGGGCAGACTTCCGACGACCACACCACGGCATGACAGTCGAGGCAGTCGACCCGGAAAACGCGCGGCGCCAGCGACGGATAGTCCCACCGCGGCGCCGAGACCGGATCGCCATCCAAGGTGTCGTACACCGCCGTTTGGACCGCGCGGACCCGAAGCCGGCGCGGACCACATCGTGCGCAGCCGGTCTGCACCAGCGACGCCAGCTCGTCGTCGGTCAGCGCTTGGCTCCGGCCTTGGCGCGTTTCTTGGGTTTGTTGGGCAGGTTGGCGTGGCCAGGATGCGGATGTGGCGTGACCCCGATGTCGCGCAGCATTTTACGCAGCTCGATCACATGCAGCTCCTCCGCCCCGATCTGGGTGCGGGCGAACTCCTCCAGGTACACACTGGCGTGGGCGACGGTGTCGAGGAGCTGGCTATAGATGCCGAGGGCCTCTTCCTCGTGTGCCAGGCTCTCGCGCAAGAGATGCTCGACGGAGTGCTCGTAGGTCTCTTCGATGGGCGCGATGCGCAGCGACGGATGACCGTCGAGACCGGTCAAGAGCTCGCCGGCTTGTTGCGCATGCAACAGCGACTCCTGCGCCTGCGCCTTCATGAACTGCACGATTGGCAGACGGTTGGGCCCGGTGATCATCAGCGAGTAATGGGTGTAACGGACTACCCCAGCGAGCTCGAATTCCATGATGCGGCTGAGGAGCGCGTGGGTCTTGGGAAGGTCCAGCTTGTCCATGGATTGGCGAGTATGTATCGTGCCGGGCCATGTCGACGAAAAAAGTCCTCGCTCTGAGCTTCTCGCTTCTCGGTCTCGGTTGCCTCGACGGACCGCGGGCGGGTGATACCAACAACACAGCGCCCAAGCAGGAGGCCGCCAAGCCCACCGAGGCCGCCAAGCCCGCCGAGGCTGCCAAGCCCGCTGAGCCCGCCGCCGTGCCGCCCGAGCTAGCCGCGCCGCCCGACGTCGCTGCGCCCCCTGCCGACGCCGAAAAGACCAAGAGCGGCATCGCCTCCAAGGTCCTCACCAAGGGCACCGGCGACAAGCACCCCGCCGAGGTCGACCAGGTCACCGTGCACTACACCGGCTGGACCACCGACGGCAAAATGTTCGACAGCTCGCACACCCGAGGCAAGCCGGCCAACTTCCCGCTCAACCGCGTCATCAAAGGCTGGACCGAAGGCGTGCAACTCATGGTGGTCGGCGAAAAACGCCGGTTCTGGATCCCCGTCGAGCTGGCCTACAACAACCAGCCGGGTCGCCCAGCGGGCATGTTGGTCTTCGACGTGGAGCTGTTGTCGTACCGCGAAGGTCCGAAGCCCATTCCGCCGCCCACCGACGTGGCAGCCGCGCCCAAAGACGCCAAGAAGACCAAAACGGGTCTCGCTTACAAGGTGCAGAAAAAGGGCACCGGCAAAGAGCACCCCACCGCGCAGAACACGGTCTCGGTGCACTACAGCGGCTGGACCACCGACGGCAAAATGTTCGACAGCTCGGTCGTGCGCGGTCAGCCGGCGGAGTTTCCGCTCGGCGCGGTCATTCCCGGCTGGACCGAGGGCGTGCAGCTCATGGTCGAGGGCGAGAAGACCCGCTTCTGGATTCCCGTCGAGCTGGCTTACAACAACAAGCCCGGCATGCCGGCCGGCATGCTGGTGTTCGACGTCGAGCTGCTCAAGATCATCAAGTAGCGCTTGCGGCTCTCGTCGCAGATCCTGTTACGCGCGCCGCTTTGGCCGGCGCAACAACTCCTAAAGTCACCGTGGAAGACCGAGCTCGGGCGTGCCGCATTGGCGCTCGCTGGCAAGACTGCGCTCGTCGGTGACGCCAAGGCGGCACGGGCACTCGCGGGATATGCGCAACGGGCCCGCACCCGCGCCACGCCACATGGCTTATGGGCTGGTGTGGCGCTCGCCAGTCTGGGGACATCGACGCGGATCGCGACCGGATCACCGCGGCCATTCGTCACCGTGTCCTGGGGTCGTTTGTCGTCGCTGGGGCGGGCGCTGCTCGACGATCCCAGCTGGCTTTCGCGAGCGCTGTTCCGTCGTGCGCCGTCGCTGGTGCTGGGCACGCATAGTGTCGGTTGGCTGCAACGGGGGGACGACGCGCAGGCCGAGTGGGCGCAAGCGGCACGCGACGCAACCCTCGATGGTCTGCTGGCATCGAGCGCGGGTTGGGCACCGCGGTCGGCGCTCGAGGTCGACGATGATCTCTTGCGCGAGCTCCTCGACGACAATCTGTTGCTTCACGATCTGGAGCCACCTCTCGTCGGAGAGTCGCCGTTCGAATGGATGCGCGCCCGCTTGTCGGGCAGTGATCTCGGCTCACAGCTGGACGCGCTGGCGACGCTCCTGGCGACCGCAACGGCCGAAACGATCGCCGAGGCCGAGCAGCTTTTGGCCGAGCTACCCGGCGCCGGGCCACGCGCACTACAGGGAGCTCTCGTGCATCAACCGCGCCGACCAGCGACGGTGGCGCGCACGGTCGTCGAGCGCGCCGCTCGGCTCGGGCCCCTGCTGTTTCGGCTGCAAGACGCGCTCACGCCGCCGGCCTCTGAGCGATTTCTCGACGGTGATCTGCAGTCGCAGCTACTCGCCGCGGCAGAGCTCTACGGCGCGGGTGGCTATGACCTGGGGGCGTGGATCGACGGCGGCTATGGCATTGGCGGCACCTCGCCGTCGGATCGTCGCTTGCCCGACGCGATCACCGTGGCCTGGCTCACTGACGCGCTCCTCGACGTGGAGCGACGCGGCGACGATGAGCTCGGCCTCGAGCCCGAAGCGCTCGACGCCCTGTTGCCGTTTGCAACGGCACCGCCGACGTTCGAGATCGTCCTGTCTCCCGTCGCCAAGAGCCCGCGTGGTGACGGATGGCTGCTCGGCCTGCATGCGCCGGCGGGTGCAAGCTGGGGTCGCTATGCCGAGGCACTCGGGGCGCCGTTTCGCGCCGCGCTCGACGAGCTGGCGTCCCTGGAGCCGCCCGGCGCCGTCGACGTCGCCTACACGCCGACCACGGATCTGGGCGATCTGGCCACACACCCCGCAGTCCGTCCGGCGTGCCTGGCCCTGTCCTCCTGGCCGGCGGAGGCCATCACGCCCGCCGAGCTCACCCTCGGGCTCGAGCCCGCTTCGAGCCAGCTCACGTCGCTGTGGCACGGCGAGACCGCGCTGCGCCCGTCGCCGCTACAGCGACTGCGCTCGACCACCGCGCCGCCCGGCCTGGCGCAGCTCCTGGTCGGCTGGAGCCTGGTTCGCCAGCACGCGCCGTGGGCCGTCTCACTCGGCCCGCTCGCCGATCTGACCCGCCTGCCCCGCATCACCGTCGACGGTTTTGTCGTCTCACCACGAAGCTGGCGCCTGCCGCCCCTGAGATCACGCCGTGATCTTGGGCGCTGGCGGGCAGAGCTCGACGTGCCCGATGTCATCCAGCTCGGCCACGAAGACGAGCTCTTGGTCCTCGAGCTCGACGATGCCGACGCGCTCGACCGCCTGCAACGCGCCCATGCCAGCGACGAGCGCGCCCGCGTGTTCGAGGTCTGGCCGCCGCTCGGTGCCGAGCTCGACGAAGACGGGCGCCGCGTGGAGCTCGTCGCCCTGGCGTTTGCCGACACGCCCACGATCCAGCCCACCGCTCCCGGCGCCGTGCCGCCGCCAGCGCGTGCGCCGCAGTCGCGCTTTCGGTCCTGGAAGATCTTCGGCGGGCCCGATCGCGCTGATCGGGTGTTGTCGGCATTGACACCGGTCCTGGCCGGCTCCGCGTCCTGGTTCTTCCTGCGCTACGTCGACGGGCATCGCCATCATCTGCGCTTGCGGATCGCCGACAGCGACGAAAAGATCACCGCGATGCTCGATGCACGACTGGCCGAGAGCCGCGCCTCGGGCGACGTCACCTCCGTCGAGACCGGGCCCTACTTTGCAGAGCACGCCCGCTGGCTTGGCGTGACGCATCTTGCCGAGGAGGTCTTCGCCGCCGACAGCGTCGATGCGCTTTTTACCCTTGTCACCGACACCTCCCGTACGCTCGTCGTCGCCGCAGCCTACGATGCGCTCGCGGAAGGCGCCGGTCTCACGCTCGAGATGCGTCACGCGCTCGCTGTCGATCTGCGGGCGCTACACCAGCCAGAGCTCGACCTCCTCGGCGATGAGGCCCTGGCCGCCGAGTACCGTGCCTGCAGCCGTGAGCTACAGACACTGCTGACGACGCCGAGCCGACGTAAAAAGACCCACATCTCCACCGTCGCTGCGGCGCTCGGCCGCGTGCCCTTCGACACCCGCCGCCGGCTCTTGCCCGCGCTCATCCACCTCGCCGCCAACCGCCGCGCGGGCCCGCTCGATCCCACCGTCGAGCTGCGCGCGCTGTACCTGTGGGGCCGCGCGCTCGAAAGCCTACGCGCCCGCGCCCGCTGATCCCGCGTCGAGCCAGGCCTGATACGCCACATAGTCATACGGCCGACCCAGAAAATTCTCGACGAGCTGGGCCGCTGGCGCGCCCCCACCCGCCTCCAGCACCTCACGCCGATAGCGATCGGCCACCTCCGACGGCCCAAAACCCACCCGCCGAAACTCGCCGAACAGGTCCTTGGCGATGACCAGCGACCACATATACGTGTAGTAAATCGCCGAATACCCGTCGAGATGTCCAAACGACTCGTGAAAGTAGCTGTCCTCGACATAGCGGAACGACGTCAGCTTGGCCTGCAACTCGGCCATCAGCGCCGTGGTGTCGAATGACCCCGGCTGCCGTCGGTGAAACTCCAGACTGACGGCCGCGTAAAACATCTGCTGCCGCACCCACATACCCTTGCCGAGCTCTTCGGCCGCCCGCGCCCGCTCGATGAGCGCGGCTGGCACCGGCTCGTTGGTCTGGTGATGCCGGGCAAACGACTGCAGCGTCGGCAGATCCCACACCCACTCCTCCAGCATCTGCGACGGCGCCTCGACAAAATCCCACTCGGTGGCCACGCCGGAGATGCCCGCCCAGCGCGTATGCCCGCCAAATACATGGTGCAGGAGGTGCCCGAATTCATGAAAGAAGGTCCTGACCCCGTCGTGGTCCATGAGGCCCGGATCGTCGCTGGCGGGACGCGGGAAATTGCACATCAAGACGCCTTCCGGCAAGCGCTTGCCAGCGACGCCATTGACCAGCGTGAACTGGGCGTAGTGTTTGTACTTGCCGTCGCGCGAATGCATGTCGAGATACACCCGGCCGAGCGCTGCACCCGATTCGGCGATGACATCGTAGGCCTCGACCTCGGCATGCCACACCGGCGCATCGGGCACGCGCACATAGCGCACGCCAAACAGCCGCCCGGTCACTGCCAGCACGCCGTCTTTGACACGCGCATACGGGAAATACGGCCGCAACGTCTGCGAGTCGAACCCGTAATCCTCGACGGAAACGCGCTCCTGATAGAACGCCGAATCCCACGGCTCGAGCCGCTCGGCAGGCCCATCTTTGCGCTTCCGCTCGAGCAAGCGCTGATAGTCCCGCCCACCCCGCAGCTCCGACGCCTTCGACACCCGCTCGATGAACTCGGCGGCATGCTCGGCCGAGCCGATCATCTTGTCTTCCGTCGCGTAGGCCGCCCAGGACGCATAGCCGAGCAGAGACGCCAGCGCGTGCCGCTTCGCCAACATCCGATCCAGCACCGCCAGATTTGCAGGGTGCGCGCGGAGCCGGTACACGCGCCACAGCCGCTCGCGCGCCTTCTGCGACGTCGCATAGGTCACGAACGGCACATAGTCGGTGTTGTCGGTCGTGATGCGCACCTTGCCGTCTTCACCGACGGGGTGAGCGTCTTTCCAGTCGTCGGGCAAGCCGTCGAGCGCGTCGGGATCGACGGCCACGGCGCGCACGTCGTCTTTGATGTTCTTGCCGAACTCCTGCCCGATGCGCAAAAGCTCGTCGCGTAGCGCCTTGACCTCCGTCCGCACCGCGTCGTCGCGATCGACGCCCGAGCGCCGCATGTCGCGCAGGGTCTTTTCCAGATAATGCCGACTCGGCGCGTCGAGACCGGCACGCGGGGTGGCCACGAGCGCTTCGTAGATGCCACGATCGAGCGACAGCTCCGTCGACAGCGCGTCGATCTCCTGTTCGCAGGTGTCGGCCGCGTCGCGCATGGCCACATCGGGGTGCGCATTGCGACACACGCTGGCCCGCGCCGCTGCGTCGCCGAGAAGGGCCACGGCCGCGTCGTATGCTTCCAGCGCCTCGAGGCCCATCGGCTTCATGACCCGCAAGCTCGCCTGCGCCGCCCGAACCTCGTCGAGCTCGGCGCGGGTGTGGGCCAACAACTGCTCTGGGGTCTGGGTCAGCAACAGCGCTTGGGATGTCATCGGCACCGATGATCGTGGTAAACGACGCGCATGTACAAGTCGCTTTTTGTGAGTGTCCGTCAGCGTGTCACCAGCACCCTTTTGGTTTCCACTTTGGCCCTCAGTGGTGTCATTGCCGTCGCTGGCAACGCCAAGGCCGATCAGCGCTTTGCGCCGGTGGATCTGCGCACGCCGCTCAACGCCCAGCTCGCCGCGCTGCCGCCCAAAGAACGTCAGGCACTCGACAAGCTCGTCGAGGCCGCCCACCTCATGGACGCGCTTTTTCTGCGCCAGGTGTGGGTCGGCAATGAGCCCATGCTGCTCCGTCTCGTCGAAAGCCACTCGCCGCTCGTCGAGGATTTCCTGCTCTACAAGGGCCCGTGGTCGCGCCTCGACAAAGACAAGCCGTTCGTCACTGGCGCCCCGTCGAAGCCGCCGCAGGCCAACTTCTACCCGCTCGACGCCACCAAGGCCGAGGTCGAAGCCTGGATGTCACGCCTACCCACCGTCGAGCAGACGGCTGCGCGCGGCTTTTTCACGACCATCCGTCGCGGTGCCGACAAAAAGCTCGTCGCCGTGCCTTACCGCCTCGAATATGCCGCCGAGCTCGGCGAAGCCTCGCGCCTCCTCTCGGAGGCCGCCGCGCTCACCAGCGACGCCAAGCTCAAAGACTTTCTCGTCAAACGCGCTGCCGCTCTCCTCAGCGACGACTACTACGCCAGCGACGTCGCCTGGATGGCCATCGACGGCGTCATCGAGCCCACCCTCGGACCCTACGAGGTCTACGAGGACGAATGGTTCAACGCCAAGGCCGCCTACGAAGCCTTCATCGGCCTCCGCGATGAGGCCGAGACGCAGAAGCTGGCCCGCTTTTCCTCGTCGCTGCAGGAGCTGGAGAGCCATCTGCCCATGGCGCCCGCGCTGCGCAACCCCAAGATAGGCGCCACCGCCCCCATCCGCGTCGTCAACCAGGTCTTCGCTGGCGGCGACGCGCGCCACGGCGTCACCACCGCGGCCTACAACCTCCCCAACGACGAGCGCGTCACCCGGGAAAAAGGCACCAAGCGGGTCATGCTGAAGAACGTCCAGGAGGCCAAGTTCGCCAAGGTGCTCCTGCCCATCGCCGCTGTGGTCCTCGACAAAGCGGGCCAGTCCCAGATCGGCTTCGATGCGTTCTTCACCCACATCCTCATGCACGAGCTGCTGCACGGCCTCGGCCCTCACTCCGTCGCTGGCGTCACCGTCCGCGCCAAGCTGGAGGGCGCCTACAGCGCCATCGAAGAGGCCAAAGCGGACATCTCGGGCCTGTGGGCCATGCAATATCTCGTCGACAAAGGCGTCATCGACAAGAAGATCGGCGCCACCATGTACACCACCTACCTGGCCTCGACCTTCCGCTCCATCCGCTTCGGCACCAACGAGGCGCACGGCAAGGGCACGGCCATGCAGCTCAACTATTTCCTCGATCACGGCGCGGTCAAAGTCTCCGCCGACGGCACCTTCGCCGTCGTCCCCGGCAAGATCGCCGCTGTCGTCGCCGAGCTGGCCGGCGTCCTGCTCACCGTCGAGGGCCACGGTGACAAAAAAGAAGCCGATCGCCTGCTTGCCACCCTCGGTGTCGTCCGCCCAGAGGTCCAGCGGGCCCTCGATCGCCTGAAGGCCGTCCCCGTCGACATCGCCCCGACGTATTAGGGCCGCCCTACTTGCTGGTGCCGAGGTCTGGCGACTGTGCTCCGTCCGCTGCAGCGGCGCGGGGCCGTGGCTTGGGGGGCGCACCCATCAGGCACGACGGCAACAGCGTCAAGGTTGCGCCAGCGGCCAGCACACGCAGCGACCGGGACGACCACAGCGGCGGCCGCTCCTGACACTGTGAGGTGAGGATGTGCCCGTCGGGCCGTCGCAGGAACCGCACGCACAGCTCGCCTTCGTTCGCGTCGACCAAGGCCCGCGCCTCGGCTTTACCTAGTGCATCGAGGTCGTAGACGTTCTTCTTGCACTCGCCGCAAAAACGCACGCGGTCGTCGCCCGCCATTTGGTTCCACGAGGCCTTGCACGGGCGCGCGATGTCGAGCTCGTCGATCCAACCCATGGTTCAGCATACGACGCCGTACACACGGTCTCCCTTGTGGTGGCGCTATTTCTTCTTGAAGAGGTCGGCGAAGGTGCCGAGTTTTTCGGGCGCGGCTTTGACGGCGGCCACGTCGCTGACCGAGGCGCCGTCAGCGGCGTCGCTGGCCATCGAGAGGCCAATGCGGCGACGCGAGACGTCGACTTCCAGGACGGTGACCTCGACGGCCTGGCCCACTTTGACGGCTTCTTTGGCGTGACGAACCCGCTTCTTGGCGCCGAGCTCGCCGAGATGCACGAGGCCCTCGATGCCCGGGGCGAGCTCGACAAACGCGCCAAACGACTCGAGGCGGACGACCTTGCCGGCCAGCTTGGCACCCTCGGGAAAGCGCTGCTTGATGTCGCCCCAGGGATCACCGGCGAGCGCCTTCAGCGACAGGCCGACCCGTTCCGGGCGACGGGGATCATCGGTTTTTTCGATGCGGACCACCTGGACTTCCACGTCCTGGCCGACCTGCAAGACGTCTTCCGGCTTGCCGACGCGGGAGAAGCCAAGCTCGCTGACGTGAATGAGGCCTTCGATGCCGCCGAGATCGACGAAGGCGCCGAAGTCTTTGAGCGACGTCACCGTGCCGCGGACGACAGCTCCGATGGCCAGCTTGCCGCGGGTGATGTCGGCACGACCGGCCTGCTCTTCTTCGAGCAACTGGCGGCGCGACAAGACGACGTCGAGGCCGCGCGAGTCGCGGGCAACCTTGGTGACCACGAACAGCAGCCGCTGCCCGATGAAAGAGGCCGGCTCAGCGACGGGCCGAAGGTCGACCTGCGACAGCGGACAGAAGGCGCGCAGGCCCAGCACCTGGACCTCGAGGCCGCCTTTGTTGACGCCAGTGACCAAACCCTCGACGGGGAGCTTGGAGATGAGGGCCGCCCCCAGCTCCGCCTCGCCAGCCTCACCGCCCCGACCGCGGCTCAGGCGCTTGCGCAACACCACGCCGCCGTCGCGCGAGACCTCGGCGACTTTGGCCTCGACCTCGTCACCGACGGCGAAGCCGAGGTTGCCATCGGCGTCGCGGAGGTCGGCCAGCTCGAGGACGCCCTCCGACTTGCCGCCGATGTCGAGGAAGGCGACGTCGCGGCCGATGGACACCACCCGACCTCGCACGTCCTCGCCGGCACGAAGATCGCGGCGCTTCTGTGGCGGGCCAGAGACCTGGTCGAACTCGGCGAGCATCGCCGCAAAATCCTGCGTGTCTTCATCCTTGCTAGTCATGCGGGCCGGAAGTTTACTCTGTTGTTCCGCTATCGGAAACCATGGACCTTCAACCCGAAGAGCTTCGATCGTGGTCCGAACACGGCTATTTTTCGCGTGAGGGCCTGCTCGGTCCCGACGCTGCGGCCAGTGTAAAGGCGGCTGTGGAGGCATTCCTGGCAGATCCCGCGACCGCGCTACACCCGGCTGCAGTCATCGGGGCCGCCGCTGGAATCAGGGGCGATTCGCTGGTTTGGCTCGATCGGCCAGCGTCGTTGTCGTCGCTGTGGGCCGCTTTCGACGACCTGGCCCGCAGCGCCGCTCGGGTGCGTTATCTCGGCCTGTCCGACCATGTAGAGGTCCAGCTCGCGCGCTATCCCGGCGACGGCCACGGCTATGCCCGCCATCGCGACGCAGTCGCTGGCGCTTTTGGCCCCGGCCGCCGCATCACCTGCATCTATTACTTGAATGACGGCTGGAGCGCTAGCGACGGCGGCGCCCTTCGACTCCATTTGCAAGACTCCGTCGACCTCTTACCGACGGCAGATCGCGCCGTGGTGTTCTTGTCCGAAGACATCGAGCACGAGGTCCTGCCCACCTTTCGGCCGCGCTTGGCGCTCACCGCCTGGTATTACGCGTGAGCCGATGACCACGCGCAACCCAACCAGCCTCGATCTGGCCGTCGACGCCGTCTGGCTGGAGTGCGCCCGCAAGCTGGAGATTCCCGTCGCGCGCGGCGGGATTTCTTATGTCCATTTCGACGGCCGCACGCTGCATCTGGCCGACGACCACGCGCTCGACGCCGACGACACCGTGGCCCAGCTGGTCTTGCACGAGATCTGTCATCTCTTGGTCGAGGGCCCAGCGGCGCGCCATCAGCCGGACTGGACCCTCGACAACACCGACGACCGCGACAGCATCCGTGAGGAAGCCGCGGTGCGCGTGCAGGCGCATCTGGCCGGGGCCTACGGCCTCCGACGGCATCTGTTTCCCACGACGGTGGTACGGCCGTTTTTCGAGGCGCTGCCGGCGGATGCACTGGGCCATGCCGACACGCCTTCCTCGTCGCTGGCCCGGCTGGCGGCGACCCGCGCCGGCCGCTGGCCGTACGATCCCACCCTCGACGAGGCGCTGGGCGCCACCGCTGCGCTGTTGTCGGTGAAAGCCCATCCCAAGAGCGGCCACGCGCTCGCCGTCGACGGCCGGACCTGTGGCGATTGCGCCTGGCGATCCGACGGTGGACTGTGTCGCCGGGCATCCCGGCGCGCCTTCGTCACCGTCGGTGAGCCGGCCTGTACGCGTCACGAAACCAAGCTCGACTGCCTCGACTGTGGCGCCTGTTGCCGGAGCGCCTTTGACTCGGTCGAGGTCGGTGCGCGCGAGCCGGTCATCAAGCGTCACCCGTCGCTGATCGTGTTTCGCGAGAGCTTTACCGAGCTGGCCCGCGCCGGTGATCGCTGCGCCGCTCTCGACGGTGCGCCCGCCGGCCCCTACCATTGCCGCATCTACGACGACCGGCCGCGCACCTGCCGCGACTTCACGCTCGGCAGCAAGAATTGCGTCACCGCCCGTCGCCGCGTCGGGCTGAGCGTCTGATGGCTTCTACCGTGGGCACGTTGGCCGACTGGATGCCGCGGCTCGTCGCTGCCTGGCGCAATCGCGACGACGCAAGTCCGCTCGACGAGCGCGAGAAACAACAGATCCTCGACGGCATCGCGACGCTCTCCGCCGGCCTCACCCGGACCCGCGAGCTCGTCGGAGACCGCTATCTCGACGAGCCGCGCCTGTTGGGCGCCTATCTGCTCTTTTATTGGCCGGTGTCGTACGCACAGGCCCGCTCGGTCCTCGGCGAGCTCGGCAGAAAGCCGGGCCGCGTCCTCGATGTCGGCGCGGGTCCGGCGCCGCTGGCCTTTGCCGCCCACGATGCCGGCGCGACGCGGCTTGTCGCCCTCGATCGCAGTCGGCCCGCGCTCGCCGTCGCTGCGCGCCTGGCGGCAGCCCACGGGATTGCGCTCGAGACGATCCCATGGGTGCCCAAAGATCCGTTGCCCGAGGGGCCTTTCGACACCATCGTCGTTGGTCACTTGCTCAACGAGCTGCCGGCTGCAGAAGCCGAGGCGCTGTGCAACGCGTTGCTCGATCGGCTTGCTCCCAACGGGGATCTGGTGCTGATCGAGCCGGCGTTGCGGGAGACGTCCAGGCGATTGCTCGGTCTTCGCGATCGGCTCGTCGCTGGCGGCATCGTGGTCAAGGCGCCGTGTCTGTTTCGCGGCGGCTGTCCGGCGCTGGTGAGAGAGTCCGACTGGTGTCATGCCGAACGACCGCTCGTGGCCCCGCAGCTGGTGGCCGAGCTGGCGCGGGCGGCGGCGCTGCATCGGGATTCTGTCAAGATGACCTATCTGATCTTGGCGGCGCCCGGCTCGAGCTGGCCTGGGCCAGCGACGGGGCCGGTGTTCCGGATGGTCTCCGAGCAACTGCCGGAGAAGGGCAAGACGCGCCTGTTTGGCTGTGGCCCTGACGGGCGTTTGCCGCTGGTCTTGCCGGACAAGCGCGTCAGCGATGACACACGCGCCTTTTTGAGCCTGCGGCGCGGTGACCTGTTTTCGACCAACGACCTCGTGCAAAAGGGCGATGGCCAGCAGCTTTCGGCGGCTTCCCGCGTCGAGATTTTGGCCCTGGCCGGTCAGCCGCCGCGGGGTCGATCTTCAAGTAGCTGATTTGTATGACAAAATAACAGGCAACTTTTGCCGGTCCCGAGCCGAAAACCTAGCTGGAGTGCGTGCCATGGCTCGCGCTACCATGCTCAGTTGCTGGGGTTGGGTTCACCAAGGAGCCAGGGAACAATGGGTCTTCAAGAGCACGCCGCCGAAAAAGAAGAGATGGGCCCAGAGCTCGACCCCGAAAAGGGCGAAGAGCAGGCAGCCGAGGGCGCGCCCGCCGGTGAAGAGCAGAAAAAAGACGAAGACCCCACCAAGATGGGCGCGGCCAAGATCGTCGCCGATCTGGTCGCGGCGCACGGTCCCAACCCGCCGCTCGAGCTCATGGTCGAGGCGTACAAGTCCGCGCCTCCCGCTGAGCACGCCGAGCTCGACAAAGCCGTCGAGGAACAGTGCGGCAACGAATATGCCTTGAAGCTGCACGACGCCTTGAAGGGCGGCGATAGCGGCGAGAAAGACGCCAAGGAAGAAGCGGGCGGCGGCGAGGCGGACAAGAAGGAAGAGGCCGCTGCCGAGAAGAAAGACGGCGTCGAGGAAAAGAAAGACGACGTCGCCGAGAAGAAAGACGACGTCGCCGAGGAGAAAGACCAGGCCGCCGAAGCGCAGGGCCAGGCCGCGTCGCCCGGCGAGCAAGCCGAGGCGCAGGCCAAGGTCGACGTCGCCGAACAGAAGACCCAGATTCTCGACGAGCAGAAAGACGCCGTCGACGAGCAGAAGAAGCCCGCCGAGGCCGAGCAGCAGGCCGCCGCTGAAGAGAAGCAAGATCAGCAGGCGCCGAGCGATCAGCAGGCTGAGGTGATCGGCGAGAAGAAGGCCGACGCCGCCGAGGCCAAGAAGGAAGAAGAGGCTTCGCCGGATCTGCAGAAAGAGAAAGAAGCCGACCCCGCCGCTGCCACTGCCGACTCGGCCGCTGCCGAGAAAGAGGCGGCTGGCCCCGACGTCAAGCCGGAAGAGGTCAAGGCGGAGGCGGAGGCTGCCAAGAAGGAAGAGCAGGTCGCCGAGGACACCGACAAGAAGACCGAGGAAATCGCCGCCAAGGAAGATCAGGCCGCCGAGGTCAAAGACGACGAGAAGAAGCAGGAAGATCAGCCCGCTGCCGCCGAGGACGCGAAGGCGGACAAGGCCGAAGAACAAGTGGCCAAGGCCGACGAGGGCGGAGAAGCCGCCAAGGCCGACGAAGCCGAAGCCAAGAAGGACGAGGCGAAAGAAGAAACCAACGAGGCCGAGGTCGAGGCCAAGCCGGAAGACAAGGACGCCGTCGCTGAGGCTGGCGCCGAGCCGGGCAAGGAAGAGGGCGCCGAAGTCGACGCCAAGAAGCAAGAGCCGGCTCAAGAGGGCGCGGCCCAGGCGCTCGAGGCCCAGATGAAAGAGCTGCAGGCGCAGCTCGACCATCTCAAGATCAACTGCACGGAAGAGACGCTGGGCCAGGATGCCGAGGCTCAGTTGCACGAGTGGCTGTCCACGACCGATCAGCAGCGCCAGGACCTCATGGCCAAGATCACCGAGCTCGAGGGTCAGGCCAACGGTGCCAACCCAGAGCTCGACAAGGCCATCGAGTCGGCGCACGAGATGTTGGCGAAGTCCGAAGGCGCACCGCCGGCCTCGGTCTCCGCCACGGTCAAGCTGGCCGAAGGCAAGGGCGCAGTCGAGTTCGAGTTCAAGCCCAACAGCGTCGACAGCTTCGTGTCGGATCTATCGCTGGCGTTCGAGTCTGCCAAGCAGGCCGAGCAGGGTGAGAAGAAAGACGCTGAGCCGGCCGTCGCTGCTGAAGAGGACGAGGGCGGCGAGGCTACTGCCTAGTACGCGATTCGTAGGGTGGGGGTTTTAGACACGCTTCCTTTCACATGATTGATCCGGTCTGCGCTTCGTTCGCGTGTACCGCTTCGTCTGCTCGCCGGCCGCGCGATTGCATCGACCCAAATTCTGGCCTCCCTCTGAGCTCCCATCTCCCGCTTCCGGCTCCTGTGAAAGGAAGCGGATCGGGACTCAACCAGCGCTACGATCGAATACGTCAGCGACGGGCGGGTGGGCGGTGGACCAGCTTGCCCATTTCTTCAGATTCTCGGATGGCCGCTTTTTCCAGCATCTCCTGATCGATGGGCGCAGAGGCTTCTACCGAGTAGAACGCCGCGCGTAAGACCGCGTTGCGGATGTTGCCGCCCGACAGCTCGAAGCGGTGTGCCAGCTCCGTCCAGTCGATGCCCTCGGCCCGCTTCATCTCGCGTGGCAGCATGATCGGCCACAGCCGCTCGCGGTCCTCTTCCTCGGGGAACGGAAATTCGATGCGGAAGTTGAGGCGCCGTTTGAAGGCCTCGTCGAGTGTGTCCTCGAAGTTGGTGGTCAGGATGGACACGCCTTCGTAGGCTTCCATCCGCTGCAACAGATAGTTGACCTCGAGGTTGGCGTAGCGGTTGACTGACGATTTCACGTCGGTACGCTTGGCAAAGAGCGAGTCGGCCTCGTCGAAGAGAATGATGGCGTGCGACAACGCCGCCTCGTCGAAGACGCGGCCGAGATTCTTCTCCGTCTCGCCGATCCACTTCGATACCACCCGCGACAGGTCGATGCGAAACAGCTCCATGTCGAGCTCGCGAGCCATGATACCGGCGACCATGGTCTTGCCAGTGCCGGGCGGTCCCGAGAACAGCGCCGCCAGGCCGCGACCGTAGGCGTGTTTGCCGCCGAAGCCGAGCTCCTCGTAGACGTACTGGCGGTGTTTGGCGAAGTTGACCATCTCCTTCAAGATCTCGATGACGTCGTCGGGGAGAATGAGATCTTCCCACTTGTAGGTCCGCGTCACGCGCTCGGCCACCGACGACAACCGGTGCAAAAGCTGGCCACGGGCGCCATCGAGAAGATCCGACGTACGCAGCTGCGCTCCCTCGCCGCGAAGGCGGGTGGCGGCCGCAGCCTCTTGCGCACCGGCCAAGATCTGCCCAGCGCCGACGCCATATTTGCGCGCGATTTCGCCCAGGTCGATATCCGGTGCCAGCGTCAGATCCGCCGGCAGCGCCGCCTGCCACAGCCGTGCCCGCTCACTCGGCGACGGCAGATCGCACTGCAGCCGCAACACGTCGCGACCGAGCGGCCCGAGACCCTCCACCCGTCGCTGACCAGCCAAAAAGACCAGGTCGGGAAAATGACCGAGCGCGCCCATGATGCCCGCCACCGGATGGGCGGGACCTTCGGGATCGGTCTGCGTGTCGGCATGGTCGAGATACAAGATGGCGCCGATGAGGAGCGCCTCCCGCACGCACAGCTTGCAGACACGCAAGAGCTCGTTGGGATCTTTCGGAAGCTGCGACCCGTCGACGACGAGCATGGAGCGACCGAGCATGGTGGCGATGGCGCGACCCGTGTGCTGCTTGCCAGCGCCACCTGGGCCTTTCAACACGATCAACGGACGCGGCGTAGAAGCCATGCCGGCCGGCTCCTTGGCACCAGCCGCAGCGGCCAGCACACACACCCGCTCGACGATCCCGGTCGGCAGCATCAGCTCGGAGACGGCCACGCCAGGGGTCGCCAGCGATGCCACCCCGACCAAGGCGTCGTCGAGCAGCGTCTGCCCGAGGACCGCACGCGCCATCCGCTCCGACGTCGCCAGCTCCCGTCCCCACCACGAGTCGAGCCCGGTCCCGGTCAGCGTCAGGCAGAACAGCCGTCGCAGCGGCGCACCGGCCTGTAACAGCGCACGCAGGGTCTCCCCGTCGACGCCGCGATGCCCGAGCAGCTCGGTGGCCAGCGCCATCGTCGGCCGCTCCTTGTTGAGGTTGTCGAGCAGGAACCCGTAGATGCGACGAAAGCGCGGGTCGACCTCGGGTGCCACCGCCACCAACAGCAGCTCGGCCTCCGCCGCCGACAGGCCAAAAATACGGCTCAAGTCGGGCAGGACGCCCGCCGGTGCCCCTGGTGCCGCGGCCACAGGCGCACCCGCAGCGACGGTGGCGAGTGTCTTTTGAATCTCGTCCGGTGTCGCCACCCGACTGCGCGAAGGACGGGCGCCGAGTGCGTGTTGAATGAGCTTGGCGAGCGAGGCGAGGTCGGCTTGTAGCTGGGCAGGCAGAGTCATGGCGGGTCATTGTAGCAAGCAGGAACGGCGTTGGCGCGGTCCGACGATTCGCGGTAGCGTCGGCGCGTGCGGTGGATGCTGGGTTGGTTCGCGTTGTCGACGGGGATGGCTCACGCCGCCTTGTGCCCCGAGCCGCCCCAGATCGCCGTTGGCGCCGCGCTCACCCGCCTCGAGCCGGCGCGTCGGGTCACGCTGGTCCGTGGCGTCGACGGCGACACGGCCCATTTTGGCGTCGACGGCATCGACACCAAGGTGCGCTTCCTGTGGGTCGACACCGAGGAGATCCACGGGCCCCACGCCACCCCGTTCGGCGCCGAGGTCGGGCGCACCGTGACCGGCTGGATGCAGCGCGCCTCGACGCTCCACCTCATGCGCCAGCTCGACCGCGCCGGGCAGCCACACCTCGATGCCTATGGGCGGACCTTGGCGCTGGTCTTCGTCGACGGGGAGCTCCTCCAGGCGCGCCTCGTGCGCGAGGGCCTGAGCCCGTACTACACCAAGTTTGGCTGCGCGCCGGGGCCAGTTCACCAGGCGCTGTTGCAGAGCGAAGCGGTTGCGCGCGGCCAACATCGGGGCCTGTGGGCCGATCATCATCCCACCGACTATCGCCTCGACCGTCGCTGGCTAGGCCTACCGCGTATTCATTGTCGTCCCGATCCGTTCACCGAGCCGCTGTGTGAAGCCAGAAAGTGATCTCATGAACAAGCGTCCGTTCGTGTTGTTGCGCGGCCTGGTCCGCGAGGCGGCCCACTGGGGCCCATTTGCCGACGATCTGCGCCGAGCGTTTCCCGGCTCGGTTGTATATACACCCGACATTCTTGGCAACGGCGTGCACTACCAGGACAAGTCACCGACGACGGTGCGCGGGATGGTCGACGCGCTCCGGGCCGAGCTGGGCCTGTCGACGCCGGTGCGACTGTTCGCCGTCTCGCTCGGCGGCATGGTGGCCACCGAGTGGGCGACGGCGTACCCCGACGAGGTCGAGCGGATGGTGCTGGCCAACTCCAGCCTGAGAGGCCTGTCGCCGTTCTGGTCGAGGCTGCGTCCAGCGGTGTACCCCAAGTTATTCGCGTCGGCGCTGGAGGCGGAGCTGCTAGCACGCGAGCGAACCATCTTGTCGGTGGTCTCCAACCGCAGCGAAGTCCACGCCGAAGTGGCCGAGGAATGGACCGAGATCCAGGCGGCGCGGCCGGTCTCGCGAGCCAATCTGTTTCGCCAGGTGCTGGCCGGCGCGCGCTATCGGGCGCCGTCGACGCCGCCGCGTGTGCCGACGCTGGTCATGCTGGGCGACGGCGATCGACTGGTGTCGCCATCGTGCTCGCGGGCCATCGCGCGCGCGTTCTCCGCCGAGCTGGCCGTCCATCCCACCTCGGGACACGACATCACGCTCGATGCCGGCCCGTGGGTCGTCGAACAACTGTTGGCCTGGATGGGTCCGCAGGCGTGAACGCAGTCGTCACGGGAGCGTCGAGCGGCATCGGCCGCGCGCTGGCCATCCAACTGGCAGCGACGGGAACCAAGGTCTTTTTGATCGCTCGCCGACAAGCGCTGCTGGAAGACGTCGCGGCTGCGATCCACGCCCAAGGCGGCCAAGCAGAGACGCTGGTACTCGATGTCGCCGACACCGAGGTCACTGTGCATCGCCTGCGACAGCTCGACGCCCAACACCCGATCGATCTGATCATCGCCAACGCCGGAGTCGGCGTACCACCGTCGCTGCCGGCGTCGCTGCCGGCTTATTCGTGGGAAGCGATCTCCGGCGCTTTTCATATCAACTTCTGCGGCGCAGCCGCCACGCTGACCGCGGTCTTGCCGGCCATGGTCGCCCGCGGCCGTGGCCACCTCGTCGGCATTGGCTCGTTGGCATCGTTTGGCGCGCTGCCGTCGAGCGCCGCCTACTGTGCGCCCAAAGCGGGCCTGTCGATGTTGCTCGACTGCCTGCGCCTTGATCTGCGCCACACACCCATCACCGTCACCAGCGTGCACGCCGGCTTTGTCCGCACCGACATGGTCGCCCGCAGCACCCATCCCATGCCGCAGCTCCTCGACACCGACGACGCCGCCCGTCGCATCCTCGCTGCCATCGAGGCCCGCCAAGAACGCCTCGACTTTCCCCAGCCACTCGCCGTCGCCACGCGTCTGTTTGGCCGTTTGCCGTCGGGACTGCGCGATCGGATCCTCAGCCGGTTTTGAGCTTTTTGTAGACGGCTTGGTGGCGATGACAGTCGACGAGGTGGTCATTGACCATGCCGACGGCCTGCATGAAGGCGTAGCAGATGGTGGGGCCGACGAAGCGGAAGCCGCGGGCGACGAGCGCCTTCGACATGGCCGAGCTCTCGGCGGTTTCGGCAGGAACTTGACCGCGCGTTTTCCAGCGATTGATCTTGGGTTTGCCGTCGACGAATTGCCACAGGAAGCGGCTGAAGTCGCCGGGCTTTTCGACGAGCTCTAGGTAGGCGCGGGCGCTGTCGCGGGCGGCGGCGATCTTCTGCTTGTTGCGCACGATGCCCGCGTCGTTTTGCAGGCGCAAAAGATCCTTGTCGCCGTATTTCGCCATGCGCGCCGGGTCGAAGCCGTGGAAGGCCTTGAGAAAGGCGTCGCGTTTGCGAAGGATGATGATCCACGACAAGCCAGCCTGAAACCCGTCGAGGATGAGCTTGCCGAACAGGGCCTTGTCGTCATGGACCGGCACGCCCCATTCCTCGTCGTGATAGGCCAGATACAGCGGATCCGTGCCCGGCCAGGGGCACCGCTTCGGCTCTTTCTTCATACTCATCTCCCGAGAAGGTTCATGCCGGCTTTGATGCGCAGATGTTCGAGGTGGCGGGCCAGCGCGCTGGCGGTGGTGCCGTCGAAACCAAAGGCTACGACGACCGAGTCGCCAGTTTTGCGATCGATGACGACCTGATCGCGCTCTCGATCGCAGCGGATGGCGAGCACATCGTCCCACGCGATCTCGGTGGCGCTGTCATTGACCTGGTACAAGAGCCCACTGCGCAGCACCGCCAGGAATTGTTCGTCAGAGAGCAAGCGCTGCATACGAATGATGGTGCTGATCGGTCCCACACCGACGAAGGCGACCCCGAAGGCAATGACCCCTTCTGCGCCCGCCTGATGTCCATGCCGCAGATGCAGACCGTAGCCGACGATCAACGCACCGATCGACACGAACAGCGCGCCGACGCTCAAGATGCGCGTCACCTCGCGGCGCTGACTGCGCCGATAGTGCTCGAGAACGGTGAGCTCCACGCCTACACGCGATGGGCCTTTTCATAGAGCTCGGGAAAGAGGCCTTGCGGATCGAGGCGGCGCTTGGCGGCGGCGACGTTGTCCTGGTCGTAGATGCTCCAGAACCGGTCGCGGGTGTAGTGGTTGCGCGAGATGAGCGTCTTGATGCCGTCGAAGCGGAAGGTCGCTTCTTCGAGCACCTGCGACTGGTCGACGGCGGGGTCGCTGTTGGGCTTGCCGTAGACGGCGCAGTCGATCATGAGGTCATCGTTCATGCGCTCCCAGTGCTTGGGGTTCAGCCACGGGTAGCGGCCGGTCATCATGCGATAGGGCACGACCCACATCGGCCAGAATTGGTAGTCCGCGGCATACCAATCGACAAAATCGACGAAGCGCCGCGACGGAATGAACACGTCGACGACCACATCGGGTCGCTTTTTGAAGGCCAAGATCCTCGCCAGCCGCCCCGACCAGGTGATGAGGTTGGTGGAGCCGAGGAACCAGCGACCCACGACGCGGCGGACCGGCTTCCAGGTCAGGGGCGGGATGGTGCGCGTCATCCAGTGGCACTCGGTGTCGTAGCGGAAGAAATAGTCGAAGGTGGTGAGAAAGTCTTCTTTGCGCGTGGCCGTCGACGGCCAGAAGATCTCGGCGCCGCGATAGCTCGACAGATACGGCGCCGAATCGGCGAACTCGCCGATGCACAAGACGAACTGTGACGGACCATGGATGATGCCGTCGATGAAGGTGGTTCCACCGTCGCTGTGACGGCGCATGGCGGCCAGGTACGACGTGGCGTCGGGGTAGGTTTCGTAGCTCATGCGGACATAGGGCTTGGCCGGCACCAGACGGCAAACCAGCGCGGTCAGCGTGGCCAAAGTGCCGTAAGAGCCGTGGATCATCTCGAAGGCCAGTGACTCGGTTTCGCGCGAACAACGGAGGAGCTCGCCGTCGCCGGTGATGAGCTCGTACTCGAGACACCCGTCGTGAAAGCCGCCCAGCCGATGCGACATCGACTCCACCGAACAGCCGGCCACCGCGCCACCGACGGTGATGCCCTCGAGCTCGGGCACCAGCATCGGGCACAGTCCAAGGGGAAGGGTGTGCTTGACGAGGTCGGCAAAGCTGACGCCGGGCTCGATGAGCGCCAACATGGCCTGTGCGTCGATGTGCAACACGCGGCGCAGCGACGAGATATCGATGCGGCTGCCGGAAAAGCGCTTGTCGCCGGGGATGGGGACCACATGGTGCACGCCGCCTTTGTCGATGTGCACCGGCTGCTTGGCGCGGGCACGCTCACGCACCTGCTCGACGATGACCGCGACATCGCGTTCGTGCGCGGCGTAGGCGGATCCGGCCGCTTTGCGCAGGCGCTCGGTGATCGCGCTCACGTTCTTGATGTGGCTCACTTTGGCGGCGTCTGGGCTGGCGGCAGGGACGGACATCGGCGGAGTATACTGCCGCCGTGCGGGATTGGGCTCAGAGGTTGATGCTGGCAGCGGTGGCCCTTGGGGCTGGCTGTACCGTCGACGGCGGCGGCAATTCCAAGCTCCCGGTCAGCATCGTCTTCGTCTCGCGTCATCCGGGGACGCAGGCCAGTCCCTCGTCGCTGGACTCGTTCTTGGACCTGCCTGGCGTGGGCCCACACAGCCGCCTTCGCCCGGCGTCGCCCGGCCGGCTGATGGTGCTGGAGACGACTGGGCTCTTACGCGTGCTCGTCGACGGCTCACGGCCCGGGCCAGCGTCGTTGCTGCTCGAAGACGTCAGCTCGCCGTCGGTGTCGTGGGACGGCAAGACCTTGGTCTTTGCCGGCCTGCATGCGCGCGCCGACGGGATGCCGTGGGATCGCACCGCGGGCGTAAATCCCGGCGCCTGGCGCCTCTACACCATCGGTACCGACGGCAACAACCTGCACGAGCTGCCACTCGCCGACGAGCCACTCGAGGTCGAGGACTTCGACCGGCAGCTGGGCCCGGCTGCCGATGCACTGCGCGGCTGGGACGATTTTGACCCGGTGTTCTTGCCCGACGATCGCCATGTGGTCTTTGCCTCGACGCGCTGGCGTGGCCTTGGGCCCGTCGCTGGCACGCGTGCGACCAACTTGTTCATCGCCGCCATCGACAGCTCGGAGTCGGGCCAGGTGGTGCGGCTGACCTCGGAGCGCGGCAGCGCCGAGCGGCCGGTGATCGAGCCGGCGACGGGACGCATCGCGTTCTCGCGTTGGCTTTCGGCGCGTCATCAGCCGAGCGACGACGACAGCGAGCTGGGGCTCGATCCCAGCGCCGCTCCGCCGATCTACTGGCGCAATGATCATATTGCGGTGAATTTCCAGCCGACCGAGAAGCTGTACACACAGCGCGATGGGCTGTCGGCGCTGACGCCGTCGCTGGACGCGCGTGGCGGCTGGCAGTTGTTGTCGGTGGCGCCGGACGGGAGCTCGCCGGAGCTCGTGACCGGTTGGCGCCGCGACGAGCAGGCGGGGCATGTGTATGGCGGCGCTTTTGCGGCTGATGGATCGTTCGTCGGCCAGTATTTCCCGTCGCTGAGCCTGACCGACGTGGCGGGGTTTGGCGGCCTGCGCGTCCACCCCGCTGGAGCTGGCGTGCCGCGTGCCTTGCGTGGGGTGACCAGTGTGCCGACGATGGATCTGTGGGCGCCGGGCATCGCGCGTACGCTGTACGCAGCCGAGCCCGCGGTGCTGCCCGACGGGCGGGTGGTGTTTTCGCAGACCCAGGCGGCCAGCGCCGAGGCGCCCACGGTGGTAGACGACCGCACGCAAGACTATGGCCTCTATGTCATCGGGCTCGACGGCAAAGGGCTGCAGTTCGTCTTCGATCTGCCCGACACCTCCGAGCTGCATGCCCAGCCGATCTGGGCGCGGACCCCGCCGCCGTCGCTGCCGATCTTGGCGGCCACCACGCGCCTGCCGGCCCGGGCCACGACGCTGACTGCGACGGACGCCGCCGCGCTCGACGACACGCTGGCGCTGTCGCATTCGGGCATGCTGGGCGCGCTCGACGAAAACGGCTACGCAGATTTCGTCGCGCTCAATGTCTATGCCAATGCCGCCGTCGACGTGCCGATCTTGTCGGCGCCGCCTGTCGGCTCGGCCTCGTCGCTGCGGACCTTTGCCGACTGGCAGCGCCACGCCCCCGGGCCCTTTGCGGTCATGGACTGGCCGCGCCGGCTCGGCGACGTCGTCGTCGACGGCGACGGCTTCGCCCGCGTGTCGGTACCGGCCATGGTCCCGCTGTTTCAGCAGCTCCGCGACAACGGTGGCAGAGTCGCTGTCACCGACGGCAGCAACCATCCGTGGAGCGACGCGCGCGCGCAGGAGCTGGCCCCACTTGGCGCCGCGCCCAACGAACAGCGACGCTGTCTCGGCTGCCACGCCGGCCATTCGCTGTTGCGCGCACCTGCCGCCGCCACCATCGACCAACAACGGGCGCTGGCGGCGTTCACCAACCTCGCACCGGGTGCGACGGTGACCGCCAGCTCGACCACAGCCGGCCTCCCGTCGGCATTGGTCGATCGCGTGGCCGACAGCATCGGCGATCCGCGTGGTGGTTGGCGCAGCGACGTGATCGGCGGCGTCGAGATACGGCTGGCATTTCCCGTCGCTGTGGCCGCGCGCTCGGTCGTGCTCTGGGACCAGGCCCACGCCACCGGCGTAGACTTACACGTCACCCGCGCCACCATCCGTCTCTATGCCGACCGTGCCGGCACCGTGGCAGTGGGTACGCCGATCACGGCCGGCCCTGTCATTCCAGGTGGTCTGCCGATCGATGTCACGTTCGGCGTCAGTCAGGGTACGATATGTCAGCTGGTTTCTGTCACACTCGACGACATGACCGGCACGCTCGATGGGGTGCCCTTCTCGTCGCTGGGCGAGGTCGAGATCATCGCCCGCGGGATTCGCTGAATTCGTTTTTTTCGTATTTGCGCTTCGTGCGCCGAAGCACCTCAGCGAATGCTACGCTTCTGACGCGATGCCGGCCCGCTACCACCGATGAGCTCCAAAGTGCCCAGGTTCTCGACGGGAACCTACATTCGCTGGCGCTTGGTCAAGCCGCTCAAAGAAGAGAGCTGCCGCTGGGAGTGCGTCGACCGTCGCTGGGTGAGCCTCTCCATTGGTCGCGCCGCTGAAGCCGGCAAGGTCGTCGTCGAAGACAACGCCGGCAAACGCGAGCTCGCCGACAGCTACGACTCGGCGCTGGCGCTCGCCAAAACCTGGCGCACGTAGCTCGCTCCTGCTGCGGTGGTTGTCCGGTGGCTTCCTTTCACAGGGAGACGGAAGCGTGAGTTGATGAGACGGAGGGAGACAGATCGGAATTTTGATCCTGTGTGCGCCTCGATCGATCGCTCATCAGCCACCGACGCAACGAACGCCCAAAAATAATTCCGATCTGTCTCCCTCTGATCTCCCGTCTCACGCTTCCGTCTCCCCGTGAAAGGAAGCGCGTCGTCAACCACCACCGTGCCGCTCATCTCAACGTTCGAGTTTCTTCCCGGCCAAGGCCGACTCGGGGTCGAGGCAGATCACGCGCACTTTGCCGCTGGCCAATGGGCGGTCGGTCTCGTCGGTGACGGTCGCTTCCCAGACCTGGGTGCGCTTGCCGCGTTGCAGGGGCTTGGCATGCACCCGGATCTTGCCACCACGGGCCGCGCGCAAAAACGACGTCGCGTTTTCCAGGCCCACCACCGACTGGCCGTTGGCCATCGCGTAGATCGCCGCCCCCGTCGAGCACGCCGCCTCGATGAGTCCCGCATGGACGCCGCCGTGCACGATGCCGTATGGCTGCAGATGCTGCTCGGCGATCACCACTTCACCGATCACCTCGTCGGCGGTGACGCGCTGAAAGACGAGCCCCATGGCACGGTTCCAGCCACCCAGATTCTCGTTGATGAACGCGGTGAGCTCTTCGGTCGTCTGTGCCATGCCCGCAGCCTAGCCCAATGCGGTCTTGGCAACCCGCAAGAACAGGTTGCGCGCCTCTGCGTGGTCGACGATGGGCGCCGGATAGTCGGTGCCAATGCGCACGCCGGCCTTTGACAGCACGTCGGAGGGCGCGTTGTGCGGGGCGTGGATCCAGCGCGCCGGCAGCGCAGCCAGCTCTGGCACCCAGCGACGGACATAGTCGCCGTCAGGATCGAACCGCTCGCCTTGGCTGGTGGGGTTGAAGATCCGGAAATAGGGCTGCGCATCACAGCCGCAGCCGGTGGCCCATTGCCAGCCGGCGTTGTTTTGCGCCCAATCTCCGTCGACGAGCCAGTGGAGATAATGGGCCTCGCCGCGGCGGTAGTCGATCAACAGATCTTTGGTCAGAACGCTGGCCGAGATCATCCGCGCGCGGTTGTGCACGAAGCCTTCTTGCAGGAGCTGGCGGGCCGAGGCGTCGACGACCGGAAAGCCGGTGCGGCCGTCACACCAGGCCTGCCACCGTCGCTGACCCACGGGATCTGTCGGTGACAGAAACGGAAATTTCTGCCACGCCGGCCGAAACGGCTCGGTCAGGAGCGACGGCCGATCCCACAACAAGGCATGGCTGAACTCACGCCAGACGAGCTCATTCAGATACGAACGCTGCCACTCGGTTCCTGTCGCCTTCGACTGCACCGCCGACCACACCGAGCGCGCCGACAGCGTCCCGAACTTCAGGTCGGCCGACAGGCGGCTCGTGCCCGGCCGATCCATGCGATCCCGATCGTGATGATATGCGTCGGCCGGCCCGTCGAGAAACTCGCGCAACCGCTGCCGCGCGGCCCGCTCTCCGCCCACGACCAAGCGCGGATTGTGGGCGATGCCGAGCGAGGCCAGCGTCGGGATGGGCACGGTGTCGAGCTCCGCGTCGCAACCTGGCAGAGCGCGCGGCGCCGGCAGCGGTGGCGCCACCCGGATCTCACGTGCAAACGCCCGCGAAAATGGCGTGAACACCCGAAACGGCTCTCCCTGACCGGTGCGCAGCGACGCCGGCGGGGCCATGGTCTCGCCGTCGAAGAGCTCGAAGGCCACGTCGTGCCCGGCCAGCGCCTCACCTACCCGACGATCGCGCTCGCGCCCAAACGGCTCCGTCCACGACTGCGCCAGCACCCGCTTGGCGCCGACTTGCCGCGCCACCTCCGGCACGACCTCTACCGACCGCCCAGCGACGACAAACAGCCTGGACCCGAGATGGGCGATGTTGTCGTGCAGCGCCTTCAGCGACTCCAACAAGAACTGCGCGCGATGCGGAAACTCCTGCGCGCGCTCGGCGGCGAAAAAATACGGATCGAGGACGAACAGCAACACCACGCCGCTCCCAGCATCGAGAGCGGCGCGTAGTGGGGCATGGTCGGAGAGGCGAAGGTCTTTGCCGCGAAACCAGACGAGCGATGTCAAGGGCGTGTCGGGGACTAGTACTTTTTCTTGCTGGCGTTGCGAATGGCGTCGTCGATCATCTTCTGGACGGCTGGGTCGAGCGGCTTGTTGTAGCCGCTGCCACTTCCAGATCCGTACTTGCCGCCGCCATATTTGCCGTACCCACTGCCGCTGCCACCGTAGCTGCCAGTGTCGACGGGAGCCGGGATCTTGACGCCAAAGCTGCCGGCCAGCTTGCGGCCGAACTCGTCGAACGCGCTCTCGGCCATGGCCTGGTACGGCCGGATCTCCGAGTTGTCGTAGCTGGTCGTCGAGTAGCTGATGTGCTTTTGCGGCGCCGACGGCAGATTGATGGTGAAGTGGTCGCCGTTCTCGCCCTTGATGCGCACCGCGAAATCCCAGCCGAACAAGATGCCGAACATCCGCTTCTTCACGCCGGTGGTCGACTCGTAGATGCTGCCCGACTCGATGATCTTGTACTTGATGTGGAACGTCACTGGCGACGGCGGCAGCACTGGCTCGTAGCTCGACCGATATTTGTAGCCGCCATCGTCGAACTCGAACAGGTTGCTCTTGAGCACGGTGCCGAACGCGCTCGACAGCGCCTTGGTGATCGACGACTCACGCGCTTTGTTGGCCGTGTCGGTGAAGGCCCTGTCGGGCGGGATCACGTCGCCGTACTGCTTGGAGTCGACACCCTTCAAGCCCGAGAAGTCGACCGAGCTCTCGTACTCGATCTTGACCTGGGTCGTGTTGGCGACCTTGAGCGCAGTCAACACGGCCTTGATGGTCTCGACAGCCTTGGGATCGCCGTCGGTGGCCTTGGCCTGATACTCGGTGAACGCCGCGGTGTAGATCTTGTCGATGGCCGCCTGGGCGTCAGAGGCGTGTTTCCCCGACGGGAACCGCTGGAGATAGCGACGGTAGTCGGAGATGCCGGCGTACGAATACGAGCACGACCGCCACGCCTCACGCTCCGCCGCACCGCGGTTGAGCGGAATGGCGATGATCGCCGTCAGGAGGCCCACACCGGCGAAGATGCCGTAAAAAGTGAGCGCCTTCTTCTTGGCCAGCGGATCTTCCGGCAGCTTCGGCGCCGCACCAGCCAGCTGCGCCGGCGGCACCAGATCGAAGCCCTCTTCCGCGTCGAGAAGCCCCATCGACATCAGCTCGAGCACGCGACGACGCTGGGCTAGCAAGCGATTGGCCCAGTCGACCGAAGCCTGCTGGCCCCGGATGGTGTGCGACGAGATGGTGCCGGCAAAGTCGAGTCGGACGGCCGTGTACTGATAGACGCCGTTGGTCGAGTGATGGGTCAAGGCCACGTCGTGCAGGTTGACGAGAGGCCACAGGGTGACCTCGTCGATGTCGACCTGCATGAGGTGCAAGGGGTGGATGGTGGTGTACTTGCCGTACGGCGAATTCTTGACGCGCGCCACACGGCGGATCCCGAGCGCCAAGAGGAGCGGCGCACCAATCAGGAACAGCGCCATCATGAGGGTCTGCTGCGGCGACCACAACGAGCGCGTATTCAAGCCGGCGTTGAGCGCGATGAGCACCAAGAGACCAGCGACGATGACCAAGAAGATCGGCCCGCCCCAGGCGCTCTGCGCCAGCTTGCCAGCGGCGAACTCTTTGCCGTGCTTGATGATCCAATCCTGCGAGGTCTTGGGCAACGTCGCGATCGGCACCTTGCTGCGCGCCGGGAACTGAAACTCCATCGACGCGCGCGACGGATCGATCTGCTTGCAACGCTGCAAGAGGCGATTGGCGTCGACCGAGCGCTTCATGGCGAACAAATCGGCCGCCAGCGACGCGAGACGCGTGGCCACGTACTTTCTGGCCTCGGGATCTTCCGGCAAGATCTTGAAGATGGTGTCGAGATCCGCCTCGGCGAGATCGGCCCGGTTGCGTAGGAGCTGGATCTGCACCTTGCGCATGAAGAAGACGAAATCCTGGAAGTCGACCTCGCCGTCCATGTTGATGGCGGCGTCGAGCTCGACGAGCGCGGCCTCGTACTGCTTCTGATCGGTCAGGCAGTCGGCCATGGCGACGAGCACGCGGGTGTCGGTGGTGTCCAGCGCCTTGGCGTTGCGATAGGCCTCCATCGCCGCGCCGTAGGCCTTCTGGCGGTGATGACCGTAGCCGCGGTGCAGCTGATAGACCGCGTTGTCCGGCTGGGTGGCGACGAGACGATCGAATTCGACCAGCGCCTTTTGCGGCTCGTCGTTGTTGAGATACGCCATGCCCAGAAGATCGCGGGCGAAGTGCAGGTTGGGCTGGATATTGAGAACGGCTGCAAAATGCTGCTGCGCCGTGCGCCAGTCGCCAGCATCCATGGCCGCCTGGCCCTGCTTGATGCGCGACGAAATTTCTTCGCCGTATTGATCGTACGCAGCGACGGCGTCGTAGTCCTTGCGCGAGGTCGCGTTGGACAGGACCTCGTAGGCCTCACGGATGCGCTTGAACTCTTCGGCGTGCGTCTCGGGCGGGTACTTTCGCACCAGCGTGAAGTACGCCTTCTTGATGGTCCGTTCGTCGGCGTCTTTCTCGACTCCGAGAACCTGATAGAAATTCTGTGACTCGGCCATCAACGTCTCCGGTGGTGGGGTGAGAACTACTTGAAGTCGGAATTCTTGAGCAAGGCCTTGTCGATGGCCTCGGCGACGGTGTCGACGTAGATGATCTCCATCGCGTCGGCGACCTCGTCGGGCAAGTCGCGCGCGGCGCGCATGTTGCGCTTCGGCAAGACCACGGTGCGGATGCCGATGAGGTGGGCCGCGATGACTTTTTCGTGGATGCCACCGACGGGCTGGACTTCGCCGGAGATGGTGATGACGCCCGAGGCCGCCAACTTTTCGCGTACGGGGCGGCCGGTGTAGGCGCTGATCGACGCCAGCACGAAGGCGAGGCCGGCCGAGCCGCCGTCGCGCTTGATCTCCGGGTTGCCGACGACATGGATGTGCAAGTCGCGATCACGGACGAAGTCGGCGACGCCGAGCTCGGCGGCCCGGGCACGCAAGCAGGAAAAGGCGACGCGGCCGGAGTCTTCCATCGACTGGCCGGCGTTGCCGGACATGACGAAGTCGCCGCGGCCGGGCAAAGCCGCCGCTTCGAGCTCGTCGGCGATGCCGATGAAGGGCTCGCCGTCGCGCAGCGCCGCCGACAAGATGTAAATCCAGCCGACGCGCGGCTTGTTGTTGCGGGCGTCGAGGCCGGCCAGCGACTTGAGCTTGTCTTGCGCGCGGGCGTTGGGATCGAGCGCTGCGGCACGGCGATAGTGACTCTCGGCTTTTTCGCGCTCGCCCAGCGTCGAATACAGATCGCCCAGATCTTCGAGCGCGTTGGCGTCGTTGGGGTCGAGGTTGACCGCGCGCTCGTAGTGCGCCAGCGCCTCACGCAGCTTGCCGCGCGATTGCGTCACGTCGCCGAGGCGGTTCCAGGCCAGCGCCAGCGTCGGCGCCCGGTCGAGACACGCACGCAGCGACTTTTCGGCGCGGTCCAGATTGCCGTCGATGAGCGCAATCTCGGCGCGCAAAAGCTCAAACTCGGCGCCCGACTGCTCGCTGAGATCGACGACCGACAGCGCTCGCTTGGCGCCGCCGACGTCGCCAGCGACGAGAAGCCGGCCCACGTCGACGAGCGAGCCCGCGAGCTTGAGCTGGCCGATGGTGCCTTTGGCCTGACGCACGAAATAGGCACGGTCACGTAGACCCGCCACACGTTCGGCGCCAGCGTCGTCGCCGAGGTCTAGATAGAGCTGGCGAAGATCGGCCGCCAGCGCCTGGTCTTCGGGCCGCATCCGGTGCGCCTGCTCGAGCGCCTGCGCCGCCTGCAGCGTCAGGCCCTTGTTCTTGTACAGCTCCGACAGCGTCACGAAACGGGTGTGCTTGGTACCGTCGACCTGGGCCAGATGACGCGCGTGCAGGATGGCGTCGTCGAGCCGGCCAATGGACATGAAGATGTCGAGAAGCCGCTCGCGAAACTCCAGATCGTCAGGCGACCGCTTGACCGCTTTTTCGAGCTGCTCGTAGGCCTCGCGATGCCGATCGGCCATCTCCAAAGCGCGCACGAGCAACAACCGCGCATCGCGATAGTTGTCGTCGATGGTGAGCGCTTTTTCGAGCTGCTTGATGGCATTGGGATATTGCGTATCGCCGAAAAACGCCGAGCCCAGCTCGAAGCGCAGCCGTGCGTCGTCAGGTGACAACACCACTTCCCGTTTCAAATCATCGATGACGAACTGCTTCGACATTATGACCCGGAACCCGCGCGAGGGTTCCTTGCGCAACCTTCCGCTACGCTGTTCGGCACAGCCTCACGCTCCGCGTTGGACGTCGGCATTAGTCGATCTCGAACAGAAGATTGGTCAGCTCTTCTTCGAGCCGGCGCGTCTCGACGGCGTCGCCGCGGGTCAGGGTCGCGCGCAGCTTGCCGACGAGATCTTCGAGACGACCACGCGAAGCCGACGACACCGTCGCCAGCTTGCGCTCGGCGGCGAGCAACACCTTGCTGGAACCGATCGGCGCTGCGGTGTTGGGAACCGCGCCCGACGACGGCGCCGCACCACCCATGCCACCGCCACCCATACCGCCCGACGCTGGCGCCTCCGCATCCCACTCGCGATCGAGTCTCGCCTTGGCCTTGTCGCGCTCACCCTCACTCATGCGCGTCGGACTCTTGTCGACGGCCAGCACGGCCTCTTTGCCCGTCGACACGATCTTGGTGGCCACCTTCAGGATGCCGTTCACGTCATACGTGAACGTGATGGCCACCTTCTCGTCGCCAGCCCGCCCAGGCGGGATGCCCTCGACGGTGTAGGCATCGAGAAAAGTATTGTTCTTCACCAGGCGACTCTCGCCCTGATAGACCTTGATGTCGACGAGGCGCTGGCCCTCGGCCGTCGTCGAATAGGTCTCGGTACGCGACACTGGCACCGTCGAGTTGCGCGGAATGATCGGCGAAAACATCCCGCCGACTTTCTGAAAGCCGTTGGAGGTGACGACCTCCACGCCGAGAGTGAACGGACACACGTCGGTGATCATGATGCCGCGGTCCGTCGAGATCACGCCCGACTTCAACCCCGCCTGCACTGCCGCGCCGAGCGCAATGGCCTCGTCGGGGTTGACGCCGCGACGGGATTCCTTGCCGAAGAACTCGGCCAACAACGACTGCACCATCGGGATACGCGAGCTACCACCGACGAGAACCACGTCGGAGATCTGCTTCTTGTCGAGCTTGGCGTCGCGGAGCGCGATCTCCACCGGCTCGAGCGTCGAGCGCAGTTGCGCCCCGATCAGGTTCTCGAGCTCGGTGCGCGTCAGCTCGAGCTCCAGCGACAGCGGATCGGCGCCCTTGGCCGCCAGGAATGGCAGCATGATCTGGGTCGTCTTCATCGACGACAGATCCATCTTGGCCTGCTCGGACGCCACCTTCATGCGCACCATGGCCTTCGAATCTCGACGGAGATCGATGCCGTGCGTCTCTTCGAACTTCTTGCACAGCCACTCGACGATGGTGCGATCGAAGTCGCCGCCACCGAGGTGGTTGTTGCCGGCCGAGGCCTTGACGTCGAGAACGCCCTCGAACATCTCCAGCACCGAGACGTCGAAGGTGCCGCCACCGAGGTCATACACCAGGACGAACTGCTCTTTATCGAGGTGGTCGAGACCGTAGGCCAAAGCGGCCGCGGTCGGCTCGTTGAGGATGCGGTCGACCTTGAGGCCGGCCAGCTCGCCCGCGTCTTTGGTCGCCTGGCGCTGGGCGTCGGTGAAATAAGCCGGGACGGTGATGACCGCCTCCGACACCGTCGAGCCGAGGTACTTTTCGGCGTCGTCGTGGAGCTGCTTCAAGATGATGCCGGAGATCTCTTGCGGCGTGTACTCGCGCTCGCCAAGGCGGATCTTCTGCGACGTGCCCATGAGCCGCTTGACCTCGGCCACGGTGCGATCGGGCATGGCCACCAGCTGATTCTTGGCGGTGTCACCGACGTGAAGCTGGCCCTGGCGGTCGAGACCGACGATGGACGGCGTGAGACGCTTGCCGGCGTCATTGGGAATGATTTCCGGACGTTCGCCGCGGATGAATGCGACGAGCGAGTTGGTAGTACCCAGATCGATGCCGACCACGTGACCCATGCGGTTCCTCTCGAAGGTCTACGGACCGAGGCGGTGCCTCTTCCTCGATCCTGGGCAGATAAAGTACCCCAGCCGAGGGTGGCGATCTAGCGCCAAGCCCCCGATTCGACCGCCTTTTGCAGGCGAAGAATGAGGGTCTGCGGGACCTCGAGCTCAGGCAGGGTGCGGAAGATATTGACGGCGTCGCGCGACCGAATCTCTTGATCGAACGGGCGGTTAGGCGTGCGGAGCTGCACCACGGCCGTCTGCGGGGGCGCGATGAAGCCCTTCGACAGCGCCGTTCCGATCCGCGACGGACAGCGACAAGGATTGCGCGGCTCGACATGCTCACAACGCGGCGCCAGATAGTCGCCAATCTTCTTGCGTGCCCGCGACAGCCGGACCTTGAAGGCGCTGGTCTTGATGCCGAGGGCCGTCGCTGCCTGCTCTTCGGACTTGCCCATCACGGCCGCCAGCACGAAGGCGACCCGCTCGCCCGGCGACAGACAATTGATGACCGCGGTCATGCAGCCTTGTTTGAGCTCCCACAGCAGATATTCGCGCTCAGGCTGGGTGAGAGAGCTGACCTCGTGGGTGCGGGTGGCTTCCGAGCGCAGCGTCTCGTCGAGAAGGTCGAAGTCGACCTCCGGAGTGGCGGACACATGCTGCTCGACGACGAAGGCGGCAACCTTGAGCAGCCACAGGCCCTGCTCCGCCGGATCGAGCGGCGGCTTGCCATGCCCGGCGCGCTCGAAGGTCTCGTACGCGGCGCGCTGGGCGTCGTCGCTGGAGAGTGTCATCCGCGAGCAAAAGTTCCACACCGCGCTCAGATGCGCGTCCACCATCGGCTGCACCGAGACGGGCGTAGGCAGGGTCGTGGTGGGCTTCGGCATGAGCAGCGCGGGCTCAGCGTATTAGACCCCGGCTGAGCTGACAAGGGGCGCGACGGAGATTGTCGGCGCAGGTGGCGTCAACACGTCTACGGCACGAGCTCCCTCGAGAACCGGGACCGTAACCTCGATGGGCGCATGCGGCCCAAACGACCGCAACAAGACGCCAAGGTTTGCGCCACGCAGCGTCGGAGACAGACCCGCAGCTCGCAGCTTGGCCACCGCCTCGTCGATATCGTCGAAACGCACCGACGCGGCCACGGTCACATGCCGCTTGGCCCGCCACACGCCCATGAGATCCTTGCCGACTGCAACATAGAGCAAGATCTCCAGCGCCGTCGGTGCCGCGGTCTGCACCAGAAACAAGATCAACTCGTCGAACACCAGCGCCGCGACAAAGATCATCAGCGTGAGCTTGACCCGCTCGCGCCAGGCCGGGTCCTCGACGCTGCTCGGCCGCTCGTACCACCACGCACCCGCCACCGCCAGCATGGTCACTGCGCCCGCGGTGAACGCGAAGGTGCCCGGCGTTCGCCCGTACAGCGACGGCACCCAGTGCGTGGCCCAACCCATCACCATGCCGACGATGGCATAGGGCGCCACCCCCGACGACGGCAACCGCCGTGGCAGAACCCAGGTCGCCCCGCGCACGGCAAGGCCGACGGCCAGTGCGGCGAGCAGATAGGGCCCGAACATCCCCACATGCCCCTCTCGCCAGGCCAGTGTCGCCGCCTTCTCCACCGACGGAGCACGCTCCATCAAGCCCGCCACGCACAGCACGATCACGAGACCATTGCCGAGGCCGAACCGCGACACCAGCGCTGCCAGCACCGCCAGCACCGCCACGCCACCGACCCAGGTGATGGTCATCACCAAAGGCGACATCGCCTCGTTGTAGAACATGCGCGACAGGACCCAAGCCTGGAGGCCAGCACACAGCATGCCGACCCAGAGCGAGATCTGATAGAGCCGCATTCTGCCGCCGAGCTGCCGTCGCAGTGGCCGCCAGCGCGGCACGATCCAGGCGACGAGCTCGACGAGGGCGAACCCGCTCACCAGTGGCATGACACCCAGCGCAAACAGGCCGGGCGGCACTAGGCGTTGGTAATAGCGTCCAAAAGACGCGGCCCCAACGGGAACGAAACCGCCCAGCCACAAGACCAGCGGCACCAGCAACGTCACGAGTGGCCGCACCCACACCCGATCCATGTCAGCTCACGGGTTTTTGCGCCGCGGTCACCTTGGGCTCGATGGCCTTCAGATCCGACGCTGGCTCGACGAACCCTTCGAGCTCTTTGGTCACTTTCTTCAACAGATCCGCCTTTTCCCGATGCGGCAAAAAAGCGCTCTTGAAGCCGGAGATGATGATCTCTTTGAGCTCGGGCAGGTTGAGCCCGTAGACCTCGTGCGCCAGCAACATCTCCTTCGAGCAGGTGGTGTTGGTGACGAGGCGGTTGTCGGTGTTGATCGTCACGCGCAGGCCATAGTTGAAAAAGAACGGCAGCGGGTGCGACTCGAAATCGGGCGCAGCGCGCGTCTGGATGTTCGACGACAGACAGATCTCGAGCGGGATGCGGTGATCGTTCAAATAGTTGAGAAGATCGCCGTTCTCGCGGAGGCGCGTCCCGTGGCCAATGCGATGCGCGCCGCAATAATGGATCGCCTGTGCGATGGACTCGGGGCCATAAGCCTCGCCCGCGTGGGCGGTGCAGTTGACGTTGTTGTCGAGGATGAGCTGAAAGGCCTGCTTGTGATCTTTGGCCGGGTAGTTGTACTCGGCGCCGGCCAGGTCGAAGCCGATGACGCCGCGGTTCTTGAACGCGACGCAGAGCTCGGCCATGCGCAGGGACGATTCGGCGCTGATGGATCTGATGCCGCACAAGATGACGCCCGAGCGCACGCCAAAATCGCGCTCGCCGGCCCGCAGCCCCTGGATCACTGCCTCGACGATGGGCGCCAGCCGCAACCCACGCTGAGTGTGCAACATCGGCGAATAGCGCGCCTCCAGATAGCGCACATTTTCGCGCGCACAATCCTCGACGAGCTCGTAGGCCGTACGGTACAGCGACTCCTCGGTCTGCATGACCGACAGCGTGATCTCGAAGGCCTTCAGATAATCCTCGAGCGACTCGCAGCGCTCACCGGCATAGATCAGCTGAAAGAGCTTGTCGGGATCGTCGGCCGGCAGCTTGACCTTCTGTCGCTGCGCCAGGTCGAGGATGGTGGCGATGCGCAGGCTGCCGTCGAGGTGACAGTGCAGATCGGTCTTGGGCAGCTTCTCGATGAACGGCAGGGTCAAAACGGGCGGCATCGCGGGAGTATACGCGCGTCTTCGGGTAGGCTTGCCGGATGAAACACTCGGTCGAGTTCCAGGCATTGGTCGACGAGGCACGGGCACGGGTGACCGAGGTCACCGTCGACCAGTGGTTGGCAAGCAGTGGTGCGCGGCTCATCGATGTGCGTGAAGACGACGAATGGCGAGCCGGCCATGCCGTCGGTGCCGAGCATCTTGGGCGCGGGGTGATCGAGCGCGATATCGTCGCCCGCGTGCCGGACAAGGACGCCGAGCTGGTGTTGTATTGCGGCGGCGGTTTCCGGTCGGTGCTGGCGGCCGAGAGCCTCCAGAAGATGGGCTACACGCGGGTACGGTCGCTCATTGGTGGCTGGCGGGAGTGGACTGAGCGCGGGCTGCCGACCGTCGCCGGCGCCTGACGACGAAGAGCGCCAGCAACCCC
>Ga0123336_10000582_pt1 | contig 36114 bp, 49 predicted proteins | sample SSSSmetaG_FD_96466 | JGI IMG/M metagenome (GOLD analysis project Ga0123336, IMG submission 96466) | Glacier valley bacterial and archeal communities from Borup Fiord, Nunavut, Canada, to study Microbial Dark Matter (Phase II) - ​SSSS metaG | ecosystem: Environmental > Aquatic > Freshwater > Ice...
GCCCGCGCCTCGTCGGAGAGCTGGCCGATGACATCGCTCGGCGCCACCTCCACGAGCGCGCCCGTCGGGCAGGCGGTGATACAAGCCTGGTCGGCATACGACATACAGTGATCGCACTTGCTGGCCATGCGACGGAGCTGCGCTTTGCGGGCGGCGCCGTCACCAAACGCCAGCGCGCCCGATCGCTGCAGGCGCAGCTTCAAGAGCGGGGTGTCGTCGAGCGCGTGCATCTCGATGGCGTCATACGGGCACGCCGAGGCGCACAGGGTGCAACCGGTGCACGCCGCTTCGTTGATGACCACCTCGCCGCGGTCGGCGTCGAACCGGATCGCGTCGAAGTTGCACGGATCGATGCAGCGCTGATCGGTGCAGGTATGGCAGGCGTCCACGAAGTCGAGCCCGCCCAGCACCCGGCCGTGCAGGGCCAGTCGCGGCGCGCCGTAGCGTTCTTCACAGGCGTCGGTGCAGGCGCCGCATTCGATGCAGGCGTCGATGCGCCGGACCCGCAGCGTGGTCGACACCGACAGGCCATGGCGGATGAAAAAGTCGGCGACCAGGGCGCGGCTGCCGTCGGTGGCCGACAGCCTGGCGCGTGCAGCGGCCGCGGCGCGACGAAACCGATCGGCCATGAACGGATAGATGCGTCGCCACAGATCGGCCCGCGAGCGCGCCACCAGCACCACCTCGGCCGGCGTCACGGTGTAAAGCGACAAGCGCTCGTGGCCACCGAGCGCCGTTTCGAGCACGTCGCCCTGTTCGAACGTCCCGAGGCTGCGGTCGGCGCGCTGGACCAGCGGGCCCTCGTCGAGACGGCGGCGCTCGGCGCGTTTCTTGTCGCGCTGCGACGAAGACGGCGCCCGCTCGGCGGCGATACGGCGCTCCGACGCCAGAACCTCGGGCGCAAACTGCCCAACCGCGAGCTGGCCGCCCAGCACCAAGGCGAGCGCGCCATCCGTCGGCAGGAGCCTATCCCGGCCGAGTCGCAGCACCCGCACCTCGGTCTTCATGAGGCCATCCCGCAGGGCTTCGTTGGGGAGGCCGTCGAAAAACGGCGCGGTGCGCAGGGACCGCCAATCGCGGGCGCGCTCCCGCGGTGAGACCTTGACGGGCTCCGGCAGCCGGTGCAGCCCGGTCGCCTCCGCCACCCGGCGCAACAGGCCAAGCACGCCCGTCTTGGGCAGCCGCAAGATCACGGTCGCATCGGTGGGCATGGGCGCTGAATCATTCGAAATCACCGCCAAATCGGTCTCGTAAAGCTCGATTTCTCCGCTATTCGCCAGCGCGTCCGCCGCCCGGCTGGAAGGAAGCTCGGTCTCTTCGGTCAGATCGTCTTCGAGCGCGGCAGACCCCATGGCTCCCTGATGTGCAACGATGAGGCCGAGCTATTCGCGCCGGACACATTGAAATTAAACAGGATTTCGCCGGCTTCCTGGGAGTCCAGGCCCCACCAGGGCGAAGTCGGCCCCGCCACGCCCCACGTCTTTGACCCAACTTCGTTCTGCTGTAGCTGGAAATGCGTTGACACGGGAATGCCCGCGGGTGTACGGAAATCAGGTTTCTTCGGGGCGTAGCGCAGCCTGGTAGCGCGTTCGGTTCGGGACCGAAAAGTCGGAGGTTCAAATCCTCTCGCCCCGACTACTCACTCAAGGGGGGACGATTGTCCCAACTCAGCTTGTTGGTCGTCGATGACGACAAAGATGTTTGCGAATACCTGGAAGACTTCCTGTCTCACGATGGCTATCGTGTGGTCACCGCAAGTGACCCCACGCAAGCCATCGACATCCTCCGGGGCGACGAATTCCATATCTGTATCATCGACTTGATGATGCCGAAGCTATCGGGGATTGACCTCCTCGAGCAGATTCGCAAGATCGACAACGATGTGGCGGTCATCATCTTGACCGGGTATCCGTCCCTCGAGACGGCCACCGCCTCCATCGAGCATGATGTGTCGGCTTACATCAAAAAGCCGTTCTCGGTGGACGAGTTCCGCTCGGTCATCGAGCGCATCGCCCGCAAAAAGGGCCTGGTCCTCCGCAAGGAAGACGAGCTGCACCAGACCATCGGCCGCAATATCCGCGACTTGCGTAAGACGCGGGGCCTGACCTTGAAGCAGATGTCGCGCCGCACCAAGCTCTCGGTGTCGCTGCTGTCGCAGATCGAGCGCGCTGAGTCCTCGGCGTCGGTGTCGTCGCTGTTCAAGGTCGCCACCGCCCTCGACGTCCGCATCACCGCCCTGTTCGGCGACTTCTAAGACGTCCAGGACGTCCAGAATGCAGCCAGGCTGGAAAGTCGTCGCCTCTCGCCTCGGCGAGACGCCGCTCGACGCCATCGAGAACGCCATGTCCCTCGAGCCCATGACGCCGCCGGACACCTCGACGCTCGAGCCCACGGATGTCGTGATCGCCGTCCGCAGCGCATCGGTCGGCTGGGTCGACCTCATCATGACCAGCGGGCAGTATCAGCATTTACCGAAGCCACCTTATGTACCGGGCCTCGAGTATGCCGGCGAGGTGGCCTGGTGTGGCGCCGCGGTGACGCAATTTACCGTCGGAGACGCGGTCCTGGTCGACGGTTTTCTGGCCGGGCCGCGGTCGTATGGCGCCTATCAAGCCTATGGTGGCTTTGCCTCGTATGCCGTCGCCCCGGTCGAGGCCGTACGCAAGATCCCTGGCAAGCTGACCTTCGACCAAGCCTGCAATCTCCTCGGCAACTACGAGACCGCCTGGCACTGCTTGGTCCATCGCGGACGGCTCCAGCCGGGCGAGACCGTGCTCATCCATGGTGCGTCGGGCTCGACGGGCCTGGCCGCCGTCCACATCGCCCGCATTCTCGGCGCCACCGTCATCGCCACCGGCCGCTCGGAGGCCAAGCTGGCCGCCGTCGCTGCCCAGGGTGCGCAGCATACGATCAACTGCAAAAAGCCCGACGGGACCGAGGGCATCCGCGCGTTTCGCGACGAGGTCAAGGCGCTTACGGGCGGCCGCGGCGTTGACGTGGTCTACGACGGCGTTGGCGGCGACATCTCGCTCGAGAGTCTGCGCTGCGTCCGCTTCGGCGCCCGCTATCTCATCGTCGGCTGGGCGGCGACCCCGTTCGTCTCCGCCGGCAAGGGCCAGCGTGGCGCGCCCAACGTGAACCTGTTGCCGACCAACCTCATCATGATGAAGGGCCTCGACGTTCTCGGCTGCCCGACGGTCATCTCGACGGTGAATGACCCGTCGCTGCGCGCACCGCGGCTGGCTCAGATCCTCGACTGGGCCGAGCGCGGCCTCATCGTGCCCCATGTCTCGCACCAGTTCGCCCTCGCCGAGTTCGAAAAGGCGATGAAGGCCAAGTGGAGCGGCGAGGTCATCGGCGGCGCAGTACTGAACCCGCCGCGGCCTCAGTAAAGATCAGCCGCGCAGGGCCTTGATCGTCGCGGCGTAGTCCGCCGACTCGAACACGGCCGAGCCAGCGACGAGAACCGTGGCGCCGGCAGCGACCACCTCGGCGGCATTGTCGGCCTTGATGCCGCCGTCGACTTCGATGTCGACCTTCGAAAGACCCCGCCTGTCGAGCTCACGACGGAGCTCGGCGATTTTCGGCAGGACCTCCCGGATGAACTTCTGGCCGCCAAAACCGGGATTCACCGACATCAGCAGCACCTGGTCCACGTCCTCGAGGACATGCTGGATCATGCTGATCGGCGTATGCGGATTGAGCGTCACCGACGGGCGCTTGCCGGCGGCGCGGATCTGCTGCAAGACGCGATGCAGATGCCGGCAGGCCTCGACATGCACGCCGATGAGGTCGGCGCCGGCGCGGGCGAAGTCGTCGACATAGCGCTCCGGCTCTTCGATCATCAAGTGCACGTCGAGCGGCAGCGACGTGGCCTTGCGGATGGCGGCGACCACCAACGGGCCGATGGTGAGGTTGGGAACGAAGCGCCCGTCCATGACGTCGACATGGACGTAGTCGGCGCCAGCGACGGTGATGGCCTTGACCTGATCGGCCAGATGACCAAAGTCAGCGGACAGGATCGAAGGCGCGATCTTGATCATGGCGTCCTCATTTGGCGCGGCGGAGCTTCTGCGCGAAAAAGGCGTCGGCGTCGTCGCGGTGCGGCCAGGTGGTCAGCGCTGGGCCCTCGGCCGAAAACTCGGGGTGCGCGCTCAAGAACGCCGCGATGACTTGCGGGCCTTCTTCGTCGGTGAAGGTGCAGACGGAATAGACCAGCGCGCCGCCCGGACGGACGCGTTTGCCGAGTGCGTCGAGGATGGCCGCCTGGGTCTTGGCGAGGCCCCCAAGCTCGGGCTTGGGCCGCCATTTGGCCTCAGGATGGCGACGCAAGACGCCGAGGCCACTACAGGGTGCGTCGACCAGGACCACGTCATAGATCCCGTCGACGGGCGCCTTGGGATCGGTCAGATCGGCGACGATCGTGCGCAGGCCACCGAGGCCCAGCCGACGCGCGCTGTCGACGGCGAGCTCGAGCTTGCGCGCCGACAGATCGGCCGCATCGACGCGCGCGGCGCCGAGCTGCAACAGATGGGTCGACTTGCCACCGACGCCGGCACAGCCGTCGAGCACGACCAAACCCTTGACCGGCGCACACAGATGCGCGACCCGCTGCGCGGCGAGATCTTGCGCCGTGACCCAGCCTTCGCCAAACGTCCCCGTCGCTGCTGGGTCACCGCCCGAATCGATCCGCAGCGCCTCGGGATCGGTGGTCGAGGCGGTCACGCGCGCCTCGGGACGTTCTTTACGCAGCCGCTCCACCGCTTGCTCGACGGTGGCGCGACCGGTCTGCACCCGCAGCCACACCGGCGCCGGCTGGTTCCAGGCGTGCAGACTTTGCGCCGCCTCCGTCGGAGAAAAGCGACTCAGCGCATCGGCCACCAGCCAGTCGGGCGCCGAGGCTTCGATCCCGAGCCGCGTCGGCAGGTCGTTGTTCGGCGGCGGCGGCTCTCCGTCCTTGGCCAGGCCGCGCAAGATCGCATTGGCAAAACCGGCCAGCTTGGCCGAGCGCAGGCGCTTGATGGCATCGACCGCGTCGTCTACGGCGGCGTGGGCTGGGATGCGCAAGAACAAGATCTGATACGCACCGAGGCGCAGCGCATCGAGCACCGTCTCGTCGAGGCTGCCAAGGCCACGTGGCGCCTTTGCGGCCAGCGCCCAGTCGAGACGCCGTCGCTGTTTCAGGACGCCGTAGACCAGCTCGGTGCACAGCGCGCGCTCTTGTATCGACGAGATGCGCCCCAGCTCGCCGCCCAGTGCCAATGTGGCCCAAGCGCCGCCATGAACGCGCCTCAGAACCTTACGCGCAGTGTCTCGTGCCTGACTCGCCACAGGGCGGGGAGCCTATCACTGTCACGGCCCTTCGATTAGCATCTGCGCATGGAAACGCGACAACTCGGCGGCTCCGGCCTCCACGTCCCCGTGCTCAGCCTCGGCACGGGGACTTTTGGCGGCACCAATGCTTTCTTCAAGGGCTTCGGCTCCAGTGACGTCGCCGAGGCCACCCGGCTGGTCGATATCTGCCTCGAAGCTGGCCTCAACTTCTTCGACTCGGCAGACATTTACTCTGACGGCGCCGCCGAAGACGTGCTCGGCCAGGCCATCCGCGGCCGTCGCGATCGCGTGCTCATCTCCACCAAGGGCACCTTTCGCAACGGCCCCGGCCCCAACGACGTTGGCTCGTCGCGCCAGCATCTTCTCGCCGCCGTCGACGGCAGCCTGCGCCGCCTCCGCACCGACTACATCGATCTCTATCAACTGCACGGCTTCGACGCCGTCACCCCCGTCGAGGAAGTGCTGTCGACGCTGAACCGCTTGGTCGAGGTCGGCAAGATCCGCTACCTCGGCTGCTCCAATTTTTCCGGCTGGCACCTCATGAAGTCGCTCAGCGTCTCCGACCGCCACGGCTGGTCACGCTACGTCGCCCACCAGGCGTACTACTCGCTCGTCGGACGCGACTACGAATGGGAGCTGATGCCGCTCGGCCTCGACCAAAAAGTCGGCGCCCTGGTGTGGAGCCCACTCGGCTGGGGCCGGCTGACCGGCAAGATCCGTCGCGGTGCGCCACCGGCCAGCGGCACGCGCCTCGACAACCAGCTCACGCGCGACGCCGGGCCCCAGCTCGCCGACGCGTATCTCTTCGGCGTCGTCGACGCCCTCGAAGAGGTCGGCCGCGAGGTCGACAAGACCGTCCCCCAGGTCGCGCTCAACTGGCTTCTCACCCGTCCCACCGTCGCCAACGTGATCATCGGCGCCCGCAACGAAGATCAGCTCCGCCAAAACCTAGGCGCCGTGGGCTGGACCCTCACCCCATCCCAAATCGCCCGCCTCGACGCGGCCAGCGCCGTCCCCAAACCCTACCCCTACTGGCACCAACACGGCTTCGAGCGCAACCACCCGCCCGTCTGAAACTGTGAGCCATCTTGTGCGGCGAGCGACACTGCTATCATGAGAGTCCGATGCCGCGCCCTCCGCTCCAGCTCGTCTCAGAATCAGCCACCGAGGCGGGGGGATCGCTGTTTCGTCAATACTCGGGCTATGTTGCGTCGATCGCCCTCAGACTCCTCGGCCGCGATCACGAGGTCGAAGATGTGGTGCAGGACGTCTTTCTCGCGGCACTGAGCGGCGTGGCTGGGGTTCGTGAAAAGGGCGCGATCCGCGGCTGGCTGGCGACGGTGACGGTACGCGTGGTCGCGCGTCGCCTACGAGTGCGCCGACTGCGATCATTTCTCGGGCTCGACGAGGCGCCCGACTACGCGCTCATCGCTCACAGCGCCACCGCCGAGCAGAAGGTCATCGTTGCCGAGGTGTACCGGGTGCTCGACGGGCTCCGCGTTCGTGACCGGCTGGCTTGGACCCTACGCCATGCCGAGGATCTTCCGCTCGATCAGGTCGCGCTGTTGTGCAACTGCTCGCTGGCGACGGTGAAGCGCAGCATCGCCGTCGCGGAGTCGGCCATCGCCAAGGCGCTCGATGACTGATCCGCGCCGAAAAGTCGACCATGCGCTGGCCACGGTCGAGGCCCAATGGGACGAGGCGCGCTCGTCACGGGCGGAGTTCGGCCTCGCCGCGCGCCGCCGGCGACGTGTTCGCCAGCAAACGCTGGCAGGCGCGGGCGTGGTTCTGGCGGCGTGTGTAGTTGCGTTTCTGGTGCTGCGGCCGGCGCCGATGGCTCGGATGCCCGACCCGAAGCTGTATCTGGCCGATGGATCGACTGTGGATCCGTTCGACTCCGAGACGGCCATCCGCGTGCTGGTGCAGAGTCCGAGCGAGACGCACCTCGTCCTCGACGCCGGCGGCGCCCGGTTCGATGTGGCCAAACGGCCCACGCGCGCGTTTCGCGTCGAGGCGGGGGCCGTGCTGGTGGAGGTCGTCGGCACCCGCTTCGCCGTCGAGCGGCACGAAACCTCCGTCTTGGTGACCGTTACGGAAGGCCAGGTCACGGTGATCTGGCCTGGTGGTCACGACGAGCTCGGGAGCGGCAGCGCGGCCACTTTTCCCCTCACCGCACCGCCCACGACGCCAGCGCCGGCACCTGTCACGCCAATGACCCCGAAGGCGCCGCCCGCGAAGGCCACCTGGCGGCAGCTCGCCACCGACGGTGACTTCGACCGCGCCTACACCGCGCTTCAGCATGCGGGGCCGTCGACAGTCAAAGACGGCGCAGCCGATCTGCTCCTGGCCGCCGACACCGCCCGCCTCAGCCACCACCCGGCAGAGGCCTTGCCCCATCTGGAAAAGGTCATCGAACGGCACGCTGGCGACCCACGCGCGCCACTCGCCGCATTTACGCTCGGGCGTCTCTTGCTCGAGGAGCTCGGCCGACCCCGTGAGGCGGCGGCGGCATTTGCCGACGCTGCGCAGCTTGCCCCCCACGGCGCCATGGCCGAGGACGCGCTAGCGCGTGAGGTCGAAGCCTGGTCCCGTTCTGGTGAGGCCGCCCGTGCACACACACGCGCCACGGTGTATCTCGAACGCTATCCGTCCGGACGTCGGGCGGGCGCAGTCAGGCGGTTCGGCGGCATCGAGTGAAGCTCTCGTCGCTGTTGTGTACCCTCTTGTTCTTCGGCACCGCCAGTGCGGCGCCGCCGCGGGTCTCGCTGCGCATTCACCCCTGTGCGGCGGTGCCAGCCGACGAAGTGCGCCGGCTCGCAGCGCTCGAGCTCGGCACCTTGTTCACCGACGAGCTTGGTCCTGCCACCACCCAGGTCGAGGTCGACTGCCAAGCGGGAGCCATCCGCCTGCGCGTCGACGATCGGGTCACCGGGAAGATGCTGGAGCGTTCGATCGCGCTCGACGAGGCTCCCGCCAAGGCGCGTGGCCGGCTCCTCGCGCTCGCAGTCGCCGAGTTGGTGTCTACGAGCTGGTCTGAGCTCGAGCTGCCGTCTCTGCCTGTGCCCGTCGTTGCGCCGCCGTCACCGTCGCTGCAGGCTGCCGTGCGTGGCCATATCGAGCGTACCCGGCTTGGCCGATTGCGCCTCGAGCTGATAGCGGGAGGGCTCGTCTTCTTCTCCGGCGCGCGACCCATCTTGCTCGGCGGCACCGGAATCCGCCTGGCCAAGGACCACGCCCACCATCTCGGCTGGGTGGTCGACGTCTCGGTCCACCACGGCACGGCACCGGTCACGCTCGGCACGGTGCAAGCAGACGTGCTGAGCGCCGCCGGACAGATGGTCGTACATCAGGCCTGGCGACACACTGCGCTCCACATCGGAGTCGGTTTGCGCGGCGGAGCGACACGCCTCGCCGGTGATGCGGGCGGACGCGACGGGGTCCTCGGCGCGGTTCACTGGGGTCCGTGGCTGGGGCCCCTCGTGTCGGGTTCGCTGGCGTTTTCGCCTGCGCGTCGTCTGGCGCTCGATCTCGGCGTGGAAGCCGGATACGTGGCGAGCTCCGTGAGAGGTCTGGTGCAGGCCCAGCCCGAAGTCGCCGTGGCTGGCGCGTGGTTTTCGTTTCAATGCGGGTTGGGGATCTTTTTGTGAGCCATTGCTGGCGCACCTCGACACTGCAATGACATGAAGACCTCTCTTTGGCTGTGCTCCCTGGTGGTGCTGGTCGGCTGTGACAGCCAAGGCAACGTGCTGCAGACCGACGATGGCGGCGCGGGGGATCTCTCAGGCGATCTGTCGGGCGTGGCGGACGTCGACATGGCCGGCTTCATCGGCATCCCGACCGCGGACGGCGGCATCGTCGTGCACACCGACGGGGGCGATGTGCTCTGCTACATCACGCCCTGCCAGGGCAAGCTGTACGCCTGCGGCAACTGCAAGGACGACGACGGCGATGGGCTCGTCGACTCGCAAGACCCCGACTGTCTCGGTCCGTGCCAGAACAACGAGGCCGGCTTCTTCGGCAATATCCCCGGCCAGAACAATGCGCCGTGCAAGAGCGACTGCTACTGGGATCAGGACACCGGCTCTGGCAACGATGGCTGTAACTGGAGCCATCATTGCGATCCCCACGAGGGCGACGTGCCCACCGCGACCAGCCCAGAGATCAGTTGCAACTACGACCCCAACGCCAAGGTGCCCGGTGCATCGGTGCCGGGTGGCCAGAAGGACTGCGCGTATCTCCTCTCCAACCAGACCACGCAGTGCACCAACTTCTGCGCGCCGCTGACGCCGAACGGCTGCGACTGCTTCGGCTGCTGCGAAAACCCGAACGCGCCGGGCAGCTTCATCTGGGCTGGCTCGGTCAATGCCGCAGGTACACCGACCTGCGACGCCAAGCCCGCCACGCTCGCCGATCCGACCAAGTGCAAAGCGTGCACACCCGTCGCTGGCTCTTGCTACAAGCCTTGCGGTCATTGCCAGCTTTGTTTTGGCAAGAGCCAGCTACCGGCCGATTGCTATGCGCCGGTCGACGGCGGCAGCACGTCCAATACCGACGGAGGAGCACCGCCGCCGCAGACCTGCCCGACCGACGCGCCGGCCTGCGGATTGCCGGGACAGCCGGTGTGCGCACCTGGTTCCTACTGCATCAGCGGCTGCTGCACATCGGTCATCTTCTGACCGACGGTCTCGGTTACTAGCCGAGCCGCGTACCAACGGGAATTGGCTTTCCCGCAAGCAGCGCCGCAGCAGCCATACGTTTTCGGCCGGGGAGCTGCAACGCACCAAATGCGACGACATCCTCGCCGCAGCCGACGAGAAGGCCATCGCGATCGGCGCCGAGGACCTCGCCGGCTGGGCCGCGACCGGAGACGACCTTGGGCTGGAACAGCTTGAGCGGCTGGCCGTCGAGCAGCGTGTAGGCCGACGGCCATGGATCGCAGCCACGCACCAGATCGCGGACGCGGCGCGCACCGACGGAGAAGTCGACGCGACCGGTCTCTTTGTCGAGCATCGGCGCCATGGTGGCCTCGGTGTGATCTTGCGGGGTGGGCTCGAGCTTGCCAGCGACGAGATCGTCCCAGCAATCTCGGACCAACTGTGCGCCCAGCGTCGACAAAACAGGATACAGGCTGCCGGTGGTGGCGTCGTCGGGGATGGGTATGCGGCGAGTGGCCAGCATGTCGCCCGTATCCATCCCAATGTCCATGCGCATGAGGGTCACGCCGGTCTCGGTCTCGCCGCGGATGACCGCCCACTGGATGGGCGCCGCGCCCCGATATTTGGGCAAGAGCGAACCGTGAACGTTGAAGCAGCCAAGCCGCGGTGTAGCCAAGACCTCGGCCGGCAAGATCTTGCCGTAGGCCACCACCACCGCCAGATCGCACTCGAGGGCACGCAGCTCGTCGAGAAACGGCGGTTTGCGCACCGACACCGGTTGCCACACGCGCAGATTTCTCTCGAGTGCTGCCGTCTTCACGGCCGGCGCCACGAGCCCCAGCCCGCGCCCGGCTGGCTTGTCCGGCTGGGTCACCACCGCCACCACTTCCGCACGCTCACACACGGCGTGCAGCGTCGGCACGGCGAAGTCCGGCGAGCCCATGAACACGACCCTGGTGGCGCTCATTGATCGTCGGGGCGGTGGTCGCGGTAGGCGCGGCGCACGTCAGGATCGCGCAAAATATGATAGGCCTCGTCGACGGTGGCGGCGATGTCGTCGAGGGTGGCGTCGAACTCTCCGCGCAGCGACGCCGTGAAGCGCTCGGGCGCAAAATCCTGACGCATGCGCTCCCACGCGCGCTCGATCTCGTGCGGCTGCGCCTCTGCGTCCACACCCAGAATGGCAAAATAGTCGGCGTCGTCGAGCTGCGCGCGCTTGGCCAAGAGACGCTCCTTGTCGACCGCATCCTCGGCCAGCTGACCGCGCTCGCCGTCGACCACCACCGGCATGCGACGCGTCTGGCGGCGATCTCGACCGGGCACGCCCACCGTCACCACCGTCGAGGCCGACCGCACCTCAGCCGGATCTTCGCTCTCCGACAGCGTGACCGCACCCATGCAGTGCAGGCCCCACACCAGCGCATACAGGCTCGTCTCCGAGAGCCGCCCTAGGCCGCCGAGGCGCAACAGATCGGCCAACGTCCGCTCGCCGTCGATCTCGACGGCCACTTCCCGTTCGGGCTCGCTCAGCCCGGCGTCGGCAAGCGCCTGGTCGAGGTTGGTCGTCGGCTGCGGCGAGACCTTCTGCGCACCCACCCGCTCCGCCAGTCGCTCGGGGCCATATTTACGTCGCACACCCTCGAGAAACAGCGCCCACGGATGCTGCGCCAACCGCAGCCGTTCCTCGGCCGGCGTCTGCTCCGGCTGCAGCCGGAAGCGCCCCGATTCCCACGCGAACAGCGAGTGAATGATCTCCTCCATCTGCCGCCGCAGCGTCGGGAAGAGCTCTTTCATCTTGAGCATGCCGAGGTCGATGAGCACATTCGCCATGCGCCGCCCATGCTCGGCCTCGATGGCGCGGGTGCGCCCATGCTGCTCACGGGTCAGCTTGCCCTCGCGGAACAGCAGATCGCCGAGGCGGTCCTGCGGCGCGTTCGACGTCGCAAACACCGGCACGCCGGCGTCGAAATAGATGCTCTTCTCGACGTCCCGGCCACGACTGAGCTCGAGTCGGCCGGTCCAGCCCGCCGAGGTGAGCCGGCACAGGAGCTGACAGATGTCGTCGTCCTCGAGCGTGCCATCCACGGGCAGCGACGGGAAGACGATGCGCGGATGGGTGACGGCCCCGGTGTCGGCCGGCTTCGGGGCCTCACGCACCAGCCGCTCCCAGGTGGATGTCTCGTCGCCAGTTCCCGACGACGGCAGCGGCGCGCCACCCTCGGCGGGCCGTACAGTTTGGCGCTCGGCCGAGGCACGCTTGGGGGAATCCACCCGCGAGCGGGCCTCGCCAGCGTCCAGGCTCGTCAGTGGAATGCCCGGCATGGTGTCCAGTCCGAGGCTGTCGAGGTCGATATCGTCGAGCGCATCGGCGTAATCGTCGTAGCGGCGCGGCAACGGTGTGGGCGCAGCATCGGGAAACAGCCGCCGGTCGGCCTCCGACAAGCGATGGTCGACATGGCGCGCAATCGTCGAGCGATCATGATCGGCGCGATCGGCCATGGGCTCTGGCTCAACGACTGGTGGGGCCGTCGTGAACAGATGCGGCGTCCGTGCCAGCGCCTTCATCTCGACCTCGAGGCTCATGTCGGTCATCGCCTCATCGGCGCGCAGCAGCGACGGCACAGGCGCCGGCTGGCGCTCCTGAACGTCGAGCTGCGGCGCGGCGAAGACGTCGAGATCGTCGGCGCGCGGGAGGCGCATCGGTTCGAGCTCGAGCTCCAGCTCGGGCGGCTGGTCGACGAGCCCGTCCGAGATCTGGGACATCTGCTGACTGACGGTCTGGCTGGCCGGCAACGGGCCCGGCAGGACCTCGGTGCCGGCGCGCGGCAGTCGCACTTCGGCAGTGAGCGCCGTCGGAATCGCAGGGATGGGCGGAGGCAGATCTACGCCAGCGACCTCGTCGGCTTCCTCGTAATCGGCCTCGAGCTCGACGGAGCCGTCGTCGCGGGTGGCCTCGATCTGGTCCGAGATCTCGCCGGCCAGCTCCGCCTCGACCGCCAGCTTCTCGATCGAGTCGGCAATATTCTGCGGATCGATGGGCCGCAGAAACAGCCGCGACGCGCCACGACGAATGGCTGCGTCCTCGTCGCGGATATCGCCGTCGCGGTCGCCGAAGAAAAAGATCGGCAGCTGACCATGATGGGCGCGCACCTCGACGAGCAGCTCACGCGCGTCGGCATCGGCCCAGCCGTCGCCGATGACCACCACCAAGATCCCGCCCGCGCTGATGCGGTCCATGGCGCCTTCGATGCTGTCGGTGCTCTCGACGGGAACGCCGACGTCACGGAGCGCCTTGCGACACAGCTCTGCCTCGTAGGGATTGGCAGCGATGAGGACGGTCGGGGTCACGGAGCCGAGATTGTACCCCAAGACCCAAGACGGGGTCACAGCAGCGACATCGGGTCGATGTCTACCGTGATGCGGACGCTCGACTTTTTCGTGGGTGGCGGGACGCGTTGCGCTGCACGACACAGGACGCGAAGCACATGCGCCGTCTGAGCCTTGAGCGACACTTGCCAGCGCGTCCGTCCTTTGAGACGCGAAAGCGGTGCCTCGGCTGGCCCCAAGACCGCCGCGCGCTCGTCGCTGGGCGCCTTTTCGGCGAGCTCTCGGCACACCTTGGCCACCAGCGCGGCCGCCTGTCGCACCGCATTCGCGTCGGCTCCGTCGACGTGGACGCAGGCCATGCGGGCTGCCGGCGGATAGTCGAGCTCTCGTCGGTCACGGAGCTCGAGCGCGGCGAAGCGCAGATAATCGTGGTCGCGGGCGCACTCGACGGCGGGATGGCTGGGTTTGTAGGTCTGCAAGATCACGCGCCCTGGTCGATCGCCGCGTCCGGCCCGCCCGGCGACCTGTTCAAGAAGCTGAAAGCTGCGCTCGCTGGCCCGATAATCAGGCAGATCCATGCCCTGATCGGCCAGCAGCACACCGACGAGAGTCACGCCCGGAAAGTCGTGCCCTTTGGTCAACATCTGCGTGCCGACCACGATGTCGATCTCGCCGCGCCGCATACCTTCGAGCACACGCAAGAGGCCCGGTCCTTCGGCGGTGTCGCGATCGAGGCGCGCCACCCGCGCCGTCGGAAACTGGGTGCGGATCTGCTGCTCGAGCTGCTCCGTCCCCACCCCCAGCCGCTCCACGCTGCCGGCATTGCACGCTGGACAGCGACGGGGGGGTCGGATGCGATGGTCGCAGTAGTGACAGATGGCCTGATCGGTTTCCCGATGATAGGTGAGCGTGACCGCGCAGTTCGGGCAGCGAACACCTTTGCCGCAGGAGGTGCAGAGCAGAAACGTCGAAAATCCGCGCCGGTTGAGAAACAAGATCGACTGCTCGCCAGCGGCCAGCGTCTCCGCCACCGCCTTGGCCAGCACCGCCGACAAGAGGCTGTCTTTGGGCCGCTTGTGCGCGCGCAGATCGATCACCTGCACCGATGGCAATGGCCGCAGATTGGCCCGGCCCGGCAGGGTCAGAAGGCCGAGACGCCCGTCGCCCGCCGCGGTGAACGTCTCCAAGGAAGGCGTGGCCGACCCCAGCACCGCCACCGCCCCGGCCCGGCGCGCCCGTCGCAGCGCCACATCACGGCCATGATAGCGCACGCCGTCTTGCTGCTTGAAGGAGGGATCGTGCTCTTCGTCGACGATGACCACGCCGAGGTTGGAGATCGGCGCGAACACCGCCGAGCGCGCCCCGACCACGATCCCGACCTCACCGGCATGGATGCGCCGCCAGGCATCGGCCCGCTGGGCCTCGGAGAGCGCGCTGTGCAACACGGCAATCTCGGCACCAAACCGAGCGCGAAACCTGGCGGCGAGCTGCGGCGTCAGCGAGATCTCCGGCACCAGCACCAGCGCACGCCGACCAGCCTTGCGCGCCACATCGATGAGCTGGAGATAGACCTCGGTCTTTCCGGATCCGGTCACACCGTGTAGCAAAAATGGCGCATAGGCGCCGAGCGCGAGCTGGGCCAAGAGTTTCTGCAACGCTGCGCTCTGCCCGTCGGTGAGCACGGCCGGAGGTGCATCCGGCACCGGCACATCGCCGTCGAACGGATCGCGCACCGACGCCCGACGCTCTTCGATCAAAAGGCCGGACGAAACGAGCGGCCGGGCGTGATCACCCACGCGCGGATCATCGAGCTGAGCGCGCAGAGTCTCGACGCTGACGGCGGTTGTGTGCGCCGACACCGCCTGCCACAGCGCGCGTTGCTTGGGCGCCCGGTCCAGCTCACCGACGCTGGGGGCCCGGCCCGGCCGCAGCCAGATCTGGGACCGTACTTGATGGGTGGACACCTGCTCGACGACCACCGCCAGGCCGTGACGCACGAGCGGCTCGGCCTCATCGGGCCCGAGGGTGCCGGCATGAAGCTGCTGTAAAAGCCCGAGCTCTTTGTCGCTCAGCTCGAGCGCGTCGAGCCAGGGCGGCTGTAACGCCGCACGCGACGCCTCGACGGCACGCCTCCCTTCGTCGGTGATGGCCGCCTGGCGTCGCGCCCGCGCCTTGCCACCCGCCGGCATACACAGCCGCAGCACCTCGCCGAGCGGCGCCAGATAGTAGCCGCTCGTCCAGCGCGCCAGCTCGACCAGCTCGGCGGTGATGGGCAACGCGCCGACCAGGCCCCGCACTTTTTTGATCTTCATCTCCGACGGCGAATCGGCCGGATTGAGCTCCACCACCACGCCCTCGACAGCGCGCGTGCCCCACGGCACCCACACCCGTGTGCCGATCGCCACCGTCAGCGACGACGGCAGCTCATAGTCGAAGGCCTTGTCGACCGGCAACAAGACCGCGACACGCACCCGCATGCGTTAGCTGTGTTGCTCGACCAGCTGCTTCATGATCGCGAGGAGCCCCGGCCGCAGCGCATCGCGCTTCATCGCATAAGCCAGACAGGCGCCGAGATAGCCGAGCCTGTCGCCGGCATCGTGGCGCACACCGTCGATGGTGAGGCCATAGCAGCCATGCGTCTCGGCCAAGGTCTTGAGGGCATCGGTGAGCTGGATTTCGCCGTTCTTGCCCGGCTGGGTCTTCTCCAAGATCGGCCAGATCTCCGCCGGCAACACATAGCGCCCGACGATGGCCTTGCGACTCGGCGCAGTGCCCGGCGCCGGCTTCTCGACGAGATCGGTGATGCGAAAGCCTTCTGGTTGATCTTTCCCGGCGACGACGCCGTAAAGATGCTCCTGCCCTTCGGGGACTTCCATGAGCGCGATCACCGCGCGTCCGTCGAGGCGCTGGGAGGCATCGATGAGCTGCCCCGTCGCTGCGCGCGGCCGACCGTCACAGTCGTACAGATCGTCGCCGAGCAACACCGCGATGGGCTCGTCGCCCGCCGCTTGACGCGCCACCAACACGGCGTGGCCGAGGCCGAGCGGCTCTTTCTGCCGCACCGTCACCAAACGCACCATCTTGGAGATGCGCTCGACGCTGGCCAACAGGTCGCTCTTGCCGCGATCTTTGAGCGTGCGCTCGAGCTCGAAGGCATGGTCGAAGTGGTCCTCGAGCACCGACTTGCCGCGCCCGGTGACGAGGATGATCTCTTCGATCCCCGACGCCACTGCCTCCTCCACCACCAGCTGCAGCGTCGGAACGTCGACGATGGGCAGCATCTCTTTGGGTACCGCCTTGGTGGCGGGCAAGAACCGAGTCCCCAACCCCGCCGCCGGGATCACTGCCTTGCGTACGCGCATGGACATGGCCGGCAACGTAGCACGCAGCCTGGCGTCGCGCCGCACCTACCCCCTCTGTCGGCGGCGGCTTTCGGCCCGGAGCTGCGGATTGCCCTCTTCTCGACGGGCCTCGGCCTGTTTTTCGGCGCGCGTCATGCTCAGCGAACGGGTCAAGAGATTGCGGGCCCGACCGAGCTCGACGAGACCGACGCCGAGAAGAAGCAACAACAGGCGCGGCAGCACCCGACCAACCGTCTGAAGGACCTCACGCGCGACCTCGTCGGTGATGCCATGGGTCCGCGCCAGCGACGACACGAGGCCCCGCGCCGCACCGGCCACGATCAGCATCGCGCCAAGGCCCGCAGCCCAGCGCAGCCGGCGCGTGGGCGAAGGCGGACGTCGCCGCGCAGCCAGCGCACCGAGGGTGACGAGGCCGCGCGTCTGGACGAGACCGACCAAGAACGCCGTGGCCAACGCGCCGACCAAGATTGGAATCGCCACGCGCGCAAAGACGCCAAGCACGGTCGTCACCGTCGCTGCGGCCATGGTCAGCTCGCCAGAGAACGCCTGCCTCCCCAGCACCACCAGCTTGCCCCAGGCCGTGGGCCCGTCGAAGGCCAGCACTGCCACCACCCCGGCCAAGGCCGCGCCAGCGACGAGAAGCGGGCTCACCGCCACCTGTCCTGCCAACCGCGCCTGACGCAGCTTCTCGGCGCTGGGCGTGTCTTCAGCCATTCGCTACAGGCCGAAGCCGACCTTGACCGTCAACGTGTCGTTGTCGAACTGCTTGCGCGGCGGATCGATTCCGGGCTTGAGCGTCTGCAGATCGATGCCGCTGTACACCGGATGCGCCCAGCCGATCGCCACGTGGACCAAGAAGCGCCCAGCGACGCGAACCTCGATGCCTCCTTCGATGCCGCCGACCAGCATCCAGCTCACCAGCGACGCACCCCGCGTGCTGCCGCCGATGATGCCCGCCGCAAAGCGACCGTCGAGAAACGGCGTCACCCGCGAACGATACTGCACGCCAAGCGAGAGCCCGGTCAGAAAGAACCACGACTGATACGCGTCGACGCCGATGCCGATCTCGGCCTCGATCCCGACGCGGACGATGCTGGAGATGGGGTAAAAGTCGAGCTGCGCGACGTGGTAATCGCTGCGCGCACCCTCGCCGAGCCCGTTGGTCCACAGATAGCGATAGGACAGCTTGAAGCGCGCGACTGGCTTTCCGTACACCGACGGCGGCGGTCGTTGATGGAGCTTGGGATCGAGCTTGGGATCGTCGCCGCGGTCGGCCATGCGATAGAGCTTCGGGTCGTCGCCGTGGAGCGCGTCCGGCGCGGTCGTCGGAAGTCCAGCGAGAATCGCCAAGCCGACGAGCAGCGGAGCCATGCTGCCAGCCTACACTACCGTTCACGGCGCGACACCGAGCGCGCGCAACCCGCCGAGCTCACGTCCCAGCACGGCCAGCGCCACGGCGCCGGTCAGGGCGAGCGCACCGACGGCAACCAGCGATCGCACGCCGCGCACCGAGTCGCCCTGACCCTCGTGACGTAAGAGCAGCGACGAGCCGAGGTCCACCAACAGGACCACCGCCAGCACCGGCGCGGCCATGGCCAAGCCGGCAGCAAAGACCCGCCCGCTGGCCAACACCAGCGACGAGCTGGGTCTGGCGCCAATGGGAATCGCTGCATACGTCGCGCCCAGCGCAGTCACCAGCAGACGCGGCCCGCCAAGACCACACCACAGCGCCAGCGACCACAGACCGAGCGCAACGCCAAGTGGCCCTGTGTCGGCACCGCGCGCGCGATCCACGAGCGCACCAGCGAGCTCGGCGGCCCAGAATGGCGCGGCCACGGCGACAGCCAGAACGAGTCCCACCGCCAGCTCGCGTGCAACCATCGTCGCCGTCGCTGTGGTGGCTGCAGGCAGATTGGCTGCCACGGCAGCGACCAGCACCACCGCGACGACCACGCGAGGCCACAGCCCGCGTCCCAAAGCCGGGCTGACCAGCGCCATCGGCGCGAGTCGCGCCGCTGCGAGCGCGATCGTTGCGCCGGTCATGAGCTCATCGTCCGTTACCGCGACAAAGCAGGCAGCGCCTCGAGGAGCGCGCGCGTGAACTGCAGGGTCTGGGCGCCAATCCATGGACCCGCCGCGGCCAACGCGCCGAGCGCCGCCAGCACCTTGGGCACGCTGGAGATGGACGCATCCTTGACCTGCGTGGCCGTCTGCAACGCAGCCATCACCACGCCGGTCAACAGCACCGCCAGCGTCGGGGGCGCAGCCAACAGCACCAACAACAGTAGCGCTTCACGCAAGGCATAGGTCACCGCCTGGGTCATGCGTAACCGAGCAACAAACCGCGCGCCAACAAGTGCCACCCGTCGACGGCCACGAACAACAGCAGCTTGAACGGCAACGAGACCATCTCCGGCTGCAGACGCTGCATGCCGAGCGCGAGCAAGATCGTCGACACCAAGAGCTCGATGAGCAGGAACGGTAGGTACAGAAAGAAGCCGACTTGAAACGCAGACTTGAGCTCGGCGATACAGAAGGCCGGCGCCAAGATGCTCAGCTCGGTGCCGGTCACCGACGCACGCTCGGCTTCGGGCCGCAGACGCTTGGCCAGGTCGACGAACGCCTCACGCTCGGCTTTCGGCGTGTGCGCCAGGAAGAAATCGGCGGCTGGCTTGGCCGCGGCCGACCATCGTTCAGCGACGGTGGCTTTGCCCGACAGTGCGTTCGTCGCCGCATAGGTGCGCTCTGCCACTGGCGCGGCCACGAACACCGCGAACACCGCCGCCAGCACGAACGCCACCGTCGCTGGCGGCACGGCATTGCCACCCAGCGCACGCCGTAGAATGGCCAGCACCACGCCGAACTTCACGAAGGCCGTCGAGGTCACCGCCAACACCGGCACGACCCCGGCCAGATTCAGGAGATCGTTCACCCGAGCACCCGTTTCAAGAACGAAGGCGCCGGCGCTTCTACCGTCGCTGGCGGCGCGGGGCCGAGCTCGGCGACCATGGAGATCGGCGCATCACCAGCTCCAATCACCAGCCGTCGTCCTTCGATCTCCACGAGATAGAGCGCGCGATGCGGCTCGAGCTGGAGCCGTGCCACGACCTTCATCGCCGACGGCAGCGAGGGCCGTCGGGCCCGCACCACGCCGACACACAGCGCGCTCACCAAGAGCAGCGAAACCGTGACGGCGACGAGCGAAGCCTCCATGCCTCGATTGAACGGCCGCCCCGACCCCGTCGCAAGTTTCTCCACCCGAATCTGCTGGCAACAGCTCTGGTTCGTCTTACATTGCGCAAATGGAGCACATCGTCGTCGAAGACCAGGGCCCCGTCCGCACCGTCCGCATGTCGCGGCCTGCCAAAAAAAACGCGCTCACCGTCGCCATGTACGAGGCGCTCAACACCGCGCTCCGTGGCGCAGACGAAGATCCCGCCATCCGCGTGGTGGTGGTCACTGGCGAGCCCGGTATCTTCACCGCCGGCAACGACCTCGGCGACTTCATGCAACAGCCGCCCAATCCAGAGGACTCGGCCGTCTTCCGCGTGCTCGAGGCGCTGCGCATCTTGCGAAAGCCGCTCATCGCTGCCGTCGACGGCATGGCCATCGGTCTCGGCACGACGATGTTGCTGCATTGCGACCTCGTGTATGCCTCGACGCGGGCACGCTTTCAGTTGCCGTTCGTGAATCTGGGCCTCGTGCCCGAGGGTGCGTCGAGCTTGCTGCTGCCGCAGCGGGTGGGGCTGCAGCGCTCCGCCGAGTGGCTGTTCTTCGGCGAGCCCTTCGACGCCGAAGCCGCCCGCGCCGCCGGTCTGGTCAACGCCGTCCTCGACCCCGACAAGGTGCTGCCCCATGCTCAGGAGCGCGCTCTTGCGCTTGCTGGCAAGCCTCCAGAGGCTTTGCAGGCCACCAAGCGCCTCTTGCGCCAGCCGTACACAGACGCCGTCGCGGAGGCTTTCAAGCGCGAAGGCGCAGAGTTCGTGGCCCGTCTGCGCTCGCCAGAGGCGATGGCCGCCTTCACTGCGTTTTTCACCAAGAAATAGCATCACCAAGCAGCAAAAAAAAAGCCCCGCCAAACGGCGGGGCTTTTGACATTCAGCGACGCGAGCGACTCTTCTTATTTACTTGGTTTGGCCTTGGGAGCCTTGGCCATGGGAGCCTTGGCCTCGCCCTCGGCAGCCTTCGCCTTGGGAGCCTTGGCAGCCTTCTCGGCCTTGGGCGCAGCTTCCGCCTTCGGGGCCTTGGCCTTCTTGGGAGCAGCCTCAGCCTCGGGCGCCTCTTCTGCCTCGGGAGCCGCAGCAGCGCGATCGACGAGCTCGATCAGCGATACCGGCGCCGCATCACCATGCCGGTTGCCCAGCTTCATGATGCGGGTATATCCACCCGGCCGACCCGCCATACGCGGACCGATCTCGTGGAACAGCTTGTCGAGCACAGAGCGCTGCTTGACCACGCGCTGCGCCATACGCATCGCGTGAACGATGCGGGCCTTGTCGTCGGCATCTTGGTTCTTGCCGGCGTCGCCAGCTGCGACGAGGTTGCCCACGGAGGTCGCCCAGCCAATGCTGCGCTCGGCGATCTTACGGAGCTCCTTCGCCTTGGCGTCGGTGGTCTTGATGCGCTCATGCTCGATGAGCGAGCACACCATGTTGGAGAACATCGCGTGGCGCGGGGCCGACTTGCGCCCGAATTTTCTACCTGATTTTTGATGACGCATCGTTATCTACCTGTGTCGGTAAAAGTGAAAACTACGCTTTGCCGCGAAGCGGCGGCGGAACCCAACCGTCGGGCTTCATGCCCAGGTTGAGACCCATCTCCGCCAGCAGCTCTTTGATTTCCTTGAGCGACTTGCGGCCAAAGTTCTTGGTCTTCAGCATCTCCGCCTCGGTCTTCTGCACGAGCTCGCCGATGAAACGGATATTGGCGTTCTGCAGGCAGTTGGCCGAGCGCACGCTCAGCTCGAGCTCGTCGACGCTCTTGTCGAGATTCTCGTTGAGCTTGGCGGCTTCTTCGGAAACGGTCTCCTCGAGAGGATCCTTGGTCTCTTCGAAGTTGATGAAGATCGAAAGCTGGTCCTTCAGGATCTTGGCCGAGTAGGCCACAGCGTCGTCAGGCGCAACCGAGCCGTCGGTCCACACGTCGATGGTCAGCTTGTCGTAGTCGGTCTGCTGACCCACGCGGGCGTTGGTGACGGTGTAGTTGACCTTCTTCACGGGCGCGAACAAGGCGTCGATCGGGATGGTCCCGACGGACATGTTCGGGCTCTTGTTGCGCTCGGCGGGAACATAACCGCGACCCATCTGGACGAGGAGCTCCATGTGGATCTTGCCGCCGCGCGACAAGGTGCAAATCTGGTGGTCGGGGTTCAAGATCTCGACGCCGTCGACGGTGGTGATGTCGCGCCCGGTGACCTTGCCCTCGCCCTCTTTGTCGAGGCGGATGAGCTTGGGGCGTGGGTCGTTCATCTTGACGATGACTTCTTTGAGGTTCAACACGATGTCGGTGACGTCTTCGACGACGTCCGGCAAGGTCTGGAACTCGTGCAACGCGCCGTCGAGCTTGACAGCGACGATGGCCGCACCCTGCAGGCTCGACAGAAGCACGCGGCGCAGGCTGTTGCCCAGCGTGGTACCAAAACCACGCTCGAGGGGCTCGCATGAAAAGCGGGCATAGGTGGGCGTCGACACTTCGCGGTCGAGCTCCAGGGTCTTCGGTCGGATGAGCTCACGCCAGTTGCGCGAGTACACGGACGGATTGGACGTAGCCATGATGAAATCCTCCTCGGGGCGGTTGCGGACCAAAGCACGGGCCCGCCACGTGTTGCGCGGCGCCTACCCGGACGAGCCGGAGCGCCGCGACGGTATAACCGACTACTTCGAGTAGAGCTCGACGATGAGCTGCTCGCGGATCGGCATGGTGAAGTCTTCACGGCTCGGCATGGACTTCACGCGGCCAGTGAACTTCTCCTTGTCGAGCTCGAGCCACTGCGGCACACCACGACGGTCGATCGCCACCAGCGACTCTTCGATGCGCTTGACCTTCTTGGAGCGCTCGGTCACTTCGACGATATCGCCGGCGCGCACGAGGTACGAAGGAATGTTGACGCGCTTGCCGTTGACCAGGAAGTGGCCGTGACGGACGAGCTGCCGTCCCTCGGCGTGGTCGGAGGCGAAGCCGAAGCGGTAGACGATATTGTCGAGGCGACGCTCGAGGAGAACCAAGAGGTTCTCGCCGGTGACACCCTTCAGGCGCGACGCCTTGTAGTAGTAGCCGCGGAACTGGCGCTCGGCGATGCCGTAGATGCGCTTGACCTTCTGCTTCTCACGCAGCTGCTCGCCGTAGTTCGAGGTCTTGCGCTTGCGCGCCTGGCCGTGCTGGCCGGGAGCGTAGGCGCGGCGCTCGAAGCCGCACTTGTCGGTGTAGCAGCGATCGCCCTTCAAAAAGAGCTTCATGTCCTCGCGACGGCAGAGGCGGCAAACAGGACCAATATAACGAGCCATTACAGAAATCCTTTCAGACGCGACGACGCTTGGGCGGGCGGCAACCGTTGTGCGGGATGGGAGTGACGTCTCGGATCAAGGTGATCTTGAACCCAGCCGCTTGCAGCGCGCGAAGCGCCGACTCACGACCAGCGCCAGGACCTTTGACGTACACCGAGATCGAGCGCATACCGTGCTCGAACGCCTTCTTGGCGGCGTCTTCGGCGGCGAGCTGAGCCGCAAAAGGCGTCGACTTGCGCGAGCCTTTGAAGCCGCGCACGCCGGCCGACGACCAGGCAATGACATTGCCACTGACGTCGGTGATGGTGACGATGGTGTTGTTGAACGTCGACTGGATATGAACAATCCCACTCTGGACGTTCTTCTTGACTTTCTTTTTCGCAGGCTTGGCCATCGGCCCTATTCCTTCGTCACGCGGCGGATCTGACCCTTGCGGGGACCCTTGCGCGTACGCGAGTTGGTGTGGGTGCGCTGACCGCGAACGGGCAGGCCCTTACGGTGACGGAGCCCGCGGTAGCAACCGAGATCCATGAGCCGCTTGATGTTGAGCGAAACCTCACGACGAAGGTCGCCTTCGACCTTGTGATCGGCTTCGAGCACGTCGCGGATCGCACGCAGATCGTTCTCGTCGACGTCGTCGGTGCGCTTGTCGCCCGACACCTTCGCCTTTTCGAGGATGATCTTCGATTTGGTCCGGCCGATGCCGTAAACATACGTAAGAGCGATCTCCATGCGCTTGTTGCGCGGAAGATCGACGCCAGCGATACGAGCCATTAACCCTGCCTCTGCTTGTGACGCGAGTTCTCACAAATGATGCGTACGACGCCCTTCCGCCGCACCACTTTGCACTTCACGCAAATCTTCTTCACCGACGCACGGACCTTCATGTCAGCCTCGAAAATGCTCTTTCAAAAAAATACATAGCAGCCCGTCTTTCAACGGGCCGCACCTTATACAGCCCCACTTTTCTTGACGCAAGCAAAAACGTGTGCGCTTTCATAGCCGACTCAACACGATGGTTCCCTCGTCGGTGACGGCCACAGAATGCTCGAAGTGCGCCGACAAAGTGCGGTCGCGCGTGACCGCTGTCCAGCCGTCTTCGAGAATTTCTACATCGGGACGACCAACGTTGATCATCGGCTCGATGGCAACGACGAGACCGGCTTTGATGCGCGGGCCGGTATCGGGAGAGCCGTAGTTCGGCACAGGCGGATCTTCATGCATGGCCCGGCCGATGCCGTGGCCCACGAAGCTGCGTACGACGGAATACCCGAGCGGCTCGATGTGCGACTGCACCGCCCAGCCGATGTCGTAGAGGCGTTTGCCGACCACACAGGCTTCGATGGCGAGGTCGAGCGCCCGCTTGGTCTCTTCGACGAGCTTTCGCGCCGGCGCAGCCACATCGCCAACGCAGATGGTCCGCGCCGAGTCAGCGCAGTAGCCCTCTAGAAACAGGCCGAAGTCGATACCGATGATGTCGCCGTCTTTGAGAATCTCGTCCTTGCGCGGGATGCCATGGACGATGACCTCGTTGATCGACGTGCACAACACGGCCGGGTAAGGCGGATTGGCATAGCCCAAAAAGGCACTCTTGGCGCCGAATTCCTTGAGTCGATGGATGGCGATCTCGTTGAGATCCCACGTCGACGCGCCCGGCTTACAGGCGCCCTCGATCGCATCGAGCACCTTGGCCCCCGCGATGTTGGCGCGGTGCAATTTACCGATTTCGTCCTTCGACTTGTAGAAAATTTTCACGACTAGCTCAGGACGAAAGCGCGCTGACGATGCGGCCGAGCACGACTTCGAGATCGCCGACGCCGTCGACACTGCGCAAGATGCCTGCCTGCCGATAGTGCTCGACAAGCGGCGCGGTCTTGCCGTGGTACTCGGCCAGACGCTGCTGAATGGCCTCGGGCTTGTCGTCGGCGCGGGTGATGAGCGTCGAGCCACAGGTATCACAGACACCCGGCTTGGCCGGTGGCGCAAGCGTCAAGTGATATGACGCCCCATCGGCCGGGCAGCTCAGCCGACCGCCGAGCCGATCGATCAAGACCGACTCGGGCACCTGGACATCGATGACGCGCAGATTGTCGCGTCCGAGCTTGTGCAGGAGCGTGGTCAGCGCGTCGGCCTGCGGCACCGTGCGTGGAAAGCCGTCGAGGATGAAGCCCAGCGCGGCGTCTTCGCGACCAAGCCGCTCCTCGACGAGGCCGATGACGACCTCGTCGGGCACGAGCTGACCTTTGTTCATGAATTCTTCGGCGCGTTTACCGAGAACGGTCCCCTCTCGACGCGCGGCCCGCAACATATCGCCCGTCGAGATCTGGGGAATGCCGAACCGTGCCGCCAGGCGCTGCGCCTGCGTCCCTTTGCCCGCGCCTGGAGCGCCGAGGAGGATCAGGTCCCTCGCCAACGATGGGGCCAATGCCACGACTACGCCCGCTGCCGCACAGCCCGACCACGAACGCGCGGACCCTTGGGACCGCTGAAGCCTTCGTAGTTACGGGTGATGAGATGGCTCTCGATCTGTTGCACGGTATCGAGGGCCACACCGACGACAATCAAGAGTCCCGTGCCGCCGAAGCTGAACGGAACCTTGAACTTGGCTTGCATGAACGACGGCAACACACACACGGCCGAGATATACAAAGCGCCGCCAAACGTGAGTCGCGAAAGCACGCGGTCGAGATAATCCGCGGTGGCCTTACCAGGCCGAATCCCGGGGATGAAGCCGCCGTATTTTTTCATATTGTCAGCGACGTCAATCGGATTGAACGTCACCGCCGTGTAGAAATAGCAGAAGAAGACGATCAAGGAGACATACAGCACGTTGTAGCGCCAATCGCCGGGGTGCAACACATCGGCAATCGACTGCATCCACGAGGTCTTCAGAAAGCTCGCCAGCTGCGCCGGAAAGAGCAAAATCGACGACGCGAAGATCGGCGGAATGACGCCAGCGACGTTGATCTTGAGCGGCAAGTGGGTCGACTGGCCGCCGTACATCTGGCGGCCTACGACGCGCTTGGCATATTGAACGGGTATTCGCCGCTGTCCTCGTTCGAAGAAGATAATCGCGCCGATGACGGTGACGACGATGGCCAGAATCACGAACAGATCGAACGGCGTCAAATCCCCAGTCGAGCCCGACTTCTCGAACAAGCGGGCCACTGCTGTCGGGAAACCAGCCACGATACCGGCAAAAATAATGAGCGAAATGCCGTTACCGATGCCGCGCTCGGTGATCTGCTCACCGAGCCACATGATGAATGCGGTGCCCGTGGTCAGCGAGATAATGACCATGAGCTCGAAGCCGATGCCCGGATCGAGGACCAAGGCCGAGTGGGTCCCGACGCGGTTCTCACCTTCCCACGAGCGCGCAAACATGAATGCCTGCACGATCGAAAGGAAAATGGTCCCGTAGCGCGTGTATTGATTGATCTTCTTTTGCCCCTGCTGGCCTTCCTTCGACATGCGCTCGAGAGCGGGCACGACGACGGTGAGCAGCTGCAAAATGATCGACGCGGAGATGTACGGCATGATGCCGAGCGCAAAGATCGACAGTTGCTCGAGCGCACCGCCCGAGAACATGTTGAACATTTGCAAAAAGCCGCCCGACTGCTTCATGATTTTGGTCATGATCGAGCGGTCGACGCCAGGCACCGAGATGAAAATGCCGACGCGATAGACAGCAAGCAGCGCTAGCGAGAAAAAGATTCGCTTACGGAGCTCGGGAATCTTGATGATATTGGCGATGGTGGAGGCCACCTAGGGGCTCCTCGATTTCAAAGGCCTCACCCGCTGTCGAGTGAGGCTTGGGGCCGGCCTACTGCGCCGAAGACTGCTTCTGCTTCACAACTGGAACGAGATCCGCCGTACCACCAGCGGCCTCGAGGATTTCTTTAGCAGACGCCGAGAAATAATGGGCGCTGATCGTCAGCCCTTTTTTTCCGGCGAACTCGCCGTCGCCGAGAATCTTGACCAGCTTGGCCGAGCGCGGCACCAAACCAGAGTCCTTGAGCGCCTCGATGGTGACTGCCTGAAGATCCGGCAACCGACCCGAGATGTCGCCCAGGTTCACGGCGAAGATGTCCTTCTTGAAGCGCGCATTGGTGAAGCCGCGCTTCGGGATACGACGAGCCATGGCCGTCTGACCACCCTCGAATCCCGGCTTCGGGATACCGTGGTGACCGGTACGAGCCTTCTGGCCCTTCTGTCCCTTACCGGAGGTCTTGTGCAAGCCCGAGCCGTGACCACGGCCAAGGCGCTTCCGGTTGCGGGTAGCGCCTTTGTTCGGCGACAGCGTGTGCAGCGTGGTTCCCATGTGCGCGTTCACTTTCCAGCCCATTCGACGGTAGGTCGAAAACAGGCGTCAAAATCAGAAACAGAAACTTACTCGGCGGCTTCGACCTTCACAAGGTGCGAAACCTTCTTGATCATGCCGCGGATGCACACCGTGTCGGCCAAAACCACCGACTTGTTCATCTTGGTGAGCCCGAGGCCCCGGATCGTCGCCTTCTGGTCGAAAGGACGGTTGATGCCCGAGCGGACCAGCGTGACTTTGAGCTTGAGTGCCATGACGGTCTCCGTATTCCCTTAAGCGAAGAACTGCTCGAGGGTCTTACCCCGCGAGCGCATGACTTCTTCGGCCGACCGAAGCTGCTGCAACGCAGCGACGGTGGCGTGGATGACATTGTGCGGATTCGAGGTCCCGATGCACTTGGTCAGGATGTCTTGGACACCCGCGACCTCGAGCACGTTACGGACCGCGCCTCCGGCGATGACGCCGGTACCTTCCGATGCTGGCTTCAACAACACCTGGCCAGCGCCGAAAATGCCCAGCACTTCGTGCGGGATGGTGCCCTTGTCGAGAGGAATCTTGAACAGATTCTTCTTGGCCTGCTCGGTCCCCTTGCGAATGGCCTCGGGAACTTCGTTGGCCTTGCCCAGGCCCGCGCCGACGTGACCATTCTGGTCACCGACGACGATGAGGGCGCTGAAGGAGAAACGGCGACCGCCCTTGACGACCTTGGCGACGCGGTTGATGTAGACGACGCGGTCGACGAGCTCGCCGACTTCGTTCATGTTGACGGCCATGCGGTCTCCAGATCCCTAGAACTGCAACCCCGCCTTGCGGGCGGCGTCGGCGAGCGCAAGAACGCGCCCGTGATAGATGTAACCGTTGCGGTCGAAGACGACCTTCTCGATGCCCTTCAGCTTGCATCGCTCGGCAATCGCCGTACCGATCTTCTCGGCCTTTTCGGCCTTCTTGAGACCCTTCAGCGAAGTCTCGAGCGCCTCGTCCAGCGTCGACGCGGTGACCAGCGTCGTGTGCAGCTGGTCGTCGATGACCTGCGCGTAGATGTGCTTCGACGAACGGAACACCGACAAGCGGGGCCGATCGGTAGAGCCGTTGACCTTCTTGCGGATCGACGCCTTACGGCGGGTCCGTGTATCTTCTTTTTTAGCCATCTGACTACGCCGCTCCCGTCTTGCCGACCTTGCGCTTGATCACTTCTTCGAGGTACTTCACGCCCTTGCCCTTGTAGGGCTCTGGCGGACGAATCTCGCGAATCTTGGATGCCGTCTGACCGAGCATCTCTTTGTCGATGCCGTTCAGCGTCACGATGTTCTTGTCGACCTTGGCCGAGATGCCCTTCGGCAGCTCGAACACCACCGGGTGCGAAAAGCCGAGGGCCATGTTCAGCTTCTGGCCAGCGACTTCAGCGCGGTAGCCGACGCCGTTGATCTCGAGTTTGCGCTCGAAGCCTTCGGAGACGCCCTTGACCATGTTGGCCACGAGCGCGCGCATCATGCCGTGCTTGGCGCGGTTGGGGGTCGAATCGTCCGCGCGCTCGACGAGGAGCTCCTGGCCGGACATCTTGAGCGTGACACCGGCGGGAACGTCCCGCTTGAGCTCGCCCTTCGGACCCTTGACGCCCACATGGCCCGCAGAGACGCTGATGTTGACGCCCTTTGGTACTGCAATGGGTTTGCGACCTACGCGTGACATGGCTACCAGACCTCGCAGAGAATCTCGCCGCCGATGCCGTGCTTACGTGCCTCGCGGTCGGTCATCACGCCTTTGGAGGTCGTGAGGATCGCCACACCGAGGCCCGAACGGATCCGGGGGAGCTTGTCTTTGTGAACGTAATACCGCTGGCCAGGCCGCGAAGCCCGACGGATGCCTTCGATGGCGTTGCGGTTCTGCCCGTCGTAGCGCAGGTCGATGGAGATCACACCCTGCAGCTCGTCTTCCTGAAGCTGAACGGCAGAGATGAAGCCTTCGGACAACAGCACGTCGGCGATGCGGCTCTTGATGGTCGAAGCCGGGATGAGGACCTTCGCCTTGCGGGCGAGGATCGCATTCCGGATGCGCGTGAGCATATCGGCAATTGGGTCAGTCATGATCCTACCAGCTCGACTTGATGACGCCGGGAATATCCCCGCGCAGCGCCAGCATGCGGAAGCACAGGCGGCACATGTTGAACTTCCTCATATAACCGCGCGGACGCCCACACAACGGGCAACGGCTGCGATTGCGGACTGCGAACTTCCGCTTGCGCGGGATCTCTTGACAGAGGCGGGCCATCTTACAAGCTCCTGAACGGCATGCCGAGCGCCCGCAACAGCGCCCGCGCGTTTTCGTCGGTCCCTGCCGACGTCACGAACGAAATGTTCATACCCTTGATCTTGTCGACACGGTCGAAGTTGATCTCGGGGAAAATGATCTGCTCTTTGAGGCCGAGCGTGTAATTGCCACGACCGTCGAAGCCCTTGGGCGAAACGCCCTTGAAGTCGCGGACGCGCGGCAACGCGATGGTCACCAAGCGATCCATGAACTCCCACATCCGCTCGCGGCGCAGAGTGACCATGGCGCCGATCTTCTGCCCCTCACGGAGCTTGAAGGTGGCGATGGACTTCTTGGCCTTGGTGACGACCGGCTGCTGGCCGGCAATCGCGCGCAATTCCTCGACGGCAGTGTCGAGAATCTTGGGGTTGGAGACGGCTTCGCCGAGGCCCATGTTGATGGTGATCTTGCGAAGGCGGGGCACCTGCATCTTGTTGGTGAGCCCGAGCTCCTTCGCCAGATTGCCGGCGAGCTCCTTGTCGAACAGGAGACGGAGACGGGCCGGACCCGGCTTCTCCATGTTCGACTGTTCTTCGGAAACGGCAGCGGCTTCTTTGCCGCCGCCCTTTTTGGCGGCGCGTGCCGCCCGCTTCTTGGCAATCTCAGCGTCGTCGACTTGCGGCTTGGCCTTGGGGGCCCCTGCCGGCTTGTCGTCGCCTTTTTTCTTTTTGTCGTCAGCCACGGGTCAATTCTCCATTTCCTTCAGCAGAAAGTGCCGAAGGGACTTGGTTACTTGGCGGCTTCGATAACCGTGCCGGACTTGCCGACGCGGGTACGGGTGCCGTTGTCATTCTTGATCTTCACGCGGGTGGGCTTGTCGGTTCCCGGATCGAGCGGCATCACGTTGGAGATGTGAACCGACCCTTCCTTCTCGACGATGCCGCCCTGCGGATTCTTCTGCGAAGGCTTGGTGTGACGCTTGACCATGGCCACGCGCTCGACGACCACGCGATTGCTCTTGGTCAGGACGCGCAGCACTTTGCCGCGCATGTCCTTGTTCTTACCAGCCGTGATGACGACGGTGTCGCCCTTGCGAATGCGGTCCATTACAACACCTCTGGAGCCAAGCTGATGATCTTGGTGAACTTGCGGGCGCGCAGCTCGCGGGCAACCGGCCCGAAGATACGCGTCCCGATCGGCTCGTTGTCCTTGTTGATGAGGACCGCCGAATTGCCGTCAAACCGAATGTAGCTGCCGTCGGTGCGAGCGATTTCCTTCTTGGTGCGCACGATGACCGCGCGCGCCACATCGCCCTTTTTCACCTTGGCGTTGGGGATCGCTTCACGAATCGAAACGATGATGACATCCCCGATCGAGGCGTACTTACGCTTCGAACCGCCGAGCACTTTGATACACATGACTTTCTTGGCGCCGGAGTTATCGGCGATATCCAAGATTGTTTGCATCTGGACCATAGTCGTTGAGCTCCGCGCGCCTTAGACGTTCCGCGCTTTTTCGATCAGCTTCGATACACGCCAACGCTTGTCTTTCGACAGCGGACGCGACTCGACGATCTCCACGCGGTCGCCCACGTGGATATCCAAGTTCTCGTTGTGCACCTTGTACTTGACCCGTTTGGTCATGTACTTCTTGTATGCTTCGGACCGAACCCGGCGGCTCACCTGGACGACGACCGTCTTGGTCATCTTGTCCGAGGTGACCACGCCGACCATGGTGCGGCGGTGGCTGGTCTTTGTACCTTGGGTTGCAACAGCTTCAGTGGCAGTCTCAGGGGCCATGGTTACTTCGCCTCGGGCGCAGCCGGCTTGGCCGCCGCCTGCTTCTCGGCGCCATTGGCACGGGCCGAAAGGATGGTCCGCGCGCGGGCGATTTCACGCCGCGCAGCTCGGATGAGATTGGTGTTCTCGAGCTGGTTGGTGTGCCGCTTGAGACGATTCTGGAACAGCTCGTCCTGAAGCCGCGTAATCCGGCCATTGAGCTCGTCGACCGACGACTCACGCAGCGAGCTGACGATTGCAGTCTTTTTCATGATTACAGGCTTCCTTCGCGAGAGACCATCCGGGTGGGGATGGGCAGCTTGTGGTGCGCGAGGTGGAACGCTTCGCGTGCCAGCTTCTCGTCGACGCCTTCGATTTCGTACATGATGCGGCCAGGGCGAACGACGGCGACCCAGCCCTCGTTGCCGCCTTTGCCTTTACCCATTCGGGTTTCGGCCGGCTTCTTGGTGATGGGCTTGTCCGGGAAGATCCGGATGTAGACCTTGCCGCCACGCTTGATGTGGCGAGTCATCGCGATACGGGCCGCCTCGATCTGACGCGAGGTGATCCAACCGCACTCGGTGGCCTGCAGACCGAAATCGCCGAACGCGATGTCCGATCCGCCCTTGGTCTGGCCGCCCATCCGCATCTTGAACTGCTTGCGGAACTTGGTTCGTTTTGGAGAAAGCATGGTCGTAGGTTCCTATGCTTACGGAGTCCGCGGCGCGGCGGGAACGCCGGCGCGGGTCGGAAGAATCTCACCCTTGAAGATCCAGCACTTGACGCCGATCTTGCCGTAGGTGGTCATGGCCTCGGCAAAACCGAAGTCGATATCGGCGCGCAGCGTGTGCAGCGGCACACGACCCTCACGGTACCACTCGTAACGCGACATCTCGGCGCCACCGAGGCGGCCCGACGACGCGACGCGGATGCCCTTGGCTCCGAACTTCATCGCGGTCTGGACGGCCTTTTTCATGGCGCGACGAAAAGCGACACGACGCTCGAGCTGGGTGGCGATGCTCTCGGCGATGAGCTGCGCGTTGGTCTCGGCCTTACGGATCTCCTGGATATTGAGGAAGACCTCGTTGGTGGTGAGAGCCTGCACTTCTTTCTTCAGCTGCTCGACGCCAGCGCCACGCTTGCCGATGACGATGCCGGGACGGGCGGTGAAGATGTTGATCTTGGCCTTGTTGGCGGCGCGCTCGACGTCGACCGAGGCGACACCGGCGTGGACCAGCTTCTTCTTGATGAACTTCTTGAGCTTGATGTCCTCGTGCAGCCACTTGGCGAAGTTCTTCTCCTCGAACCACTTGGAGGACCAAGTTTTGACGATGCCGAGGCGGAACCCGATTGGATGTGTTTTCTGACCCATGTGTTCTTAATCCTGGCCGTGAACGACGACGGTGACGTGGCTGGTACGACGCTGAATCCGGTTTGCACGGCCCATCGAGCGCGGCATCCAGCGCTTCAAGATGGGACCGTTGTCGACGCTGCAATCACGCACTTTGAGCGAGTCGACGTTGACGTCGCCCTGCTGCTCGGCGTTGGCGACAGCGGAAATCAGGAGCTTGCGAATCACGAACGCGCCCTTCTTCGGCATGAGCTTGAGAAGGCCCATCGCCTCGTCCACGCGCTTGCCGCGGACCAGGTTGGCGATGATTCGCATCTTGCGTGGCGACATCCGAACATGCCGCACGACCGCTTTGGCTTCCATGACAGGTTCCTTTGCGACCTACCAGTCGCTGTAAATTCCTAACAGTTCCAGACGCTTGCGATCACCCTCGTCGAGGGCTCCGAGCAAGGGGAATGCGTTTAACACGCCCCCATACCCAGATCAAGCGAAATCACTGATGTTTGGCCGGACACCCGACCGCACTATTGTTGAGAGTGAGCCTTCCGCGCACAGCTCGCCTTCGACTCGCTCAGCGCTCGGCTCACTTTGCTACTTGCCCGCCGGTGCCTTGGCCGGAGCTGCAGCCGGTTTGCCCGCAGCAACCTTGCGGTCACCCGAGTGGCCAGTGAAGGTCCGCGTCGGCGCGAACTCGCCGAGCTTGTGCCCGACCATGTTCTCGGTGACGTACACCGGGACGAACTTCTTGCCCTGGTGGACCATGAAGTTGAGGCTCACCATCTCCGGCAACACCGTCGAGCGGCGCGACCAGGTCTTGATGACCTTCTTGGACTTGTTCTTCTGCGCCTCAATCACCTTGTTGAGCAGGTGTTTGTCGACGAACGGACCCTTCTTGACTGAACGAGCCATGGCCTAGCCCTTCTCCCCACGACGACGAATGATGAACTTCTGCGTGGTCTTGTTTTTACGAGTCTTGTAGCCCTTGGTGGGCATGCCCCACGGCGAGCAGGGATGACGACCGCCCGAGCTGCGGCCTTCGCCGCCGCCCATTGGGTGATCGACCGGGTTCATGGTCACGCCGCGGTTGTGCGGGCGCTGACCCTTCCAACGCATACGACCGGCCTTGCCCCACTCGATGTTGGCGTGCTCGGAGTTCCCGATGCTGCCGATGGTGCCACGGCAGTCGAGGTGCACCCGACGCACTTCGCCAGACGGCAAGCGGAGCTGCGCCCAGTCGCCTTCTTTGGCCATGAGCTGTGCCGAGGTGCCGGCCGAGCGGGCGATCTGGCCGCCGCCGCCGATGTGCATCTCGACATTGTGCACGGCCGTGCCGGGCGGAATCTGGCGGAGCGGAAGCGTGTTGCCGGGCTTGATGTCGGCCGAGTTAGCCGAGATCACGACCGCGCCGACTTCCAGCTTGTCCGGTGCCAGGATGTAGGCCTTCACACCGTCGGCGTAGTGAAGAAGGGCGATACGGCAGGTGCGGTTGGGATCGTATTCGATCGCCGCCACCGTCGCTGGCACGCCCGTCTTGTTGCGACGGAAATCGATGATGCGGTAGCGCTTCTTGTGTCCGCCGCCACGAAAGCGCGAGGTGATGCGCCCGTAGTTGTTGCGGCCACCAGAGGAGTGAATTCCCTCGAGAAGCTTCTTCTCCGGCTGCTTGCCCGGGGTGAGCTCCTTGAAATCGAACCCACCCATTCCACGACGACCAGCGGACGTCGGCTTGTAGATCTTCATGACATGTCTCCGTTAGAGCGCGTTGATCGGTTCAGAGGCTAGACGCCCTCGAAGAACTCGATCTTGTTTCCGGCAGCGAGGGTGACGACGGCCTTCTTCCAGCTCGAGCGCTGCCCGAGGAAGCGACCGACGCGCTTCTCCTTGCCACGGACGATGGCGGTGTGCACGTCGACGACCTTGACGCTGAACAGCGCCTCGACCGCGTGACGGATCTCGATCTTGTTGGCGTCCATCGCCACTTCGAAGAGCACCTTGGGCGACAGGTTCTCCTCGGTGACGTCTTCGGGCTTACGCCCGCCGGTCTCTTTGAGGAACGTGCCCTTCTCGGTGAGGAGAGGGCGCTTGATGATGTATCCAGCAGCCTTGCTCACGCTGCACCTCCAGCCGTCTTGGCAGCCGTATCCGCATGCTGCTTCAGGCGCTCAGTCAGCTTCTCGACGGTGGTCTTGGTCAGCACCAGGGTCTCGAAGTTGAGGACGTCATACACGTTGAGACCCTCCGGCCGGAGATATTTGGCGCGGGTCAGGTTGCGCGTGCTCTTCTGCAGCTTCTCGTTGGCTGCGTCGACAATCAGCGCCTTCTTGGTGCCGAGGATGTCGAGGATGCCGTCGACCTGCTTGGTCTTGATGGCGTCGAGCTCGAAGGCGTCGACGATGACCAGCTTCGACTCTTTGGCCCGTAGCGACAGCACCGAGCGCAATGCGCCGGCAACTGCCTTCTTGGGCATGGTGTACTCGTAATCACGCGGACGCGGACCGAAGACCGAGCCACCACCGACGAAGTGCGGCGCGCGGGACGAACCTGCGCGGGCGTTGCCGGTGCCCTTCTGCTTGAACGGCTTCTTGCCACCGCCGCGGACTTCATTGCGGCGCTTGGTGTTGTGCGTGCCGGCGCGGGTCTTGGCGCGCTGCATCTTGACCACTTCCCAAAGGAGGTGCTCATTGACCTCGACGCCGAAGACGCTCTCGTCGAGCTCGACGTCGCCGACCGTCTTACCGGCGAGATTTTTGACTTCTAGCTTTGCCATGATGATCTCTTTCCGTCTCAGGTCTTGATTTCGACGTCGACGCCAGCCGACAGGTCGAGCTTCATGAGCGCGTCCAGCGTCTGCTGGGTCGGCTCGAGGATGTCGAGAAGCCGCTTGTGGGTGCGGATCTCGAACTGCTCGCGCGACTTCTTGTCGACGTGCGGAGAACGCAGCACGCAGTATTTGTTGATCGTGGTCGGAAGCGGAATGGGGCCTGCCACCTTGGCGCCAGTGCGCTTGGCGGTGTCCACAATCTCGCCGGCCGACTGGTCGAGGAGCTTGTGGTCGTAGGCCTTGAGCCGAATGCGAATCTTCGGGGTAGTCGTCATGAAGTCTCCGTTACTCGGTGATCTTGGTAACGACGCCGGCGCCGACCGTACGGCCACCCTCGCGGATGGCGAATCGCAGGCCTTCTTCGGCCGCGATCGGGGTGATCAGCTCTACGTCGATGTTGATGTTGTCGCCGGGC
>Ga0123336_10000583_pt1 | contig 36098 bp, 23 predicted proteins | sample SSSSmetaG_FD_96466 | JGI IMG/M metagenome (GOLD analysis project Ga0123336, IMG submission 96466) | Glacier valley bacterial and archeal communities from Borup Fiord, Nunavut, Canada, to study Microbial Dark Matter (Phase II) - ​SSSS metaG | ecosystem: Environmental > Aquatic > Freshwater > Ice...
CCACGGCTCGGGCGGTGAACGGGTGGGATCGATGTGCCCAAGCGCCACGGCGCGACCGACAGTGCGGCGGAGCTTGAGCAAGGCCTCGTCGGTGATACGGCGCAGCTCGCGATCGTCGGTGACCACGCCTTGCAAAACCGCGACGGCGCGCGCCGAGCCGACCTTACCCAGCGACGCCGCCAGCGACCGCTGCATCTCGACCTTGGTCTCTTTGGCCCACGATTGCAGCAAGTACCACTCGGCCTCGGGCCCGAACTTGCCGAGCGCGATGATCGCATTGCGCCGAGTTTTGTCGTCGCTGTCGTCGAGACAGCCGAAGACGAGCTCGCGCAGCTTGGTGGCGTCGGCGGCATCGACCGCCAGCCTGCCGACGAGGCGACAGATGCGACCACGCAAGGGCGCCGTCGACTCGCCGAAGCGCGCGAGGCATTCCGCGGCGATCACTGCTGCCGGCAACCGGCTCAAGGCGCGCTCGACGAGGTCCGCATCGTCGCGCTCCACCGTCGCCAATAGTGTAAACAAAGCAGGCAATTCCGACTGTGCCGGTTGATAGCCGCGGCCAGCCAGGCGGGCGCGGAGGGTCTCGGCGTCGGTCATGGGCCGGACAGCATACGCCAGCAGGGGCGAAAGCGCGCGCCGTCAGCCCTCGATGACCCGTGCTAGATTTAGGCGCCTTTCGTGGACAACTTCGGCAAATACCAGCTTCTGCGGCGGCTCGGGGCGGGTGGAATGGCCGAGGTCTTCCTGGCCAAAGAGCCGCTGGCGGGCGGCCTCGCGAAGATCCTGGTCATCAAGAAGATTCATCCGGCGCTGGCTGAGACGCCGCAGTTTCGGCAGATGTTCGAGGACGAGGCCAAGGTCGGCGTCAACCTCAACCATCCCAACGTGGTGCAGACGTTTGGATACGGGCAGATCGGGCCGACCTTTTATCTGGCGATGGAGTTCATCGAAGGCGTTGATCTACTGCGCCTCCTCAATTCCTCCGTCGAGCAGAAGTCGCCGATCCCGTTTGGGCTCTCGGCGTATGTCGGGCAGCAAGTGGCCAAAGGGCTCGATTACGCGCACCGCAAGACCGACGAGTACGGCGAGGCGGTCAACATCGTCCATCGCGATATTTCGCCGCAGAACATCCTCGTCTCCGTCGACGGTGCGGTGAAGATCGTCGACTTCGGCATCGCCCGCGCCCGACATGTCCGCGAAGAAGAAGGCGTGGTGAAGGGCAAGTTCGCGTACATGTCGCCGGAACAGGCTGGCGGCGAGATGGTCGACCCGCGATCCGACGTTTTCTCCGTCGGTATCGTGCTCTGGGAGCTGGTGGTGGGACGCTCCTTGTTCGGGCATCTGAAGGGCAAGCAGGCACTCAATGCGATCCGCACCGCCGAGGTGCCGCGGCCCCAAGAGCTGGTGCCGACGCTGCCGCTCGGGCTCGAGCAGATCATCATGAAGGCGCTGGAGAAGAAGCCGGAAGAGCGTTTTCAGACGGCGCGCGACCTGCATCGGGCGCTCGGCACCTTCATTTACGAGCAGGCGGCGCAGCACGGCGAGCTGTATGAGTCGGGTGCGCTGGCCCGCGTGGTGGCGCAGCTCGTGCCCAAACAGACGCTGAGTCGGCCCGACAGCGGCACCGGGTCGGGTCAGTCTGCCCACGGCTCGCGGCCGGGTCGGACGCCAGAGCCGTCGCCACCGACGCCGGCCAGTGGCGCCTTGCCCATCACCGAGCGACGTCATGTGGTCGTCGTCGAGGGCATCGTCGGTGGCCTCACCCAACTGCGCCATGAGATGGGCGAGCAACGGGCGCGCGCGGCGCTGCTCGACTTTCTGCGCGTCTGCGAAAACGTGGCCTACAAACACGGCGGCCACGCCGACAGGCTCGACGAGCGCGGCTTCACCTACATCCTCGGCCTACCGGTCGGCACCGAGGACGATCCAACCCGATCGGTGCATCTGGCGGCGTCGCTGACGGAGGCGCTCGATGCCATCTGTCGCGAGCTCGACCCGATGTCGGTCCTCGAGCGCGGCCGGGCCACCCGGCTCGAGCTCCAGATCGGGGTGCAGCGCGGCGTGGCGCTGGTGTCGCGCACGCCGGGCTCGTCGAAGTTCGAGTACGAGCTGGTGGGTCGCACGGGGGCCATCGCCACGCGGCTGGCCTCGGAGGCCTTGGCGGGCGAAATTCTCGTCGGTGGCGGTGTGTTTCGCTCGGCGCGCACCGACTGGCGTTTCGAGGAGCTGCAGCCGATCGAGATTCCGCCCGACGCCGATCCGGGCAGCTCGCACTCCAACCCCATTCAGCCGCACGACACGCAGGACGGTTACGAGCCGGTGCCGACGACCGCGCCGCGATCGAAGGTCTATCGCCTGCTCGGTGGCCGGCCGCGCGCCGAACGGCTGGCTGGCGCGCCGGGTGGGCTCGAGCTCGTCGGGCGGGATGCGGAGCTCGGCACGCTCCAGCAAGTCCACGCGACGGTGCGACGGCTCGAGGAAGCGCGCCATGTGCTGATTCTCGGCGAGGCCGGCGTCGGCAAGCGCTCGGTCGTGGAGGCCTTTCGACGCTCGCTCGATCCGTCCCAGCATCTCATCTTGCGCGCGGTGGCCCGCCCGTCGCTGCGCGACACGCCGTACGCGCTCGTGGCCGATCTCAACAGGGATCTGCTCGGCGTCGGCGAAGAGGCCGATCCGCGGGAGGTGCGCCGTCGGCTCGACGCGGCCATCCAGCGCCTGTTTCGGCCAGACGAACAAAAAGACGCGCAGCGGACCCGCGATGCGCTGGCGCTGTTGCTCGGCGTCAAGGCCGCCAGCGACGAGGAGCTCGATCCTGGCGAGCGCCGACATCGGCTGCAGCAGGCGATGCGCATGATCGAGTCGCGGCTGGCCGAATCCGAGGGCCGCACGCTGGTCGTCGCCATCGAAGACCTGCACTGGGCCGATCAGCAATCGTTCGAGGTGCTGGCGTCATTGGTCCTCGATCCCCTGGCGCGGCGCGTCCTTGGTGTGGCCACCGCGCGCACCGACGAAAAAGTGTCCGAGCTGGCCCGTTCGCCGCTGGTCACTACCATCCTGCTCGGCGAGCTGCCCACCGAAGCCCGGCAGCACCTGGTCGCGCAGCGCTTCGAGGATACCGCCGAGTCGGCGCCGCTGGTGGCGCGCATCTTGGAGCGGGCGGGTGGGAATCCGTTCTATATCCAGGAGCTGATCGAGTCGCTGTTGGAGCGCGGCGTGCTCGGGCCGGTGACGACGCTCCACGGCGAACGCTTGCGCTGGCTGCGTCGCGAGGAAGATCTGGTGGTGCCGACCACTGTCGAGGCGACCGTGGCTTCGCGGCTCGATCGTTTGCCGGACGACGAACGCGATGCGCTCCGGCGCGCGGCGCTGCTCGGGCGCACCTTTCGCATCGAAGACCTCCAGGCGCTCGTCGGTAGCGATCCGTTGCCGCAATTGGCGCGGCTGGCCGCGCGCGGGCTCATCACGCCAGCGTCGGCGTCGGGCGACGTGTATCGCGGCGGGCCGGGCGCGTATGCCTTTCGCAACAGCATCACCAGAGACGTGGCCTATGGCGGTCTGGCGCCGGACGGTCGCGCGCTCCTTCACTCCGTCGCTGCCGATCGCTTGCGGCACTCGGTCGGCTATCGGCCGGGCGCGGACGATGCGCGCTTGGCGGAGCATCTTCTCGAGGCTGGCGATCGCCCGGCGGCGGGTCGCGTCTTGGTGCAAGCCGGGCTCTATGCACGCGACAACGCCGGACATTCGGAAGCGTGGCGCCTGTTCGAGCGCGCGCTGCGGCTCCTGCCCGTCGAGGCCCATCGCGAACGCTATGTGGTCCATTCGGAGCGCGCGCAGATCTTGCGGGCCTGGGGCAAGCGACCAGCCAAGCTGCGCGAGATCCACGCCATGCGCAAAATCGCCGTCGCTGCGGCCGATCGGCGGCTCGAGGTCGACGCGCAGACGCGCCTCGGCATGTTCTATCTCGACGCTGGCAAGCACGCCGCGGCCCGCCGCGAGCTCGATCAAGCGCTCAAGCTGGCGCGCGAGCTCGGCGACAAGATCGTCGAGTCCGAAGCGCTCCGACTGCAGGCCCTCTTGTTCATGAACATTGGCCGCAACGCCGAGGCAGCGCAGCTGGCGCAACAGGCGCTCGCCGCCGCCAGCGACGAGACGGGAGCCGCGGGCGATCGCGAGCGACTACTGGCGCGCGCCCAGGCGCTCAACGCGGTGGGCAATGTGCATGTGCACACCGGACGTTTGTCCGATGCGGTCGACGTGTATGCCGAGGCGCTGGTCATCTATCGTCGTCTCGGCGTGCGCGGCAAAGAGGCGGCCACGCTCAACAATCTGGGCTGGGTGTTCGTCGGCCTCGCCGAGTACGAAGAAGCGCTGGTGCACTACAAGCGATCGTTGCGCATTGCGCAGGAGCTGGGTGATCGGGCGTCGATCGGCGTGCGCCTGGCCAACCTCGGGCAGACCTACTCCGACCTCGGCGATCTGGACCGGGCTCGACGGTATCTGCAAAAGGCACTGGAGTTGCACCAGGCGCTCAATGATCAAAGCGGCACGGCGGACGCGCTCATCTCGCTGGCGCAGGTGAGCCTGCGCGATGGCCAGGTGGCTCAGGCGGCGGCCGACCTCGAGCGTGGGCTCGAGCTGGCGGGGCGCGTCGGCAATCGGTATCAGGAGATCCGCGCACTCGTGTATCTCGCCTTCAGCCAGCTGGCGCGTGGCGACGGGCCCGACGGGCCGCTCCAGCTGGCGCGATCAGCGACGCGCTTGGCGCGTGAAGCGGGGATCGCCAATGGCGAGGCCTATGGCTTGGCGGCCGAGTCGGCGGCGCTATTGCGTGCGCATGACAGTGGTGGGGCATTGGCGCGGGCGTTGGAGGCCGTCGCGCTCATCGACTCGGGCCGCGACATCGATTCACCCGAGGAAATCTTGCGGATCTTGAGCGAGGCGGCCACCGCCGCTGGTGACGGATCACGCGCATCGGCGGCCTTGCAGCGTGCGTTCGATGCCGTACAGCGCAAAGCGCGACGCTTGCGAAATTCCGAGTGGCGCGAGCGATATCTCGGTGCGGAGCCGGCGCGCCGCATCGTGGGTTTGGCGGAGCAAGCCGGCCTGGTCTTCTCCGAAAACCAGCCCATATCATAGGTATGCGTTTCGCACTGGCGTGTTTATCTGTGTCCGCTTGCTTTGCGATGGGTTGTGCGCCGCTGCTCTATGTCGTGCCGCGTGGAGGCGCGAGTGTGGCCGTGGCGCAAGCGCCGATGGGCGTGTCGTTGCGGACCGGCGGCGATCTGTGGTCGGGCGAGCCGTACGACCTCGGTGAATTCGTGACGCCCGTCGCTGTCGAGCTGCGCAATGACAGCGACGTCGAGGTGCGCGTGGCCTTCAGTGACTTTGCGTTGAAGGACGCGGACGGCAAACGCTATGCGGCCATCAATCCATTCTCGCCGCCGGGTGGGGCCGAGCTGTCGAGCCTGTTGCTGGATCAATTTGCCGTCGCTGGGCGATCTGGCGGGGGTGGCATGCGGGGCGGTGGCGGGTTTCGGGGCGGCATGCGGGGCTCGGGCGTGCACGGCTTTCGCGGTGGCTTTGTCGGCGGTGGCGCAGTGATTGGTCCGCCGCCGTCGTGGCGCGCGGGTCAGTGGAGCGGGTATCACGTCGCACCAGGCCTGCGCGGATATTACGGCGCGGGCTTGTCTTACTGGGGCTATGGCTGGCGGTCGCCGTTCTACGGACCCTGGGTGTTGGGCTGGAGCGCGGGATTGTATCCCGGCATGCTCAACGGGCCGAGCTATGACGTGCTGGCGCAGGCCTTGCCCGAGGGGGTGTTGGCGCCGGGCGCCCATGTGCGCGGCTTTTTGTATTTCCAGCATGCGACAGCGCCAGGGCTGCAGCTCGACCTCGGCTGGGACATGCGTGGTGCGCGTGATGACGCGCCGCTGGGCTCGACGCACCTTTTGTTGGAAGTCGTCGACGGTAATGGGTATCGCTGAGCAGTCCTGAGCAACCTGTGATCCTCTCGTGAGCATTCCTCTTTCGGTCCTCGATGTGGTGCCGCTTCGCGACGGGTCCTCGGCGCGGCAAGCCCTGGCGGAGACCATGGTGCTAGCGCGCCATGTCGAGTCGCTCGGCTATCAGCGCTACTGGTTCGCCGAGCATCACGGCATGCGCGGCATTGCCTCGTCGGCGCCGGCGGTATTGGTCGGCCAGGTGGCAGCGGCCACCACCAAGATCCGCGTCGGGTCGGGCGGGGTGATGTTGCCCAACCATTCGCCGCTGGTGGTGGCCGAACAATTCGGGACGCTGGAGGCGCTGTTTCCGGGCCGCATCGATCTGGGCCTCGGCCGCGCACCGGGCACCGACGGGGCCACCGCTGCCGTGTTGCGTCGCAGTGCCGAAGGTTTGTCAGAGCGCGCCTTTCCCGACGAGCTGGCGTCGCTGTTCGGTTTTTTTCGCGGCGATTTTCCGGCCGGGCATCGCTATCAGCGCATCACCGCCGTGCCGGCGCTGGGCAATGAGCCGCCGGTGTGGTTGCTCGGCTCGAGTGGCTTCAGCGCCGAGCTGGCTGGCCGGCTCGGGCTGCCGTTCGCCTTTGCCCATCATTTCAGCCAGGCCAATACATTGCCCGCTTTGGCAATCTATCGGCAGAGCTTCCGGCCGTCGCCGGCACTATCGATGCCGCACGCGATGGTGGCGGCCATCGTCATCGTCGCCGACAGCGACGAAGAAGCCCGTCGTTTGGCGCTGCCCAATGCGCTGGCGTTCTTGCGGCTACGACAAGGCCAACCGGGCCTCTATCCGACGGTGCAACAGGCCGCCAATTATCCGTGGTCGCCGCCCGAAAAAGCCTTCGCCGAAGACTGGCTCAGCGCCAATGTCATCGGCGGTCCCGAATCGGCCAAGGCCCAGCTCGCGCGCCTACTCGAGGTCACGCGCGCCGACGAGCTGATGGTGCTATGTGCGGTGCCGGATCCCGAGGCGCGCTTGCGTTCGTACACGCTGCTCCGTGAAATCCACGGCAACTAAAAGCCCTTCAGCTCCGGGAACAGCGACGCCAGGATCTTTTGCACCGCGCCGGCGACCTCGTGGTCTTGTATCTCGGTGAAGCCGTCTGGCCGGGTAAGGACGAGCTTCAAACAGCCGCCTGGCGCGCACATGGCCTTGATCTGTGCATCGGTGGGACAGACGGTGGCGAGCCCATTGGCCAGGGGTCGATGCGCCTCGGGCGTGAGCTTCTTGGATTTCTCGACGGGCGTGGTCGTGCGGTGATCGACGAGCCTGGCGGTGGACGTGACCAGATCGTACTGCAGCTCGAGGTAGAGGTTGGCGTTGCCGCCGTTGGAGTGCGTCACGGCGCGGGTGACGCCCTTCCAAAACGCACAAACCTTGGGCGGCGTGGTGGTCGTATCGGCCACGGCCTGGGCGGCCCATCCCAGCGTCAGCGTCGAGAGAACCAGCATCTGTAGGACGCGCATGAGGTCTCCTAGGTCTAGCGTTCATCGCCCAGTATACTGCCGCGCATGATCATCGTCATGAAAGCGGATGTGGCACCGGATTCGGCCGAGCTGGCGCGGATCAAGGCCCTCGCCGAAACCTTTCCGGACATTCGTGCGGTCGTCCATGTGATGCAGGGCGCAGACCGACGCTTGATCGAAGTCCATTTGCATGGGCCTTCCGGCGTCATCCCGACGAGGCCGTTCGAGGAGTTCGACGGCGTCGAGAAAGTCGTGCGCATCACCGAGAAATATCGCGCCATCGGGCGCCACACCGAGCTCGACGCGCCCGGCTTCGAATACAACGGCCTCACATTTTCGCAGGACACGCTGCATGTCTTTGCCGGCCTCTGCGCCGTCGACACGCGCGAAAACGTCGACCGGTGTTTTGCGGCGCTGGCCGGGGTGGGTCTCAAGACTGCGCGCGCCGGTGCCTACAAGCCACGCACGTCGCCGTATGATTTTCAGGGACACGGCGCGGCCTGCCTGCCGTTCGTGTTCGAGCTCGCCGGCAAACACGGCATCCGCGTGGTCTGCATGGAGATTACCCATGAGTCGCAGATCGCCGAGATCGAGCGCGCGCTCGCCCAAAGCGGCCAGGCCACCGGCGTGATGCTGCAGATCGGCACCCGCAACGCGCAGAACTTCGAGCTCTTGAAAGCCGTCGGTGCGCAGACCAATCTTCCCGTCTTGTTCAAGCGCGGCATGGGCATTCCCCTCGAGGAATCGCTCAACGCCTGCGAATATGTGGCCTCGGCCGGTAATCGCCGCATCGTGTTTGGCTTGCGCGGCATGCGCACCGACCTCGGCAATCCCCACCGCAACTTCGTGGACTTTTCGCATGTCCCGGTGGTGCGGAGGCTCACGCGCCTGCCGGTGTGCATCGATCCGTCGCACTCGGTGGGCCGTCGCTCCGTCGGTCCCGAGGGCCTACTCGACATCTTTCATGTCACCGCCCAGGGCATCATCGCCGGCGCCAACATGGTGCTGGTCGACTTTCATCCGCGCCCGGCGGAGGCCCTCTGCGACGGCCCACAAGCCCTCCTGCTCGACGAGCTGCCGCTGTTCCTGGCCGACGTGGCCATTGCGCGCCAAAGCTGGGAAGCGCGTCTGCGCATCGGCGAACAACTGCGCCGCCTGAGCCAAAAAGCCTGACCCTCATTTAGAGACAGTTTGCCACGGTAGGGCAAAACCCCTCGGTGTCCTGGACGGACTTCGGCACAAAGTCTGCCATTTGCGTCGGCCCGGAATCTGCAATCTGGCCGGGCATGTCGAATTATCTGATCAATCGGGCATTCCAGGGCGATTCGGACGCACTGGTCGAACGAGCCAAGGTGGCCATCCGTACCCATCAGATCGGGGACGGTGTGGCCAGTGGACGGCTCGATGGCGACGGCGCCGCGGGCTCGTTCTCCGTCGCCACGCTGGTCGGCGACGTGGTCGGGCTCTACAAGATCGACCAGAACGAGCTGCACATCGAGATCACCGCCAAGCCGATGCTGGTCAGCAACGACGCCATCGCCGAGGAGATCGATGGCTTTTTGCGTAAAGCGTCATGAATGGACTGTTCCGGCGTTTCGCGCATCGTAGCGCCGAGCTGGTCGGGAGCCCGTATGCGTTCCTGATCGCGACGCTGATCATCACTGGCTGGGCGCTCTGTGGCCGGGCCTTTCACTTCTCCGATACCTGGCAATTGGTGATCAACACCGGGACTACCATCGTGACTTTTCTGATGGTGTTTTTGATTCAGAACACGCAGAACCGCGACGCCAAGGCCATTCATCTCAAGCTCGATGAGCTGTTGCGCGGGGTGCGGGGTGCCCGCAACAGCCTGGTGCATCTCGAGGAGATGAGCGACGACGAGCTGGCGACGCTGGAGAGCCAATTTCACCTACTGCGTCAGCGCAGCGGCCAATATGCGAGCACGCGTAAATGACGGACGAAAAGCCAGTCCGGCGCCTCAGCTACGAGCTGTCACCGCGCAGCATGCTGTATGCGTTGCTGATGGTCGGCTCGGTCTGGCTGCTCACCAAGCTGTGGCCGATCTTGTTGGTCGTGGTGGGTGCGCTGATCTTGGCCGGTACGGTGAGCCCGATCGTCGCGTGGCTCGAGCGGCGGCGCGTGGGCCGGAGCTGGGCGGTGGCCATCGTCTATCTGGCGATCGGCATCGTGTTCACGACGCTGTTGGTCCTGGTTGGGCCGCCGTTCTGGCGGCAACTTGTGCGTTTTGCCGAGGCTGCGCCGGCCTTGCAGACCGATCTGGCTGCGTTTCTCGACTCGCATCGCATGACGGCGTCGTTGGCCGAGGCCGTCAAGCACTTCAAGCCCGAGAAGCTCTTGTCGGTGGATTTCAAGAATGCGCTGTCGGTGTCGGGCGACATCGTCGAGGTGCTGGGCTACACGGCGACGGCCTTCGTGCTGTCGCTGTATCTGGTGAGCGATCGCGATCGGGCGCGCGCGGCGTTGTATGCGGTGGTGCCGCGCCGGTTCCATGTGCGGCTGGCGCGCATCGTCCTCAATCTCGAGACCATCGTCGGTGGGTACGTCCGCGGACAGCTCATCACGTCGTTGGCCATCACGGTCTTCACCTTTGGCCTGCTCAGCATCTGCAGAGTGCCTGGGGCGCTGGCGCTCGCTGTCTTTGCCGGGCTCACCGATGTGATTCCGTTCATCGGTGGCCTGTTGGCGACGGCGCCGGCGGCGCTGGCGGCCACCTCGCAGAGCATCGGCGCAGGTGTCGCAGTGCTGGTGGCGATGATGCTCTATCAAGAGCTCGAGAGCCGGGTGCTGGTGCCGGCGGTCTACGGACGTGCGCTCCGCATCTCGTCAGCGACGGTGGTCGTGGCCTTGCTGATCGGCGGCAAGCTGCTCGGCATCATTGGCGCGCTGCTCGCTTTGCCCATTGCTGCGGCCATGCGCATGGTGATCGAGGAGCTGCGCGTGGAGATGCCCGGCGACGATGCCAGCCATCTGAAGCTCGAGGCGCGCGACGCGAGAGCCGAGCTGGCCTATGAGCGACGGACCGCAGGCGCAGCGCCAGAAGAAGCCGCCGCCGTCGCCGTGGAGATCGCCGCGGCCATCCAGCTAGCCGAAGAGCAAAAGTCGCCCGTCCCACCGCCGACTCCACCCCAACTTACGCAACCCGCCAAACCCTAGGAGACAGTATGGTCCGCATCGGAACGTTCGTGCTCGCGTCGCTGTTCGCCGTCGGATGTGCCCATCGGCCGGCGGCCAAAGCCGATCAGGCGCCAACCCGTCATGTCGACGTGAACCGCGCCATCGACGAGAGCCAGCGCAAGACCGGCGAGGTGCAGCGCTCGCCGACCAGCGAAGAGCGCTCCGACTCGAAAGGTGGAGCGGTGCAAGGCACGCCAGCGACGGCACCAACGCCGGTGAGCCCGCCGACTCCGCCGCCGAAGCCGTAGCGCCAAAACGTCGCGCTGGGACAGACAGGACAACCGTCCCCGTCTGACTTTGGCGGAAACCATGGGCTTCAAAATGGCCCTGGCTTTGCACTGACCACATCCCGGAGGAACTCATGATACTCACGATTCTGCTGGTCGTTTTGGTGCTATCTCTCGTCGGCGGTGGCGTCGGTTATTCGCGTTATGGATACGGTGTTTGGTCGCCCGCCGCGATTGTGCTCATCGTCGGCTTGATCATGCTCCTGACGGGTCATCTCAGGATCGGCTGATGCGTCTTTTGGCCGGCTTGGTCGCGCTAGGCTTTCTCGTCGCTGCGCAACCGGGAGACGCCAAACCTCGCGCCAATCTGCGCGCCAGGCCCATTGCGACCAAGCCTGCACCCAAGGCCGTCAAACCGCCCGAGTCACACGTCGATCCCATTCCGCCGGTGGGATCGAAGGCGAGCAACGAAGGTGCCCAGGGCCGAAAAAACGCGACGGAGGATGCTGCCAAGGCGGCAGACTCTCCTCAATGGGAACATCGGCCGTGACCCTTTCTCCGCTGGCAGGCAAACCGCCTTCCGACGACATGCTCATCGATGTCGACCAGGTCTTGCGCGAATATCACGAGCGCAAGCTGGACTTGGAAGACCCGCGCCAGCGGATTGCGTTCGGGACCAGCGGACATCGCGGTTCTCCGCTCGACGGCACCTTCAATGAAGCCCATCTGCTGGCCATGACCCAGGCGGTGTGCGACCACCGCAAGGGCGAGGGCATCACCGGACCCCTCTTCCTGGGCAAGGACACCCACGCCGTCGACGGGCCGGCGCACGACACGGCGCTCGAGGTCCTGGCGGCCAACGGCGTCCAGGTCATCATCGCCGAAGGCAATGAATACACGCCTGTCCCGGTGCTGTCGCACGCCATCTTGACCCACAACCGCGGCCGCAAAACTGGGCTCAGCGACGGGATCGCGATCACGCCGTCCCACAATCCACCGCGCGACGGCGGCTTCAAATACAACCCGCCAAGCGGCGGCCCGGCCCCGGTCGAAGCCACCAGCGCCATCGAGAAACGGGCCAACGCGCTCTTGCTCGCCGGTTGCGTGGGCGTGATGCGACTGCCGCTGGCGGCGGCGCGCCTGCATGCGGTGGCGCAGAATCTCATCCGGCCCTACGTCGACGATCTGGCGTTTGTGGTCGACATGGACGTCATTCGCCATTCGGATCTACGCATGGGCGTGGACCCGCTTGGCGGCGCCAGCGTGCATGTCTGGCAGGCCATTCGCGAGCGCTACCGCCTCAACCTCGACGTCATCAACCCCGACGTCGACTTCACGTTTCGCTTCGTCCCCGTCGACCACGACGGCCAGATTCGGATGGACTGCTCCAGCCAGTATGCGATGGCGGGCGTGGTCGCGCTCAAAGACCGCTATCAGATTGCGTTCGGCAACGACACCGACTCTGACCGCTACGGCATCGTGGTGCCGTCGGTGGGCTTGGTGCCGCCCAACCACGCCATGGCCGCCATGGGCCGCTATCTGTTCGCCCGCCGAGCCGACTGGCGGGGCCGACCGACGGTGGGCAAGACGGTGGTGACCACGAGTCTGGTGGATCGGGTGGCCGCCGAAGCCCGGCGCACGGTGTTCGAGGTGCCGGTCGGCTTCAAGTGGTTCGTGCCTGGGCTGCTCGACGGCACGCTCGGCTTTGTCGGTGAAGAATCGGCCGGCGCGACGCTGCTCTGCAAGAACGGCAAGACCTGGACGACCGACAAAGATGGCCTCGTGATCAATCTCTTGGCCTGCGAGATCGGCGCCATCACCGGCAAAGATCTGGGTCAGCACTACGAAGATCTCGAGGCTCAGCTCGGCCGTTCCTACTATCGCCGCGAAGATCAGCCGGCCACGCCGGCGCAAAAGACCGCTCTCGGCCGTCTCGACGCCAAGGCCATCAAGACCAGGTCCATCGCTGGCGAGCCCATCGTCGCTGCGCTGACGCGGGCGCCAGGCAACGACGCCCCCATCGGCGGCCTCAAGGTGGTCACCGAAAACGGCTGGTTTGCCGCGCGCCCCTCGGGGACCGAGGCCATGTACAAGCTGTATGCCGAAAGCCTCGTCAGCTCGGACCACCTCGGTCGACTCATGGAGGAAGCACGCGCGCTCGTAGCTGACGCGCTGGCTTGACTCATATGTCCAACGAACCCAATTCCGGCCCGGCCCGTGCAGTGAAACAGGTTCGTGGCGACGCTTCGACGGAAATACCCAATAAATCCGCGAGTCAGAATGTCGCTTTGGGACAATTCGCCTCAGCTGGTGCGATGACCACGCCTAGTGGAGTTGCCTTGTTGGTGCAGGACCACGACTGGTCTACGACGTCCTTTGGCCAGACGGAGTCGTGGTCGCGCCCGCTCAAAGCGACGGTTGGCCTCGTCCTCGAGCAGCGCGTCCCGATGAGCATCTACTGGGGCGACGAGCTCAGTGGCCTCTACAACGACGCCTATTGTGCGGTGCTCGGTGACAAACATCCGGCAGCGATGGGGGCCTCGGGCAGAGAGGTGTGGTCGGAGCTGTGGCACATCCTCGGGCCGGTGGTCGACGAGATCTTGCACGGCGGCGCAGCGAGCTTTCACGAGGATGTAGGCCTGCCGATGCGTCGGCATGGCCTGTTGGAAGAGACGTTCTTCAGCGTGTCTTGCAGCCCGATCATGCGTTCCGACGACGAGAACGATGGTGTTGGGGGCGTGTTGCTGGCGTGGCAGGAGACGACGCGCGGCGTCCAGGACCATCGCGAGCTCGACACGTTGCGCGGGCTCTGTCAGACCGCGGTCGAGGCTGCGGCACCGGAGTATGCGTGTGCGGCGGCGATGCGGGTCATCGGTCAGAACCCCGATGTGCCCTTTGCGCTGTTGTATCTGGTCGACGGTGCGGCGTTGCGCCTCGTGGCCATGCATGGCCTCGGCGGCCTGCCACCGTCGATGACGTCGATGGCCATCGACGACGAGGTCTGGCCGTTTGCCGAGGCAAACGCGATGGGATCGAGTCGGGTCAAGACTGGGCTGCCGCCGCTGATTGCTGCGCCGAGCGTGCTCGGCCAACCCACCTACAGTGCCTTGGTCGCGCCGCTCAAACACCAGCGACACCTGTATGGATTTCTGGTGACGGGCGTGAGCCCGGTGCGGCCACTCGACGCGCGTTACCGATCGATGTATCGGCAGATCGCCGATCAGCTGGTCACGGTGATCGGCAGCGCCGAAGCCGAAGAGCGAGGACGCGAGCTAGCCAGCGCAGCCGAGCTGGCGCGCGCCGAGGCCGAGAGTGCCGCGCGGGTCAAAGACGATTTTCTGGCCATGCTCGGTCATGAGCTGCGCAATCCGCTGGCGCCGATCTTGACAGCGCTCGAGCGGATGCAGCTACGCGGCAGCAAAGAGTCGGAGCGCGAGCGTGCCGTGATCCAGCGCCAGGTGCAGCATCTGTCGATCCTCGTCGACGATCTACTCGATGTCTCGCGGCTGACGCGGGGCGCGGTGGAGTTGGTCAAGGCGCGGGTCGAGCTCGGCGACATCGTCGCAAGCGCGGTGGAATGGTCGCGGCCGCTGCTCGACGAACGACACCATGTCCTCGTCACCGAGGTGCCGCGCGAAGGCCTGCCCGTCGACGGGGATGTGAACCGGCTGACCCAGGTAGTCAGCAATCTTCTCAACAATGCCGCACGCTATACGCCGCCAGGCGGTCGCATCGTGCTGTCGGCGGCCCGCGAAGGAGAGAACGTGACGCTATCGCTGAAGGACAACGGCATCGGCATCGCGCCGGAAATGCAGCCGAAAGTGTTCGACCATTTCACGCAGGGACAACAGACCCTGGCGCGCTCCGGCGGTGGCCTCGGTCTTGGCCTCGCCATCGTGCGCAGCTTGGTGGAGCTGCATCATGGATCGGTCGGCGCACAATCCGACGGCGTCGGGGCCGGCAGCACGTTCACCGTGACCCTTCCCGTGGCCGAGCTGCCGCCAGCGGCGCCGACGCCGCTCGATGAGCTGGCCCAGACCGAGAAGAAGCCACTGCGCGTGCTGGTAGTCGACGACAACGTCGACCTGGCCGAGCTCCTGAGCGAGTCGCTACAAGAGTTGGGTTACACCACCCACCATGTTCACGACGGCGCTTCGGCGCTGGCGGCAGTGGCGGAGTTTCGGCCGGATGTGGCGCTCCTCGACATTGGCCTGCCGATCATGGACGGCTACGAGCTGGCTCGGCGCCTACGCGCCCTCAATCTCGCGTCGCTGCGCCTGGTCGCGCTGTCAGGATATGGTCAGGAATCCGACCGCCAGCTCGCCAAGCAAGCTGGATTCGATACCCACCTCGTCAAGCCGGTGGACCTGACGCGTCTCGTCGCTGTGCTGAGCGCCTCCGACTAGCTACTGCGGGCGCGCGCGATGAGGTAGGGCGCGATGCCGTTCAGCGCCAAGACATGATCGACCACGCCGGCAGCGACGGCGGCCCCGGGCATGCCGAAGATTTCTGAGCTCGCGGCGTCCTGGGCGATGACGGTGCCGCCGCGATCGCGGAGCTCGGCCAGGCCGTGCACACCGTCCTGACCCATGCCGCTCAGGATGATGCCCACACCGCCGACACCGTATTCGGCGGCGACCGCGTGAAACAGATGCGTCCCCGACGGGCGAAAGCCGGCGATGGGCGGATCGTCGTCGAGGCGGACTGCGCCGTCCCACACCGCCAGATGCTGGTCGTCGGGCGCGAGGTAGACGGTGTGCGGGCGGAGGCGCTCGCCGTGCTGGGCGACCTTGACGCGCAGACTGCCAATGGTGTTCAGCCAGTCGGCAAGGCCCTGCGCGAAACCGTCGGCGATGTGTTGCACCACCAAGATCGGCGGCGCGAACGTCGGTGGCAGCTCGGCCAGCAGATGACGGAGCGCGGCCGGCCCACCCGTCGAGGCAGCGATGGCCACGAGGCGCATGGGCGTGGAGCTGACCAGGGTCTCCACCGGCCCCACTGGCTTGGGCCAGCGACGGACGATCTTGAGCTGCGCCATCGCCTTCAACGTCACCAGGAACTGGCGAGCCTTGCCTTCGAAGTGCGGATCGAGCGGCCCTCTCGGCCGGCTGAGCACGGCCAGAGCGCCCGCGTTGAGAGCGTGCATGGTGGCCGAGACCTCGCGGGCATCGAGGCTGGACACGATGACGATCGGCGTCGGCGACTCGATCATGATGCGCCGCGTGGCCTCGAGACCGTCGAGCAGCGGCATCTGGATGTCCATGGTCACGAGGTCGGGCTTGAGCTGCTTGGTCAGCTCCACGGCCTCGATGCCGTTCTTCGCTTCACCGACGACGCACAGCTCCAGATCGCTGCTCAGGATCGCCACCAGCAACTGCCGCGCAGTGCTGGAGTCTTCGGCGATGACGATGCGGATCACGCCTAGAGTATGCCGCCATCGTCTTGAAAAAAGCCTCCTCCCTCTCGGGAGGAGGCGAGGTCCGACCTACTTGGTGGTTTCGGCTTTGTGCTCTTCCGTCGTGGTGGTGCCGTCGGCGTTCTTCTTCTTGGTCTTGGTCTTCTTCTTGGCCCCGTCCGCCGATTCGGTGGTCTTGGTCTCGGTCTTCTCCTCGGCAAATGCAGGAGCGACAATCGCCATGAGGCCAAGTGCAGACAGGGTCATCGCCAACTTCTTCATTCGAGATCTCCTTGATGGGTTGAGCTTGCCCCCGGATGTTAGGCACTGGGCTCGCGACGTCAACCTTCAGACCTAAAAATGCGCGGCGATGGTGCCACCGAGCTGGACCAAGCTGAGATAGGTGTTGGTACCGGTGTTGGTCGCATAATCCGACATCAAAAGGCCCCGATACAACGCCTCGAAGCCCACGGTGCCGTGTCGCGAGATCCAGATGTCGAGGCCGCCGCCGATCTCGAAGCCGCCGCCGACCGCGTCGGTGAGGTAGCCGCTGCGGCCGATCCAGCCGGCCATCGGCCCGACGGCAAAATACGGCACCACGCGCGAGCGCGTCGGGATATGCAGCTTCAGATCGAGGCTGATCGTCTCGAGGAGCAAGAAGCTGGCGCCGCACCAGGCGTAGTTGTTGCCGCCGCCGCAGTTCGCGACCGGGTTGTGGAAGCTGGCGGAATATTTGGCCTCGAAGCCGACCACCTGACCGAGCTCGAGGCCGCCCCAGATGGCGAAGCCGCCGCCGTGGTTGAGGTACTCCACTCCACCGCGCTGGTTGGCGACGATGGTGCCGAAACCGGAGACGCCAAACGTGCCGCGCAGAAACGGCGCGCGGATCCAGGGGGGCTCGGGGTAATACACGTAGTAGCGGCGGGCTTCGGCGTTGCTGGCAACGAGGGCCGAGGCGACCAGCACTGCGACGAGAAGCAGCTTCGAAAAACGAGTGGACATGGATCCTCCGGTGGTGGCTTCGATCAGTGCGCGCGAACGGCTTCGGACTCGTCGTCTTCGGCGATGGGGCATTTTTTCAGACAGTGCAGCGCGGGTCCGTCGATGACCTCGCCCTCGACGGTGAATCGGGAGCCGTGGCACGGGCAATCCCAGCTCCGCTCGGCCTCGTTGAAGGCCACGAGGCAACCCATGTGGGTGCAGACGGCAGAGACGGCCGACAAGGCGCCGCTGCGATCGCGGTAGACCGCCAGTCGCTGTCCGTCGATCTTCATGATGCGCCCCTGGTCGGGGGCGATGTCCTTGGTCGACTGCACCTCGGCCGGCTGCAACAGCGACGCGACGAGGTGCAGCGGCAAATCTTTGTTCTCCTTGACGAAGCGAAACGCCGCCGAGGCTTTCATGCGGGTGGCGTCGAACAACGTTGCGGCCGGATTGACGCGGCCCAGGATCAAATCAGCGACGAGAAGTGCGCCCGCGGTACCAAAGGTGATGCCATTGCCGCCAAACCCGGTGGCCACGTACACCTGCGTCGATGCCGAATTGCGACCGATGAACGGCAGACCATCCACTGATTCCACCACTTGCGCCGACCAGTGATAATCGGGTCGATCGGTCCCAAAGTTTGCCCGCGCATAGGACAAAAGACGCTCGAACGGCACCTGGGTGCGCTCTTGTTCGCCGGTCTTGTGATCCTCGCCACCGACGATGAGATAGCCGCGGCCGCCAACCGTAGCGCGGCGGATATAGTGATACGGCTCCGCGGTGTCCCAAAACAACGCATCTTCCATCGAGCCTTCGATGCCGGAAAACGCCGCGACATAAGACTGGTAATGCGCGAGCTTGGTCTGCAGAAAAATGAGATTGAGCGGCACATGGGTGGCGCAGAAGACCGCACGCGCGCTCAGCTTGGCGCCGTGCTCGGTCGAGACCGTGACCCCGTCCCCCTCGTCGAGGTCGACGACGCGGCTGTGCTCGAAGATCTGGACGCCACGCGCCACGGCCGCACGCGCCAGCCCTTCGACGTAGGCCACTGCATTGAGGCGCGCCTGGTTTTCGAAGCGGAGCGCGGCTACGATCTCGAACGGCATCGGCAGCTCTGGCGCGTCCATGGTGACGGCACAGCCGGCATGTCGGGCGGCATCGAGCTCGGCGACCAGAGCCGATCGCTCGTCGGTGCGCTCGGTATAGAGATAGCCGGGCACTCGCTTCCAATCGCAGTCGATGCCGAGCTCGACGATGCGGGTGGCGATGTGATCGATGGCAGCGCGTGAGGTGCGGCCCACGAGCTCAGCTGCAGGCCTGCCGAAGCTGGCTTCGATCTTGGCGTAGCGCGCATCGATGGCTTCGGTGAGGTGTGCGGTGGTGCTACCGGTTACGCCGCCAGCGACGGTGCGCGCTTCCAGAACCGCCACGCTACGGCCTTCCTCCACGAGCTTCAACGCAGCCGTGAGGCCGGTGACGCCAGCGCCGATCACCACCACGTCGAACGCAGCGTCGGCGTGTAGCGACGGATAGGTGGATCGCTGGGAAACGGTCCACAAAGATTCGGTCAGCGGCGTCGTCATCGGAGGCTCCTGAGGCCGGACTCTGCAACCACGGTGCCGGCCAAACCTGGCGCCGAAGGCCAGTCCTTCCGCCTCGCAAACGCCGCGCTGTGGCGTTATGTCGCGCCTGGGCGCGTGCTCGGCCGTGGCCGACAGCGACCTTGTAGGTGGCCCTGCGCTTGCAATGTCAGCCAGGGTGCGGCCTATCCAACTCTTACCTCTCGTCGCTGTAGCGGCGTGTTGGGGGTGCGCAACGCCCAAACAGGGCCAGCGTTGGGTGCATTCGCTGACGGTCACCGGTGTGCATGACGGTTCGGCTCGGTCGATCAAGTCGGGTCTGGCGACGAAGCCCACCGCGTGGTGGGACTTTCGCCACAAGCGGCTCTACGACGAGCTGCTGCTCGACGCCGATCGCGACCGGGTGTTACGCTACTACCGCGAGCGCGGGTACTACGCCGCCGAGGTCAGAGTGGCCGCCACGCCGCGCAAAAAAGATGCCCGCGCGGTGGATGTCCGCATCGAGGTGCACGAGGGTCTGCCGACCCGCATTCAGGAGCTGCGCCTGTTGGGCACCGGCGATCTGGGCCCAGTGCCGCAGCGACGGGTGGAAGAAGCGCAGCTGGCCGTGCGGCGCGGGCAGATCTTCGTGCATCACCAGTATCTGGAGCTCAAGGACGAGCTCACCGGCTCGCTCAAGAACCTCGGCTATCCCTGGGCCAGCGTGATGGGCGAGGTGCAGGTCGATCCCAAGCGCAATGTCGCCGATATCCAGCTGGTGCTCGATCCTGGGCCGCCGAGCACCATTGGATCGATCGAGATCGTCAACGGCCGTTCGGCGCCGCCACCGACGGCAACCGTGGTCACGCCGATGCAACCACCGCCGAGCCAGATCGATCCGATGCTGGTCAAGCGCGCCTTCGGCATCCAGCCCGGCTCCAAGTTCAACTGGAGTGACCTCGAGCTCGGGCGCGGTCGGGTGCTGGCGCTCGGCGTGTTCTCCAACGTCGCCATGTCGTATACGCGCGACCCGGACCACCCCGACGTCGTCCACGTCACCCTGCGCGTCACCGACTCGTCCATGCATCAGCTCCGCGTCGGTGGCGGCGTCGGCATCGAGGCCCAGCGCAACGAAATTCGCCTGCAGCTCCTTTATACCAAGCGCAATTTTCTCGGTGGGCTGCGCACCATGGAGCTGCGATTGCGGCCCGCTTATGTGGTGGTGCCGGCGGTGTGGTCGCCGATCGTGCGTCATGGCCCAGCCGTTACCGGCGAGGCCGTCTTCTCGCAGCCGTGGGCCGGGCCGTTCACGCGCCTGCAGCTCACCGTCGGATACGACCTCGGCGTCGAGTACGCTTATCAGTATCACGGGCCACGATTTCAGCTCGCGCTGTTGCGGCTGCTCTGGAAGGACCGGGTCGCGGTGACTGCCTCGTACAACTTTCAGTTCATCGACTTTTTCGCGACGTCACCGGAGATCTTGGCCGACTCGGCGCAAGCGGGAAAGATGTACGGCTACACTGACCCGTATCGGCTGGCGTGGCTGCAGCAAGACCTCGTCCTCGATCTGCGCAACGATCGCGTCGAGCCGCGCAAGGGCTTTTACGCCTCGGCGACGTTCGAAGAAGGCGGCATCTACGTCGGTGGCGCATTCACGTATGAAAAGCTGAAAGTCGGCGCACGCGGTTATGTCCCGCTCGGAAGCCGGGTGGTGATTGCCGCGCGGCTGGAGTTCGGTCAGATGTGGAGCCAGGGCAACGAAGGCTCGCCCATCACCCGGCGGCTCTATCTGGGCGGTGCCAACTCTCATCGCGGCTTTTCCGAGGGACGGTTGTCGCCGCAGATCCCGGTCGTCAACGGAATTCCGCTGCCGATCGGCGGCGATCAGTCGATCTTGGCCTCGGCCGAGGTCCGCGTCGATCTGGTGTCTTTGGCGGGCAGCATGCTGGTGGCGGCGGCGTTCCTCGATGCCGGCGACGTGAGCGCCGCGGCCGGTGACACCGTCTCCGGCTGGCGCAACACGGTGGACATCGCCCGTTTGCATACTGCCGTCGGTGGTGGGCTCCGCTATCGCACGCCAATCGGTGTCGTCCGCGCCGACCTGGGCGTGCGTCTCAATCGCGTCGAGCCGTTCGAGGCCGATGGGCAGCCCAACCCAGATCCGGGTCAGCGGGTGGCCTTTCACATTTCCTTGGCTGAGGCTTTCTGATGCGCCATGTCTATAAAGCGCTGCGCGTCGTGGGTTGGATTGGGTTTGGCGCGATCGTGTTCGTCGTCGCTCTGGCGGCCAGCACCTATGCTTATCTGCGCAGCGCGCGCGGCCGGGATCAGGTGGTCGTCTTTGGTTTGCAGCAAGCGCAGAAGCTCTTCCCGGGGGGCCTCCGGCTTGCGGGCGTCGACGGAGATCTGACCCAAGGCCTCGTCTTGCACGACGTGATCTTGCGCGATCTGGAGGGTCAGCCGGCGATTGCGGCCGACCGCGTCGAGATCCGCTACCGCTTGACTTCGCTGCTGCACACCGAGGTGCGGGTGACCAAGCTGGCCGTCACCGGCCTCAAGATCGTGACGCGGCCGCTGCTCGACGGCAGCAACAACCTCGGCACCATGGTGGTGACCACGCCGTCGAAGAAGCCGTCCAAGCCCTTCACGTCGCTGCCAGTGACCGTGGTCCTCGACGATGCCACGATCGGCGGACGCTTCCAGGTCCTGCCACCAAAGCCGACCGATCCGGCGCTGTTCGATCTGGCGGTCGATCTGCAGCTTTCGGGCGGCTTGACCCGGGATCTGGTGGCGGAGATCGCCGGGCTCAACGTCGACGTCCACGATCCGGCCACGGCGCGCCTGACTGCGCATGGCGCGGTCAAGCTGCAGAGCCCCATTTCGCTGGCCGACACCAGCCTGCGACTCGAGACCGACGCCGCTGACTTGCGCGCCCGCTTTCATGACGAGGTCGACCTCAAACAGGTGAAGGTCAAAGGGCCGATCATCGTGACCGCCGAAGGCCAAGGCGGTCTCGAGGAGCTGGCCCTGAAATTACACGCTCACGTCGCTGCGCCAGACAGTGGCCTCGTGGTCGACAGCAAAGCCACCGTGCTCACCGATCGCGCCGACATCAAGACCCTGGTCGTCACCGCTCCCTTCGCCGACGTCAACGGCCACGGCGTGGTGACCTTTGCTGGCGGCTTCGACGGCCAGGTGCACGCCGCGGTCTCCGATCTCAGTCGACTCCACACCTTTGGCGCGCCGGCCATGCGCGGCAAGGTCGTCGTCGACGTCCAGGGTCGCATCGCCGGCCGCACCATGCATCTCGTGGCCAAGGGTCACGGCGAAAAGCTGGCCGGTCCCGGCGTCACTGCCGCGTCGGTGACATTCGAAGGCCGGGCCTCGCGCAAAGGGCGTCTCATCGAGGTCAAGGCCAGCGGCAACGGCGAGAAGCTCACCGCGCCCAAGGTCGCCGCCTCGGCCTTTGCCTTCCAGGTAGACTCCCCCGACGCGCTCGAGCTGGTCGGGCGCGCCCATGCCAGCGTGCAAGGTTTCCAAAGCGGAAAGATCAGCCTCGTCAGCGCAGTCGTCGACGCCAGCGGCTCCAAGAAGCTGGCCAAGGTCGTCGTCGCTGCCCAGGGTCCAGAGAAGGCGCGCCTCGGCTTCGAGGTGCTCGGCATTCCGCAGCGCGCCGACGGCCGCCTGACCGGTGTCGTCGCGGCCATCAACTCGCTCGACCTCTCCATGCACGCGCAGAGCTGGCACCAGCTCCACCGCGCCAAGCTGGTGGTGGAGCTCGACAAGCCCCTCATCGAGCTCGGGCATTTCGATCTCGCATCCGGCGAACAACGGCTCTCGGCGAGCGCCAAGATCAGCGGCAGCGACGGCGATTGGTCCACCGCCAAGATCGATTCGGCGGCTCTGACCAGCACCAACATCGACCTCAGCCAACTGGCGCCGATCTTGTCGCCAGGGCATGTGTTGCCGCGCACGCAGATCTCGGTGAAAGCGTCGGCACATGGCCCGCTCGGCAGCCCCGACGTGAACGGCCACGTCGACGCCGAGGTCTTTGGTCGCGGCGATCACGACCTCATCCATCTGGTGGTCGGCGCCGACGCCCGGCTCTCCAACCGCCGTCTCGTTGCCAGCGTCGCGGCCACCATCGGCGGCCAGAAAGCCAATGCGCGGGTGGACCTGCCCATCCCGTTTCGGCCCAATGCCGCCATCTCCGCCGATGTCGCAGCGTCGATGCTGCTCAACTCGTGGTTCGCCGAAACGCTGGTACCGAAGCTGACCCAATCGCAGCCGCTGCCGCTGTTCGTCCTCGACGGCAAAGTGACTGCCACCGTCACCCTGCGCGGCACGACCTCCAAGCCCGAGCTACATGCCGCGGCGCGCCTCGCCACCTTTCACATGGCCGAGTCCTACGGCGATCTCGGGCTGTCGGTGGAGTATGCCGAGCGCTTCTTGAAAGCCAGCTTCAGCACCGGGTTGTCGTCGCTGCCGCGGGGCGGCGGCAATGGCGGCGGAGTGATCGACGCCACGGCCGAGCTGCCCATCGATCTGCCGGCACTCTTGAGCGGCGAGAAAGTCGCCATCTTTCCGCGCAACACGGTGCTGCACGCCAATGCGCACATCCGCAACCTGGGGCTCGAATACCTGCCACTCAGCGCCTTTCAGATCGATCTACCGGTCCACAATGGCCGCATCGAGGCCAACGTCGACCTGTCCGGCACCGTCGACAAGCCGCATCTGACGGCCGATCTGGCGGCCAACAAATTCGACATCGGCCTCCTGCACGCGGCCTCGGCCACGGTGCGTGCCGAGCTGGCGGATCGCGCCGTCACCACCGACATCTCGACGCAGGTGGATGGCTCCGAGGCATTGGTCCTGCACGCCAGCCTCCACGGCAACCCCGCCGTCGCCGTCTACCGGCGTCAAGCCTGGGCCCATGCGCGCGTCGACGGCAAAGGCCAGATCGCCGCCTTCCAGCTCGACCGCCTTCATGTTCTCGAAGGTCTCGGCGGCGTGTTGCATGGCGACATCGAGATCTCCGGCGCCGTCGACGAGCCGCGCGGCACGCTGGCGCTCAAAACCGACAACCTCAACCTCGGCACGATTCGCTTTCCGACCTTTACCGTCAAGGCCGACCTCGACGGCAAGGGCCTCGTTGCCCGCGTCGATGCCCAAGAACGGCCCGGCGCACGGCTCGCCCTCGACGCCAAGCTGCCGTGGCAAGGCAGCAGCGGCCAGGCCCGCCTCGTCGCCCAGCAGTTCCTGGTGGACCTCGACAGCACCATGCTCTCCGGGGTCCGCACGCTGCGCGGTCAGCTCGACGCGGATGTGGTCGGGCGCAATCTGGGCCTCGGCCATCTGGTCCCGATCTTGACCGGCTCCGTGCGTCTCTCCGACGGTCAACTGCGCATCGCGTCCACCAGCATGGACTACCACGGCATCGCCGCGCGCCTCCGTCTCGACGGCAGCGTCATCCACATCGAAGACGGCGTCGTGCTGGCCGGTGAGAAAGGCCGCGTCACCTTGAAGGGCCGCGTCGACCTGGCAAATGGCATCCCCACCAAGCTGGCGAGCACGATCACCGCGCGGAAGTTTCCATTTCAGCAACAGGGTCTCGGGGTCCTCATCGAAGCCGATGTTGACATCAACGGCGAGCGTCGCAGCGACGGTTCGCTCAACGGAACCATCCGCGTCGCGCACGGCTCCGCACGCTTGCCAGAGCTGCTCCAGACCCGCGTGCTCCTCCCCATTGGCCCCCTGGAAGACGTCCGCATCGTCGATCGCATCCGCCATCCGGCCAAGTCCACCGTCGCTGGGGCAGGCCTACAGATCGGCGCCAAGCTCGACGGCCCCTTTGCCATCCGCGGCAAGGAGATCAACGCCACCCTGCGCGGCGGCATCCGCGTCGACCTCACCGGTCGTGACCCTGCCCTGCACGGCGCCTTGCGCATCAACGACGGCGGCTGGATCGATCTTCTCGGCCGTCGCTACGACATCGAGCGCGGCGTGGTCGCCTTCGACGGCACCCCCAACCCGCGCCTGTCCATCCGAATCACCCGCCGCACCCCAGCGGCGCAGATCGGCATCGACGTCAGCGGCCCCACCAACAAGCCCGAGCTGGCCTTCTGGTCCGACCCGCCCATCTACGACTCCACGCAGGTCGCTGGTCTGGTCCTTTCCGGCGACCCCGGCACCAACGGCGTGTCGACCGAGGGCCTCGATCGCCAGGCCATCGGCGCCATCTCCAGCCTGCTCGTCACCAGCATCAAGCAGAAGCTCTTGCCCGAGCTGCCGATCGATGTCTTCCGCTTCGGCGCCAACAACAGCACCAGCAACGGCATCGGCGCGCAGATCGAGATCGGCAAGTACATCGCCGACAAGCTCTACATCGGCTACGCCTACCAGATCGGCGCAGACACCGTCGGGGTCCGCCGTACCAACCAGAACGAAGCCCGTCTCGACTATCGTCTGCCCAAGTCGCTCGATCTCGAGGCTACGTTCGGCGACGCCGGCGTGGGCGGACTGGACCTCTTCTGGACCTGGCGGCCGCAGCCGAAATCCAAGTAATCGTTGCCGTCTCTCCGCTGAGCGTTTTTGCCCCGCCTGGACAGACTTGCACGACATTTCCGTCAGACACCCGCGGACAGACAAGGCCTTGCTTGGCACGGATACTGAAATGCGTACCGGCAGGAGATCACGATGTCCGAGCCGAAAACGCCGTCCCTGCCGGAAATTCCCGTCGAAGAGCCGCCCGAGATTCCGCGCCACGATCAGTATCGAGATCCCAAGCCGATGCCGCCGGCCAACGAGCCGGTGCGCGACCCCAAGCCTGTCGAGGTCGGCTGATGGCCTTCGCTGACAAGCTGCACGAGCTGCGCGATTGCTGCGATCGATCTGTGTACACGCTGTCGCTCCTTGGCGATGAGCCAGGGGTGTCGGAACGACTGGCCGAGCGCCGCATGTTTGCGGTCGAGCTCACCGAGCTGGCCCGCAGCCACAGCGGCCCCCGTCGCTGGCGCCTCGGTAGCGCAGTCCTCCGCGTCTGGCATGCAGCCGGCCACGCCATCACCGGCGTCTTGCGCGGTGCGATCGAACGCGTGGAAGAGATGGAGCAAACGCTGCTCCGGCGCTACGAGCTGGCCTGCGAGGCCGGTCCTCCCATGAGTGTGGGCAGCGTGTTGTTGCGACAACATGATGCGCTCAAGCGCGCCGAGTTTCATCGCCGCGGTCGGTAGCGATGACCGACGTCGAAAGCCTCGCCATCTCCGTCGCTGAGACGCATGTCGGCGCGACCGGTGACGCACCTCCGATACGCCTTCTGGCACTGCTCGAGCTCCACCGCAAACAGATCGAGACCACCTATCGCGCGACGGCGCATTCGGTCCAGGTGGGTCACTGGATCTCGCCGGCCGCCGAATGGCTCATCGACAATTTCCATGTGGTCCGTGAGCAGTTGCGCGAGAGCCGGGAAGATCTGCCGCGCAAGTTCTGGCTCCAGCTGCCCCGGCTGGGATCAGGCGAGCATGCCGGTCTGCCGCGCGCGTTTGCCATCACCGAGGCATTTTTCGGCCACACCGACGCCCATCTCGACATGGACGTCTTTCAGCGTTTTCTCAGCGCTTACCAGACGGTCAGCTCGCTCACCATCGGCGAGCTATGGGCCATTCCCATCGCGCTGCGCCATTCGCTCTTGCGTCGCTTGGCCGCGATCGCCGTGCGTGTCGATCGGGCCCGCACCGAACGCAAAGCGGCGGCGGCGCTGGCCGAAGATCTGCTAACCGTTGTGCCGCGTGGGCCCGAAGCCGTCCAGCGTGCGCTGGAAAAACACGCCGCCCGTCGCATCAACCCGTCGACGACCATGTTCGCCACCGAGCTGCTCCTCCGCGTGCGTGACCAAGATCCAGCGATGGCCCCAGCCGTCGCCTGGCTCGAAAGCCGCATCAGCGAGCAAGGCACCAGCCTCGACGACGCGATCAGGCTCGAGCATCAGAGCCAGGCGGCCACGCAGGTCTCGGTGGGCAACACCATCGGCTCCATGCGCACCATCACCGCCACCGACTGGCGGCGCTTCTTCGAAAAGCAGAGCCGCGTCGAGCACGTGCTCGACGGAGATCCGTCGGGCGACTATGCGCTGATGGACTTTGCCACGCGCGATCGCTATCGGCATGCAGTAGAGCAAATCGCCAAGCGGTCCCCACACGGCGAGGTGCAGATTGCCGATCACGCCGTCGCCCTCGCCGCCGCCGCGACCGATCGCAAGCACCACGTCGGCTACTACCTCATCGGCGCGGGCCGGCCGGCGCTCGAGGCCGCCACCGCCTTTCGCCCGTCGCTGGCTCAGAAGCTTGGCCGCCTGCTGGCAGCCCACGCCACGCCGGCGTATCTGGGCTCGATCGGCCTCGTCACCATCGGTATCACCGCCATGCTCGTCGGCTGGCTAGGCGTGTTTGGCGTGTCGCCGATGATGATGGCCTTCTTGGCGGTCCTCGCCATCCTGCCCACCAGCGAGCTGGCCGTCAGCCTGGTCAACCTCTGCATCTCGTCGCTGTTGACACCGCGGTCGCTGCCCAAGCTCGACTTTCTCGACGGGCTGCCGCGCGATTGTCGCACGCTGGTCGTGGTTCCGACCATGCTCGGCAACCCCGCCGCCACTGCTGACCTGCTCGACGATCTCGAGGTTCGTCATCTCGCCAACCGGGATGCGCACCTCCACTTTGCCTTGTGCACCGACTTCAGCGACGCGCCGACACCGCATCAACCCAGCGACGACGCCAACGTGCAGGCCGCGCGCCGCGGCATCGAACGCCTCAACGCCATGCACGGCAAAGGCACGTTCTTCCTCTTCCACCGACGGCGCCTCTGGAACGAAGGCGAAGGCGTCTTCATGGGCTGGGAGCGCAAACGCGGCAAGCTCGACGAGCTCAACCGCCTCCTCCTCGGCGACACCACCACCAGCTTCGACACCATCGTCGGCAATTTGTCTGAGCTCAGCGACGTCCGCTACATCCTCACTCTCGATACCGACACCCGCCTGCCGCGCGACGCTGCCAAGCGTCTCATCGGCACCATGGCCCATCCGCTCAACCGGCCGCGGCTAGATCCCGACACGGGTCTCGTCGTCGAGGGCTACGCCATCATGCAGCCGCGGGTCTCGGTGGCCCTCGACTCGTCGCAGCGCTCGAGATTTGCGAGGCTGCACACCGATCAGCCGGGTATCGATCCCTACACGTCGGCCGTCTCCGACCTGTATCAGGACGTCTTCGCCGAGGGCTCTTTCGTCGGCAAAGGCATCTACGACCTGCGCGCGTTTTCCGCGGCCCTCAAAGGCCGCATCCCGGCCAACACGGTCCTGTCGCATGACCTTCTCGAAGGCCTCTTCGCCCGTGCCGCCCTGGTCTCCGACATCGAGCTCTTCGACGAGACGCCGTCACACTATCTCGGAGAAACCGTGCGCCGGCATCGCTGGATCCGCGGCGACTGGCAGATCGCACCCTGGCTGATGCCGACGGTGCCGACCGAGACCGGCACCGGCAAGAACCCACTGTCCATCATCGGGCGCTGGAAGATCCTCGACAACCTCCGTCGCTCGCTGATCCCGCCGGCGATGCTGGTCTTGCTGCTGGCCGGCTGGCTCGTCGCTGTGCGCGCGCCCTGGACGTTGGCCATGGTCATCATCATCGCCTTTCCCGTCTTCGCCCACTGGCTGGCGGCGTTGCTCCGCACCCCGCGCCGCGCCAACTGGCGCAACCGGCTGGCGCTACTCGCGCTCGAGACGAGCAGTAACCTCGCCCGCGCTCTGTTGTCGCTGTTGTTCTTGCCGCACCTCGCCGCCGTCAGCATCGACGCCATCACCCGCGCCCTTTACCGTCGCTGGATCAGCCACTCTCATCGCCTGGAATGGCTCACCGCCGCGCAGGCCGAGCGCAACACCGAACGCGGCATCACCTCCCTCTATCGCACCATGGCCCCGGCCTTGGTCGGCGCCGCCGCCATCGCCACCTGGGCCGCCATCCGCGGAGCCTGGACCGACGCGCCGCTCATCGCCGGCTGGCTGTTGGCGCCGCTCGTCGCTGCCTGGCTCAGCGGCCGGACCCAAAAGCGCCCCCAGCGCGACTCTGCCGTCGAGCGACACTTTCTGCGCCGACTCGGTCGCCGCACCTGGCGCTACTTCGACGAGCTGGTCACCGAGGCCGACCACTATCTGCCGCCGGACAATATCCAGGAAGACCCGCCCGTCCTCGCTCGCCGCACGTCACCGACCAACATCGGCATGTCGCTCCTGTCCAACCTCGCCGCCTACGATCTCGGTTACATCGGGCTCGCCGACTGTGCCGAACGGCTCGACCGCACCCTCGCCACCGTCGAGAAACTCGAGCTGTACCGCGGTCATCTGCTCAACTGGTACGACACCGGAAATCTGCAGCCGCTCTTGCCGCGCTATATCTCCACCGTCGACAGCGGCAATCTGGCCGGAGTGTTGTGGTGCGTCAAGCAAGCCTGTCTGGCACCGCGCGGAGGCTCCATGGCGGAGGGCTATCTCGACACCCTCCGTCTCGTCGACGACGAGCTCGCCGTCAGCCCCGATCGGCGCCTCGACGAAGCCCGCACCCTGGTTCAGTCGCTGCTGGCGCTGTTCGGCACCACCCCGCCCAAGCTCACCGACCTCACCGACCGCACCGCCAAGCTCGAGGCCCTGGTCACGGCCGTGGTTCCTCCCGAGACCGAGCTCCATACCTGGGCCACTGCACTGCAGCGCCAGCTCGACTCGCACCGTCGAGATGTTGGCGGATCTGCGGAAGCGGACCAGCTGATGCTACAAACACGCCTGACCCGCATCGCTGCCCGCGCCGATGCCCTGGCCGCGGCGATGGACTTCACCTTCCTCTACCAGCCGGAGCGCGAGGTCTTCTCCATCGGCTTCGACGTCCAGGCGGGCCGCATCGACAACTCGTACTACGATCTGCTGGCCTCCGAGGCCCGCCTCGCCAGCTTCGTCGCCATCGCCAAAGGCGACGTCCCCGTCGCCCACTGGTTCCGTCTCGGCCGCCCCTTCGTCCAGATCGGCCTCGGCCAGGGCCTCATGTCCTGGACCGGCACCATGTTCGAATACCTGATGCCGACGCTGCTGACGCGCAGCTACCCCGACACGCTGCTCGATCAGACTTGTAGGTCCGTCGTCCAGCGTCAGATCGCCTACGGCCGGGAACGCCGCGTCCCGTGGGGCATCTCCGAGAGCGCCTACAACGCCCGCGATCTCCACCTCAACTATCAATACGGCCCCTTCGGCGTCCCCGGACTCGGCATCAAGCGCGGGCTCGGCGACGATCTCGTGGTGGCTCCATACGCCAGCGCGCTCGCGCTCGCCGTCGATCCGCATGCCGCCGTCGAGAACCTGTGGCGTCTGCGCGCCGCTGGCCTCGAGGGTCGCTACGGCATGTACGAGTCCATCGACTACACACCCGAACGCGTGCCAGAGGGCGCAGCGGGCCATATCATCCGCGCCTTCATGGCCCATCACCAGGGCATGACGCTGACGGCCATCGCCGAGCATCTTTGTGGCCAGCGCATGATCGATCGATTTCACGCCGAGCCCATGGTCAAGGCCACCGAGCTGCTCTTGCAAGAGCGCATCCCGCGCGAGGCCGTCGTCGAAGATGCGCCTGACGAGACCATCCGCCGCACGGGCCCCTTGCAGGCCATCGAGCGTGAGCCGTGGCGGCCGTTTGTCGTCGACGAAGAGCCAGTGGTCGATCTGCTGTCGAACGGCAGCTATTCGGTCATGCTGACGGGCGCCGGCGGCGGTTACAGCCGGTGTAGAAATCTGGCTGTGTCGCGTTGGCGCGAAGATCCGACGCGCGATCACTGGGGCCAGTTCTACTATCTGCGCGACGTGCGCTCGGGCCGCGTCTGGTCTGCGGCGCATCAGCCGACGCTGGTCGAGGCCGATAGCTACGATCTCTCGTTCTCGGGCGCCAAAGCCGAGATCCGCCGGCTCGACGACGACATCGAGACACAGATGGTGGTCTCGGTCTCGACGGAAGACAACGCCGAGATCCGCGCCTTGACCCTCACCAACCATGCCACCACCGCGCACACGATTGACGTGACCAGCTATGCCGAAGTGGTCTTGCTGCCACCCGCCGCTGACTCGGCCCACCCGGCTTTCGGCGCCCTCTTCGTCGAGACCGAATATCTACCCGACAGCCACGCGCTCCTCGCCACCCGACGCCGCCGCGATCCCAGCGAGCCCGAGGTGTGGGCCTTCCACGTTTCTCTCGTCGAGCGCGGCTCCAACGATCCCGTCTCGTACGAGACCGATCGGGTGCGTTTCTTGGGCCGCGGGCGTACGCCGCAGTCCCCCATCGCCATGACCCAAGACCTCTCCAACACCACCGGCGCGGTCCTCGATCCCATCTTCAGCCTGCGCCGCCAGGTCGAGCTCGCGCCCGGCGAAACCGTCCGGGTCCTCTTCACCACCGCCGTCACCGACAGCCGCGCCCAGGCGGTCACACTCGCCTCCAAATATGTCAACGTCGTGGCTGCCAACCGCGCCTCGGCCCTGGCCTGGACCCACACACAGGCCCAGCTCCACTATCTCGACCTCGGTGCCGCCGAGGCGCGCGTCTTCATGCGCGTGGCTGCGCGCCTGGTCTACGCCAACCGCTGGCTGCGCGCGCGCGACGAGGTCCTCACCGCCAACGATCGCGGCCAGACGTCGCTGTGGCGTTATGGCGTGTCCGGAGACCTACCGATCGCCCTCGCCCGCGTCGGTGGCGAGCAACATATCGAGCTGGTGCGCGAGATGTTGCGCGCCCACGAATACTGGTGCCTGCGCGGGCTCACCGTCGACCTCGTGATCCTCAACGAGCATCCGCCGACGTATTCACAGTCGTTCCAGGATCTCTTGCAATCCATCGTTCGCTCCGGTCCCGGTGCCGCGCTCCTCGACAAGCCCGGCGGCATCTTCATTCGCCGCAGCGATGTGATGCCGCCCGAAGACACGCGGCTTTTCTTGGCCGCGGCGCGCGTGGTCTTCCAGGGCGGCCGCGGCACGGTCGCCGAACAGCTCGACCGTGATCGCCGACCCAAAGGCGGCAGCCAGCTTCCGGCGCAGATGCCGAGAAAGCCCCTGCGCCTGGTTCCGCAAACCACCGTGCCAAGCCTCGCCCCACTCAGCCACTTCAACGGCCTCGGCGGCTTCTCCAGCGACGGTAAAGAGTATGTGATTCGGCTCGATGATCACGCAGTCACACCCGCCCCGTGGTGCAACGTCATCGCCAACGCCCGCTTCGGCACCCTCATCAGCGAGCGCGGCGGCGGTTACGAATGGGCCGACAACTGTCACGAAAACCGACTCACCGCCTGGGGCAACGACGCGGTCATCGACGCGCCCACCAGCCAGGTCTATTTGCGCGACGAAGCGAGCGGCGAGGTCTGGACCCCCACCGACGGTGCCCGGACCGTTCGTCATGGCCAGGGGTACACCGTGTTCGAACGCGCCTCCGGCGACCTCACTGCCAGCCTCAGCGTCTTCGTCGCTGCCGATGACCCAGTCAAGATCTCGCGCCTCGTTCTCCGCAACACCGGACGCAGCAGCCGTCGCATCTCGGTGACCGGCTATGTCGAATGGACCCTCGGCGTCGAACGCGAGAAATCGGCGCCATACGTGGTCACCAGCATCGACGACCGATCCGGCGCGGTCCTGGCCAAGAACGCGTTTGCCACCGAGCCCGGCGTGGCCTTTGCCCTCACCGTGCCCGCCTTCGAATCGGTCACGGGCGATCGCGCCGAGTTTCTCGGGCACCACGGCGACCCGGCCAACCCGGCCGCACTCCGTCGGGTGTCGCTCTCCGGACGCGTCGGGGCCGGGCTCGATCCGTGCGCCGCCATGCAGCTCACCGTCACTATCGAGCCCAGCGCCGAACGCGAGATCCTCGTGATCCTCGGCCAGGGCAGCGATCTGGGCGAAGCCCGCGCGATCTGCGAACGCTACCGTGCCGAGGGTGCCGCCGCCCGTGCCTTCGACGAAGTTTGCAGTCGCTGGGACGATCTACTCGGCCGCATCCAAATCGACACGCCCGACCACGCGCTCAACCTCATCTGCAACCGCTGGCTCCTCTACCAGTTGGTCTCTTCGCGGCTCTGGGGCCGCACCGGCTTTTATCAATCAGGCGGCGCTTATGGATTCCGAGACCAGCTGCAGGACGTCGCCGCACTGGTCTACAGCCGGCCCGAGCTGGCACGCCAGCACCTTCTCCGCGCCGCAGCCCGACAATTCCACGAAGGCGACGTGCAACACTGGTGGCATCCTCCGTCGGGGAAAGGCGTTCGCACCCGCTTCGCCGACGATTTCCTGTGGCTGCCGTTCATCGCCGCGCACTATCTGGCCGTCACCGCCGACACCACCCTTCTCGACGAACCGGTGCCGTTCATCGAGGCCCGCGCCCTCGAACCCGGCGAAGCCGAAGTCTATCTCACCCCGACCGTGTCCGACGATAAAGCCAGCTTCTACGAGCACCTCACCCGCGCGCTCGATCACGGTCTCACCAAAGGTCCACACGGGCTTCCGCTGATGGGCGCCGGCGACTGGAACGACGGCATGAACCGCGTCGGCATCGGCGGCCAAGGCGAAAGCGTCTGGCTCGGCTGGTTCCTGATCGAAGTCCTCCAGCAAATCCTCCCCCACTGCGACCGTCGCGGCGACGGGCTGCGCGCCACCCGCTATCGCAGCCACCTCACCGACCTCAAAGCAGCGCTGGAGCAACACGCCTGGGACGGCGACTGGTATCTGCGCGCCTTCTTCGACGACGGCACGCCACTTGGGTCACACTCCTCGGACGAATGCCGCATCGATTCCATCTCGCAGAGCTGGAGCGTCATCTCCGGCGCGGGCGACAAAGCGCATCAGCGAAGGGCGATGGCCTCGGTGGACAGCCAGCTCGTCGACCGCGCTTCAAGGCTGGTCAAGCTTCTGTCGCCGCCCTTCGACCACACCGCCCACGACCCCGGCTACATCAAAGGCTATATCCCCGGCGTACGCGAAAACGGCGGCCAGTACACCCACGCCGGCGCCTGGGTGGCCCTCGCTTTCACCCACCTCGGCGACGGCGATCGCGCCGCCGAGATCCTCTCGATGCTCAACCCCATCACCCGCAGCGCCGACAAAGCCGCCATGCAGACCTACCGCGTCGAGCCTTATGCCGTCGCTGGTGACGTCTTCACCGTCGGCCCGCACACCGGCCGCGGCGGCTGGACCTGGTACACCGGCTCGGCCAGCTGGCTCTACCGCGTGACCATCGAGTCTCTTCTCGGCCTCACCATCTCGGGTGATCGCCTCACCATCCACCCCATCATCCCGCGCGACTGGCCCGGCTTCAAGCTCACCTACCGTCACCAACGCACGACCTTTGTCATCCAGGTCGTGAATGTCGGCGGCACCGTCGTCAACCTCACCGTCGACGGCAAACCGGCCAGCGAGATCGTTCTTGTCGACGACGGCGGCACGCATCAAGTGCGCGTCACCCTCGACGCCGAGCAGGTCAGACGAGCGGGAGCGTAAAGAAGAACGTCGTCCCCACGCCGCGCTGGCTCTCGACCCAGATGCGCCCGCGGTGCGACTCGATGATGCCGCGGCAGATCGCCAGACCCAGCCCGAGCCCCGCGCGCGACGTCTCATCCGCGCGCCAGAACCGATCGAAGACATGCGGCAGCTGATCGGCCTGGATACCCGGCCCAGCATCAGCGACGGAAAACAGCGCCTCTTGGTCGCCGTGCGGCCCGGCCGCGATGATGATGGCGCTGCCGGCCGGCGTGAACCGAATGGCATTGCCGACGAGGTTGGTGAACACCTGGACCATTCGGTTGCGATCACAGGACACTTTGGCTGCCACCGGCTCGAGGCGCGTCTCGATGCGAACCGACTTTTCCTGCGCCGTCAGCGTCAGCGCCTCGACCGCATCCGAGAGCAATCCAGCGACGGTAAACGCCTCCGGCTTGACCGCCAGATGTCCACTTTCGATGCTGGCGATGTCGAGCAGATCGCGAATCAGGTGCTCCATGCGCCGCGCCGCGCGCTCGATGATCGCCACCTTTTTGGTGAGCTTGGGATCGACCACTTCGCCCGGTATTTCTTTGAGCAGCGCCGCCGACATCAAGATGTTCTCGAGCGGGTTGCGCAGATCGTGGCTCACCGTCGCCAGCAGATCGTCGCGTGACTTGACCGCCCGCTGCGCCTGCTCGTACAGCCGCTGCCGTTCTTCGGCCGCGCGCCGTTGATCATCGATATCGGTGGCGGTGCCGTACCACTTGATGACGATCCCTTTACCGTCGACGAGCGGCACCGAGCGACCGAGATGCCAGCGATACTCGCCGTCGGCGCGCCGGAGCCGATACTCGACCTGCCACGGTTTATGTTCCCTCTGCGCCTCGGTCCACGCGGTCATGCAACGCTCGACATCCTCGGGATGGATCCAATCGGTCGTGTTGAGCGCCGAGTAATTGCTCATGGTCTGTCCGGTGTAGTCGAACCACCGCGAGCTCAGATACTCGAACTTGTTGTCGGCATCGATCTCCCAGACGATCTGCGGAATGGCCTCGGCCAGCGACCGAAACCGTCGCTCACCGACCTCGGCATGCGCGCGCGCCGTCTCCGCGCCGAGGAGCTGCCGCTCCATCTCGTCGACCTTGTTACGCTCGATCGCATACCGGATCGAATGCCACAGCGCCCGCCCGTCGACGCGGTCCTTGACGAGATAGTCCTGCGCGCCGTTCTTCAGCGCGTTGAGCGCGGTCTCCTGATCGTTGAGGCCGGTCAACACCACGAGCGGAACCGACGGCGCCGCCCGGTGCATGCGAATGACCGACTCGACGCCAACCGCGTCGGGTAGAGACAGATCGAGCAGCACCACATCGGGCACTTCGGTCCGCAACGCCTCGAGCGCATCATGGAGCCGCTCGACGTGATGGAACTTGAAGGACAGATCCTTCTGCTCGAGCAACAGCTCGCGCCACAACCGAGCGTCGCCCGGATTGTCCTCGACGAGCAGGATACGGACGGGCCCGTTCTCCACGATCAGGTCGCCGGCAGGGTAACGATGGTGAGCCAGAACTCGTCGATGGAGCGCACCACACCCACGAACTTCTCGAAATCGACGGGCTTGGTGATGTAGCAATTGGCGTGCAGGTTGTACGTACGCAGCACGTCTTCTTCGGCGCTCGACGTGGTCAACACCACCACCGGGATCCGCTTCAGCGACTCGTCGGCCTTGATCTTCTC
>Ga0123336_10000585_pt1 | contig 36020 bp, 29 predicted proteins | sample SSSSmetaG_FD_96466 | JGI IMG/M metagenome (GOLD analysis project Ga0123336, IMG submission 96466) | Glacier valley bacterial and archeal communities from Borup Fiord, Nunavut, Canada, to study Microbial Dark Matter (Phase II) - ​SSSS metaG | ecosystem: Environmental > Aquatic > Freshwater > Ice...
AATTGCACTTGAAGATGTATTGTCAACTATAAGAAACGGAAGTTTCTCTCCTACTATAGCCTATACAGATGATAGCATGACTAAGCAGGTAGATTATCACTGCATTGGCATTAAACAATATACCTATAAAAAGGAATTTACCTCAATAAGTGAAACAATTGACAGCTACTATACAAGCATTGATTTTCAAGACAGATTAAAACAGAAAAAATCAACTTTGCAAAAGAATTTAACCAATATTACCGAAAGATGTGCCAAGAAAATATCCATACAGAATGATAAACTTCGTGAAGTTTCTGATAGAGAGCAATTAAGACTGTTTGGCGAACTTTTGACTGCAAATCTTTATAATTTAGAAGCAGGTGCAAAGCAAGCCAGAGTGCTAAACTACTATAGTGAAAATGAAGAATATGTGGACATCCAATTAGATGAGAATCTATCACCTTCTGGCAATGCTCAGCGCTTTTTTAAGAGATACACTAAGGCTAAAACCACTTATGATTACACCACAAGGCAGCTGCAAGAATCCCTTGCAGAACAAGATTATCTTGAAAGTGTACAGATAATGTTGGACAACAGCACAACAACTCAAGAAATTGATGAAATAAGGCAAGAGCTTGCCTCACAAGGATATGTTACAAATAAGTCAAACTCAAACTCTAAGAAGAAGAAAAAAGAGAAGGTTTCAAGCCCTCTGACTTTTATATCCTCTGACGGATATAAGATAAGCGTTGGAAGAAATAATATCCAGAACGACACTCTTACATTGAAACTCTCCTCTTCTAATGATATTTGGCTTCACACGAAAACCATCCCTGGCTCACATGTAGTCATACAGAAGTCTCAGGGAAGTATTCCAGACACCACTCTTCTTGAGGCTGCGAAAATAGCCGCATGGCATAGTAAGGCTAAAATGTCCTCAAATGTCGAGGTTGACTATACTGAAATTAGAAATGTGAAAAAGCCATCAGGGGCTAAGCCAGGAAAGGTAATCTACGAAAATTACAAAACTTTGGTTGTAAATCCAGAGAAAGAATTGATTGATAAGTTAAATACTGAAAAGCGCTGATCACTATTTATCTTTCTATTTACTTTGAATTTACTGCAGAACCTTCTCTTCGCTCAGAATGACACGTGTACTATTATCGTTTGAGTAAAGAATGATACTAATACAAAGATATAATAAAATAATAAAGCTTGAGGCTGAAGCCTCAAGCTTTATTATTTGTCTCATTATATTCAATATCAAAATATATATAGGCTATAAACCTTTGATAAATCAATATTACAACTGAACCAAAAAACGAAAGGGCAAAGGTTACTATGAGAACACTTCCTGAAGTAGCCATCATAGATAAAAAAACATATCCAGTTGCGACTACGATGAGTGCAAATATAAGGAAGTATTTAAATAGCGTCTCCCGAAAAGGTTTTGTAAGTCTTTTACTAGCTTCATAGGAATCCTCAAAGCTTTCTCCAAGGTCTAGAATATAACAGTTATGCAAAAAATATATAGATGCAAAATATATCCCAGGTAAAATAAATAATAATATACCTATTAAACTTACCCCTCCAAAAGCAACTGACGACAAAATTAGCGTTCCGGCCTTTTTTTTAAGCCTTTTTAAAGAAGTTCCTGTGGAATATTCCTTACCCCTAAGTTCTTTAATAATTGCAAAGAGATATGCTAAACTACAAAGGCTTATTACACTAAAAAGGAGAAAATACAAGCCATAAACCTGCCATGAAACCAGCCCTCTTGGGATTTTAAAGAAAGCAAATATACATATGAAGTTTATAATAAAACTTATTTTTACTAAAATATCCTTCTTCAAAGTATAAAATTCAAGTGCTTTAATAAAATAGTAACTAAATTTATTGATCTTACTCTGCTCTTCTTGTTGCAAAAAAACTCACTCCAATTCTCGGAATTTGAACAAAACGGCATTTCCGTATTTGTTTGCGCACCTTTTAGTAAAAGAATATGGTAGCGCATAGAATAAAGTTTTTTATGTTAAGTAAAATATGTAAATCATATAGACTATTGGTAATATACATTTTATAGTATTAACATCACTTTGATTTCCTAAATATAGAAAAAAAGGAGCAGATTATCTGCTCTCTATTTAACCTCATAACCTTGATCTTCGATGGTACCTTTAATTACATCCAAGGAAACCTTCTCGCTATCTAATTCAACTAAAACTCTTTTAAGACCTAGATCAATTACTACACTGCTAATGCCATTAAGTTTCATTAAAGCAGCTTTGATTGTTGTCTCACAATGTTCACAAGACATTCCTGCAACAGTTAGTGCAATGTGTTCCATTTTCTACCTCCGGTTATACTACTTTTTGCTGTCAATAAATTATAATATAAATTCTCTTTATTTACAAGGCAGCAATTGGCATTTCCTTACTCGGTAACCTCTACAGGGATGGTAACACTAGCCCCTTCATAGGATGCAGTGATAATTGCCTTCCCCGGCTTTTTACCTTGTACTCGACCAGCCTTTATATTTATTACCTCATTATCGGAGGAAGCAAACATGATTTTATCAGTAATATCCCTAACAGGTGTTTTACTCTCCACAGTTATTTTTATATCCTCATTTTGTGATGGCTTTAACTTTAAGCTTGTATGATTTGGTGCTATCTTAACTTCATCTTCAAATTCATGTGTTCTAAGATACATCTCCCATGTGCCATCCTGAGATTCATGTGAGTAAAAACCTGTCATTTTGTTGTCAAAAATATACTGAAAATAACATGCGTCACTATCTACGAGTATTTCATGATTATCTACAGGGACAAAGCCCTTTGTTGCATATTTTGAAACAAACATAATAGTCTTCCACACTTTTTTACCCTTAACCTCATGAAGAGTTTCAGCTGCAAGCCAGTACTTCCCGTCACGATACATGACTGACGGTGCTGCCAAAATAAATTGTTTATCACTGAGTATCTTTACAGGTGAAGACTTTCCAAGGTTAGCAATATCCTTGGAATGCTTTTCCTCTAAGAAATAAACACCATTTTGGTTGTGATAATAATAGAATCTATACATACCTTGATTTTGATCATAAAAAATAAAGCCATTCTGGTTTTTTTCTGTAGGCACAGATGGAACTACCGTTTCTTCTTCCTTAAAATTCTTTCCATCTATAGAGCTTAGCCTAACAAGATAGGGTTCATCACCATAATTGCGAGTCCCAAATAGTTGCACAACTCCATCTACTACAACACTACTCGCCCATCTTAAATTCGGCACAATCGGTTTATCACTTTCTTTTGTCCAATTAACCAAATCGTTACTATATGCTAGTCCAACGTCATTACGAATGTTCTTCCCATCATAGCCATGGTAATAACCCCAGTAGCGATACCCAGCCTTATTCATTTCTACTACTGATAATGTATGAGTCCTTTTAGAATCAAAGGCTCCATCTGGGCCCTTGGGTAGTATTTTTACTGCATCACTTAAAGAGTAATAATTAATATTACGTTCATTTTTATTTGCGTTTACATTTACAATACTGTAGGTGATAAACGAAATGAGCGCGACAAGGAACACCACTAGACTAACCCTCAGTTTAGACAAAGTATATTTCCCCCTTAAATATCTATATATGCAGCATTAAGTTCCATATATTAATTTAATGCAACATATTTACTTGATTCATAAGAAGAAGAAAAGGCAGCTTTGTTCTCTAAGTCTTAATCTTTTTTCTTCTTATATAAGTTCTTCTATTTATGTCTACATAAGTATATTATACTATTGGTTTTATGATTATCAAGTAATTTTACTATGTCTTTTTGTATATTAATTTTTTCTATTATGTATAGAAACAGCTGCCTCCTACGAATTCCCTTATTATAGAGTTAAATGGTATTTCTTTGTAATCAATCGGAAGAAAGTAGCTCAAAAATTCCAAAAGCCTTTTTGCCTCTGAGTATTCCTCATTAGACTGGTCAATTTCCTGTAGTAGGGGTTCTGCAAGTGTTTTAAGAACTCCAAGCTCATAGACAAGGGAAGAGTTAAAGAAAACATCTGCATTCTCCTGGAAAGGAAAAATGTTCTTTTCTTCACCTTTCCTCACAGAAGACCATCTCTTTATAGTGCTAAGAGCATTTGCGCCTCTGAACTGATGATCCCTTACTATTCTTCTTATTACTCTTGTGTCAGTAGTGGGAATTCTGTTATGGTCATCAAGATTTAGAGAAGTCAGGGCACTCACAAATATTTTAAATTTGCTCTCTTCTGGTATACTTGCTGTTAGCTTATCGTTTAGCCCATGTATGCCCTCAATAACAAGTACATCGGACTCACCTAGCTTCCTCTTAGTACCCTTAGATTCCCTTTTTCCAAGTTTAAAATTATATATTGGGAGTTCAACTTCCCTTCCTTTAATAAGCTCCCCCAGATTATCATTAAAAAGTTCTACATCTAAGGCTTCTAGAGCTTCAAAGTCAAATTCACCTGATTCATCTTTTGGAGTAGTATCTCTATTTATAAAATAATTATCTAGTGAAATTGTTACTGGTTTTAACCCGCTTACCTTGAGCTGAACCCCAAGCCTATTAGCAGAAGTGGTCTTCCCTGAAGATGATGGGCCAGCAATGAGTATTATTTTCTTTTTATCTTTACTTAAGGTTATCTGGTCAACAATATTTGCAAATTTCTTCTCCTGTAAAGCTTCTGCCACTCTAATCAGCTCAGAAATCTTGCCATCCTTTACAATATTATTTAATGCTCCTACGTTCTCAATCTCGAGTATTTTAAGCCACTTTTTATACTCTTTAAAAACATTAAAAAGTTTGGGTTGTTCTGTGTAAATTGGCAATGTAAAGCCCATACGTTTCTCTGGAAAAAGCAAAATGAATCCCGGCGCCTTATTGATGAGCTTAAAACTTTTTACATAACCTGTGTGTGGAACCATATAACCATAGAAATAATCATATAGGTCTCCGCATCTATACATTGTCACATTTTGCTTATTCCTGTGTTCAAAAGCGAGGGCCCTGTCTTCACGCCCCGATAAGTAGCACAATCTTTTGGCCTCATCTATACCCATAATAACTCTTTCAAAAGGCAGACAAGCCGCAATTATTTCTTTCATTTTTTTTTCAATTGCATCCAGTTCTTCAATTGAAACACCTTCATCATCTTCTAATTGAATATACATACCCTTACTTATGGAATAACTGATTATAAGTTTTTTCTCAGGCATTAAATCTCTAAAAGCCTTAATTAGAATAAAATGTAAACTTCTTCTGTAAATTCTTGTTCCGTCATCCTTATCTAAAGATATTAATTCAACTTTACTATCTTCAGTTAGGACATATCCTAGCTCTTTTAAATCATTGTTAACCTTTGCGGCAACTATTGTAAAATCATCTTTCATACCGATAACTTCAAGTATTTCGAGTAAAGATGTCCCAATTTTAAACTCCAAAGTTTTCGAATTTATCTCAACTTTAATATTATTTTCCATTACTATCCCCCTCTCTTTTAAACAAATAAGTACCACAATCTTAGTTGATTAAATCTCTATAAGTAAACTCATTTACCAGCCGTTCCATGGTGGTATTAACTTTAAGAAGCCTTTTGAGTTGTTGGTATTCTTTCATCATTGTTTGATTTTCAGGTCCTGCCTTAATTGCCCGAATCATAAGATTTTTTGGAGTCTCCAAAGGAGAAATATACTCAACTACAGAAACTTTATAACCCTTTGCTTCTAAAAACATAGCACGCATTCCATCAGTCAACGAGTCTGCAATTCTAGCTTTAAACACTCCGTGCTTTATTATATGTGCAAATGGTTCAAATGAGTATTGACTTAAAAGTTCTTTATGACAACATGGTACCATTACCATCGCTTCAACATTGTTGTTAATTGCGAGAGCCATTGCCATATCAGTTGCAGTATCACAGGCATGGAGGCTAATTACTAGATCTATTCGCCTATCCGCTACATAATTGTTTATATCCATCTCTTTGAAGTCCATATTACTATATCCAAGATTTTTTGCCGTTTCTTTTGAAGCCTTTATCACAACTTCAGAATAATCTATGCCAATAAAACGGCAAGGCTTCTTTAATATTTCTTTAATATAAAAATTAAGAACAAAGGATAAATAGGACTTCCCACACCCACAGTCCAGCACTGTAATTGAACTATGCTTCTCGCAAAGTTCTCTGAGCATTGGATCAATTAGCTCAATGTAATGATCAATCTGATTATATTTACGGATCATGTCATTTTTAACTTTACCGTTTTTGCCCAAGATACCTATCTCTGTCAGGAGACTATCCGCCTGCCCAATTTTGATAAAATAATCTCTGTCTCTAATCTGAGAGACTTCTTTTTGAATATTCATAGCCTCTTCTTTAAGTTTTTCAGTCTTCATATTGACATTTTTGCTGTCGCCTTCAATAATTATTAACGTTCCTCTTTCAATGTACTTTAGGATAATACTTTCATAATTTAATGCTTCTGAACAAATATTCTCGGCAACATCAGATATATCTATCTCTCTAATGCTCCCATTGAAAGATATAGTTAATAGCTCATTTTCTATATATATCTTCCCTGTATAAATTTTGGTTCCGGATTTAAAGTCAAAGTTAAGCTCCCTGAAAAAATCCCCATTATCCGCTATTCTCTGCTCTAATCCCATGAGAAAGAGCTTTAACTTTCCAACACTCTGTTTATTCATAATTTTTTTCTCCAATTCATTTTCCCTAGCATTACTTATAAATAACCTACCTCTGTTGCAATAACTCAAGCTCCCCATCTCTCAGCTCTCGTAGCTCACCTGGCTTTAAATTCTCATCTAGACGTAAACCGCCCATTTGAAGCCTCTTTAAGAATATTACCTTTTTGTCTACAGCTTCAAACATCCTTTTTATTTGATGAAATTTGCCCTCTACTATTGAGATCTCAATCACTGAAATCTCATCTGAAGTAATTATTTCAAGTTCTGCAGGAAGGGATTTGTACCCATCCTCTAGGACTACACCTTCTTTAAAACTGGCCATATCCTCTTGTGTCACAACTCCCTCTATTTTGGCATAATACCTTTTGGGTACATGTTTTTTAGGGGCAAGTATATCATGAGCCAGCTGTCCGTCATTTGTCAAAAGCACAAATCCTTCTGTATCTATATCAAGTCTTCCAGCAGGGAAAAGCTCAAAATGCTCATATTCTAAGGGCACCAAATCCAGAACAGTTTTATGAACATTATCCTCAGTCGCAGAGATAACTCCCTGAGGCTTGTTCATCATTAGATATATATATTTCTTGTAGCAGAGTTTATCCCCATTTATTACTATCTCAGACTTTTCAGGATCCACATGTAAGCCAGGGTCTTTTGCCACATTTCCATCAACTAAAACCTGTCCTGTCTTAAAAGCTTCCTTTAGCTCTTTCCTTGAGCCAAAGCCGTAATTTGACAATACCTTATCCAATCTTTGGGTAGTTCTCATTTTTACTCCTTATGTTCTCCTATAGTATCCTTATTTTCGCGTTCTTTCTAAGTTAGGACTAATTTGCTTCAGAAAAGCTTTAATAATTCAGGAGTTCCATGCCCCTCACTATCGTTCGGTACGGCCGCTACCCGCGGCCTACGGAACACCTGCATTATTAGCTTTTCAATCGCAAATTAGTCTAGGACATTTTCCTCCAGCCCTTTGGGTATTGATTTTTTAGCATATCACCAGTTTGCTTGGCAAGTCCGGTCACAAAACCATCTACACAAATAGCTGTAATCCCTTTTTCCCCCTCTATCATAAGAGTCTCCCCCTTTAAATAGCTAATTATCTCTCTAGATAAAGAGTCAAAATCTATACTTCTCTTAAAATTATCTCTTCTAAGGGCAATTGCCATTGAGTGAGATGGATCTAGTTTTCCATGATCTATTTCACCTATATACCAGCCAAACTTCGCTACCTTTATACCATTCAGTTTGGGTATTTCACAAGGAAGATTATAGAGGTTCTTACCTTTTATCGAAAAATATCCAGTAAGGTTTATATTAAGGTTTTGCTCTTCAAATGTAACAAGCTCGGCAGGCTTATTTTCTGTCCAGCTAGTATCTATTAGAACGTCACCCTCTATACTATCCTTTACCTTTCTAAGTTTGGCAACAAAATGTCCCTCTCCCTTAAGCTTATGAGGCCATAACCTAGCCATTTTCCTTATCTCCTCAGAACCATCACCCCATTCAGGCCGTCCTGAGTCAATTCCTCCAACTTTTGGAATCTCTTCAATTATATAATATGGATGTTTTTCCATAAACTCTACAATCATTTTTTCGTCTTCTTCAGGTGAGAAGGTACATGTTGAATAAACAATAGTGCCACCATTCTTTAGCATTTCGTCTACACTCTCCAATATATCTCTTTGCATATTGGAGCATTTTTCACATTTGTAATTCATCCAACTTTTGGCAGCATCCTCATCTTTCCTGAACATGCCCTCTCCAGAACAAGGGGCATCCACTAAAATCCTGTCAAAATACCCTTTAAAAACTGTGGCAAGCTTTTCTGGCGTGTCATTTGTCACAACAGCATTCTTTATTCCACAAAGTTCAATGTTTTTAACCAGAGCCTTAACCCTGTCTGAACTAATATCATTGGATACCAACAAGCCTTCGCCTTTAAGATCAGCCGCAATTTGAACAGTTTTTCCACCAGGAGCTGCACATAGATCAAGCACTTTCTCACCTGGTCGTGCACCTAAAACCGCTCCAGGAAGCATGGCGCTGGGCTCCTGTATATAATATAATCCTGCATGATAAAAAGGATGCTTTCCCGGGCTTATTCCCTCATCATAATAGAAACCATCTTTTGTCCATTCTACTTTTTCTATCTTAAAAGGTGTTATTTTTTTAAAATCTTCAACTGAGCATTTTAGAGTGTTTACTCTAAAACCGTAATACCTTGGAAGTTTATATGAGTCAATAAATTCAACGTATTCTGACTCGCCAAGTAAAGCCCTCATTTTATTTAAAAATTCTTCTGGTAACTTCATTTTTTCTCCTGACAAAAGTGTTTAATATTTCATTTATATAAAATATATTTTAGCATTAATAGTAGTTTTATTCAAATATAGAATCCTGGACTCATTATTTTCTAAACACAGAGACCGCCACTTCTCTAGAAGTTTTTCATTCATCATTTATCAGTGAACGACAAATAGTCAAAGGTCAACCGCTCATCGAAATAACCATGTTTGATCGTGGCCAGGAAATTCAAGATGAAGCTGTTAAAATTATTTCAAATAGCTTATTGTCAATTGGTCAAAGTAATTTTAAAATACTTTTCCACCCTTTGGACAATACTAGATTTTACTGATTAGTTTAATATATCAACTTGAAAGAATTAAAAAATAATTTCGTCTCATATATTTACATTTTATGTAAAATAATGTAACATGTAATCATATAATTTGTAAATAAATGGGAGGTATAAAATGTTAAATAATACTGTAATATCAGGACGACTGACAAAAGACCCCGAGCTTAAGTATATTGCTGAAAGTCAGACTCCAGTACTTAATTTTACTTTAGCAGTAGAAAGAGACTTCACTGACGATAACAGCGAAAGAAAAACAGATTTCATTTCCGTGGTTGCTTGGAACGGTACCGCAAAATTCATCTCCGGTTATTTTGGAAAAGGAGGGGCACTTACCATACAAGGAAGACTACAATCCAGAAGTTGGGATGACCAAGAAGGTAAAAAGCATTATACATTAGAACTAGTTGCTGAGAAAGCCTATTTCTCAGGTGATAGCAAAAAAGGTGACAATGTTATTCAAGAAGAAAACGCTGAATTTATAGTAGTTTAAAAAACAAGTTAGGGGATGCTTAACATCCCCTAACTTGTTTTTTTGATTAATCAAATTCTCTTTAACTACTTATTTTTTTACAAACACTATTCCAGGTTTTATTAATCCTGTAACTTATATTCTATTGGCCATTCTCCCTCTGGAGATATTTCTCCAAAGATTACACCTGCTGTTGCTTCAATATTATGAGGGGAAGTTGCAAAGGTTATAATAAGAGTATCCGAGCCCTTTGGTATACTCAATGGATAAGGAGTATTTGTAACTACAACTACCTTCTTTGTCTTATCCTTCAATATTTCAGCTATAAACTCGTTATTTGAAATTGAACCTCTAATATAGAAATTAGTTATTACAATTGTGTCATAATCCTTTATGGCATTAAGTATTGAAGCTTTATCTTCATCATCATACCTGTAGCTTGTTTCTAAGTATGTAGCCTTTTGGTTATATTTTAAGCAGTTCTTATACAAAATTCCAGGATACCATGTCATATCATTTGGCTGTTTGTTTATCTGCTCAATTACTAGTACCTTTTCGTCCTTTTTAAGTGGCAATAGATTGTTCTTATCTTTTGCAATTAATACTGACTTTTTAGCAACTAGCTTAGAAAGGTTTATAACCTTCTCATCTTTAATAACATCTTCTGGTTTTTCGTTCCATTGGCTTCCATTAGTGAATAAACCATACTCGTATTTTAAGCTTAACACTCTGTAGACCTTTTTATCAAGTTCTGCTTCAGGAATTCTTCCTTCTGCGACGAACTTTTTAATCATATTTATAGTTTCTTCTATAAGCTTATTTTCAGCTTTCATTAACACCAGATCAGCACCTGCTTCAAGAGACAGGGCACATGCATTAGCAACACCATATTTTACTGCTACTGCTCCCATTGTCATGCTATCAGTAGTAATAACACCTTCAAAGCCCAGTTCCTCACGGAGCAAACCTGTAAGTACCTTTTTAGAAACTGTTGCAATATCCTCGCTGTCGATTGCTGGGAACACACTGTGTGCAATCATTATTGATGGAAGTAAACCCTTTTCTATAAGAACCTTATATGGAAGTAGTTCCCTCTTCAACATAGTTTCCTTATCAACATTAATGACAGGAATTTCAAAATGTGCATCAACAGCTGAATCACCTCTTCCAGGGAAGTGCTTAGCTGTTGCTATGAGACCGCCTTCCTTGAAGCCAAGGCACGACTGAACAGAGTACTCAACAACGTCTTCTGCTCTATCAGAGTATGCTCTTGTATAGATTTCTGGATTCATAGGCTCTGTATTAATATCAAGTACAGGTGAATGCACCCAGTTAAATCCAACAGCTCTACTTTGTCTTGAAACGGCTTTTGCTACTTCATATGCAAGCTTACTATCTCCTGTAGCTCTGATACCCATTGGCTTTGGAAAAATGTTTACCCCACCGAAGTTAAAGTCCGCACTAGTTCCACCTTCCTGGTCATAGGAGAAGTGAAGTGGTATTCCAAGAGGTCTGCTCATAGCAAGTTCCTGTAGTTCTTTAAGAATTTTACTATACTCCTCTGCATTTGCATAAGGAGCTTTCATACCTTTTTTATATCCTTTTGAATCAACCACATCTACTATACTCTTGCCACTTTTCGGGTCAACATAGCTTCCAAAGAGCCTTGCTTGAGGAGTAAGTCTGAGTCCACCACACTGGTATTTCAAAATATCTTCATAAATATGGGGTCTTACAAGTGTTCCAGCAAAGCCAAGAGTAAGTAGTGCACCCACTTTTTGGTCAATATCCATTTTTGAAATAAGATTTTTTACATAAGTATTTTGCATCTTCAATCCAAATCTCCTTTTAAGTATAAATTTTGTTAAGTCTAATAATCATTTATTATAGTATAATTATTTAAAAGTAATAAATCTATAGATAAATAGTAATTTATAGAAAAAATCTAAGATTTTATCTCGCTTGTATAAATCAACAAACACAGGTAGAAAAAGCATATTTGGAAACATTATTGCCCCAACCTGTATTCTATGTTGCAGAACCTTTGCTTACTTACCTAATAATGACTTAGGATCAAAATCAGTTATCTTCCAATCTTTTTCTTTTCCTGCTTTAATAGCCGCATCTAATGCAGCATTGTACTTCTGGTTGAGTCCTTCAACTTCTTTATCAAAATCTGCTTTACCCATGATTACCATTGCAAATATGTCATTAAAAGGCTTTCCTTCTATTGTTAAAGTCCTTTCAGGTGGATGTGTTGGCCATTTTGCATCTTCTTTGCTAAGCATGAAGAAATCCATACCTTTCACACTAGGCGCTTTAGCAACCTTAACAACAGATGGGACTACGCTATTTCCATAGCCACCTTCAGTGTATCCAACTTGCACTTTGTCATTGTTGAAAGCTTTGAATACTTCCCAAACCTGATCTTTATTCTCTGTTTTACTGCTCATGTACATCCATTTAAGTCCACTAATAAATGTAGCACCTTTAACTGTGCCATCTATTGATGGTACTGGAGCAGCTTTCCAGTCTATCGTTGTAGGGAACTGAGTTGTATATACTGCTGGTTCCCATGAGCCTGAAAGATACATACCAATCTTCCCTTGTGAAAACTGATCTCTTAATGGGTCTATATCAAGTGATTCATAGCCTGGGAACATAGATCCATCTGCTGCTATTTGCTTAAAGGCTTCTAGTATAGGTTTATATTGCTTAAAATCAAATTTACCTGTCTTATAGTCATACATTTTAAAACCACTTCTCATACCTATTACATTACTCGATCTTTCAATAGCAGTCTGTGTATTCTTTAAGTTCATTGCAAAGCCATAAGCTTTATCTGCTTTTCCAACCGCTGTAATCTTCTTTGCCGCTTCAACCATCTCACTTATACTCTTTGGTGGTTGACTAATATCAGCCTTTTTAAATAAATCATTATTGTATACTAATCTGTAAGTTATGCCCGCATTTGGAAGAGAATATATTATATCATTTACTCCATTATCACCTTCCGAATAAAGATTGTTTCCATATCTTGCTTTAAATTCAGTAGTAAGATATTTATCCAGAGGTTCTACCTGACCCTTGTCAACATAATACTTAGCATTGTCTTGCCCTGTAAATAGGTCTGGTGCCTGATTGGACTGGAATGCCAAATCCAAGCTCTGTCTAAAGTTCTCTGACTGTACAATATAATCAATGGTTATACCATACTTATTGTCTTTTACAAATTGATCAACAAGTGGTTTGATATAGTCCATGTCGTGCCTTGAGTATGTCCACCAAGTTAACTTAGCTGGCTTCATCTCAGTTTTTGCAGTATCTGTGGTGGTGGTTGCTGGTTCTGCCCTTTTTCCACAACCTACAAAAATTGACCCAATCATCGTAATTGCTGATACTAGAGCAACCAGTCTAAAATACTTGTTAATCATTTTTAAACCTCCATTTTACCGCTTTATTTTATTATTAACTTAACATGCTTAATTCTAGTACCATAACAGCAATCAAGCAATGAGGTTAATTTTTGAGTAGGGGAAAACTTCTATGTTGTTATGACTTGTACTTTTGTGTATATTCCTTAGGTGTAAGACCTGTATATTTTTTAAATATGTCACTAAAATACCTTCTATCAGTATATCCGACTTTTTCAGCCACTTCATATACCTTCTCTTCGCTGGAAAGAAGCAAAATCTTAGCCCTCTCCATTCGCAGTCTGGTTATCCTTTCAATAAATGTATCACCAATATGTTCTTTTATTATAGTAGACAGGTAACTAGGACTAATATAGAATTTTTTGGATATTTCATTAAGAGATATATTTGATCTATTGTAATTATTATCTAAGTAATTGATTATCTCCTCAATATTGCTCTGCTCATTTGCCTTTTTTAAGGAGTATATATAATTAGATACTTTATTTACAATTCCCTTCAGTTCGTTACTTATTTCATCCATAGTGTTATATGCTTCCAGCTTGTGCATACATTCAATTTCATCTCCTACAATATCATCTATGGATATCCCATTTACAATAAGTTCTCTGGATATAACAGAAATATAATCTACTAAATACTTTTTAATCAACTCAGGAAACCCCTTATTATTAGTCTGAAGTTCTTCAATAAATAAACCACAGACCTCTTCTGCCTTTGAAACCGCGCCTATTCCCATATACTGCAAAAGCTCATTTGAGGATTCATATGGATATTCAAAGTGAACTTTGTCGATTATATCAATATTATCAATATTAATTATACTATTTTTTCCTGTAATAAACCTGTTCTGCACAGCTTTTAATGCCTCTCGATAGGATAATATAATTCCATTCGGTTCCTTATAATACCTACCGATTCCAATGGATACAGACCATTCCAGGTATTTTTTTATCCTTTCCGTACAAAGTTCTGCCACATTAAACATCGTATCTGTATCAACCTCTGCATTTAATATGACACTCACTTCTTCTGTACCGCTTTTAAATACTACAGATTTTTCGAATCCCATCACAGTTTCTTCCACAATATTAATTATTGAAAAAATAAGCAAATCATAGTCCCCTAAAGAAAGTGTGTTTATAGTGGTTTCATAATCATCCAACAAAATAACCATAACCCTAAAGTTTTCTACGCCCAGGTCTATGCCTAGATAATTTAATTTTTCTTTCATTTTATCTTTTAATTTTATGGGATTTTTAATGATAAACTTTAAGTATTCTTCTCGAAGAAGTGGCATGCTCTCCTTGAGTTTCTGTCTTAGCTTCATATCTTCATAAAACTTTCTTTCTTCCATTAATATCTGATTTATAACTCTGCACACAGCCTCTCGTATATGCTCAATTTTTGCAGGTTTTAGCAGATATTCTTGGACACCGATATTTATTGCCTTCTGTGCATAAGCAAAATCATCATAACCACTTAATAATATTATTTTAATACTGTTATCAATCTCTTTTGCCTGTCTGGTAAGCTCCAGCCCATCCATTATGGGCATTTTAATATCTGTTATAATTATTTTTGGTTTAAGTGATTTTATAAGTTCAACTGCTTCTGCGCCGTTAGCTGCAGTACCTACCACGTCTACGTTCAGCTCATTCCAATTACCAAGTTTTTCTATACTTTTTACAACATCTGCTCTGTCATCAACAATTATCATCCCATACATATAATTAACTCCTTTATTCTTCTGTTGGTATTACTATTTCAATAATTGTCTTTTCATATGGCGTGCTCTCAAGATTTACTCCAAAGCCTTGTCCATAATTCAGTACAATCCTTTGATATACGTTTTTCAAGGCATATCCTTTTGTTTCAGTGCTTTGATCTTTAAGGGAACTCATAATAGCCTCTACATCAAAGCCAATTCCATTGTCTTCAACTTTAAAATGTACTTTATTACCTATATTCTCAACAGATATGTTAATCATACCTTTATAACCAATATTATCAAATCCATGAAATATTGCATTTTCAACAATAGGTTGCAGAATAAGTTTTACAGTTAAGCACCTAGAGATATCTCCCGTTACCGCTACATTGTAATCAAATCTATCATTATAGACATTACTTTGAAGGTAAAGATAATTCTTAACATGCTCAATTTCTGCAGTCACGGGGATTTTATCCTTTCCTTTACTTAATCCAATTCTTAATAGATTTGATAGAGATATTATCATCTCACTTGCAAGTTCATTTTTCCCCATCTTCGACTTCCAGTATATGGAATCAAGCGTGTTATATAGAAAATGAGGATTTATTTGTGCTTGAAGGGCCTTTATTTCAGCCTTTACTTTAAGTTTTTGTTCTTCCTTAGTCCTCTCCCGTTCCTCTTCTAACTCCCTTATAAGTATCTGCATTTCGTCAAGCATACTGTTAAAGGAAGTTCCAAGTTGTCCTATCTCATCATTATATTTATTGGTGAACCTAGCATCAAGCTGTCCCTCTTGTACAGATTGCATTGTTTTCCTAAGCTTATAAAGAGGTCTGGTTACAGTAGAGGCTACGATAATTGCAACTAATCCAGCAACTGTTGTCATGGTAAACCCAATAAGTATTACAAAAAGCTGTAACTTTTGAACTTCCTTAAGTAGTTCATCCTGTTGTTGTACTGTAATTACTCTCCAACCATTTAGAGCAATTTTCGAATAATTTATGTATAGTTTTTCACCATTGTATGTATATTTAAAGCTACCATCATTTCCATTGTTTATAAGCTTGTTAAAATCCTGTAAACCCACAAGGTTGTGATAACCTTTATACTCAGATTGTGTAATTATTTGCCCATCATTATTTACAATATAAACACTCGCCTTGTTACTTGAATTGATATCTTTAAGTGGACTGATAAGCTCTTCTTCAGATAAATTTATAATAAAAAATTCAGAGCCATAAATCCTATCTGTTGTTATACTCATTACAACAGGAATAACTCTTTTCTTACTTTCAAAAAATTCATCTGCATAGGCCTTACCCCATGAAATGTTTGGAGTATTTCCAAAAACTTTAAATATACTGGTTTTCTCAACTTCAAAATCCGGGTTTAATTTGTGAATTGAATCAGGGAATATACCCTGAGGGGTATAGAGGATAAAGGAGTCAATCACTCTGTCCTTCAGCATTGTCCTATGGAAAAGTGGTTGAAGTGTAGATGCTTCTATTGCGTAATTATATTGGTCATCCCATACAATATTATCTAGTGATTGTTGAAAGTTAAGGTTTTCAAAAATCCCATGAGTAAGATTGATTACCTTTGTAAGTTTCTCATTATAATAGTTTGACAATTGTATAACCATTTGATGGGTCTCTTTATAGCTGTTTTTTTCGACAAGGTTTTTAAATTGTCCATAAAGTAGCACTATGGTCATGAACGTGGAGAGAATCAGTATAAATGTTGTCGAAAGTGATATCTTTTGTTTTAATTTAAGATTTTTGAAAAGTATTTTATATTTAGTGATAACGTTTTTTACCCCAAACATAGAGTATACCTCATATTCTAATAAACTAGATTTAGTATACATCTTTCAATTAAATGTGACAATATCATTCAAATTAGCAAAAAAAAGGCTCAGATATTCCCGAGATTACTGAAAAAGTCAAATATCTGTAATTTTTCAGAGGTCTCTGTATTAATCTGAGTCTTATTATTTTCTTATACATTGTTTCTACTACTTAAAACTTGCCATAGCATTTTTTGCCCAATTGGAATCTTTGTATATCGCTCTTGCTACGCCAACCAGATCAGCCTTTTCAGTTGATAGAATTTCTTCTGCTACTTGAACTTCAGTGATTCCACCAGCAACTATAACTGGTATGGATACTACATCTTTTATTGCTTTAGAAAGTGGAGCAAAATATCCCTGCCCAGTTGCTCCTGGCATAATATATCCGCAAAAACCACCTGAAATGTCTAGCATATCCAATCCTGTATTTTCAAACTTCTGTGTAGCAAACTTACTATCTTCTATTGTTATTCCACCTTCCAAATAATCAGCGACACCTAAGCGCATTAATATAGGAAAGTCTGCACCCACTGCTTCACGTATTTCTCTAATTATTTCTAAATGGATTTTAATTCTTCCCCTCATGTTACCACCATACTCATCAGTTCTCTTGTTGGAAAAAGGAGAAAAGAATTGGTTTAAAAGATAGCCATGAGCAGAATGAATTTCTACACCATCGAAACCTGCCTTCTTTACTCTAATTGCTGCAGCCTTAAAATCTTGTACAATTTGTTTAATTTCATTTTCACTAAGTTCTTTAGGTATAGCTACACCAATTCTCGGATTTACAATTGCTGAAGGGCCAACAATCTCCATACCCGTAACATCTTCATTTGCCGCACTTCCAGCATGGTTAATTTGCATAACTGCCTTTGAACCATTTTTATGAATAATCTCAGATAATTGCTTAAGTCCTTCAACGACACCATCCTCGGCTATTGAAAGCTGTCTATTGTTAGCTTTCCCCTGCATGGAAACAAAACTATGTTCAATAATTATTAATCCAATATGCCCACCTTTAGATTTTTCATCATAATAATCAAGAACATCTTTACTGATTCTACCGTCTTCTTCGGATTTTGAGGTCGCCATTGGTGGCATAACCAATCTGTTTTTCAAATGCAACTTTCCATGTTCCAATGATTTGTTTAATAGAGACATAAGGAAAACTTCCCTTCTTTTTAATTAAGTATATTTGATTCATTAACCAATATTTTCTAATTATATGAAAATATCTCAAACAATAAAATTAGAAATAAATTATCTAGAAGAAATAAGATAACAGATGTATAGCTAGGCCTGCAAATCCACCGATTACAGTACCATTTATTCTAATGTATTGAAGGTCTCCTCCTACCTGGATTTCAAGTTTCTCAACCATATCCTCCATAGGCCATTCCTTCACGGTGTCACTGATTAGCCTTCCAAGCTCCTCACTGTAATCGACCATAACTTGAATAACAGTATCGTCGATCCAAGCTTCAATTTTGTTTTTAATCAGTGTATTTCCTTCAAATTCCTCAACTAGTTTTTCTATATATCCAGATATTTTAATACTTAATTCATCCTTTGAATCAAGGGTATAAGCCTGTAATTCTCGACCTATAGTATCAAGTTTTTCATAAATAAAAGAAGAAAAAGCTTCAGATTCCATAAACTCATTCTTTTTTCCTTCAATTTTCACATGCAAATCTTGTGAATTACGGAATTTTCCCACAAGCTTCTCTGGTAAGTTGTATAAAAGTTCCTTTACAAGAGATGTTTGTATTTCATCTTCTATCTCATTCTGTAAACGAGAAAGGGTTTTAACAATTGATCTATATGTCAAATCCCCTATTATTGGGAGAGTAAGAGCTTTATTAATTCCCTCAAGAAGATTCATTGTCTCATCTTTATTTTTGTCTACAAAGTTATAGAGCTCACTGATAAGCTGTTTTACCATTGGTACATGCATTTTAGAAGTAATAGAGTAAGTAAGCAGACTTTCAAGATATGGACTGACCTCAGTATTTTTTAGTAATGTCACAGTCCCATTTTTAATTGCATCAGTAAGTTTCCCACTCTTTAAGAGATATTGCATTAAATCAGGGATATATTTTGCAATTTGTGTGCTGATATCTGTCTTGTTTTCTTTAAGATACTTAAGGATATTATCCGTAATATAAATTTGAGCTAGTTTACCACTTAAAACATCTTTGGTAAAAAAGTTATCAACAACAAAAGATGCAAGTGAATCTCCTATATGATCTTGATTTTGTTGTATGATTGCTGTATGGGGAATCCATTTGAAACCTAATGGGTGTCTAAACAACGCTACCACAGCGAACCAATCTGCTAGAGCTCCTATCATTGATGCCTCAGCAAAAGAAACAATGCAGGATAGTAAAAAACTATCCTCTGCATACCTCTTTAATAAAACATAAACAACTGCCATAAAAATCAGTAGTCCTGTGGCTAATTTTCTCATATATTTCAACTTTTTAAGCTTTTCATTTTCAATCGTATTCATATTATGCTCCTTACAATCTCATATTTCATCTTTAGTAAAATAATTTTAACATTTTCCTTATTTATAATAAAGCTTATGAGCATAATTTATAAAAATACAGTATCAAACTAGGATTAAGACATTTTATAAAGGCATAACCACTTTTTTGCCAGCTAGTTCTTCCTCCAGGCCTTGAATTCCGTAAAGATATTTCCACTTTCCAAGAATAGTACGATTTAACTTTTTATTTAATTCAACTTGATTTATCCTATCATCTTGTATATGTGCTTTAAAATATGATTGTATGGTAATATACTCCATATCGCTCATCTGCCCCATAGTAACACGATCATTTGATTTAGAGTACAGAACATATCCAAGCTTTTGAACGTAATTATCTACAACTTCCTTATCAAATCCCTCAATTATAAAGTTTTCGCTTATTGCATCAGTAATGATTGATTGAAGGTTTTTAAATTGTTCTTTTTTAAGTCCGTATAAAACAAAGCAATATCTTGTTTTATCATTCATAAAAATTATGCATTTTCTTCTATTATACATAAAAAGGTTAGCATGCCAGGAATAAAACTTATCTTCCTCCATAGGTATTACATTGTGAGTGTTGATTTTTAGTTCATTTTCTAGTTTTTTAGAAACTTCAAGAATTAACATATATTACCTCGATTCTAATATTTTATTAATAATTACAAATAAAAACCATGCAAAAAGCAAAGTGGTTTTAACCACTCTTGATTAACGCATTTATTTTCCCCAGATTTCATTGGAAAATTAGTAATACGTAAAATAAAAAAGAGTTTTATGTTTGAAACTTAGACAAACAATAAAGATACTGTCCGACTTTTTTCTTCTATAGTAACAAAAGAAAAGGTATCGAACGCCATGATTTAACCCGATTCTAAATATATTATAATCAATAATGGATTATTTCTAATCCGCCATTCAATAATTTTATAAGAATTCGTTCTTCTTGGGAATCGAAATTCAAAATAGGCTGTCCTTTAATATTATCACAATTGAAGTTGAAAAGCAAGATTCTTGTAAAAAATTGAAGCTGAAAAGTGTCGAATAAAAAGGTGATTCATATGATTAACATTTCAGCATTACGAATCAACGAAGCACCGTATTTGCCTAAATTATTGATATAATCACCTGTGTTATGATGTTGTTTGTAATACTTTGTGATAATAAATATGAATAAAATCTATATAGTTGATTATAACCGTACTAGTCAAAAGTGTTTTTTTAGAGTAAATTATTATAAGGAATTATTGTAAAATGAAAAAGATTCTTCGCTTACGTTCAGAATTACACTGGTTTCGTTATTTTGATAGAGTATAGTGATGGTTGAATCTTGTTAAGACATAATTACGCAATATTATGTCGAGTCAAATATTGACTCAAAGTATTGATAACTGGGAGGAATCGGACTTGAAAGCAGAACAAAAAGTAATAGAATATAAATTAGCACTAGATTCTTTAGGCGTATACAGAGGTATTCTAGAGGATGATGTTATAAAAAGCCTCTATTCCCTACTCTCAGATTTAAAGAGAGCTGATTGTGAAATACTTGAAATTATTTCAGACTATAGCGAATTTTATTATAAACTTTTGGAATCTGGAAATGGTAAAGGTCTCAGAAACTATATTGTAGAAAAAATAGTGTTTTCCGAAAATGCCTTTTCAAGAGCTGTTCAAAGTAATGAATTTGAGAAAATCTCTGAGGAATTAAAGAATGCAGTAGCCACTGATTTAGGTAATTTGCAATACGTCTCTACATTTTCCAGAGAACTTATAACTGAACATTTTAAGGGACACTCAGATTTTGATAGAGTAAGTAATTTACCTAACTGGAAAGATAACTACTATTCTGAGGACAAAACAATAAATGAATTTCTGAATTCAAATTCATGGGAAAAGTGTGTTCATCTGTTAACAAACTTTCATAGAAACAGAGGTGTAGGACTATTCAGCATGTATAAAGGCTTTGTATGGGAAGGTGAAAGTTTACAGGGAGTTGTGTCTTTAGATTCCATAAGGCTTGATCAACTTGTAAATTATGAAAGGCAAAAAGAGATAGTTGTTAATAATACTAAAGCTTTTTTAAAAGGGTATAAGGCTAATAATGTTCTACTTTATGGAAGCAGAGGGACTGGTAAATCTTCTACTGTGAAAGCCTTATTAAACGAGTTTTATGGTGATGGTTTAAGAGTTATAGAGATACCTAAACAACATCTCATTACCTTCCCGAAGTTAATTAAGATTTTAAAGGACTCTCCACAGAAATTCATCCTCTTTATTGATGACCTTGCCTTCGAAGACAGTGAGGAAACCTATACTGCACTAAAGGCTATACTAGAAGGTGGCCTGGAAACAAAGCCGGATAACGTAGTTATATATGCAACTTCAAACAGAAGACATCTGGTCAAAGAGAGATTTAGTGACAGAGAAGGTCTTGGAAGTTCTCAGGACGAGATTCATGCCGAAGATAGCCTAGAGGAGAAATTATCTCTAGCAGACAGATTCGGTATAACGGTAACATATATACATCCAAATCAAAAGGAGTATTTGTCAATAGTTGAAGCATTGGCTTTACAAAGAGATTTAAATCTCCCTGATGAGGAACTTCAAAGGCGTGCCCTTCAATGGGCAATGAGTTACAATGGCAGATCTCCAAGGACTGCTAGGCAATTTATTGATTCCCTAGAGGGAGAGAGAAAATAGTTAACTATCAATAATATTTAAGAGAAGATTCTTCGCTACGCTCAGAATGACAAGTTTCAGCTGAGTAGTACAAATAGACGGAGCTGTCTCAAAATACGGTTATGCTGATCAGTATCCCTGCAAATTGGTTGTAAAATAAGATTGGAAACCAATTTGTAGGGGCGACCATTGGTCGTCCGTTTTTTTGAGACAGCCCCTTTACTTTTTAACTATAACTATTTTGTGAATATCCCATGGGCCTTCTTTAAAGTTTCTGGAATATTTAATTTATACTCACACCATGGTAAACATGAACCGCATTCCAGACAATCCCCACCATTTAATTCTAATTCCTCATATAGCTTTTTAAATTGTGCTGTATCTTTACCCAATTTATCTGAAATAGTGTATCTAGAGTAAATGGCCATTATTCTAGGGAAATCTATATTTTGAGGGCATTCAAACTTTTCTATACAGTGCATACACTCACGGCAAATTCTTTTGGTATGCTTAGAAACTTTGTCTGCTTCATCTTTAAGTGCTTGAAGTTCCTCTTCTGAGTACCTGCTACCCAAAGCAGTTTTTATGTCCAAATCATATTCCTCTACATATTTAGCACCTGCGTCGACAGTGGTAGTATAAGGATTAGTCAAGCAAAAGCGAAGCATTTTTTCATAATCAATAGAAACAAATTCCCTAAGAACCTTGTATATGGCTACCATACCATTTCCGTCAAAGGCCTTCATATTTACAATTCCAATATCTTTATCATGTATATACTTAAGTAGATTCAGCTCTCCATCTTCACCTAAGGAGCGATTATAAACATTATATGGAAGCTCAACTACATCAAAAATACCTGTATCTACAGCTTCCTTTATCTCTTTCGGAAAAGGATAATGGCTTGAGAAGCCTATATAATTTACAACACCTTCGTTCTTTAATTGCTGTAATCTATCAAGCACGCCTGATTTTTTCACAGTTTCCCAGCGTTCTGTACTGATCCCATGTATAAAATAAATCAGCTTTATATCGTTATTCCCAATTTTCAAATCACCCTTGCCAGTAACACCTAAAGTTTCAAGACTTTTCTTAAGATCAGCCTCCAGGTCAGGTATTGTATATGCATGCCCTTTTGTTACTATTACTATAGGTTCTTTCAAGTCAGTTCTCTGCCTTATTGTACTTCCTACGATATTCTCGCTTTCAAGAAGGACTCCAGGCGCTATTTCACCATTGTATGCTCTTGCGGTGTCAATGTAATTAATTCCCTGATCTAGTACGTGATTTACGATTTTATGAGCATCTTCAAATGATTTTAAAAGTTTTAGATTCATTGCCCCAAAGCCAAGTTCTGTTATGAATAGCCCCGTTCGTCCAAGTCTTCTTCTTTTAATGTTTGCTCCCATTATTAATTCACTCCCAATAAGATATTTTGAAATTGCATAATGATATCTTTATAAATACAATCTAAGCTTTATAAAAGTATATTAGCACTAATTATAAATTAATTATATATTCACAGCAAACTTCCGCAAGAAATGAACGAGCGTCTTTAATAGTAAGCATATATTTTGATTTTTAAATATATAATATGGATTTTGTTCACTATAAAAACTAAAACATTATATTTTAAAATTTATTTTTTAGCTTTTTACCTGTTATGGTATAATTGTAATCAATAATTCATGGAGGATAATGTTATGTTTAAAGAATTTAAAGAGTTTGCGGTCAAAGGAAATGTTATAGACTTGGCAGTCGGTGTTGTAATAGGTGGTGCGTTTGGAAAGATTGTTTCCTCATTAGTGGCTGATATTATTATGCCTATTATAGGAATATTGACAGGAGGAGTTAATTTAAAATTTTTGTATTTAACTTTAAAAGAGGTAAATGGTACCAATCCTGCAATAATTTTGAACTACGGCCAATTTATTCAAAATATCTTAGACTTTTTTATAATAGCATTTTCGATCTTCTTGTTTATTAAATTAATTAACAGACTAAAGAGGCAGGAGAAAAAGGTTGAAGAAGCTAAAGAGGAAGCTAAGATAACTAAAGAAGAAGAATTGCTTACTGAAATCCGTGACTTGTTAAAAAATAAGTCAGACAATTGAAACTTAGGTGGCAGTGAGATTCTTCGTTTCACTCAGAATGACATAAATACAAGAATATCTTAAAACTAAATAAGTGGCTGTCGCAAAATGTATATTCACTTAGAGATTCAACCGTCGTTATACTCCTTCAGAATGACAAAGCTTTGTGTCATTCTGAGGGGTAGCGAAGAATCTCTTTGCTTACTAATTTTGCAACAGCCACTTTTTCTTTATTTTTTATAAATTCCTTCTCTTAATAAGTTCATTTCAAATTTGTATTTTTCCACAGCCTCTTCTTCACTAACATTATTTGCAAAGTTCAGCATTATGTTATGGAAGGTAACCGCTTTTATCACTAGCATAACATGTTTAATCTCAGACTTATCACTTATGTTCAATTTATCCATGTCTACTAATTTAAAAAACTCTTGTACTATTCCATTATGGGATTCCTTCATAAAACTTGGAGCACAGGCCCCTTCAACTCTGTGGTTTATGTTTAAAAAAGCATTTTTGAAAAAACTACGTTTTTCATCATTTCTAAAAAACGTGAGAAGAATTTCAAACATCTGCACAAAGGTTTCAATCAAGTCACCATTATTTTTCTTTAAGCTATTAACAAATGTTTTTTCACCTTTTTTACCAAATATTGAGAAAACATAGAAGAATAGATCTTCCTTGTTTTCAAAATATTGATAAAAGCTACCTCTTGGAATATCTGCAGTTGCAATAATATTTGAAATTGCAGCTTCATTTAAGGGAACTCTGGAAAATTCCTTTATAGCAGCATCAATCAATACATCCTGTTTGCTTTTTTGTAAATTAAAGAACGTTTGCTTTGGCATATTACAACCTCTCTCCATATTATTTCAAAATCATACTAATTTGCTTCAGAAAAGTTTAAATAATCCATGAGTTCCAAGCCCCTCACTATCGTTCGGTACGGCCGCTACCCGCTATAAAGATGAAGAAAAAACCGAATTCACATTTTCCACTCCTAAAGCCGAATGGAAAACAGGATCAAAGCTGAATTTTCTTCATCTTCTTACCTATGGAACTCCTACATTATTAACTTTTCAATCGTAAATTAGTATTTCTCATGAAGCATCTTCAACATCGAATTGGCTGTTATAAAGTGAACTGTAAAAGCCATCAGTAGCAATCAACTCTTCATGACTACCCTGCTCTACTATGTCTCCATCCTTCATAACCAAAATCAAGTCCGCGTCACGAATGGTAGATAGTCTGTGGGCAATAATAAAGCTGGTTCTTCCATGCATTAAGTTCTCCATAGCCTTTTGAATGAGCACTTCTGTACGAGTATCTACCGAGCTTGTGGCCTCATCCAAAATCAATATTTTAGGGTCTGCCAAGAACGCACGAGCTATGGTTAGTAGCTGTTTTTGTCCCTGTGAAATATTGTTCACCTCTTCATTTAGCTCCATATTATATCCATTTGGCAGAGTCTTGACGAACTGGTGGGCATGAGCAGATTTAGCTGCGTTCTTAACCTCTTCATCAGTAGCGTCAAGCTTTCCATATCGAATATTTTCCATAATAGAGCCATTAAAAAGCCAGGTATCTTGAAGAACCATGCCAAAAATACTGCGCAAGTCTTCACGTTTAAAATCCTTAATGTTTTCTCCATCAATATAGATAGCTCCACTGCTAATATCATAGAAACGCATTAAAAGCTTTACTATCGTGGTCTTACCTGCACCAGTAGGACCGACTATAGCCACCTTCTGCCCAGGTTTAATAGTAGCTGAAAAATCGTTTATTATTATCTTCTCAGGGTTATATCCGAAGTGTACATCCTTGAAGGTTACTCCACCTACAATATCTTCAGTTGATGCTGGGGTTTTTGTTTCAGTTATTTCTTCCTCTTCTTCTAAAAACTCAAATACTCTTTCTGCTGCAGCTGCTGTTGATTGAAGCACATTTGCAACCTGCGCTGTCTGGGCAAGAGGCTGAGTAAATTGTCTCACATACTGAACGAAGGCGAGGATATCACCAACTTCAATTGACTTCTTGATTGCAAGCCATCCGCCAAGTATACACACCATAACATAACCTAAGTTTCCTATGAAAGTCATAATAGGCATCATCATTCCGGATAAAAATTGTGACTTCCAAGCTGACCCATAAAGTGTATCATTTATTTTGTTAAACTCATTAATAGCATCTTTTTCTCCATTAAAGGCCTTCATAATATTATGTCCACTAAAAATCTCCTCAACATGACCATTTACATGCCCGAGGTATTCCTGCTGTGTTTTAAAGTATTTCTGAGATTGCTTAACCACTCCAGTTATTAGTAGCATAGATATTGGCAAAATTAATAATGACGCTAGTGTCATAATCCAGCTAATGGAGAACATCATAATCAATACGCCTATAATAGTAGTTATTGAAGAGATAATCTGAGACATACTCTGATTTAATGTCTGACTCACTGTATCTACGTCATTGGTCACTCTTGATAACACTTCGCCATGAGTTTTTGTATCAAAGTATTTCAGAGGCATTTTGTTAATTTTTTCTGAAATACCCCTTCTTAATTTATATGACACCTTTTGAGCTACACCTGAAATTATGAAGCCCTGCACAAAGGAGAATGCCGCACTTATAATATAAAGCCCTAACATAATAATTAAAATCCTTGATATATAGTCAAAATCAATTCCTGCGCCCTGTACTCCAGTTACTTTGCTGACAATTCCTTCAAATATCTTAGTAGTAGCTTTTCCAAGCACCTTTGGCCCTAAAATTGAAAACGCTGAACTGGCAATTGAAAATATTATAACTGTAAATATTGATATGCGATATGGAGCAAGGTAGGCAAAAAGCTTACTCATAGTTCCTTTGAAATCCTTTGCCTTCTCCGCTTTTCCCATTCCACCACCCATTGGGCCGCCACGTCTGCGTTCTTCTTTTCTCTCACTCATGATACCAGCTCCTCCTTTGAAAGTTGTGAAAGTGCAATTTGCTGGTAAACCTCACAGTTTTCCATAAGCTCTTTATGCTTCCCTATTCCAACTATCTTTCCTTCTTCTACAACAACTATCTGATCAGCATTCATGATCGTGCTTATTCTTTGTCCTACAATTATTAAAGTACTATCTCCAGTTTCACAACTCAACGCCTTACGGAGGTTAGCATCAGTTTTAAAGTCAAGTGCAGAAAAGCTATCATCAAATATATATATTTCAGGCTTCTTAACCAAGGCACGGGCAATTGAAAGTCTTTGCTTCTGTCCACCAGATACGTTGGTTCCCCCTTGTGAAATCTCTGTTTCAAATCCATTTTCCTTCGTACTAATAAACTCCATTGCTTGAGCTATTTCTGCGGCTTTTACTATTTCATCCTCAGTTGCTTCCTTATTACCATACTTTAAATTACTTTCAATTGTCCCTGAAAACAATAGTCCCTTCTGAGGAACATATCCTATTTTTTCTCTCAACTCATGCTGAGAAACCTTTCTTACATCAGTACCATCTACTAGAAGTTCGCCATCAGTAATATCATAGAAACGAGGAATCAAATTAACGAGTGTAGATTTACCACTTCCTGTACTTCCTATAAAAGCTGTTGTCTCCCCGGGTTTCGCAGTAAAGGTTATATTGGATAATACCTCTTCTTCAGCTCCAGGATATTTGAAGGAGACATTCTTAAACTCCACATATCCTTTTCTACTGTTATCAAATGATTTCAATTCCTTTGCATCCTTTATTGTAATCTCTGTGTCTATAACTTCTGCAATACGTTGAGCTGACACTGAGGCACGAGGTAGCATCATTGAAACCATAGAAATCATAAGGAAGGACATTATTATCTGCATTGTGTATTGAATGAAAGCCATCATATTTCCAACCTGCATTGCTCCTGCATCTACCTGATGTGCGCCAACCCACACTATTAATATTGTAATAACGTTCATTATGAGCATCATCATTGGAAACATTATCACCATTATTCGTGATACAAAAAGGTTAGTATTTGTTAAATTGTTGTTTGCTGCATCGAATTTTTTCTCTTCATATTTTTGAGTATTAAAAGCTCTGATTACCAACATACCAACAAGGGATTCTCTGGTAACAAGGTTCAATTTGTCTACAAGCTTCTGTATACTTTTGAACTTAGGAATAGCAATTCCAAACAGTACCAGAACTAATGTCAATATTGATATTACTGCAACAGCTATAATCCAACCCATTGAGGTATCAGTGTTTAGCACCTTAATAACTCCGCCAATACCCAGAATTGGGGCGTAGAATACGATTCTAAGTAGCATTACCATAAGCATTTGCACTTGTTGAATGTCATTTGTGCTTCTTGTTATCAAAGTAGCCGTTGATAATTTATCAAACTCTGTATTTGAAAAGTTAACCACCTTTTCAAATACATTCTTCCTCAAATTTCTTCCAAGACCTGCGGCGACTCTAGCTGCCAAAAAGCTCACAATTATAGTAGCGATTGTACTTAAAATAGCTATCAGAATCATTAGAAAACCAGCAAAAAGGATATAATTAGCTTGTAATTTTTCGGTATTAATTCCCACTGTAGCATATTCGGTTTTGAGATATGTCACAGCTCCCTGAGTTATAATGCTCTCCGGCATATCTTTTGTCATTTCATCGACTTTCCCCTTCATGGACGTCAACTGATCTGCAGGCAGCTTAGAAAGCATTGCAAAAGGGTCTGTATTTACTGGTACACCTGTGGTTGGAGGACTTTGCTGTACTCCCTGGGAACTACTCGTGTTGCTACCTGTTAATGCCGCTAATCCATTTTTTTCGATCTGGGATACGACAAGAATAGGCTTTGCCATTTGTTGCGTTGCAAGTTTGCTGTCAAAAATTCTCACGTTAAATGTCAATTTTATTTAATTAATAATTGCATTGTAACACTTAATTTGCGCGCTTGCCATATGGTAAATATTTACATTATAATGATAAACTAATAGCTCATTGCATTTTATAATGAGCTATTAGTTGTTTTAAGCCATTTATCAAACTTTTTGATATCTAATTATGTGTCAAAGTAGTTTATTTAAAAGGTTTTATGTACCTTTACATTGATAGTAAGAATACATATTACTTATTTTTCTTTAATCAAGTACTTACCAGTTCTTTTCTTTTTATTTGGTTTATATTCTAATAAGTCTGAGACTTCACAGTCCAGAGCTTCACATATCAAATCCACGTAATCAAGGTTAATTCTTTCAGACAATTCATTATACATTTCTGAAATAGTATTTGGTCTTATTCCTGTTATTCTTGCAAGCTCAGCTTGCGTCAATCTCTTTTCGCCTAGAATTCTTGATAAGTATATCTTAATCATGTTAAACACCCCTAACTAATTTAGGGAAATTGTAACATTATATAGAATTATAAAGCGTTAAACGATACATAGTATCGGAATTCGTTATTGAGTGGGTAAAAAAAATATGCTTAATAGTTTCTAATTATTAATTCTTTATATGAGTGGTCTTTATTGTCATATCTTCCTACTAAACTATGGTTTCTGGTTATCTCTTCAATGGTGAAGTCATTATACAATTCACGGATAAAGTCACAATCATTGTATGATAGAATAAACCGACCTTTTACATTTTTTAATATATTACAAAGTCTCTCATGGTCGTCCTTTGCAAACTGGGCCTGATAATATCGCTCTGTTCCGTAGTAAGGTGGGTCTAAGTATAGAAGTGCATCAGGCTTATCATATATTTTTATTAGTCCTTCAAAATCCTTGTTTTCTATGACCACACTCGAAAGCCTTTCTTGAATTTTGGTAAGGTACTTCGTCATTATAGATACATCCTTTTTAACGCAGCCATAGCTTCTGATATCTGAACCATAAGATGTTTTTATAAGCATAAAGAATCTTGCAGCTCTTTGAATGTCAGTCATCCCCTTGATATTGTATTGAGTTTTAAAGTCATCAAACAGTTCTCTGGAATTTAACATAAATGAAAGCTCTCTTTGAAGCTCAAGACAGTGAAATTTAATACATTTATATAGATTTACAAGATCACTGTTATAATCATTATAAACTTCCATTTTGGCATGTTTATCTTTTGCAAATAGAATCCATCCAGCTCCACCGAATACCTCAATGTATCGTCCAATATTTTCAGGAAATCTGCTAACTATTTCTTTTCTTAGTAATTTTTTACCGCCAATCCAACCAATAAAACTATTCATAATTTGCTCCAATCATAATAAAATATTTTGTAATATAAGGAGTTTAGGTGGCTTGTTACGGCCACCTAAACTCCCAAGTTATAGAGCTTGTTGAGTTTGTAATGAATCGTCTAATTTCCCATTGTCTAAGTAATCCTTAATATCATTGAACCACTTCTGAAGCTTTTCTCGAACTGTCTTTTTAGGAAAAAATAAGCGAAGCCACGGAGGTATTAGATTGTATATCTGAGTAAATACCTGTTCAAACTTTTTTTGACCCATCTTCGTACCAACAATAACCTTTTCAGCCTGGAGAATTGACTTATAGGCCAATGCCCTAAGCTCCTCCCACTTGCGGTTTACAATCAAATAAATGATGTAAACTAAAAAAGCCACCAATATAATAATGGTCGGCAAATTACTAATAATAAAATTTCTCATTAATTTTATCCTCCAATCTTAACAATAAGCTCAGGGAGATATTTAACTATTTCAAATTCTCCCAAATCACTTTTTTCTTGTGCTGCTTCAACAACCTTAATCCATGCATCAGGCTCACTAACCTTTTCACTTAATATTTGTTTCCAATCCTTATCGGGTTTTTCTTCTGACACTGTTACAGGTGTTTCTGAAGGTGGTTCAGATTGCTGTGTTTCTTCCTCAAATGCGCTTTGATCATCGAATTCAACACTACACCAACCTTTTAAGTGATACTGATCCATTCCCAGGTCAGCACTCATATCTCTTCCGTTTGTGATACTCAATTTCCTAATTCTTACATCCAATTTTGCACTTTCGTTCGAAGTGTCTGCTGCATAATTTGATATTGCCACTAGCTTCTCAAAATAGTCTGTCTCAATCAGTGCATAGCCTTGGTAATATTCTCCCTTTTGTACCGCGATATCAAAAAACAGACAGAAAGCTCTATCAGTGTAGATATTAAACTCGCTGCATAGCCTGATGGCTGCATCCACATATTTTTGTGAAGCATCACGTTGGATTTGCCTGAACTCTTCGGTGTTGCATAGGTTATATAGCGCTGTATACCATGGATCTATAACTTTGTAATGTGCTTCCGTATCTGAATTATATTCTTGAATATCCAATGCCCATTGTTCAATCCACCCATTATCTAGGGCATTTTTTAGCCATTTGCCACCCTCTGGTAATGTGTCCTCTGCAATTTGTGGATACTCATTAAATAACCTATAAAACAAGGGTTGTAAAGTGCCTTGGCCTAAATTGTATTGTATAAGTCCTAAGCTAAGCCACTGCCCGTCATTATGCCCGGCAATGGCATTATAACCGCCCTCGTAATATGGTGTTACCGCAAAAGCTTTGTCTAGTGTTGATTGTTTTGGTTTCACTTTTTTTTACCCTCCTTGTATAGTAAATAAAATATTTGGCAAACATTTAGACAATCATGTTGACACCACCACCCTTCAAAAATTCATTGAAATATTTACAATATAAGGTATATAATAAAGGCGAGAAAAAAAAACTATTAGTTTGGAGGTTTTTTTATACATGAAAAGATATATAGGTTTTATATTTGGTTTTTTGTGTGCTGCTATATTATTTTCAACAACACCAATTAAAGCAGCAAGTGATATACTTAATGCTTACTTTAATAACGAGCAGAAAGTGGCCTTTAATGGTGTAGAAAAAAATATAACTATTGTTAATGTTGATGGATATAATTATGGGAAGATAAGAGATATTATTGACGCTGTTGGAGGTACTACTTCATACAATAATGCTACTCAAACAATTGAGGTTGCTACAACTTATACAACATTAGCAGTCACTCCTACACCATCACCCAGCTCTACAACCACAATAAATACTATAGGGGGTACGAATATGAGTAAAATTGATACTAATCAATGGATATTGATTAAAGATTTTTATGAACAATATAATTCTACTGATTTTGCAAAAATAGTATCTGACAACATTAAAAATCTTCCAAAGTCTGAAGGAGAAATAAAAATCATCACAACAGAATTAGGCGATATAACATTTGAACTTGTTAATGGAAGGACTTATGTAAAAATCGCAGATTTAAAAACGGTAGGGTTATTAAATTAATAATCCCCACCACCACGACTTTGCATAAAAATCTGTTTTATTACCGTAGCTGTTATTCTAGCTAAATTATTAGGGGTTATTTCTACAGTGTGGAATTGACCTCTTTTTATTTTGCCATTTGTATCTGTGCTTAAATAATTAACCAAGTCTATATCATTTCCGTTTAATGCTGTATCTGAGATTAGAGTATCATCTACTTTTATTGTTAGAGCTATCGGCATTTCTGGTTTTTCATAAATACCATAAACAATATCATGCGCATGGCTACCGATAGTATGTGTATGATTAATTCCATGTGTATGAGATAGATTATGGCTGTGTGGGCCACCGCCCCATGTATTATCTATATCAATCCAATGTCTATGTCCAGTTCCATTTATTTCATCATTCCCAGTATAAAGTTGTCCAAATGTATGCACATGTTGTCCGTCAGTAGTTGTAGTTATACTACTTTGACCTGTTGTATTTGTACTTATACTTAAGGTACCTAAATCTTTACTCGCCGCTCCTGTCTCGTATGACCTAAATTTACTTGTCTGATAACTCAGCAAACATTTATTTATTCTTACACATTCAGTTGGTATATAAAATTTAACTATAGCCGGATGTGCTGCATCACAATTATCTTCATAATCGTTGCTATCTATATTAGTAGCTCCCTGAGCATACACATCATTAACCCTTTGTTTTTGCTACAGCCCTGTTGTTGTATCTGATATATCTAACACCTTATTTGCTATTTCAAGCTTAATGTCTCCTGGATTCTCTGAGTAATTCGATTTTGACCTCTTTACAACTCTTTGAGTGAATTCAATACCACTTTCATCATCATAAGCCTGAACTACAGCACTGAGCATGAACTTATCAGTACTGTCCTGTGTTATCTGCCAGATATCTGCAGCATTAACACTGCAAGTAACTCTAGGGATCTTTATCTGTTCTATAAGAGCCTGAGTTTTTGCCTTCAATGTTGTTGGATTTTCTTCGGTTTTGTCAATGTAAAAATCTGCAATAATTCCGTAGGTATCCTTTGTGTCAGCATCAATATAAGGTATACCGCCATTTACGCTTTCAATGGTTAACTGATTAATACCTTCACCATAACCTAGAGCATAAAGCCTTGTTCTTATATATGTAGGGTCTTCTACCTTTGAAATGCCGACAAGATTTTTACGGTACCTAATGTATGCACTAACCTGATTTGATGGTCGAATAAGGTTTAATGTCCATGGGTAAGTATCTGTATTCCATGTCCACATATATTCATCAGTGTACGCTTTTGGAATAGAAAATAAGCCACTTAGCAGGTTTTCATTCTCCCATTTGTAACTATATAAATCTGTGAAGTCAACGGTACCAAGCTGCCATCTAATTGTTGTCTGTTTGCTAAGTATAAAACTTACAGTATCTGCAGGGGAGAGGTTTGTAGTCTGATGATACTGGAATAATATATCGTCAATTAAAGTACCCAAAACGTGTTCACACTGATAGGTTTTTGTAATTCCTTCGCTGTTTTTTTCATGTTTATATGGAAGTATCCTGAATAAATCAATTCTTTCTTTACCATCGAAAAACTCAGCAAATCTAAAAGGTTGACATTCCACATTTTTAGGATCGTTAGCAGGAAGGCTGAATTGGGCTGTCCAAAGTTCATTCATAACCTGGTCGTAACCTTCATTAAATGAATTTTCAAGAGCTGCTGCAGGTTTCATGTTTAGGTCATAAACTATAACCATGTTTTCACTTCCTTTTTGGGTAATTAAAAAGAACCCCATGAAGGAGTCCTTTTGTGTCGCATTTATATTATCATTTCTTAAATTCTACAGTTTGTATAACAATTAATCCCAAAAATGACCATGCGGATTTAAAATACCATACGCCAAATCCAATTAAAATAAGCAGAAATACATTGTATATTAAGCAGTTGTAAAATGGATTATTTTTATTCAAAGCATCATCTCCATGAAGGATTTTAGCAACTTTTGTCAAATTACCTTATTTATATCAAAAAAATGAGGAGGTTGTATTATGGGTGACACAACAGGTGAAAAAATTATTGATACTGCAGAAACGATTAATGCAGTTGCAAATGCAGTGCCCATCTATCGTGATCTTATTCAGCCAGGCGCTAAAGAACTTGGCAAAAGCATATATACAATAACAAAAACAATAAATGTTGCATTAGCACCTTGTTCTATGCTTGTATGGGGCTATGAAAAAATTAAGGATTTTATTTCAAATGCTATAGCAAAAAGGCTTGAAAATATTCCCTCCGAAAACATTATTACTCCTGACACCACAGTTGCTGGGCCTGCATTAGAAGCTCTCCGTTTTGTAGGACACAAAGAAGATTTAAGGGAATTATATGCAAACTTGTTGGCAACTGCTATGAATAAAGAAACTGCCTTCAATGCACATCCTGCATTTGTTGAGATACTCAAACAAATCACTTCGGATGAAGCTAAAATTATGAGATTAATGTCAGAAACTATATCGTTTCCTATAATAGTAGTTAGGGCGTATGATGAGCTTGATCACTATAGCGAACCAATTAGAGATTTTTCTTTATTGCCTGAACAAGCAAATTGCGCAGTACCAGAACTAGGGCCTACATACCTTGAAAACATTGAACGCTTTGGGCTTGCCAAAATTAGTTATACCTCGTACAGTACGTTATATTCATATGAGCCACTAGAAAACCATGTAAAAGTAGTCAAAACAAAGGATTTTATTGTTTCTAGTGGAAAACGACCCGAAATTATGAGAGGCACTATTTGTCGTACAAGTTTTGGAGAGACCTTTTATAATGCTTGTATAAAAAATCAGGCTACATAAATTTTTTGAGGCTAATTTATTTAGCCTCTTTTATGTCGCATAAATATCCGTATGTGTATTAAACCTCAAACGATTTAAGCCAGTAATAAACTTCGTCAGCCATCTGATAATAACCACTATCTGCTGGATGTACTCCGTTTGACTGCCTTACAACTGTTGAAGAATTACGGCTATTTGCTACAACTGTTTCAGTTTGCATGTTATGCTCTGTATCAAGATTTACATTAATAGGAACAAGATAAATATTGCTGGCTTCTTGACCTATATATTTATTTATTAAAGCTTGCATAAACAAAAAGTTATTCCTCTTATATCTCCATTGTGTTTGATCAGAATTATAATTCTTTCCGAAAGCATCTTGGTTTTTTGAAGGAGATATTGTTACTAAAATTCCGATTTTCACATTTGTGTTATAAGTTTTAATGCTATTTATCATAGTATCAAACCTATTTAGTATATTTATTATTTCAGCATTTAAGCTAACATCATCAGTATAGCCAAATATGTCATTTATGCCTAGGTGAATGCCTACATAGTCAACGTCACTATATACTTGTTGTGCCATATAATAACTAAAATCAAAACTGGTTGTACCAGGATTCCAGAAAACATTTGTGACGCCACTTATTGATGCTTGTGTGACGTAATCATATGCTTTCCATCCACCTCTGCCTTCATGTAAGTTAGGAGAAGTTCCAACTGTTCCTAATAAAGTAATATCCATTGGATCACTTACCCCAAAAAGATTCAACAATTCTTGTGTATATCTTCCAGCTGA
>Ga0123336_10000590_pt1 | contig 35862 bp, 33 predicted proteins | sample SSSSmetaG_FD_96466 | JGI IMG/M metagenome (GOLD analysis project Ga0123336, IMG submission 96466) | Glacier valley bacterial and archeal communities from Borup Fiord, Nunavut, Canada, to study Microbial Dark Matter (Phase II) - ​SSSS metaG | ecosystem: Environmental > Aquatic > Freshwater > Ice...
CCTCGGACTCACCGTCAACGAAGAGTCCCTGAAGCGCTTCACTATCATCGAATAGCCAACGAGACAGGAACCCAGCATGATTCGCATCGTACAAATCGCCAATGCCTCTTCACGCCGCGTCGCCCTGGTCGAAGAGCCCTCACTACGCTGCCTCGTAGACGTCACCTCCGTCTATGAGCTGGCGCAGCGTTGCCTCACCCAGGGCCAATCGCTCACGCAGGCCATCCACGCCCTCGCCACCGGCGAGTGCCTCGACTACAACGCCATCTACGCCGGCACCTCCGCGTGGAAGCTCCTCTCCCCCATCGACGTCCCCGGCCAACCCGCGCGCGTCCTCGTCGCAGGCACCGGCCTCACCCACCTCGGCAGCGCTAAGGAACGGCAAGCCATGCACCTCGCCGATCAATCCCAGTCGGCCCAATCCCAGTCGGCCCAATCCCAGTCGGCCCATTCCCAGTCGGCCCATTCAAAGATCGCGCAGGAAAAGCCTGAAGAAGTAGTCACCGACAGCATGCGCATGTTCCGCTGGGGCGTAGAGCAGGGCCGCCCCGCCGAAGACACCATCGGCATCGCCCCAGAGTGGTTCTACAAGGGCGATGCCTCCATGCTCCGCGCACCCTTCCAGCCCCTCGAAATCCCTGGCCACGCCGAAGACGGTGGTGAAGAAGCAGAGGTCGCCGGCATATACCTCATCGGCCCCGACGGCACACCCCACCGCATCGGCATGACCATGGGCAACGAGTTCTCCGATCACAAATTCGAGCGCCGCAACTACCTCAACCTCGCCGGCTCCAAGCTTCGCGCCTGCTCCCTCGGCCCCGAACTCCTTATCGACGGCGAATTTAAGGACATCCACGGCGAGGTCAGCATCGAGCGCGATGGCAAGGTCATCTGGCATAAGTTAATCGCCACGGGTGAAGAGAACATGTGCCACAGCCTCGCCAACCTCGAACACCACCACTTCAAGTTTGATGGCCACCGTCAGCCCGGCAACGTCCACGTCCACTTCTTCGGCGCCGGTGCCCTCTCCTTCGGAGACGGTATCCTCCTAAAAGATGGAGATTGGGCCGCTGTCCAGTTCGCAGACTTCGGACGCGCACTCCGCAATCCCATCCATGAAGAACCAAAGGTAACGAAACCCGTACGCGTCCATTCACTCGCGTAACGCACCGCTTCAGGGAGAGATCGTGCAAGCAACTCCAGTCGCCCCAACATCAGTCGCACTTCTCGGCCTCGGAACCATGGGCACAGGCATGGCCACCAATCTGCTCAAGGCCGGCTTCCCCCTCACCATCTACAACCGCACAGCCTCCAAGGCCGAAGCCTTCCTCGGAGACGGTGCGCGTGTAGCCACCACACCTGCCGACGCCGCCAAAGGCGTATCCATCATCATCACCATGCTCGCGGACGATCAAGCCTCCCGCCAAACCTGGCTCGGCTCCAACGGCGCTCTCGCCGCCGCAGCACCCGGCACTATCCTCATCGAGTGCAGCACCCTCAGCCCAACCTGGATCGCCGAACTCGCCGCCACAGCGACCTCCCACCAACTCCACCTACTCGATGCTCCCGTAACAGGCAGCCGCATGCAGGCCCACGCCGGACAGCTCTCCTTCCTCGTCGGCGGCTCCGAGTCCGCCCTCACCCAGGCCACTCCGGTCCTTCAATCCATGAGCAAGGAGATCGTCCACCTCGGCCCCACCGGCAGCGGAGCCACCATGAAGCTCATCAACAACTTCCTCTGCGGCGTTCAGGTCGCCTCCCTCGCCGAAGGCATCGCCTGGATCGAGCGCACCGGCCTCGACCGCGAGAAGGCCCTCGATATCCTCAAGGCAGGCGCTCCCGGTAGCCCGCTCCTCGGAGCCATCTCCACCCGCATGATCGCCCACGACTACGCCGTAAACTTTCACCTCAAGCTCATGGCCAAGGATCTCCACTACGCCCACGCCGAAGCCGCCACCACCGGCATCGACCTCACCACCGCCTCCAACGCCGAAGCCCTCTTTCAAGTCGCCGTGGCAAAGGGCTTCGCGGAACAGGATATGTCTTCGGTCGTGGAACCTCTACGCGCCCTCCCTCGCAAGTAACAACAGCATCAGCACTCATACGGAGCAATCATGGCAACCGAACAAGTCTTCCTCGCCGGAACCTGGCGCGACGCAGTCGCAACCAAAACTTTCACCGCACAGAACCCCGCCACCAGCCAGCAGCTTCCCGGCGACTACCCCACCAGCGAGTGGGCAGACTGCGACGCAGCCCTCGACGCAGCAGTCCAGGCCGCCCACACCCTCCGCACCATCAGCGGCGAAGCCATTGCTGTCTTCCTGGAGGCCTTCGCCGCCGCCATCGAGTCCCACGCGGAAGCTCTCATCGCCATCGCCAATCTCGAAACCGGCCTGCCCGTCGCGCCCCGTCTCAAAGACATCGAACTCCCCCGCACCACCACGCAGCTCCGCCAGGCAGCCACCGCAGCGCGCGATGGCTCATGGGCCCAGATCGTTCTCGACACCAAAGCCAACATCCGCTCGCACCTCGCGCCCATCGGGCCCGTCGTCGTCTTCGGCCCCAATAACTTCCCCTTTGCCTTCAACGGCATCTCCGGCGGAGACTTCGCCGCAGCCATCGCCACCGGATGCCCCGTCATCGCCAAATCGCATCCCCTCCACCCCGGCACCACGAAACTCCTCGCGCAGTGCGCCAGCGAAGCCCTGGCCGCCTCATCCCTGCCCGCAGCCACCGTGCAGATGATCTACAACATCACCAACGAAGACGGCCTCCGCCTCGTCAGCGATCCTCGCATCGCCGCCACCAGCTTCACCGGCAGCCGCGGAGGCGGTCTCCGCCTCAAAGCCGCAGCAGAAGCCGCCGGCAAACTCATCTACCTCGAAATGTCGAGCCTCAACCCCATCATCCTCCTCCCGGGGGCCCTCGCCGAGCGCGGAGAAAAGCTCGCCACCGAGCTTGCCGATAGCTGCCTCGCCGCCTCCGGCCAGTTCTGCACCAGCCCCAATCTCATCCTCGCCGTCGCCTCCAAAGCCACCGAACAACTCGCCGCCGCCCTCGCCGAAACCCTGCAGAAGCGACCCTGCGCCCCTCTCCTCTCGGAAGGTGGCCTCCGCGGCCTCGATGAAGGCGTCAGGTCCCTCGTCGCCGCCGGAGCCTCCGTCATCACCGGCGGAGAGATAGCTCCGGGTGAAGGCTTCCGCTACAAAAACACCCTCCTCCGCGTCTCCGCCACAGACTTCTTCGCCGAACCAGAAAAGCTCCAGCGCGAGGCCTTCGGCAACGCCACCCTCCTCATCACCGCCACCGATCTCGCTGAACTCCAGCGCGTCATCGAAGCCCTCGAAGGCAACCTCACCGGAAGCATCTACTCCGACTCCACCGGAGCCGACGATGCCATCTACCCTGCTATCGCCAACGCCCTCCGTCCCCGCGTCGGACGTCTCCTCAATGACAAAATGCCTACCGGCGTCGCGCTCTCTCCCGCGATGAACCATGGCGGCCCCTTCCCCGCCACCGCACACCCCGGCTTCACCGCCGTCGGCATCCCCCGTTCGCTCCTGCGTTTCGGAGCGCTCCATTGCTACGACGGCGTCCGTCAGGACCGCCTGCCGCCCGCACTCCGCGATCAGCTTCCATCGCCCCTCACTTGGCGCATGGTCGATGGAAGCTGGATCAAAAGCTAGTCCACAGCACCACAACTCGAGGGATCAATCAATGAAGCGGATACTCCTGTCTCTTGCACTCGCCGTAAGCTGCAGTTCCCTACTAGCCCAGACAACTGCCCAGACCACGGCCCAGACGACTGCCCAGACCACGGCCAGACCGCTTTACCTCGATCCCACCAAGCCCACCGAGCAGCGCATCACCGACCTTATTGGCCGCCTCACCCTCGAAGAAAAAGCCGCCCAGCTCAACCACCTCAACACCGGTGTCCCCCGCCTCAACATCCCCATGTGGGGCGGCTGGAATCAGACCCTGCACGGTGTCTGGTCCAAGCAGCCCACTACCCTCTTCCCCGCCGCCATCGCCATGGGCGCCACCTGGGATCCCGACCTCGTCCATACCATTACCGGAGCCATGTCAGACGAGGCCCGCGCCCTCTACAACACCCACGCCGACGGCCCACGCTCCAAGCACGGCCTCGTCTATCGTTCGCCCGTCATCAACATCAGCCGCGATCCCCGCTGGGGCCGAATCCAGGAGGTCTTCAGCGAAGACCCCTTCCTTACCGGACGCATGGCCGTCGCCTACGTCAAGGGCCTCCAGGGTGACGACATCAATCACCTCAAGGTAGCCGCCACAGTCAAGCACTTCGCCGTCAATAACGTCGAATCCGGTCGCCAGCATCTCTCCGCCGTCGTCGACGAGCGCAACCTGATGGAGTACTGGCTCCCTCACTGGCGCTCCGCCATCATGGAGGCTCACGCCCAGTCCGTCATGTCGTCCTACAACGCCATCAACGGAACCCCCGACGCCATCAACCACTACCTCCTCACCGACATCCTCCGCGGCAAATGGGGCTTCGACGGCTTCGTCACCGACGACCTCGGCGCCGTCGAGCTTCTCACCACCACGCGCAACAGCAACACCGCCGAGCACGGCCACCGCATCTCCGACGACCCCGTCGAAGCCACCGCTCTCGCCATCAAGGCCGGCAACGACTCCGATGACACTGAGTTCCAGACCAACATCCCCCTCGCCGTTCGGCGCGGCCTCCTCACCGTCAAAGACGTCGATGGAGCCCTGCGTCGCGTCCTCCGCGTCGGCTTCCGCCTCGGTGCCTTCGACCCCGCCGATCAAAATCCGTACAGCAAAATCCCCGCCAGCGTCATCCGTTCGCAGGAGCATCTCGACCTCGCCCTCCGCACCGCGAAAGAGTCCATCACCCTCCTCAGCAACCGCAACAACTTCCTGCCCCTCAAGCGCGCCGAAATCAAATCGATCGCCGTCATCGGCCCCGCCGGCGATAACGACTACGAGACCGGAAACTACTACGGCAAGCCCACCATCAAAGTCGGCCCCCTCACAGGCCTGCGCGAACTCCTCGGCTCCAAAACACAAGTTGAATACGAGCAAGGCGCAGGCTTTGTCGATGCCGCCGATCCCGTAGCCATCGCCCGCGCTGCCGCGCTTGCCAAGAAGTCCGACGTCGCCATCCTCTTCCTCGGCACCAACCTCCGCGTCGAAGCCGAAGGCCGCGACCGTCGCGACCTCAATCTCCCCGGTGCCCAGCAGCAGCTCATGGAGGCTGTCTTCGCCGCCAATCCCCGCACCGTCCTCGTCCTCATGAACGCTGGCCCCCTCGCCGTCACTTGGGCGCACGATCACCTCCCCGCCATCCTTGACGGCTGGTACCCCGGCGAAGCGGGAGGCATCGCCATCGCCCGCGCACTCTTCGGCGACGACAATCCCGGCGGCCATCTCCCCTACACCGTCTACGCCAGCCTCGACGGCGTCCCGCCCCAGAACGAGTACGACGTCAGCAAGGGTTACACCTATCTCTACTTCAAAGGCGTCCCCCTATATCCCTTCGGCCACGGCCTCAGCTACACCCGCTTCGAGTATAAAAACCTCAAAGTCTCCAGCACCTTCATCACCGCCTCCGGCAAGCAGGAGATCTCCTTCGACCTCGTCAACACAGGCCCCGTCGCCGGGACCGACGTCCCCCAGCTCTACACACATCAGGCCCACAGCGCAGTCACCCAGCCCATCAAGAGTCTCCGCGCCTTCGAGCGCGTCACCCTCCAGCCCGGCGAATCGAAACGCATCACCTTCTCACTTCCCGCCTCACAGCTCGGCTTCTACGACGTCGCCATCCACAACTTCCGCGTCGAACCCGGCGTCTTCCATGTCCTCGTAGGCTCCTCCTCCGACGACATCCGCGCCCGCGGCCAGTTCACCGTTTCAGCAGCAGGAGCCTCCGAAAAAAAGTAGTCCCCTACACAGCCTCCATCGGCAACCCAACACGGTTCTGGCACCACATTGCCACTACCTCCGGAATGCTCATTGAAGGCCCCAACTGCCTCGGCCTCGTCAACTACATCGACGCCATCCCCCTCACCTTCGTCGTCAGCCCCATCCAGAAGCTCACCACCCCCAACGGCATCGCTATCGTCTCGCAAAGCGGAGCCATGGCTGCCGCCCTTGGCGTTAGCTGCGTAGCCGCGCCCTCGGCATCTCCTTCTCCGTCTCCACTGGCAACGAGGCCGCCGCAGGCGTCGAAGACTTCGTCGCCTACATGCTCGACGATCCCAACATTCGCGTCATCGCCATGATCGTCGAGCACTTCCGCCACCCGCGTCGCTTCCTCGAAGTCGCCCGCCTCGCCCGCGCCGCCAACAAACGCATCGTCCTCCTGCACCCCGGCAGCAGCAGCGCCGCACGAGCCTCCGCCGCCACCCACACCGGTGCCATGGTGGGCGACTACAACATCATGCGGACCTTGGTTGCCCATGCTGGCGTCCTCCTCGTCGACACCCTTGAAGAGCTCATCGACGTCGCCGACATCCTCATCCGCTGCACCGCCCTGCCCACCGGCGGTGCAGCCGTCTTCACCGAGTCCGGCGCCTTCAAAGCCCTCACCCTCGATCTCGGCGAGTCCCTCAGCGCACCGACAACGGAAAGACCTGGACCAAGTTCGGCCCCATAGTCCCACCCCTTACTCCCGATAAGCCAGATCAACCCGCCCCGGCACCGGAATCCAGGAGTCCGCCGTCAAGGAATCCAGGTTCACCACCGGCATCATCCAGCCATCCGTTGTCTCCCTCGGCGGCAAACACCTCCGCCTCTACGCCCGCTCCACGCTCCTCACCGCCCGCGTCCGCGTCCGCGTCGCCGACTCCTACGACCTCGGCATCACCTGGACCCAGGCCCGCCCCCTCGAAGTCCCCAACCCCAACTCCGACATAGACGCCGTCACGCTCCGCGATGGCCGCGTTGTCCTCATCTACAACAACGCTCCCACCGGCCGCACCCCACTTAACCTCGCCGTCTCCGCCGATTTTGAACACTTCACCATGTTTCGCACCCTCGAAGACCAACCCGGCGAATTCTCCTACTCCACCCTCATCCAGGCCGCCAACGGCGATCTCGAGATGACCTACACCTACCAGCGCAAATCCATCAAGCACCTCCACCTTCCCCTCGCCCTTGTCCCCAAAGTAAAAAGCAACGATACGGGGCACAAATGACCGAGAAGCCAATTTCCGGCGTCTATGTTGCTGTCCTCACCCCTCGCCTCGCCGATAGCTCCATCGACGTCCCCGCACTCACCATCCTCGTCCATTTCCTCCTCGGCAAAGACATCTCCACCTTCGCCATCAATGGAGCCACCGGCGAGTTCGGCCTCACCACGCCCTCCCACCTCGACGTCATCCTCTCCACCATCCAGCAAGCTAGCAATGGCCGAGCCCATATCCTCTGCGGCATAGGAGCCCCCGGAAACGCCCTCGCCTTCGAACTCGTCGCCGTCGCCCAACGCCACGCAGTCCACGGCCTGCTCCTCCCCATGCCCTGCTTCTTCCCCTACCAGCAGCAGGATCTCGATCCTTTCTGTCGCTATGTTGCCGCCACCACGACGCTCCCCATCCTGCTCTACAACCTCCCGCAGTTCACCTCCGGCCTTGAGAAGGAAACCGTCCTCACCCTCATCCAGCAAGTCCCCAACATCATCGGCATCAAGGCACGCAAAGATGCACGGCATCTCCCGCGATCAGTTCATGGCCCGCCACCGCGCCAACCACCTCAACGTCGCCTACGCCCCCACCCCGCACGACGCCGTCACCGCCCTCAGCACCAAGGCCGCCATGCTCCACGCCTTGGGCATCACCGTCCACCTCTGCGGCGACATCGACCTCCAATAGCAACGCCACAAGAGTATCAATCTGCACATCCGCATCACGCTCAAACTGCGATACTCTCACCCCAATGCCCACCCCCACCCAGACAGCCGTCCTCCTCTTCGACTGCCCCGACCGCAAGGGCATCGTCGCCGCCATCGCCAACTTCCTCGTCCTCCACTACGACGCCAACGTCCTCAACGCAGACCAGCATCAGGACGCCGAGCTCTCCCTCTTCTTCATGCGCGTCGAGTTCACCACCAAAGACCCCTGCTCCCGCGCCCAGTTTCACGATCTCTTCTCCCCCCTCGCCGCAGAGTTCCACATGAACTGGCGTCTCACCTTCTCCTCACCGCCGCGCAACGTCGCCATCTTCGTCTCCCACTACCTCCACTGCCTCGCCGACCTCCTCCACCGCCACCAGAGCGGTGACCGTCCATCACTCGTTCCTACCCGCCTTCACCGGGGCCCGGCCCTATCACGCCGCCTTTGCCTGCGGCGTCAAGCTCATCGGAGCCACCAGCCACTACGTCACCGCCAACCTCGACGAAGGCCCCATCATCGAGCAGGACGCCACTAGACAATTCTCGCCGGCGCACCAGAACACACCTCCACACTTTCACCCCATCAAACCCCCACGATCACCCACCGCTAAAGTAAACCTATGAGCCTGTTCCACCGCCAAATCCTCCCCGCCCATCCCACCCCAAAAGACATCACCTCCCGCCGCTGGCTCTACATCCCATACGACCGCCTCACTGACCTCACCGGTCCCCTCGCCCAGCAACCCGCTGCGCAAACCGGCATCGTCATCATCGAGTCCGCCGCCAAGTCCAACCGCCGCCCCTATCATAAGAAGAAACTCGTACTCCTCATCGCCAACATGCGCCACTTCGCTCTCGAGCAGGCCGCTCGCGGCGTCAGCGTCCTCTTCCACTTCTCCCCGCACGACCCCGGCACCGCCCTCCTCGAAGCGCAGCGCCAACACAACCTCCCCACCCTCACCACCACCCAGCCCGCCGAGCGCGAACTCCGCATTGACCTCGAACGCGCTATCGCCCAGGGCCTCCAGCTCAACCTCCTCCCCGATACCACTTGGCTCTCCACCACCGAAGACTTCACCGAAGTCTTCGGTCCCTACAAAACCGGCCGCTCCTACGTCATGGACCGGTTCTACCGCCGCATGCGCCAGCAAACCGGCATCCTCATGGAATCCGCTAAACCCATCGGCGGAAACTACTCCTACGACGCCGAGAACCGCAAGCCCTATAAAGGCCAGCCTCCCATTCCCACCCCACCCACTTTCCCACCCGACCCCATCACCCAGGAGGTCATCGCCCTCGTCGACCGCGACTACCCCAGCCACTTCGGCAGCACGACCAACTTCAACCTCCCCACCACCCAGCACGACTGCGACGCCATGTGGGCCTTCGCCCTCCAGCATCTCCTCCCCCACTTCGGCCCCTATGAAGACGCCATGCGCGACGACCATCTCCAGCTCTTCCACAGCAAAACCTCCGCCATCATCAACCTCGGCCGCCTCCTCCCCGCCACCCTCATCCAGCAGGTAGAGCAAGCCGCAACAGCAGGCAAAATCCCTCTCCCCAGCGCCGAAGGCTTCATCCGCCAGCTACTCGGCTGGCGCGAATTCATGCGCCATCTCCACCAACAAACCGACGGCTACCGCCTCTTGGAACCCACCACCAAACCGGGTGCCCCACGTCTCGACTCTGAGACGTGGGAAACCCCCGACCTCGAGGGAGCCACCCCAAACGCTCTGAACGCAAACCTCCCCCTCCCCGCCGCCTACTGGGGCACCCCCTCCGGCCTTCACTGCATCGACACCGTAGTCGCCCAGGTCATCGACGAGGGCTGGACCCATCACATCCCCCGCCTCATGGTTCTCTCCAACCTCGCCACCCTCTGCGGCTTCTCCCCCCGCCAACTCACCGACTGGTTCTGGTTCTCCTTCATCGACGCCTACGACTGGGTCGTCGAAACCAACGTCCTCGGCATGGCTACCTACGCCGACGGCGGCCTCACCGCCACCAAGCCCTACGTCTCCGGCGCCGCCTACATCAACAAAATGTCCAACTACTGCCCCCACTGCCAGTACGACCCCAAACGATCCACCGGCCCCGGCTCCTGCCCCTTCACCGCCCTTTATTGGACCTTCCTCGAACGCAACCAGCCCACCCTGGGCAACAACTTTCGCCTCCAAATGCCCTATACCACCCTCCGCAAGAAATCCCCGCAAGATCTCGTCCAGCTCCGTACCCGCGCCGAAGAAGCCATCACCCACCTCCAATCCCTCCCCTTTCCCAAACCATCCGTCGTCTAGCGCACAACATCTCCTGCTCAACTGGCGTAGCATCGCCACCAGCAAGGGGACTTCGGCCATGAATCTGTACATGATCCGTCGCAGCCCAGACCTCTTCATCTCGGACGCCTACGCCTACGCCATCGTCGCCGCCGAAACCGGAGACGCCGCCAAACACACCCACCCCGACAAGGGCGTCCTCTGGCAAAACCACCGCTGGACCAAGGCCGGCCGAGACTACGGCTCCGACCTTTGGGCCAACCCAAACAACATCCGCCCCCGCCTACTCGGCACCGCCCTCCTGGGCACCAGGGCTGGCCCCGTCTGCACCTCCTTCAACCAGACCTGATCCCTCACCAACGACGCACGCACACCCGCTGTAGTATCTTGGGCCTGCCCGGATTTATAGGCATTCTCACGCCGCAGACTGCTTCGCGTTCGAACCAAACATGAAGGAAAATTCTCCCGCAGCCCCTCTCTCTCAAGCTCCTGACCCCGCCTACACCCGTGTCCTCCACAAACGCTGGCTCTATCTCCTCCCCGCCGTCTTCATCACCTACAGCCTCGCTTATCTAGATCGCGCCAACTACGGCTTCGGTGCCGCCGCCGGTCTCGCCGCCACCCTCCACATCACCCAGTCCGACTCCGCCCTCCTCGGAGCCCTCTTCTTCCTCGGCTACTTCGCCTTTCAGCTCCCGGGAGCCATCTACGCCCGCAAGCACAGCGCCAGCCGCCTCATCTTCGTCGCTCTCATCGCCTGGGGCTCCCTTGCCGCCCTCACCGGAATCATCCGCCACTTCTGGCTCCTCGCCCTCATACGCTTCCTCCTTGGCGTCGCCGAAAGCGTCATCTTCCCCGCCATGCTCGTCCTCCTCACCCAGTGGTTCACTCGCGCCGAACGCTCCCGCGCCAATACCGTCCTCATCCTCGGCAACCCCATCACCGTCCTCTGGATGTCCGTCATCACCGGCTTCCTCATCCACAAACTCGGCTGGCAGATGACCTTCGTCGTCGAGGGCATCCCTTCCGTCCTATGGGCCTTCGTCTGGCTCCGCGTCGTCCGCGACCGTCCCCGCCAATCCCCCTGGCTCACCCCCGAAGCCGCCCTCCACCTCGAATCCCAGCTCGAGCAAGAGCAGCAGAACCTCCCCCACATCGGCAGCGTCCGCGCCGCGCTCCTTCGTCCCGAAGTCCTCCTCCTCAGCATCCTCTACTTCTTTTGGAGCATCGGCGTCTACGGCTTCGTCCTCTGGCTCCCCACCATCATCCAGCACGGAGCCGCCACCGGCATCGAGCTCACCGGCCTCCTCACCGCCGTCCCCTATCTCCTCGCCATCCTGCTCATGCTCCTCGTCAGCTACCTCTCCGACCGCTTCATCGTACGCAAATCGATGGAGCGCAAATCCCTCGTCTGGCCTTTCCTCGTCCTCTCCGGCCTCGCCATGCTCGTCTCCTTCCTCACCGCGAATCACAGCTTCTGGATCGCCTACACCGCCCTCATCGTCGCGGGCGGCTGCATGTATGCGCCCTACGGCCCCTTCTTCGCCATCGTTCCGGAGCTCGTCCCCCGCACAGTCACCGCCGAAGTCCTCGCCCTCGTCAACGGCACCGGAGCTCTCGGCGGCTTTGTCGGTTCCTGGTTCGTCGGCCTCCTGCAGGCCCGCACCGGCAACTCCCGTGCCGGCTTCCTCCTCATGTCCGGCTCCCTCATCCTCTCCGGCCTCCTGCTCCTCGCGCTCCGCACCAAACCCCGCACTACAAAGCAAGCCCCTGATGAGACCATAGGCTTCAGGGAGCTCTCCACCTAAATGCCCAATCCCATCACCTTCACCTCCGTCCTCGAGTCCCCCAACTTCGACCCCGGCACCGTCCGCACCCACGCCCCCGGCCCCGAGGGCTCGCTCCCCATCACCCCCGAGATGCTCCTCACCCAGCCCTCCGGAGACATCTTCGGCCTCAGCCAGAACGCCGGCATGGGCTGGGAACCCAACCGCCTCCTCGACCCTGAGTTCCTCATCCTCTCCACCCACGGCGGCATGCGTGCCGAAGACGGTCGCCCCATCGCCCTCGGCTTCCACACCGGCCACTGGGAGGTCGGCCTCCTCGTCGCCGAAGCCGCACGCGAACTCCGCAACATCCGCTGCACCCCCTTCGCCGGTGCCGTCACCGACCCCTGCGACGGCCGCACCCAGGGCACCGACGGCATGCTCGACTCACTCCCCTTCCGCAACGACGCCGCCATCGTCCTCCGCCGCCTCATGCGTTCGCTCCCCACACGCAAAGGCGTCCTCGGCGTCGCCACCTGCGACAAGGGCCTCCCCGCCATGATGATGGCCCTCGCATCCTCCGGAAAGCTACCCTCCATCCTCGTCCCCGGCGGCGTCACCCTCCTCCCCGAGCACGGCGAAGACGCCGGAAAAATCCAGACCATCGGAGCCCGCTTCGCCCAGAGCCAGATCACCCTCGAGTACGCCGCCGAAATGGGCTGCCGCACCTGCGCCACCCCCGGCGGAGGCTGCCAGTTTCTCGGCACAGCTGCCACCGCCCAGGTCGTCGCCGAAGCCCTCGGCCTCTCTCTCCCTCACAGCGCCCTCGCCCCCTCCGGCGAACCCATCTGGCTCGACGCTGCCACCCGATCCGCCCGCGCCCTCGCCCGCCTCCACCAACTCCGCCTCGGCACCAGCCACATCCTCACCAACGCCGCCATCCGCAACGCCATGGTCGTCCACGCCGCATTCGGAGGCTCCACCAACCTCATCCTCCATATTCCCGCCATCGCCCACGCCGCTGGCCTCACTCGCCCCACCGCCGCCGACTGGACCGAGGTCAACCGCCAGACCCCGCGCCTCGTCGACGCCCTCCCCAACGGCCCAAGCAACTTCGCCACCGTCCAGGTCTTCCTCGCAGGAGGAGTTCCCGAAGTCATGCTCCACCTCCGCGCCGCTGGCCTCCTCGACACCTCCGTCCTCACCGTCACCGGAGAAACCCTCGACACCTGCCTCGACTGGTGGCAGCAGAGCGAGCGCCGCCACTCCATGCAGCAGCACCTCCTCCGCCTCGACCGCGTCGAAGCTACCTCCGTCATCATGGATCGCGACCTCGCCCGCCAGCGTGGCCTCACCCCCACCGTCTGCTTCCCCGTCGGCAACCTCGCACCCGAGGGATGCGTCATCAAGAGCACCTCCATCGACCCCACCCTCATCGATGCCTCTGGCGTCTACCGCCACCGCGGCCCCGCCAAAGTCTTCGTCACCGAGGCCGCCGCCATCGCTGCCATCAAGACCGGCCACGTCGGCGAAGGCGACGTCATCGTCCTCATCTGCGGTGGCCCCGCCGGAGCCGGCATGCAGGAGATCTACCAGGTCACCTCCGCCCTCAAACAGCTCCCCCACTGCAAACACGTCGCCGTCCTCACCGACGCTCGCTTCAGCGGAGTCTCCACCGGAGCCTGCCTCGGCCACATCTCCCCCGAAGCCCTCTGCGGAGGCCCCATAGGCCGCATCCTCGAGGGCGACATCATCGAAATCATCATCGACCGCCAAACCCTCACCGGCTCCGTGAATTTAATCGGCGAAGCCACCTCGCAATCTCCACTAACCCCAGCCGAAGGCACCAGACTTCTCGCCACCCGCCCCCCACGTCCCGACCTCGCGCCTCACCCCGCGCTCCCCGACGACACCCGCCTCTGGGCCGCACTCATCCAGGCCAGCGGAGGCGTCTGGGGCGGCTGCGTCTACGACACCGATTCCATCCTCCAGAAACTCCAGCCCGCATCGCAAAACAACACAGGATGAGATCGACCAGATAACCAATATTTGCAATCGTCACCCGCCGCCATATTTTGAAATTTTCATCCTGACCCATATTTTTTGAAATTGTCATCCTGAGCGCAGCGAAGGACCTGCTTCTCACTCATAGCGCCGACCAGCTCAACTAGCACTCCAGCTCGCAAAGGAAAACGCGTGAAACTCTACCGCACCGCCACCGGCTGCCTCCTCGAAGAAAACGACACCTTCTACCCTACCCACCTCGACTTCGACCAGCTAGTCGCCCACGAGGACCTCGAAGCCTACTGCGCGACCCTCATCGCCACCACGCCAGTCCCCGCACCCGCACCAGAAGATATCCTCCCCCCCATCGGCAGCCAGGAAGTCTGGGCCGCCGGCGTCACCTACTACCGCAGCCGCAGCGCCCGCATCGAGGAGTCCAAAGACGCCGGCGGCGGAGACTTCTACGACCGCGTCTACAGCGCCGAGCGCCCCGAAATCTTCTTCAAAGCCACCGCACCTCGCGTCGTAGGCCCCAACGCCTCCGTCCACATCCGCTCCGATTCCAAATGGTCCGTCCCCGAGCCCGAACTCACCCTCCTCATCAACCCCTCCGGAACCATCATCGGCTACACCATCGGCAACGACATGAGCTCCCGCGACATCGAAGGCGAAAACCCCCTCTACCTCCCCCAGGCCAAAATGTACGATCGCAGTTGCGCCCTCGGCCCCTGCGTCCTCATCACCTCCACCCCACTCCCCCTCGAAACCAACATCGCCATCGCCATCCACCGCAATGGCACCGCAGCCTTCTCCGGCACCACCCAGCTCACCGAACTCAAACGCGACCCCAAACTCCTCGTCCACTACCTCTTCCGCGACAACTCCTTCCCCCACGGCGCCTTCCTCATGACCGGCACCGGAGTCGTCCCCCCCGACGACTTCACCCTCCAACCCGCCGACAAAATCTCCATCACCATAGACCCCATAGGCACCCTCACCAACCCCGTCGACTAACCCACTCACATCGCAACTGCCTCATCGCAACTTGCTCAGTTTGCTTAGGTAGACTTTAGAAACTGATGCTCCTCACCCTGTCCACAACTCACAAGCCCGCCACAGATCTTGGTTATCTGCTCCACAAGAATCCGGCACGCGTACAAAGCGAAACGTTTTCCTTCGGGAATACGCACGTCTTCTACCCAGAAGCCAGCGAAGATCGCTGCACGGTCGCCCTCCTCGAGATAGATCCAATCGCTCTCGTCCGCAACAACCACGGACCCGCGGGCGAGGGCGGTCAGTTGCAGCAGTACCTTAACGACCGTACCTACGCCGCGAATTCCTTCCTCTCCGTGGCAATAGGGCGCATCTTCGCCTCCGCCCTCGGAGGCCGCAGCAAAGATCGGCCCGAGCTCGCGGGTAATGCCATACCGCTTACCGCCACCATTCCTGCCATTGCCACCCACGGCGGAGGAGAGGACCTCGTCCGTCGCCTCTTCGAACCACTTGGCTACACTGTAACCCTCACGACGTCACCCCTCGATGAGTGCTTTCCGGCCTGGGGCCAGTCCCCCTACATTTCGCTGCAACTCGATGCGACTACACGCCTTCAGGATCTCTTGACCCATCTTTACGTCCTCATTCCCGTGCTTGACAACGAAAAGCATTATTGGGTCAATGACGACGAAATAGAAAAGCTCCTCAAACGTGGTGAAGGCTGGCTCTCTTCACATCCGGAGCGCAACGTTATCGTCTCGCGCTACCTCAAGCGTCAATATTCCCTCACGCGCGAAGCTTTGGCACGGCTCATCCCAGAAGACGATCTCGCGGCAGTGGAATCACCTCCCTCCGCAGGAGAACAACCAGAAAAAGAACGTGCCCTGAACCTGCACGATCAGCGCATCCTAACAGTCCTCGAAACATTGCGTTCTTTGGCTCCAAAGCGAGTCCTGGACCTTGGCTGTGGCGAGGGGAAACTTCTCAGTCATCTTCTAGCCGACCCGCGCTTCGAACAAATCCTGGGAATGGACGTCTCCTACCGGGAGCTCGAACGTGCAACAGAACGGCTGAAACTCGATCGCCTTTCCGATTCAGCCCGCGCCCGCCTTCAACTTGTCTAGGGCTCTCTCATGTACCGCGACGCTCGCCTCGCAGCCTATGACGCCGCAGCGGTAGTGGAAGTCATCGAGCATCTCGACGCCCCCCGCCTCGCCTCGTTCGAACGCGTCCTTTTCGAATACGCACGCCCCACCCACGCCGTCGTCACCACTCCGAACGCAGAGTACAACGCATTATTCGAAACCCTCCCGGTTGGCCGCCTTCGTCACACCGATCATCGCTTCGAGTGGTCCCGTGCTCAGTTCCAGCAGTGGGCGGAAGCCGTTGCCACACGGTTTGCCTATACCGTCCGCTTCCAGCCCGTCGGCCCAGAAGACTCAATCCACGGCGCACCTACCCAGATGGCCATCTTCTCGCTTGCAACAATGCAGATCGAGGCCGCATGAAAATCAACGTCCCCGATCTTGCCCTCGTCCTGCTCATCGGACCCTCCGGCTCAGGCAAATCCACCTTTGGCCGGAAGCACTTCCTTCCAACCGAGGTCGTCTCATCTGACTTCTGCCGCGCTCTCGTGTCTGACAACGAAAACGACCAATCAGCAACAAAAGATGCCTTCGATCTCCTCCATGAAATCCTGCGCAAACGTCTTGCCCGTGGTCTTTTTACCGTCGTAGACGCCACCAACACCCAGCCGGAAGCACGCAAATCCCTGATTGCTCTTGCGCAGCAATATCACGTCGTGCCGTGCGCCATCGTCTTCGATCTTCCCGAACGCCTCTGCCAGGACCGGAATCATCTACGCCCCGACCGCCAGTTCGGTCCCCATGTCATCCGTAATCAGTCGCAGCAGCTCCGCAAGTCCCTTCGCGGTCTGGAACGCGAAGGCCTGCGTCACATCTTCAAACTCTCCACTGAACAGGAGGTCAACGATGCCACGATAGAGCGCCAGCCTCTCTACAACAACAAGAAGTCGGAGCATGGCCCCTTCGACATCATCGGCGACGTCCATGGCTGTTTTGATGAACTCACCGACCTCCTTGCCGCGCTTGGCTATTCCCTTACCCGCAATGGTGACATCTTCTCCTTCAGGCCTCCAGAGGGGCGCAAGCTCATCTTTGTCGGGGATCTCGTGGATCGTGGACCCGCCAATCCCATGGTCCTCAAACTTGTCTTGCAACTCGTAAGTGCAAGACACGCATTCTGCGTACCCGGCAACCACGATATGCGTCTCGTCAAGGTGCTGCGCGGGCGCGATTTACCTCTCACCTACGGCCTCGGCGAGACCCTTCAACAGTTATCAAGCGAAACTCCCGAGTTCACGCGCACCATCGCCGACTTCCTCCACGGCCTCGTCAGTCACTATGTCTTTGACGACGGCAAGCTTGTCGTCGCCCACGCTGGACTACCAGAAGCCATGCAGGGACGCGGATCCGCAAAGGTTCGCGACTTCGCAGTTCACGGCGAAAAGACCGGTGAAACGGATCAGTTCGGAGACATCCGCTACGTTTGGGCTGCCGACTATCGCGGTAATGCGCTCGTCGTCTATGGCCATACTCCGGTCGAAGAACCCGTTTGGCTCAACAACACGGTAAATATCGATACCGGCGCAGTCTTCGGTGGTTCGCTCACGGCACTGCGCTACCCTGAACGAGAAGCCGTTTCCGTTCCAGCGCGGAAGATGTACTACGAGCCTACTCGCCCATTTCTCTCCACGGATGCTCGCCTTCCTCGCGAAACCCGCACAGCCCAGCAGACCGACGACGATGCCCTTGATCTTGCTGACGTTATCGGCAAACGGCTCATCGATACACGTCTCCTTCCCCGTATTACAATTCGCGAAGAGAATGCAATCGCTGCACTTGAAGTGATAAGCCGTTTCGCGGTCGATCCAAAGTGGCTCATCGATCTTCCTCCTACAATGTCCCCGTCTGAAACAAGCAAGAATCCTGCGCTGCCCGAACATCCTCAGGAAGCGTTCGCATACTTCCGCAAAGAAGGTGTTTCGCAGGTGATCTGCGAGCAAAAGCACATGGGCTCACGGGCGGTCGTCATCCTCTGCAAACATAAGTCCGTCGCTTCGACGCGCTTCGGCGTAGCTTCTCCCGCGCTTGGCACCGTCTACACACGTACCGGCCGGCGATTCTTCACAGAAGATGCCACTGAAACCGCATTCCTTGAGCGACTCCGCGACGCGGCAGAGTCCTCAGGCCTCTTTGCCCAACTCAATACCGATTGGCTCTGCCTTGACTGCGAAATCATGCCCTGGTCCGCCAAGGCCCAGGAACTCCTCTACAAGCAATACGCCCCAGTTGGTTCGGCTGGCACACTCGCCCTCACTGCGGAGCAAACGCTCCTCGACCGTGCTACTCCGCCTCTTCCTGAGCTCGAGCCCCTTTTGGCCCGGACAAACCAGCGCCTCGCAGCCATGCAAAGCTATATCCGCGAATATCGTCAGTACTGCTGGACCGTAAATTCCATCGACGACCTCAAGCTCGCCCCCTTCCACCTCCTCGCGAGCGAAGGCGCGGTCCACACGGATAAACCTCACACCTGGCACATGCAGACCATTGCCAAACTCTGCGCCGCGGATACGAAGCTGTTGCTTAGTACGCCGTTTCAAGTTGTGGACATCAACGACGAAACAAGCTGTGCTGGCGCAACCGATTGGTGGACAGAACTCACCTCAACGGGGCGAGAAGGGATGGTCGTCAAGCCACTCGACTTCATCACCTTGAGTAAGACCCAGCAGAAACGCTTCATCCAGCCTGCGATTAAATGTCGCGGCCCGGAATACCTGCGCATTATCTATGGACCCGAGTACCTGCTGCCAGAAAATCTCGAGCGGCTACGTTCGCGTAATGTCGGGGCCAAACGATCGCTCGCCGCCCGCGAGTTCGCCCTGGGAATCGAAGCACTCGACCGCTTTGTCGCCAAAGAACCGCTGCGACGTACACATGAATGTGTCTTTGGTGTCCTGGCCTTGGAAAGTGAACCAGTAGATCCAAGGCTATAGTCCGCCACCAGCTGAGGAACGTGGTCGGCGAGCGTACCGCCCGATTCGCAGCCTGTTCTTGCTGCGCCAACTCGCCCCTAAACCCACCGCACCGCAAGCATCGTAATATCATCAGACTGCGCAGCCCCATCCGTAAACGCCGCCACATCCTTACTCATCGCCACAATCAGCTCCCGGCAATCCGCCAACCCACTCCCACCCAGCGTCGCAATCACTCGTTCATCCGAGAAGTCATCTTCCGCAACGTTCTGCGCCTCCGACACGCCATCCGTATAAAGAAAAATCGCATCTCCCGGCAGCAGTTGCACCGTACTGTCCGCATACCCCATCCCGTCGAACAGCCCCAGCGGAATACCTCCCACGTCCGCCAGCGCCTCCACTGCGCCGCTCCCGGCCCGCATCACATATGGCGGATTGTGCCCCGCGCTGCAATACCGAAACTCACCCGTAGTCAGGTCCAGCAACCCATAAAAGCACGTCGCAAACATCGCATTTACGCGCTCCCGCACCAGCACGCGGTTCACCTCAAGGAAGCACTCCGCTGGCGACATCCCCTGGATCGCCGTCGTCTTCACCTGCATCCGCGTCAGCGCCATATACAGCGCCGCCGGAATCCCCTTCCCCGAAACATCGCCAATCACAATCCCCAGCCGATTCTCATCCACTAGGAAGAAGTCGAAGAAGTCCCCACCCACCGCGCGCGCCGAAGTCATCTGCGCGTGCAAATCGAACTCCTTGCGCTCAGGAAACGGCGGAAACACCCGCGGCACCAGCAGGTGCTGAATCGTCCTTGCCGTATCCAGCTCATGCTGCAACGCCGCCAGCTGCTCCCGGTCGCGCACCGCCCCCACCATCTCCGTACACAGAATCGAGTTCTCAATCGCCGCCGCCGTCTGCAGTGCAATCGTATTAATCAGCTTCAAATCCGCCGCCGAGTACGAGGACCCGCTGGCAGAATTCGCCAGTACAATCACCCCTACCGAACGCTGCCCCGCCCGCAGCGGAGCGCAAATCACCGCATTCAATTCCCGCTCCGCCCCCAGCAGCCGAGCGTCTCCCCCGCAATCGTTCACCACCTCCGCAATCCCGCGCTCCAGGATCGACATCGCGAACTGCGAATCCGCATTCAGCGGCCCGCTCTCTCCCTTCGCCACGCCAAACGAAGCAGCAATCCGCAGCGGCCCATCCGCCTCTTCCCGCACCAGGATGCAACCATGCGTCGCCGGAATCAGGCGTTGTGCCTGCCCCAGCGCCGACTCACCCACCGCCGAGAGATTCAGCAACGCCGCGAGCTGCTCCGACAGTTGCTCAATCAAGTGAACTTCGCGATAAAGATGCAGCACCTCCGCCGCCAGCGCCCGCCCCTCGGACTCTCGCGACGCCAGGTGCCCCAGCAACATCGCTACCGCACTCGCCTTCGCCGCAGGGCCTGCAACATACCCCAGTACCGTCTGCTCCAGCATCACCGGCACACGCGATTCAGCCACATCCCCAGGTGCCATCGACCCCAGCAGCGACCTATCCTGCGCATCCATCACGCACACCGCGTCGCCCATCGCCGCGCACAACGACTGCAACACGGCATACCCACCCGACCGCGGATTCACAATAGCCTTCAAACTCAGCGCAGCCATCTAGCTCACACCCCCGGAGCGGCAAGGCCCAGCACAGACCGCGCCTTCGCCACCAGCGCATCCGGGTCGAAAGGCTTCGTCATATACATATCCGCGCCAACTTCCTGCCCGCGTTGCCGGTCGAACTCCTGCCCCTTCGCCGTCAGCAGAATAATGTGGATATGCCCCATTCCCAGCTCATTCTTCACGGTGTTGCACACGTCAAAACCGTTCTTCTTCGGCATCATCACATCCAGAAAAACCAGGTTCGGCTCCTCTTCCTGGATCGTCGCAAGCGCCTCTTCCCCATTGCTCGCCGTGAACAGGTCGACGCCCTCGTCTTCCAGTTCTTCCAGGGTCTGCTGGATCAGCGTCCGTAGATGTGGTTCATCGTCAACAATCAGAATCTTCATAAGTTTTCACGGGTAGATCAGAAACAGTACGTTCTCCATGCCTTTCTCGAAGCGCAACGCCCTCACCGCTTCGTCACTCGAAAGCACCGAATTCAAAATAATAATGTCTGGCTTCGATAGCACCGCCCGCGACACCAACTCCAACCCATTCGACTCCACCACCGTATACCCGCGCGTCTCCAGAACATCCGTCAGCGTGCGAATCGTCGAAGCGTCCTCGTCCACCACCATTACCTTCTTCTTCGACTTCCCCTGGTCCAGCAGCGTATCCACCTCGTGGAACAGCGACGCCGTATCTATCGGCTTCGTCAGGTAGCGGTCCACGCCCAGCCGGAACCCGCGCTCCTTGTCCTCCACAATCGAGAGGATGATGATCGGAATATCCATCGTCGCCGGGTCGTTCTTCAACACCGCCGCCACGTCGAAGCCGTTCATCTCCGGCATCATCACGTCCAGAATAATTAGCCCCGGAATCTCCTCGCGGATCAGCGTTAGCGCCTTCCGCCCGTCCTCCGCCAGTCGCACTACGTACCCCGCTTCGGTCAACTCTTGCCGCAGCAGCGACCGAATATTCGGATCGTCATCCACCACCAGGATCGACTTGTCCCGCGACTGGTGTGTCTCCACCCGCTCCCGCAACTGTCGCACCAGCGACTCGATATCCTTCGAGCGCCGCACCGGGGTCAGATCCAACTGCGTCTGCACACTCGTAATCGGCAGAGTAAAGAAAAACGTACTCCCCTGCCCCGGCTCGCTCTCCACCCATATCCGCCCGGCGTGGAACTCCACAATCTCGCGGCAGATCGGCAACCCAAGCCCCGTCCCCTTCGGCTTGTCCGTCAGCGTATCGCCCACCTGCTTGAACTTCTCAAACACTTTCGGCTGGTCGCTCGCTGCAATCCCTATCCCGGAGTCCTTCACACCCACTACAAGCTCGCTGCCCTCGCGCCGCACCATGCACGTAATCGAACCGGCATCCGTAAACTTGATCGCATTCGAAATCAGGTTGATCACCACTTGGATCAGCCTGTCTTGGTCGCCCGTAATCATCGGCAGGTCTGCTTCCACCTCCCGCACCAGCAGCAGATGCTTCGCATCGAACAGTGATGCCGTGGCTGCCGCCGCCCGGTCAATCACCTCCGCCACAGAAACCATCCCCATATTCCAGGTAAACTTGCCCGCCTCAATCTTCGCCAGGTCCAGCACATCGTCGATCAGCTTCGTCAGACGCTCGCCTTCGCTCACCACCACGCCTAGGTTCTCGATCACCTGATGCTTCGTCTGCGCAATCTTCTTGTCCGTCTCCGGAATTAGCGGGAACAGCCGCTCCTCCAGGCGCCGCCGAATAATCTTCGCAAAGCCCAGCACCGACGTCAGCGGCGTCCGCAGCTCATGGCTCACCGTCGAAAGGAACGAGCTCTTCGCCGCATCCGCCTGCTCCGCCGCCGCCCGCGCATGGGCTGCCTCTTCAAACAGCAGCGCATTGTGGAACGCCACACCCACCGCCGAAGCAATCGTCGAAAGCAGCCGCTGGTCCGCCTCTGTAAAACGTCCCTCCTGGTCCGTCGTCTGCACGCTGATCACGCCGATAATCTGCCCGCCCGAAGGAATCGGCACTCCAAGGAACGAGGCCGTCATCATCCCGATCTGCTCAATTCCCAGCTTCGACCGGTTCCCCTCCATATCCTCATTAATCAGCAGCGGCTGCCCCGTCCGGATAATCTGCGACGTCAGCCCCGTCCCAAACGGCCGCGAAGCCGCCTCTTCCCCAAACGTATACGGGAAGTCCAGCATCATCTTCGGCCGGTCCAGCAGCGACACATACACCACCGGCGCATGGAACAGGTCACGCACCTGGTCACCCACCAGTTGGATCAGGCTGTCCCGGTCCAGTTGCCTCGCCAGCGCCTGCGTAATCCGGTTAATCGTCACCAGCTCCGCCGCACGCTCGCTCACCTCATGCTCGCGCTTGTTGATTACCAGGTACGCATTCGCGTTATCCAGCGCAATCGACGTATACGCCGCGAGGTTCTGCAACACGCTTAGATGTTGCTCCGTATACGCATTCTTCTTGAAGCTCTGGATCGTCAGCACACCCAGTACACAATCCTTCGCAATCAGCGGAAGGTAGATCATCGAGGCCGGCGGCTGCGCCATCGTCCCATCTTCCAGCGCCCCGCCCGTGTGCTCGTAGGAGGCAATGTACTTCGTGTACTCCTTCGCCACATCGTTCAGCAGAATCGGCTTCTGGTGGTCGATACACCACACCGGAAACTGGTTCTTGTCATCCGTGCTACGCGTATACGGCGCGTACCGCTTGCCGTTCTCAATCGCCAGGCTGTACTCAATCTGCCGCTTCTCCGCGTGGTACAGTCCCACGCCGAAGATCGTCGCATCCACAATCTGGTTCACCCGCTCATACAGCCGGAACAGGATCGTGTTCAGGTCCAGCGACGCCGTAATCTCCTTGCCAATCTCGCTCAGCAGCTCGATGCTGTCCTTCTGTGCCGCAATCTCGCTCGCCTGCGCGCTGATCTCCTGCGTCCGCGCCTGCACCGTAGCCTCAAGCTGCCGCGCCTCCGCCTCCAGCGCATCTGTCTTGCGGCGGGCCTTCTTGCGCTCATGCTGGCTGATCAAACGCCACAGCAGAAACGCCAGAAGCGCAAGCAGCAGGCCATAAATTAGATACGCCAGATTGCTGCGATACCACGGTGCCCGAATCTTGAACGCAAACTCACCCTCCGGGCTTACCTTGCCGTCTTCCGCCCGCGTCCGCACCCGGAAGCGATACGTCCCCGGCCCCAGCCCGCTGTAGTTCGCTTCTTTCTGCTTACCCCACGCCGACCAGTCCTTGTCTGCGCCTTCCAGCAGATACTGATAGCTCGTGCCAGCCGTATTTCCATAAGCCAGTGAAGCAAACTGAAAGCTCAGCGAACTCGTGGAAGGCGGCAACTCGGGCTCCGTTTGCCCCGGCACAATGCTCCCGCCATAGATCAGCTGCGTCCCAGAATTCACCTGACGCACCAGCGGAGCGACGTTCAGCGCCGCCGATGCCTTCAGCTTTGGATCCAGCCGAAGCAGACTCTCTCCTACGGCCCATACGGTTCCATCCGGCTCGGTAAACCCTCCGGCCACCGCGAAATGCGTCAGCGGCCGATACGTATCCTCGTCCAACCGCCAACTGCCGTCCGCCTGCTTGAAGAACCGCCCAATCCGCGTTCTCTCTGAGGACGAGGTGAAACCCCACACGCTGCCATCCTCATCCTGGTAAGCACTGGTGCTGGCGTCGACACCATCGACTGGAAGCACAAACCGATTGTCCACAACAAATTTATGACCGGCCGCATCCCACCGCAGCATGTCCTTGGACCGGAAGGGCTCATAAAAAACATTGCCGTCTATGAAGTGGACTTCTGCCGGCCCACCTGGAGTCCCTTCTTTCTTACCCAGCATTTCCACCTTGGCGTCTTTCATGCCAGTGGCAGGCACCTGCAGGCGCAGCACGACACCATCTCCGCCCGTTACCCAGAGCACCCCATCCGCGTCCTCATCCATGGATCGCGATTCATACACAACGTTCGGCAGCCGACCTTCATCCACCCATTGCTGCCCATCCCATCGCATGGAGGCTACGCCCTCGCCATGGGCGATATAAACCCTGGTCGGCGCCTTACGCGACTGCCGCAGCATGTAGGTCTGTTCCCTCGGCCCAACTACCGCCGGCATGGCGCGTACCATCGCATCGCCTTCCAGCTTGAGTACACCCTCCGATGCCCCCATCAGAAGTTGATCCGAGATTCCCGCCGGGTCCTTGAAAACGCGCATCTTGAAGACCTGCGTCACGCCCTGGATACGCTGCATCGCCGGCCGGTTCGTCAGCGGGTCCGCCACAATCCGGTTCACAGCAACCGACCCCGCCGCTGACGCCGCATAAATAAACCCTTTGAACCGTACTGCGTCGTCCACAACCGTACTCGTGAAGATCGAAAGCGGCGACCCCGCCTCCACCCGCGAAACCCCATACCCCGATCCAATCCAAACCGCGCCCTCCCGATCCTCCATCGCGCTCAGCGCGTTGGAGTCCAGCAGACCATCTTCCTTGTCGATAATCTGCCGCAGGGTCCCATCGTGCCCCACAACCATCACACCACCATCCAGCGTCGTCACGCAGATATTTCCATTCCGCAACACGGTGGAGAAATAAGGCGGATGCTTAGCAAAATACGTATCGGCCCCGGTGGGGAACGGCACACTCTTCTGCCCGTCGTACAACGTCAAAAGCTGGCCACGCGCCTGCACCAGCATCCGCCCCGCATCGTATGGGTGGAGAAAAATCTTTCGCGAGGCCTTATACGCATCGCCCCCCGGCAGATTGCGCAACTCGTCTCCCACGACCTCCTGCAGTCCAACCCCGAATTGCGCCGTATAGGTATGTCCCCCCACCATCGAGATCGCCTCAAAGGACCCGCCTTGCGAGGGACGCCACATATGCATTGCCTTGCCGTCCCAGCGCAGCAACATCTGGAATGAACGAAAATAAACGCCCTGCGGCGTGGTCAGAGCCCACACATCCGAGAAAATCCGGTCTTTCACCTCGACCTTATCCAGGATCGAAACAAAGACCATGGTGCCCTTGGCGTCCGGCTCCAGGTAGCCGAAGTTCGCGCTCCCCCCCACCCAGATCCTGCCCGTTTCGTCCTGCACCAGCGACCGGATCACGCTCATGGGCGTAAAAATCTTCCGCCAGGTCACCCCATCGTAGGTCAGAATATTCCCGCCCGAAACACCGATGTAAATCAGGCCGCTCCGGTCCTGCATCACAGTCCAGACCTGCCCGAAGTCCTTGTACTCCTTGAAAGAGTGTCCCTGGATCACGGGCACGCCCACCTCGGCACTCTTCCGGCTACCACCTCCGGCCGCCACCACGGCAGGTCCACCCGCCCTCCCAGGCGCACCAGGTCCCGCCTGCGCAACCAGCAGCAACGGAGACACAACACCAATCAGCAGATAACTTCGGCAAACATGTAAGAAGCGCAAGTGGATTCCCAGGAGGACCGCGAGAACGCAAAACACAACCGAAAACTAAATCACCACAAAACTGCACAAAACGGAGTAGCTCTTTCTATCACGCGACCCCCACCCACGCAACGCCTACACCCGCAAGCTGAGCTAAATCAACAGATTTCAGCCGACGCCAGCAGCCTCCTGCTCAAAAGCCAGCACCCGCGCCCCACACAAAAACCCACTGCCCCATCCCAGGTGCAAAACCCCAGGTACCATCCCAACTCCCATCAATCGAAGACTTTGCGCAAAAACAGGGGGAGGGGGGGATACCTCCAACTAGAAACTCGCAACTAAAAACTAGCAACTGCCTCTTGCAATCCAATCCCCTACCATGTAACGTCTTCAAAGTATGACGAGCCGCATCCAGTCCGTATTCTTTACCCTCTGCTATTGGCGCTATCTCAGCGGCCCGGCGGAGCACTCGTATGCATCTCTGAAATAGAACCTCAAAACCTTCAGAGTCTTCGAAACTTCCCGAGCCGCGACCCCCACAAAGGTCGCGGCTTTTCCTTGTCCCGCAACACCTTGTTCCAACTAAACTCAGGAGAGACCCATGACGTCCCCCGAAACCATCATCGCCGGCACCACCACCGCACCCGCCCACCTCCGCCGCATCGTCCTCACCGGATTCATGGGCGCCGGCAAATCCACCATCGGACGCCTCCTCGCCGCGCGCCTCAACTGGGACTTCCTCGACCTCGACGCCCACCTCGAGGCCCGCACCCGCACCACCATCCCCGAGCTCTTCGCCACCCACGGCGAGGCCCACTTCCGCCGTCTCGAATCCACTGCCCTCGCCTCCGCCCTCGCCCACCCCCTCACCGTCCTCGCCCTCGGCGGCGGAACCCCCGAGAGCATCACCAACCGCCTCCTCCTCGAGCAGACCCCCGCAACCCTTACCATCTTCCTCGACGCCCCCTTCCCCACCCTCTTCGACCGCTGCGTACTTCAGGACCTCGGCAGCGCCCAGGAGGCCCGCCCCGTCCTCAGCGACCCCGTCGCCGCCGAGGCCCGCTTCAACCACCGCCACCCCCTCTACCGCCGCCTCGCCGCCATCACCATTCCCACCGCCGAGCAGACCCCCAGCGAATCCGTTGACGCCCTCTTACTCGCTCTTACGCAGCTCAAACACACTCGCCCCTGATTGATTTCATATGCGATAAGCCGCCCCAGCCGGAATCTCTGCATCTCAAAATCTGGCATCGCAATCGGCACCATGAAGGGAACCTACGCTGACCACCTCAACGCACGACCAAACCCCAAATGAGGCGGCTCCAGTTCCCCGTCGTTCAAGCCGCGCCGTTCGCGGCCACATCCTCTTCACCTTCGCCGTGCTCCTTGGCCTCGGCCTCGCATGGAAACTCACCAAAGAGCTCCAAATCATCTACGTCAGCGCCCTCTTCGCCGTCGTCCTTATGCCCATAGTCGTCTGGATCACACAGCTCAACATCCGCGGCTGGCGCCCCTCCCGCCCCGTCGCCATCATCATCCTCATCGCCGCTGTCCTGCTCGCGCTGGCTCTCTTCTTCGATCTCGGCCTACCCCCCGTCCTCCGCGACCTCCGCGAGTTCTCCACCGAACTTCCCCAGCGCATCCCCTCCATCGTCGCCCGCCTCAAGAGGCTCCCCATGGCCGATAAATTCGGCGTCGACTCCCTCGCCCAGCGCGCAGAAACCGCCATCACCGCCACCGCCGGATACCTCGTCACCTCGCTGCCAAACTGGCTCTCGCACCTCGTCGATATCCTCACCACCGCCTTCCTCTGCATCTACTTCATGCTCGAAGGCAAGCACGCCTACGACTTCTTCCTTTCCCTCTTCCGCCCGGCCCCGCGCCATCGGCTCGACATCACCCTGCGCAAAGCAGAAGTCCAGATGAGCAAGTGGCTCTACGGACAGAGTCTCCTCATGCTCATCCTCGGCGTCTGTTCCATCGCTGCCTTCGGACTCTTGCATGTGCGCTACTTCCTGCTGCTGGGCGTCCTCATGGGCCTCTTCAACATCATTCCCATCGCCGGAGGCGTCATCACCATCATCCTCGCCGCCGGAGTGGCGGCCCTCGACTCTTGGCCCCGCATGTTCGGCGTCCTCCTCTTCTATCTCCTCTACGTCAACATCGAGAACGCAGTCCTCATCCCCCGCATCATGAAGCGCAGCGTAGACCTCATGGGCCTCACCGTACTCGTCGCCTTGCTCATTGGCACAGCATTGGCCGGTATCGTAGGCGCCCTCGTCTCCGTACCCACTGCCGCACTCGTCGTCACCCTGCTCGAAGAATATGCCGTAAACAAAAGTAAGGTCTGACAACCCCGAAACCCATCGCAGCAGCATCATTATGCTAAAATGACGAACGAAGCAGTCTCAGCCGGAATGTCTGGCGTTACGTCACATTCACATGTCTAATCTCGTCTTCTCTCAGCCCGCCCGCTCCAACCTTCTCGTACCTGTCCTCATTGCCTTCCTGGTGCTGGGAATCATCCTCGCCGTCGTCCTCCTCAACATGCCCCGCACGGACACCGACGCCTCCATCTCCCACACCGCCGTCGTCCCCATCCACACCGTCTTCAAGTCCGAGTCCACCATCGTCGGCCGCGACCAGTCCCAGGACGACCTCTACGTCCTCACAACCGTCCACGTCGCTGACAACCTCCGCCTACCCATCTTCATCAAGGACTTCAGCGCCACCCTCACCACAGCCGAAGGCGAAGAACTCACCACCAGCGCCATCCAGAAGATTGACCTCCCCAACGTCTACCTCACCTTCCCCAAACTCAAACCGCTCGCCTCAGAACCCCTCGCACGCGAAACCCTCATCCCCCCCGGACAGCACGCCGACGGCATGGTGCTCCTCCATTTCCCCATCACCGAGGCCACTTGGGACCACCGCCGCTCCGCCACCCTCACCATCGACTTCTACCACCAGTCCCCCGTCACCCTCACTATCCCACCCTCCGCCACACCAAATCCTGACTCCCCATATAAGCTTCAAGTAAGCACCGGTGTAACCTTCAGCTAGATCAATGACCCGCCGCCGCTTCATCGCCGACACCTTCTCTCCTCCCACCGGCCACCCCACCCACGCATCCCTCACCGGCGACCAGGCCACCCACCTCGCCCGAGTCCTTCGCGCCCAACCCGGCCAAACCTTCGATCTTGTCGCCAACGGCTTCCTCCACCGTGCCGAAATCACCTCCGTCTCCGAATCCGAAGTAGCCTTCCTCCTCCATGAAGAGCTAGTGTCCGACGCATCCCTCCCCCTCCGCCTCCTCCTCGCCGTCTTCAAGTTCGATCACATGGAGTGGGCCATCGAAAAAGCCACCGAACTCGGCGTCGCCACCATCACCCCCATCCTCGCCCGCCGCACCGAAAAGCACCTCACCCTCGCAGCCCACAAACGTGCCGAACGCTGGCGCCGCATCGCGCTCGAAGCCGCCAAGCAATCCCGCCGCTCCGACATCCCCACCATTGCCGACCCCATCACCCTAAAGCTCGCGCTCACACAAGAGACCAGCCCCACCCGCATCCTCCTCTCCGAAACCGAGCAAGCCACCACTCTCAGCGCAGCCCTGGAAAAAGCCTTTCAAGGATCACACCCCACCACAAACGACCGGGTGCCCCATCCATCGCAGCCCCATCGCGATGGGCCGGATGTAGACCGCCAAACCGCCCTCGCCATCGGCCCCGAAGGCGGTTGGACTCCCGAAGAGATGGCACTCTTCACCCAGCACCAATGGCAACACGTCACCCTCGGCCCCCGCATCCTCCGAGCCGAAACCGCCGCAATAGCAGCCATAGCCATCGCCTCAACCCATCTAAACTAGCCCCCGAACACACAAAAAACGGCAGCAGAAGCCAAAGCCCCTACTGCCATCCAAGACCGCCACCCCAAGCTGCCCTTCGCTGCTCTGGGCTGCTCTGGGCTGCTCTGGGCTGCCTTTAGCTGTCTTTCGCTGCTCCTGGCTGTCCTTAGCTGCCTCTAGCTGAAGATCTCCTTCACCTTCTCAAACAACCCGCGCGAGTGCGGCACATTCTCCACCACCATCGTCTCGCTCAACTGTTTTAGCAACTCCTTCTGCTGCTTGCTCAGCTTGCCCGGCGTCTGCACCCGAATCTCCACAATCAGGTCGCCCTTCCCATGTGCATTCAGATGTGGCACACCCTTGCCGCGCAGTTTGAACTCCTTGCCACTCTGCGTCCCTTCAGGAATCTTGATCGTCGCCGCTCCTTCCAGCGTCTGGATCTCCAGCTCAGTCCCCAGCGCGGCCTGCGGAAACGAAATTGGCATCACGCAGTGCAGGTCATCGCCATCCCGCTCGAAGAACTTGTGCGCCTTCACATTTAACACAACGTACAGATCACCGGCAGGCCCGGCAAACCGTCCAGCCTCACCTTCACCTTGGTACCGAATCCGCGTGTCCTGCTCAACACCCGCCGGAACCTTCACCAGGATGCTGTGCTCCTTCTGCACCACCGTCTGCCCCTTGCACGTCGTGCACGGATCGACAATCAGCGTCCCCGTGCCATTACAAACACTGCACGTCCGAGCCACTGAGAAGAAGCCCTGCTGAAACCGAACCTGCCCGCGTCCCGCACACTGTGTACAGGTGATGGCAGCCTTGCCCTTCGCCGCGCCCGAACCCTTGCAGTCCGTACACGTCTCCATCCGCCGGACCGTGATCTCCTTCTCTTTCCTGAAGACCGCCTCCTCAAACTCCAGCGTCAGGTCATACCGCAGATCGCGGCCGCGCTGTACACGCGACGCCTTGCGACCACCACCGCCCATGTTAAACATCTCGCCGAACAGGTCGCCGAAGATGTCCCCCAAGTCTTGTGCATTAACGCCCTGCGCGTTGCCGCTACCACCAAACGGCCCGTTGCCGTTACTGCCCGCGCCGCCAGAGAACGCAGCATGGCCATACCGGTCATACGCCGCGCGCTTCTCCGCGTCGCTCAGCACCTGGTACGCCTCGATGCATTCCTTGAACTTCTCCTCCGCCGACGGATCCTCCGGATTGCGATCCGGATGGAACTGCATCGCCAGCTTCCGGTAGCTCGTCTTCAGCTCTTGGTCGCTCGCATCACGCGAAACCCCTAATACTTCGTAATAATCAATCTTCGTCACGTTCGCCGTCGCACTCATCTCTTTAAATCTCTCTTCAGCCTCATTCCTTCAACATGACAATTAGAAAGTGTCATCCTAAGCGGAGCGAAGAACCTGCTTTTGTCTTGAACTAACTCATCCCACTAAGCACTAACCACTGCACTATTCGCCGCAATTCGCACCAGCGCGGGCCGCAGCAGCTTCTCGCGTATTTTGTATCCCTTGCGAATCTCCTCCAGCACCTGGTGATCCGGAAACTCCTTGGTTTCGATGCTCCCCAAGGCCTCGTGGACTCGCGGATCGAACTGCGTCCCCACCGTTTCCACCGCCTGCACGTTCAAGCCGCGCAGCGCCTCTTCCATCTGCTTCAGAATCAGTTCCACACCCGCACGCAGTTGCTCCGCCGTTCCATCCGCCTTCAACGCCAGTTGGAAGTTATCCATCACGCCCAGGAACGGCTCCACAGTCGCCGAAACCGTGTACTCCCGAGCATCCGACCGTTCCTTCGCTTCGCGCTTCCGGGCATTATCGAACTCTGCCTGCAGCCGCGCCAGACGGTCGATCAACTGCTCTTTCTCGCCCTTCAACTGCTCAATCTCGGCCTGCGCCCCATCCAACTCCAGTGTTGCGTCGGCTATCGATGCACCCGCATCGACCTCAGTTCTATGCTGCCCAGAATCCTGTCCTATCACTTCATCTGCCATCGTTGAAACACTCCTGTCCCGACTCAAAACGTCATATTCCATTCTACCGCCACCCCACGCCTTGCGAACCGCCCCCGAAACTTTGTCCCAACCACGATCCTTTGCCATAGCCCAACAACCCTCTAATCCCTGTGCTCCATCATCCGGTCAAAAACCTTCGAAATATAGCTCACTGCATTCATCGTGTTCTCGTAGTGCATCCGCTTTGGCCCAATCACCCCCACCGTCCCGCGGTTCTCGCCGCCCATCCGTGCCGGAGCCGCAATCAGCACCAACCCGGCCATCTCCGGAGCATGCTCCTCCAGGTCAAACACCACCCTCACACTCTCCTGCCGCGCGTCCACATACGCATTCAGCAGTTCCACCAGCCTCTGCTTCGCTTCCAGAGCCGCCAGCACCACACGCAACTGCTCCCGATCCTCGTAGCTCATCCCCTGGCTCCCTAGCAGGTTCGCCACGCCTTCCACATACACCGTCTGCGCCACCACACCCGTCTCCGGCACCGCCCTCACCCAAAGCTGCTGCACCGAGTTCAGCATCCGCTGATACTCACTCCGCTCGCGCTCCACCATCCGCGCAATCTCGGCCCGAACCCGCTCCACGCTCCATCCACGAAAGTTCTCATTCAAAAAGTTCGCCGCAATCTCCAGTTCCAGCAACGACACATCCTTATCCAGCGCCAGCACCCGGTCGCGAACCAGCCCGCTCCGCGTCACCACCACGGCCAGAATCCGCGCCGCAGCCAGCCGCGAAAAATGCACATGCTCTAGCAGCTCACCCTCCGCAGCCGCAGCCACCGCAACCCCCACCCCGCTCGAAAGCGTAGCCAGCACATGCGACGTCCGCTCCAGCAGCGCCTGCGTCCCCGCCACCCCAGCAAAGCTCGAATCAATCTGCATTCGCGATACCGCCGGAAGCCGCAAAGCATCAATCCGCGGATTCACCCCCCCGCTCAACTGCTCCACATACATCCGAAACGCCCGCGCCGTCGGAACCCGTCCCGCCGAAGTATGCGGCTGCTCCAGCAGCCCCGCATCCGACAGATCTGCCATCTCATTCCGCACCGTCGCCGGCGACAGCCCATCCCCCAGCGCCCCACGCGCAATCGTCCCCGAGCCCACCGGCTCCCCCGTCTCAATATAGCTTTCCACGATGGCAGTCAGAATAGCCCGCTGCCGCGCCGTAACCCGCTCCGCATCCGCCATCCGCCACCTCCCCTACCACCTTACGCCGCCAGTCAAGCCGCACTCTGCTACCAACTCACCACTGTTCTTAGCTTATCTCCAGCACACTCCCACCCTGCGCCGCAATCTTCTCGGCCGCCACCACCACCTTCTTCGCCACCTCGTAGAATCCCTTCCCCAGCTTCGACTCGGGCCCCGCCAGCGTCACCGGCAGCCCCTTATCCCCGCCTTCACGAATCTGCGGATCCAGCTCCACAGCCCCCAGAAACTCCAGCCCAAACTGCGCCGCTGTCCGCTCCGTCCCGCCCGCGCCGAACACGTCGATCACCTCGCCGCTCGGCAGCGTCATCTGCGACATGTTCTCCACCATCCCGATCACATCCACCTTCACCTGGTGGAACATCTCCAGCGCCTTCCGTGCATCCTGCAACGCCACGCTCGACCCCGTCGATACCACCACCGCACCCGTCAGCGGAACCGTCTGCACCAGCGAAATCACCACGTCCCCCGTCCCCGGAGGCAGATCCACAATCAGATAATCCAGCTCGCCCCACTCCACCTGCTGCAGAAACTGCCGGATAATCTGGTGCAGCATCGGCCCCCGCATCACCATGGGCTTATCGCCCGGCGAGATCAGCCCCACCGAAATAAACTTCACCCCATGCGACAGGATCGGCTCAATCCGATTCTCCCCCACCACGTTCGGCTGCCGCGTCACGCCCAGCATCATCGGCACATTCGGCCCGTAGATATCAGCATCAATCAGTCCGACCTTATACCCCAGCTTTCCCAGCGAAACCGCCAGGTTCACCGCGACCGTGGTCTTCCCCACCCCACCTTTGCCACTGCCAACCGCGATCACATGCTCCACACCCGGCAAAGGCTGCGGCCCTTGTCCTTGCGACTGTTGCGGTACTCCAGATCCCATCTGTCCCATGACACTCTCCTCAATTCCAACCCTTGCATCGCCTTCACTAACAACTAAAAACTAATAACTAGAAACTGCCCTACACATACCACCCCGGCTTCAACGTCGCCCGCATCTCTCTTCGCCGGGCCGTCTCACCCCCACGCATCTCGCGCCGCCGCCCCGCATCCTCAAACCGTCGCTTCTGATTCTCCGTCTCGCACACCAGTTGCGGAACCACCAGCCCATGCCCCTGCTGATCCACCGCCACATATGTCAGGTACGCCGAAGACACATGCTTCAAACACTGCGCGCGCACATCCTCCACCATCGCTTTCACGCCAATCTCCATCGACGTCTTGAACGCCCGGTTCACACTCGCCTTCAGAATCAGCAGGTCCCCCACATGCACCGGAGCCACAAAGTCCAGGTGGTCCATACTCGCCGTCACCGTAATCGCCCGCGCATGACGGCTCGCCGCCATCGCACCCACCAGGTCGATATACTGCATCAACCGCCCGCCAAACAAATTCCCTAAAGCATTCGCATCCGCCGGAAAGATAATCTCACTCCGCTCCGACTGCGACTCCGCAACCGTCCGCATCACTAACGCATCGCTCATTACCCGTATTCTAAATGCCCTCCACCCCACGCGCTGTGACCACGCACTCTCCCCCTTGCTACCATGAACATATGTCCAAGATCACCACCCTCAACGAAATCCTCCAACTCGACCCCGCCAACGCCTTCGCCCGTTACGGCCTCGCCATGGAACACGCCGCCCAGGGCAACGCCGAAGCCGCCCTCAACGACTTCGCCGCCTGCATCCACCACAACCCCGACTACGTCCCCGCCTACCAGATGTCCGCCCAGACCCTCACCAAACTAGGCCGCACCGAAGAAGCCCTAACCCGCCTCCACGAGGGCATCGCCGCCGCCAACCGCACTAACAACCAACACGCCCTAGCCGAAATGGAAGGCATGCGCCAGGAACTCAGCTAGCAGTTTTCGAGCACCACTACACCCTCCTTCAACTCGATCAAGCGAAGCGCAGTCGCGAGACCCCTGTATTGTGTCTTTGCCTTTATCCGTCTTCATCCTTCAAATCCGTGGTCGGCTTTTCCGTCTGGCCACCACCCCGAACCCAACCACCCTCACCCAACATCTATACTTAGGCATGGCGACCCAACTTCCCACCACCCTCGGCGCACTCCGCGCCAGCGAATTCACCCCCGCACGCCTCGCCCGCTCCGTCAAGGACGAACTCCGCGAAAACCTCATCGACCGGCTCCGCGCCAACGCCGGCACCGGAGTTCCTCTCTTCCCCGGCGTCATCGGCTACGAGGACACCGTCGTCCCCCAAATCGTCAACGCCGTCCTCTCTAAACACAACTTCATCCTCCTAGGCCTCCGTGGACAGGCCAAATCGCGTATCCTCCGCGCCCTCACCACACTCCTCGACCCCGCCTGCCCCTACATCGCCGGCTCCGAAATCCGCGACAACCCGTACACGCCCATCTCCCAGTTCAGCAAGAACCTCATCGCCAAGATGGGCGACGAAACCCCCATCGCCTGGCTCACTCCCGACGCCCGCTACGTCGAAAAACTAGCCACCCCCGACGTGACGGTAGCTGATCTGGTCGGGGATATCGACCCCATCAAGGCCGCCCGCTCCAACCAGGACCTCGGCTCCGAGCTCACCATGCACTACGGCCTCCTCCCCCGCGCCAACCGTGGCATCTTCGCCATCAACGAGGTCCCCGACCTCGCCGGCAAAATCCAGGTCGCGCTCTTCAACATCATGCAATAGGGAGACGTCCAGATTAAGGGCTACCCCGTCCGCCTTGAGCTTGACGTCGCCATCGTCTTCTCCGCCAA
>Ga0123336_10000591_pt1 | contig 35803 bp, 24 predicted proteins | sample SSSSmetaG_FD_96466 | JGI IMG/M metagenome (GOLD analysis project Ga0123336, IMG submission 96466) | Glacier valley bacterial and archeal communities from Borup Fiord, Nunavut, Canada, to study Microbial Dark Matter (Phase II) - ​SSSS metaG | ecosystem: Environmental > Aquatic > Freshwater > Ice...
AGCGGCCGGCGCCGGCGCCGGCGCCGGCGCCGAAGCGCTCGACGGCTCGCTCCTCGATGGGCAGGCCGCGGCGCTCCTCGACGCCTCGACCGAGGGCGGAGCGCTCGCCGACGACGACCCGATGGCGAACCATCACAGCACCCGCGAGGAGCTGCTCGGGCTCTTCACCATCAAGGACTTCACGCCCGAGGAGAAGAAGCGCATCCAGCCCGACGTCTTCCTGCGCAACGCGATCGGGCCCGACGGCCCGAGCCGCATGAACCAGGGCAACAAGGCGATCGCGCGGCACACCATCAGCAAGGCGAAGTGCCTCGCGGGTCTCAAGGACCTCGTCATCCAGACGCCCGAGCAGCGCGAGCAGTGCGGCGCCGAGAACATGGTACCCATCTGGATCAAAGGGAAGGAGGCGTGGTTCTGCATCGACATCTTCGAGTTCCCGAACAAGGCCTGCGAGCTGCCGTTCGTGTGGACGCCCCCCACGCTCGCCAAGAAGGTCTGCGAGCTGCAGGGCAAGCGCCTCTGCGCGCAGACGGAGTGGAACATCGCGTGCCGCGGTGACCCGAACGGCGGCGACGACCAGAAGTACGCCTACGGCGACAAGGTCGACATCGAGATCTGCCACACGAACCTGCGCCACCGCGTGCCGTGCAACCCGAACGACGCGAAGTCGGCGTTCAACACCTGCACCACCGACACCGAGCCCGCGGGCGCGTTCCCCAGGTGCCGCTCACGCTTCGGCGTGTTCGATCAGCACGGTAATGTCGCCGAGGTGATGATGCGCCGCGAGGGCGACCAGGTCGTCTCGCAGCTGAAGGGCAGCGCGTGGTTCTACAACGAGCTCGTGCGCGAGCCGGGCCAGCCAGTCCCCGAGACCACGACGAACAAGGCAGGCGCGTACCCCGACCACTGCAACTTCGACCCGCGGTGGCACGTGGAGCCGATCGAGAATGCGTTCCACGTGAACTACCACCTCGGCTTCCGCTGCTGCAAATCGATCCCGTAGGGAGAAGCTGACAGCTGCTTCGGCTACCAGTCGAAGAGCTGGTCGACCGGGTTCTGAGCGCCGCGGGCGACGAGGGACTTCGTGCGGTCGACGTCGACGGTCATGACCTTCGCGTAGGCGTCGGGCCCCTTGTGGATCATGTACGTGAGGCGGTTGAGGCGCGGGGTGCCGCCAGCCTGCTTCGTCACGTGCAGCACCGAGTAGCCGAACATGCTCTCCGCGCCGTACTTCTGGCTCGAGAGATCCGCGGCCGAGGTGAGGCGGATGATGGCGAGCTCGCGCGGACCGGCGCCGGACTCGAGCGTGCGCGGCATGTCCTTCGTGGCGTCGGCGAGCTGCGCGTTGAGCTTCGCGTGGTACGTCGCGAAGACGGTGCTGGCGAGCGGCGCGTTCGGCGCGGCGTCGGAGGGCTTGCCGTCCTGCAGCGAGGAGGTCCAGGCGAAGCGGCGGACCGGGTTCGCGCGCTCGAGCTGCTCGAGATCGCCGGCGCTGGCACCGGCGAGCTTCACGCGGTTCGGCACGAGCTCGTCGCCGGGCTGGAGCACCTCCAGCGAGTTGAGGTGCGCATGGCCGACCAGCATGGTGCGGACCTGGGGGTTCTTCGCGATGCGGTTCAGCAGCTCGACGCCCGACATCGTGTACGCCCCGCCGTGACGATCGAAGTCCTCGTCCGGCCCCATCCACTCCTGGAGGCCGTCGTGCAGGCAGCTGTCACGCTGGTCGACGCTGAGCGTCACGTCGTCCTGCTTGCAGATGAGCGGCGTGAGCATCTCGTTGAAGATGTAATTGATGGTCGACTGCTGCACGCTCTGGTAGCGGAGCAACGGGAAGTAGTAGCCGAAGTCCTTGCCCGTGTGCCCGCCGCGCGGGTCGTGGTGCATGAGGAGCGTGACGTCTTCCTTCGTGAGGAGCGAGCGCCCGAGCTCGCGATCGAGCCACTCCATCTGCGAGCCCCCGACCGCGCCGCCGTAGTTGACGGTGTACATGCCCCAGCCGGTGCGGCGGTGCTGGCGCAGCTCGTACGTGTTCAGCGATACGTACCGGCTCTTGCCGAACGTCCACGACGCATAGAGGGGGCCGTAGGTCTTCTGCCACTGGTGGAAGCCGTCGTAGAGGATGACGTTGCGGTCGGCGCGCGGGACCTCGCTGAAGGCCGCCTTGAAGGTGTCGCCGGCGGAGCGCTTGAAGCCGCCGGTATAGAGATCGAGGTGCAGGCCGTCCCGGTCGGCGTCGGTCTTCGTGAGGAACTGCTTGTACGACGCCCAGTCGTAGCCGGGCCACGCGAGGTTGTTCTGCTCGCCGATCACCTTCTGCAGGTTGTCGCCGAGCTTCGCGTCGACGGTGACGACGCCGCTCGGGACCTGCCCGGTCGAGGCGTAGCCGTCGTGGTTGCCCGCGGTGAGGAAGATGGGGAGGTTCAGGCGCTTGAGCGTGCCGAGGATCCGCTTCGCCTCGTTGTTGTACGTGGTCGCGACCTGGCGCTCACGGAGCGTGCCGGGCGAGCCGCCGTTGTGGAGATCGCCGTTGAACGTGACGAACGCCGCGCTCTTCACCACGGGATCGACGTTCGCGTTCACGGCATCGACGAAGTCGTCGAGCTTGTCGGCGGTGAGGCCCTTGTACTCGTCGCCGACCGAGACCTGCGTGTCCGTGACGTTGAGCGCGGTGTACTCGTCGGGCGCGCTGTCGAACACGCGGACCGCGTTGTACTGGTACTCGTAGACGTTCGCGTAGACCTCGCCGCCCTTCTTCGCCTCGAAGCGCGCGTCGTAGAGGCCAGCCGGCACCGCGGCGAGCGCCTTCTGGTCGAAGATCACGCGCACCGTCTTGCGCTGCTTCAGCACCGCCGGCATGTCGTCCGGCTCGGCATTGATCTGGATCTTCCTGGGGACGAGCTTGTAGACGCCGGAGCCGGTCCTCTGCGCGTTCGGGCTCTCGCCGTTCGACACGCGCGCGCCGCGCGCGACGAGGAAGAACGCGAGCTCGTTCTGCGCATCCTGCGTGAGCGTGAGCTCGCTGGGGCCGCCTTCGGTGCTCGGTCCAGCCTTGGGCTGGAGGTGATCGAACGCGTTCGCCTCGAGGCGGAGGACCATCGTGAGCTCGTCGCTCGCGTCGTTCTTCACATAGAGGTTGGGGTTACCGAGCGTGGGATAGACGAGGCGATCGATGACCGTGCGGCCGTCGACGACCCACGGCATGATCTGTTCGTTCTGGCTGGCGTCGGCGTAGAAGACGTTCGCGAGGTAGGTCTCGCCCTTCGCCGAGATGACCTCCCAGGGACGCTCGCGGAGCGCGCCGCTGATCGCGCCGGGGGGCGTGGTGGTCGGCGTCTCGCCGGGGGTGACCGGCTCCTCGCGGGGAGGCAGGTCCGCGCCCGCGTCGTCGCCGGCGCTGGAGCCGCAACCGACGAGAACTGCGAGGCAGAGAGCCGCGAGCCAGTGCCGCTTTCCGGGGACAGCCACCATGCGGGAACATGTAGGCATGTGTCGGGCCGTCGTCGGGGCGCCCTTTACGCCACGAACTCTCCGTGAAAACTCACGGTGAGAGCGGAATCCATGGGCGCCTGCCGGCGTTCATGGAGAGCCCGCGATCCACCGCCGTCAGGGCAGGAGGATGGTCGAGCCCGTCGTCTTGCGACCTTCGAGGTCGCGATGGGCGCGCTCGGCATCGCGGAGCGGGTAGGTCTGCGCGACCCTGATCTGGACCGCCTTGCTCGCGATGACGTCGAAGAGATCCTTCGCGGTGGCCTCGAGCTCGGCGCGCTCGCGCACGTAGTCGTGGAGCGCCGGCCGGGTGAGGAAGAGCGAGCCCTTGGTCGCGAGCAGACGCGGGTCGACGGGGCCGACCGGTCCCGACGAGTTGCCGAACGTGACCATCAGCCCGCGCGGCCGCAGGCAGTCGAGCGACGTGAGGAACGTGTCCTTGCCCACCGAGTCGTAGACGACGGGCACGCGTGCGCCGCCCGTGATCTCGCGCACGCGCAGGGCGACGTCCTCGGTGCGATAGAAGAGGACGTGGTCGCAGCCATGGGCGTAGGCGAGCTTCGCCTTCTCCTCGCTGCCCACGGTGCCGATCACCGTCGCGCCGAGCGCCTTCGCCCACTGGCACAGGATGAGGCCCACGCCGCCCGCCGCCGCGTGCACGAGGATGTGGTCGCCCTTCTGCACCGGGTACGTGCGCCTGCAGAGGTACTGCGCGGTCATGCCCTTCAGCATGGCGGCGGCGGCGGTGGCGGCGTCGATGAAGTCGGGGAGCTTCACCAGGAACGCGGCGGGGACGTTGCGCGCCTCCGCGTACGCGCCGATGGGAGCGCTGGCGTACGCGACGCGATCGCCCTCCCGCACGGTGGTCACTCCCTCCCCCAGCGCCTCGACCACGCCCGCCGCCTCGGAGCCGAGGACCGCCGGCAGCGCGACCGGGTAGAGGCCGCTGCGATGGTACGTGTCGAGGAAGTTGAGGCCGACCGCGGTGTGGCGCAGTCGAACCTCGCCGGCAGCCGGCGCCGGGAGCTCCACCTTCTCCCAGCGGAGCACCTCGGGTCCGCCGGTCTGGTGCACGCGGACTGCATGCGTCGACGTCGTCATCGGATCCTCACGTGTGCGGATGGTTGCGAACAGTGGGGGTTGAAGGCGATCTCCCAGAGCAAGCCGTCGGGATCGGCGACGCGGCTAGCACCAGCAAGCAGAGGATCGCGCGGCACTACGGGGTGGGGGCGACGTTCAGCGCCAGCGGCTCGTGCGGGGCCGGCAGGGCGAGAGGGCGCTCCTCGGTGAGGTACGCGAGCCCGCGCTTCGCGGCCTGTGCGGCCACCATCGTCAGCGCCGTGAGCGCGATCTTGCGTGCCGCCTCCTGCCAGAACGGCGGGCGCGCCTCGCGCCGGAGCGGAGCGAGCGCCTTCGAGAGTCGGTACGCGAAGCTCTGCTCGCGCCGGCTCTCCACCATGGAGCGGATGGCCATGGTGGTGCCCGCCGCGACCACGATGGCGCCGAGCAGGGCGCCGCCCAGCGGGACCGCGAGGCGCTTCGCCTGGTGACCGATCTCGGTGACCTGATGGCGCCGCGCGTCGAGCGCATCGAGCGTCCGCAACAGCCGCGAGCGGATGACGCTCGCGCGGCGTTCCAGGCGCGTGCGCTGTTCCTCGATGGCGATGCTCTTCGTGCTCATACGATGTGCTCCTTCAGCTGCTTCACGTCGTTCTTGAGGCGGCCGACCGTCTTCCCGAGCGGGGCCTTCGGGAGCATGCCGTAGCTCGCATAGCCCGAGACGGCCGCCACCACCATGAATCCGCCCGCGACCGCCAGCGCGACGAGCGCCGTACCACCGAGCGCGAGCACCAAGGCCACCGCGAGCAGGCAGAGCGCTACGACGCTGGCGCAGGCCGCGATGCCGAGGCCGATGGCGGCGCGCTTCGCCTGCTGCAGCTCCTCGCGCACCTCCTCCTTCGCGAGCTCCACCTCCAGGCGAACGAGCTCCTTTGCCTCGTCCATCGCCTCGCGGACGAGATCCGCCGTGGACGTCTCCTCGAGGAGCTCGGGGTTCCGTACCGAAGGGGTCAGATCGATGGCCATCACGTTCTCCTGGTTTGCGGAATACTTCGTGGGAAGGCGTTCGCCTGACCCGCGATCCTGTCGAGCTCGTCGTCCTCTTCGTCTAGCGGGAGCAGCAGCCGAAGAGGGCCTAAATGATCGAGCCGACCTTCTTCCCGAGGAAGCTGATCAGGAGAGACAGGAGCGCCACCCGCGGTAGCGCTGCAAACCCGGGGCCGGAGCGCGGGAGCATCTCGGGGCTCGACCTCGAGCCTCAAGCACGGAAGAGGAGCGACCAACCTGCCACACTTGCGGCCATCAGTAGCGCTTCTGCCAGACCGCGTCCGTTTGGATGAGGCCCTTGTCGCCGAACGTCGTCTCGAGCGACCAGTTCTTCTTGAAGCGCCAATCGACGGTGGCGAGGTTGACGTCCGGCTGGGAGATGGGCGGCGTTCCGAGCACGTGCTCGAAGGCGAGCGAGATGCGCCGGGCGACCTGGAACTCGATCTGCGGGGCGGGGTTCGCCGAGCGCGTGGTGTCGATCTTGGCCGTGGCCTGGATGCCCGTGAGGTCGTCGAGGCCCTCGGTGAGGCCTTGCGTCGCGAAGCCGCCGCCGACGCTCGCCGCAGCCTTCGTGGTGCCGTTCTTGTTGCCGGCGGAGCCGGTGGGCGAAGGGTTCGCGCCGTCCGCGGTGCCGAAGAGGATCATGGCGAGCACCTCGTTGCGGGGCATCCCCGGATCGGAGCGCAGCGTGACCTTGCCGGTCTTCACCGGCCCCACGAAATCGGCGTAGATCTGGGTGCCGTTGTCCGCGGTCCACTCGGCCGTGGCGACGACGATCGGGTTGGCAGTGTCCTGCGGTTGGAACGTGATGATGCCGCGCGTGATGCGGAAGGTCTTGCCCTGGACGTCGACCTTGCTCCCCTCCTTCACCTCGATCTGGCCGGTCACCTGCGTCGTGCCCGCCACCTTGATGTGCGGAGCGCCGCCGAGGACCACCTTCACGGTGCTGCCCTGGACGACGGTGACCTCGCCGAGGCGCACGTCCACGTCGATCTCGGTGGCGGGCGCCGTCGAGACCACCACCGGCGCGAGGTCTTGCTTGTCGAGCGGCAACTTCACGAACGTCTTCTCGTCGCGGAAGACGCCGACGCGGATGCTCGACTTCGGCTCCTCGAGCGCCTGCACGCCCGACTTCAGCTTCTGCGGTAGCTCGAGATCGAGCGTCGGTACGTCGACGACGACCTTGAGGTTCCTGGCGTCCTCGCTGTTCGTCACCGAGACCTTCACCACGCCGGAGACCGCGCCGAACGCCTGTCCCTGGAACGCGAGGTCGAGCGGACGCTTCTTCGGGATGTTCGCGCTTGCGGTGGCGGAGGCGAGCCCGAATCCGCGCGTCTTCACCTCCGCCTCGGCGGTGAGCTCGCCGGCGGTGCCCTGGAGGAACACGTCGGTGACCTTGATCACGCCGCCCGGCAGGAACGACACGTTCAGCTTCGCGTTCTTGTACTCCTCGCCGACCGTTGCGAGCTGCACCTTCCCGTCGTGGTACGCGATCTTGCCCTCCATCGTCGGGTCCTTGAAGCCGGGGCCGACCTTCACCGTCGCGTTCGCGTCGATGAGCCCATCGATCTCGTTGATCTGCCCCTGCACGAACGGAAGGAGCGCCGCGGCGCGGAAGCCCTTGGCCTCGAGATGCGCTTGCGTATCGACCGCGGGATCGGGCGCGGGCACGAGCGCAGCACCCCACCTGAAGCCCGTCACAGCCTGCAGATCCAAGAAGCCATCGGTCTGATCGAGGCGAACGCCGGCCGTCAGCTTGCCGTCCTCGGCCTTCAGCGCGACGTTTCCGCTCTTGTACTGCGCGCGGCCCACCTTCAGGCCGTCGAAGACGAGCTTCGCGTCGAGCCTGGCGTTCTTGTGGAGATCTTCGAGCACGGCCTCGCCGCTGACGTGGCCGCGCACGCGACGGTCGGCGATCGGCGCGATGCTCTGGAGCGGGAACTTCGCGAGCTTCACGCGCGCGGAGCCGCCCCACGCGAGCGGCTCGCCGGGCTTCGGCTGGAGGAGATCGCGCGCGCGGATGTCGGCATGCGCGCCGATCTCGAGGGCCTCGTGCTTCTCCGTCTTGACGTTCGCGAGGAGGTCGCCCTTCTGCCCGTCGTAGTCGAGCTTCACGTCGATGTCGCCCGCCAGCTTGGCATCGAGCGACGGCGAGCGTACGTCTCGCCCATGCGCGACGAGCGCGACCTTCGGGTCGAGCGCCGTGCCCGTGAAATCGATCTCCGCCTCGACGGTACCCGGCAGGTTGCGCGTCTCCGCAAGCTGCGGGAAGTCGGCAAGGGCGCGCTTCGGGATGACGAGGCGGGCGACGAACGGCGTCTTCTCGAGCAGCGCCACCGCATTCGCCGGGTCGTTCAGGAGCTGCGCGTAGGGCAGGTCCGACTTCGCGTCGAAGCCGATGAGCGTGCCCTTCCGGTCGACGGAGTGGAACGCTACCTCGCCGAAGCCGGAGGTCGCATCGACGCGCGCATCGAACGATACGTCGATGCCCTCGCAGCGCCACGGCTGGATGCCCTCGACGCGCTGTCCATGCAGCGTGTCGTGATCCGGCTCCGTGGTCCCCTTCCCCGCGACGACGAGCCCGCGCGTGTGCACGTGGATGCTCGCTTCGGGCAGGACATTCGCGCTGTCGCGCCGGAGCGAGCCGGTCACGACGAGCTGCCCGGCGAGCTCGCTGAAGGCAAGCGAGTCCTTGGGCGCGAGGGTCGCAAGCTTCTTGATGTCGAGGTTCGCGTCGAATTTCGCGCGGCCGTGGGCACGCTTCCACGAACGCGGATCCGAGGGCGGCCCGTCGATGACCACCTGGTGCGCCACGAGCTCGATGCGCCCGGCCTCGGCGAGCTCGCCGGCCATCGTGACGTCGAGCTTGCGACCGTTGAAGCGCGCGTCGAGATCGAGCTTTGCGCCGTGGATCTGCGGCGTCGACACGTCGGCGGCGGCGACGTGGAGCTCGCCGGTCGCGCTGTCGTTGCGGAGCGAGACGTCCCCTTTGATGGCGAGCGTCCCGCTGCGAACGACGTCGGGTTGGCCGGCGATCAGGGCGACGCGCGCGAGATCGATCGAGGGGCCGTCGAGCTTCACGCGGATCTCGCTCGCGCTGCGCGAGACGTCGGCCTTGAGCGGCTCGCCGAGGCCCGTGATGATGGCCCCCTCCACCGCCATCGTCGGGCCGCCGACCTGCACGCGCTCGGCGGAGACCGAGACCGTCTTGCCGTTGCGCACGACGTCGACATGCGCGTGGCGGACGACGGTGACCGCGCCCACCTCGAACTTGCCGCGGACGTCCGCGACGCCGAGCTCCTGCTTGCCCGAGGCGATGCCGCCCGCGTGGACGCCGACGTCGACGAGCGGACGGTCGTAGGTGCCGCTCGCGGTCGCGAGGACGGTCGCGTTGTCGATGGTCTGCGCGCCGTAGGCGAGGCCGCCGGCCACGACGTGCACCTTGCCCGCGAGCGCCTTCGTGCCGAGGTTCACGGCGCTGCTCGCGTCGATGACGGCACGCCCGCGCATGCGAGCGCCGAGATCGGGCAGGCGCCCCAGGTCGGGGACGTCGCCGTGGAGGCGACCCTCGACGACCTGGTTTCCGCGCTCGGTGCGCAGATCAGCGGCGAAATTTGCGGTACCGCGGGGGTCGGTGATGGTGCCTTCGGCGTGCGCCGTCTCCTTGGTGAACGCGCCGCGCACCTTTGCGATGGGCAGCGCGACGCCGTTCACGCTGCCGGGCTGCGTGTCGACCACGATGGTTCCGTCGATCGCGCCGCTCCTGGCGATCACGACGTGAGCGGTGGCGTCGAGGCCGACGTCCGAGGCGGGGAGCGTCGCGATGATGCCGTGCAGGTCGACGTGGCGGACGGCGACCGTGGCGTCGGCCTTCGTGCCGTCGCTCGTGTCGACCTTGCCGTCGACGTCGACCGTCCCGTGCCCCAGCGCGATGTGCGCCTTCGCGCCCAGACGCGGCAGCTCGCCGTGCGCCTCGGCGTGCAGCGTGACGTCGTCCTGGATCGAGACCTCGCCGAAGGTCGAGCGGACGCCCTGGCCGGAGGGGTCGCGGCCGTCGACCACGACATCCAGCTGCTGGCCATCCATCCGCGCGGCGGCCTTCGTGGGGACGCCGGCGATCGCGCCGTCGAAGCCGGCGACGACGCTCATGTCCTTGCCGCTGAGCGAAGGCATCCGGAACTGACCGACGATGCGGCCACGAGGGTCGACGCCGCGCGGCAGGCCGCGTGAGACGAGATCGACCTTCTCGAGGTCGGCCTGGATCAACTTGCCGTCGTAGTGCGCGCGCGCCGCGAGCCCGTGGAGCTCGCCGTCGAGGGGCGGCGCGCCGGGCGCCTGCCCGTGGACCCAGGCGCTGCGCAGCGCGACCACGGGCGCGTCGACGCGAACTCCGCGCGCGTTGGGGCCCGCGGGTTTGGCGGGCGTCGGCGTGCGCTCCGCGAACGCGTTGGCGATGCGCAGGTTGCCCGCCGCGTCGCCCTCGACGTTCGCGTCCACGTGCTCGATCGACACGACGTCGATCGGGATCACGATGTCGCTCTTGCCGAACAGCGCGGACTTCGCGGCGGCGAGCGTCTCCAGGCGCACGCGCGCGCCGTCGACGAAGAGGACCTGCATCCCCGTGGGGTCCTTCACGCGGAAGCGCACGCCCTCGATCCCCCGCAGGCTCAGGCCGCCGAGGTGCTCGATGGCCACGTCTCCGGCGAACTGCTTGTGGAGGATGCCGTTCACCTGCGTCGTGACGAGCCGGCGCGTCGCTGGAGCATCGAGCTGGACAACGGCCGCAGCTGCGGTCGCCGCAACGAACGTGACGGTCGTCCCGACGACCGCGCCGATGACCCCCAGCACCCGACGGGCCCGGCTCTTTCTTGCTGCGGGACTCAATAAGCTTCTCCGATGCCGATGCTCACTGCGATTGGGATGCCAAAGAGGAGATCGGGCTCGCGCTCGTCGGGCGTGAGGCCACCGATGACCTGGAGTCCCGGGATGCGGTACCCGATATCGAGCCTGATCGGCCCTGCGGGCGTGTCATAGCGCCCGCCCGCTCCGCAGGAGAGGTGGAGGTGGAGGTGGAGGTGATCGAAGCGCAGGGAGTTCACCTGTGGCGAAACGTCGCTGGCGTCGCAGAAGGCCGCTACCGAGAGCGGCCCCGTGAGATTGAAGCGAAGCTCGGTGGAGAGCTCCCAGAGCGTGAAGCCGCCGGTGGGCGTCCGGCAGCGGGGCGGGGGCGGCGCTCCCGTGGTCGGGTCCGCGGTGCACTTGGTGTCGACCTTGCCGGCCTCGCTCTGCGGCGTCAGGAAAGGCACGATGTCCTGCGGGCCGATCCCGCGGAGCGGGTAGCCGCGGTTCGAGTTGGGGCCGCCGGAGAAGAAGCCGCGGAAGTACGCGAGCTGGTAGTCCTTGGTCCGCGCCACCGACCCCGCGGCGAGTCCGTTGCTCGGGCCGTTCTTCACGACGTCGCCATAGTTGGGCGCCTCGATGAAACCTCCCGCGGCGCGCGTGGCCCAGACGAGCTTCTTGTGGAGCGGGATGTAGCCGCGGACCTCGGGCTGCACCTTCACGTCGCTGGCGTCGCTGCCGAAGATCGCGCTCGCGACCTGGAGCGTGTTCGAGAGGTAGATGCCCTTGCGCGGGTGGGTCTTGTCGTCGCGGAAGTCGAAGGTGGTGTCGAGCTGCGGGTAGGAGATGACGACGAGCGAGAGCGTCGGATCCTTGGGCGGCAGGTAGATGAATGGATACGCGACCTGCGTGTTGTGGGAGATCGATCCGAAGAACTTCCAGATCGATCGCTCGAGGCCTATGGCGTTGCGGAGCTCGCCGTAGCCGAGGACTGGCGCGTTCTTCGGCGCGTTCGGATTGATGAGCACGGGGTAGACGTTGAACTCCGGCCGCTCGAAGAACGCGGTGCGGGCCTCGATCGAGCTCGGCTGCTTGAGCTCGAGGCGGAGGCGCTCCTCGGGCAGCGGGTTCGTGGGCGGGACCAGGTTGCTCACGCGCGTCGGATAGAGGACGACGCCCGGGCGAAACTGCACGCTGAACGTGCGCAGGCCGCCGAAGAAATTCTTGTTCTCCCAGCCGATGATGCCGTGCACGTCGGTCTTGAGCGAGTCGAACTCGAGGCCGCCGCCGAGGCGGAGCGTGCGGGGCCGTGACGGCTCGAGCTTCACGCGGATGGGGACCACGGGCGGGCCGCTCTGCGGCGGGCCCTGCGTACCGGCGCTGATCTCGTTGCCGTCCCCGTCCTTCGGCTCGGGCGTTCCGGGCACGTCGGGCGCGAGCTCGACGGACGCGAAGATGCCGAGATCGAGGAGCGCCTGCTGGGCGTCGTCGAGCTCCTGCTCCGAGTACGGCGTGCCGGGCTTGATGTCGATGGTGCTGCGGATCTGCTTGTCGGGAAGCGGTCCGAGCCCCTCGATGGTCACCGCACCGAACGTGCAGGGGATGCCCGGCGTGACCGTGAACACGATGTCGGTCTTGTGCGCGACGATGTCGACAGCCGCGTCGCTCTTCACCTTCGCGTATGCGTAGCCGTGATCGGAGAGCGCGCGGCGGACCAGGCCTTCGGTCCTGGTGAACGTCTCCCCCTCGAACGGCCTGTTCGTGCGGAGGCCGTCGGCCGCGGCCTCGTTCGCGGCGGCGATGATCTCCGGCGGGAGCCCCTTGAGGCCGTCGACGTGGACCCCGCGGACGAGCACCGCCTCCCCTTCCTCGACGATGATCTCGACCCGCACGTGCTTGTCATCGAGCTGGAACACGCGGCCGGCGCGCGCGTGGATGTCGTAGTAGCCCTTCGATCGGTAGAACGCCTCGACCCGCGCCAGATCGCGCTGGAGGACGAAGCGATCGAACAGCGAGTACTCGAAGATGATCCCGCGGAAGAGGAAGAGGAGCTTCGACGACTCGGTGGTCGCGATCGTGTCCTTGATGTCGCCCTCGTCGAGCTTGTCTGCGCCGCGGACCTGGACCTCGTTCACCGAGGATCGGCCCTCGGGGATGGACTTGCAGCCGCCGAGCACCAGCGCCGCAGCGACGATGGCGAGAGAGACGAGGCGAAGAACCATCCGGGCGGCACTCGCGCTAGCAAGGTCGGAACCAGCACGAAGCGCGCGGGAAACGCTGTTCCGAGCCGGCGCGCCGGGCACTTTCGCCACGGCCGATGACCCGCGTGGCAGAATGAACCAGCACCGCCGCGATTCCGTGCGGAGGCAGGCGGGTGCTCGCTGGTATGGGTCGTGCTGGTCGCGGTGCGATGCGTCGGCTCGGCGTGGGAATCGTGATGGCGCTCGTCGCCTGCGGGTCGGCGCGGCTGCCGAAGCCGACGTACGTGCAGCAGCCGAGCGAGGCGCTAAAGCAAGCAGACTTCCCGCCTCCGCCGGCGCGGTCCGAGGTCGTGCCGGCAGCGCCGCGGAGCGATGCGGTCTGGATCGACGGCGAGTGGGTCTGGCAGGGCAGCCGCTACGCATGGAAGACGGGCCGCTGGGTGGTGCCGCCGGCGAGCGCGTCGTACGCGCCGTGGACCTCGGTGCGTGGCTCGATGGGCACGTTCTACATCGCGGAAGGAAAGTGGCGCGACGGCAAGGGCCTCGAGGTCGCCGATCCGCCCGCGCTCTCGGTCGCGAAGGTGCGCGCCGGCTCGGTGGTGAACTCGGAGGGCGAGGAGGTGGAGCGCACGCCGAACGTCCGTCCCGACACGGCGGAGAGCCTCGCGCGCAAGAGCCGCCTCGAGAAGAAGGACGGCGGACCGCCGGAGACTCCCTCGGGCGCGACGCCCACGGGCACCGAGCCGAAGTCGGGGCCGTCGGTCGACGCGGGAGCGGGCACGCCGGTCGACGCGGGATTGCCGGACGCCTAGGATGGGCTCGCCTTGAAGGACACGTTCGTCGTCGTCGCGTTGATCTTGTCGATGGCGACGATGTTCACCGCCCATGTCGCCATCACGTACGGCCTCGCGTTCCGCGCGCCGCGCTGGCGGGCGCTGGTCGGCTTCTTCGTGGCGCCGCTCGGCCTCTACTGGGCGTGGCGCGAGAAGCTGAGGATCCGCTGCTTCATCCTGATGGGCGCGCTGGTGCTGTACGTGGTTGCGACGGTCGTCGCGAAGCTCTGACCGCGCGGGCTCGCCGGAATGCCGGAGCCTCTGGCGCGGCCGCGGCCCCTCCTCCAGACGGTTCAGATCGGGGTATGCACCACGAGCACAAGTCCTCGGCCGTCGGGGGTGGTGTCGCTGCAGAGGCTCGGCCGACCCCGCGACGGCGGACGCTGAGCTGCGCGAGCTCCTACCCCGCCGCCGCTACGGGTGGCCGAGGAGCCACTCCTTCGCCGCGGCGGCGATCAGCGCGTCGTCGCCGTCGATGTCGATCGGCACCGCCGCGCCGCTGATGCGGTCGAGCGCGCGCTTCGCGTAGCCGCGCACCAGCGGATACGGATGCGTGAGCTGCCCCGCGAGCAGTGGCGCAGCGCGCTTCATTCTCGCCTCACCGAGGGCGTAGAACGCGATCGCTTGCTCGTGCGGCTTGCCCCGCTCTGCCGTGGCGAGCAGCACGTTGGCGTCGAGCGCGCCGTAGAGCTTGCGCAGCACGTCGCGGTCGTAGGGGCGCTTCCACCAGCTCTCCATCGTCGAGGCGAGCGACTCCACGGTCCGGTCGGCGTGGCACAGCGCGCACTCGATCGGGCGATCGAGCAGCACCCGCTGCGGATCGTTGGGCGAACCGATGCGATGGTACGGCGTCGAGGTGCCGTCGAGCGCGAGGTTCTTCTTCGGCATGTGGCAGCCGATGCAGCGCGCTCCCTCGCCCGCCGGATCGTGGTGAGCATGGGCGCGGAGCGCGTCCGTGCTCGAGAGTGACGTGTGGCATTTCGTGCAGAGTGCATCCTTCGCGGCCGCAGGCAATGCGCGAAGCTTCGCGGTGCCGTCCGCGGCGTGCGGGTCGTGGCACTCGGCACACGACAGCGTCGACGAGCAAGCGCCGAGCAGGAAATCGCGCGCCTCGCCCGAGTTGATGTGGCTCCCGCCGGCATTGCCGTGCCGCTGGCCCCCCTCCCACGTCGGCTCGTAGCCCGAGAAGAGCACCTGATGACAGCGCGCGCAGGCGCGATTGATCCCGGCCGCGCGCTGCTGCGGCGCGCCCTTCGCCGCGCTCGGCCACGTCACCGCGAAGACCGCGCTCCGCGGCTCGAACGAGGGACGTCTACGCGGATCGCGCACGTGCTCCGCGGCGCCGAGATGACAGGCCTCGCAGCCGATCCCCAGCTCGACGAGGTGCTCGCGCTTGAACGAGCGGCGCGTGGTGTCGACCGCCTGCGCGGGCGTGGGATGCGCGCGCCGCGCGCCGAGCCGCGCGAGCTCGGCCTCGAGGACGGTCGAGAGTCCGGCGGGATCGGTGACCGTCCACGTCGCGCGCCGATCGAGCGGCAAGAGCGGGTCGACGACCTCGCCCTGGTACGGCTTCGCGCCTGGCCCGGCAAGCGCGCCGAGCACCGTCGAGAGATAGGTGGGCGTGTTGTGGCAGAAGATGCAGGTCTGGCTCCACACCGGCCCGGCGTGGAGGCCGGGCCGCTCCTTCACCATCACCGAGTAGCCCTTGTAACGGAGCGCGCCCTTCGTGCCGGGCGGGCTGCTCGAGGCGGGGAACACCCAGCTCACGGGCATCACGAGCTCCTCGGCTTCGCCGAGCACGGGCGCGTCGGGCCGGGCGGTGGCCACGGCGACGCCCGCGTAGTCCTCGCGATGATGTCCGCCGATCACCCGCGTGAGCCGGTACACGGCAGAGCCGAAGCGCCTCGACGCGAGCGTGACGAAGCGCGCGCTGCCCACGGTCTCGAGCCGGGCGGTGTCTTCCTTGAAGGTGAACGTGGTGCCGTCGAAGGGTCCGTGCACCTCGGCGAGCGCGGGCTCACGCGTCATGTTGTGCATGGGCGAACGCAGCCAGCTCTCGACCTTGTCCGCGTGACAGCCCTCGCAGGCGCGGGTGCCGGCGTAGTCGGCGAGGAGGGTGTTGCTGGAGACGGTGGTGGGGGCGGATCCGGCGAGGACCGCGGGGGTGGAGAGGGCGCGGGGGGTGGTGCAGCTGGCCAGGAGGGCCGCGGTCAGCAGGAGGAGGAGCGCAGCGAGATGACGGGCGATAGGCGACAGGCAAGAGGCGACGGGGAAGTCGAGTGCGCGTCTCCACTGCCCGTTGCCTGGTGCCCGTTGCCTGGTCCCCGCTTGTCGCCTCCTCAGACGAGCCATTCCCCCGCACGCATCAGGATCCGCCCGTGCTCCTGCAGCCTCTCCATGAACCCGCGACGCAGCTCCACGCTCTTGATCTTCGCGGCTCTCGCCAGCAGCAGAGCACGCGCCTGCGCGATCGCCTTGCGCGAGCCCTCGACGTCGCCCTTCGCTCGCAGGCCCTCCGCATGGCCGATGCGTACGATCGCCTCGCCCTCGATCGTTCCGCCGCACGCCTCCAGCAGTTGCATGCCCTCCGCGCCCGCCGCGTAGGCGCCCTCGGCGTCGCCCGCGTCGATGCGCATGAGCGCGATCAGGCCGAGCGCCGCAGCGCGGTACGGCGGCGCGCCTTCGAGCAGCGGCAGCGCGAGCTTCGCCTCCTCCGCCGCCGCGGCATGCTCGCGGCTCAGGTGGATCGCGCCGGCGCGGTAGATCCGCGCGAGCCCCTCGCCGATCGGATCCCGCTGGGCGACGTAGCCGTTCATCGCCTCGCTCAGCGTGCGCACCGACTCCTCGGTCCGGAACGAGCGGCTGTAGAACTGCCCGAGATGCAGCTTCGCGTCGTTCACCACCGTCGCGAGCCCGAGCCGCTCCGCCGAGGCGATGGCCTCGACCAGCATCGTCTCAGAGGCCGAGAAGGCGCCGAGCTGGAGGAGCGCGAAGCCCGCGTGATCGCGCTGGCGGGCGGCGTTGCGCTCGTCCCCCACGAGGTCGAAGCACGCGACCGCCTCCTTCGCGAGGGAGGCTGCCGCCTCGATGTCGCCGAGCCAGAGCGCGCGCGTGACCTGCGCCGAGAGCGCGAACGCCCGCGCCGCGGGCTCCGCATCGACGACCGCCTGCGCATCACGCTCGACGCGTCCGATCAGCGCGTTGCCCACGGTGATGCCGCCCGCGGTGATGAACCGGACCGCGATGCGCGAGAGCGCGACGACGCGCGCCGAGGTCATCGTGCGCGCGCCGTCCGCCCCGGGCTCGAGCTCGCGCACGCGTCCCACCAGGTCCTCGGCCTCCTGCACATGGCCGAGGTTCATCGCGGCGTCGACCGCCTCGGCAACCGCGACGTACCAGTCGTCGCTGCCGTGCGGCAGCTCGGCCATCGCGCGCCTGGCATGCTGCACGGCGACCTGGTGCTCGCCCGACCAGCGCGATGCCTCGGCGAGCAGGAGCTGGAGCTGCCCGAGGATCGCGCCCTGCGCGCCCGCGCGGATCGCGCGATCGGCGCGCATGCGGGCGGCGGTGAAGTCGTTTCCCTCGAGCGCCTGCGCGGCAGCGCGCGCGTAGTACGTCGCGGCCTTGTCGAGCGCGCCGCCGCGCTCGAAGTGCTCGGCGAGGACCATGGCCTCGTGCTCGCCGGCGTCTCCCACCCATTCCCCGGCGAGCTTGTGACCGAGCGTGCGGTCGTCGGCCGTGAGCATCTGGTACGCCGCGTCGCGCACGAGCGCATGGCGAAACTGATACTCGTGCTCGGCAGGGAAGCGCGAGACGTCCCGACGCTGCACGATCTCGCGACGTGACAGCTCGGAGAGCCAGTCGTCGACCTCGCTCGCCTTGTAGTCGCCGCCGGTGAGCGCGAGCAGGCCGCCGCGCCAGAAGACCTCGCCGAAGATGCTGGCCGCGCGCAGCACGCGGCGCGCCATGGGATCGAGGCGCTCGAGCCGGGCCTCGACCATGGCGAGCACCGTGCCGGGCAGAGACCACGGATCGCTCTCGGCCAACGTCCCGGAGATCGGCGGCGGCGGGACCGTCTGCCCGCTGCGCGAACCGGCGAGGCCCGCGCCCTCGGCGAACGCGCGGATCAGCTCCTCGAGATAGAAGACGTTGCCCGACGCGCGGTCGAGGAGACGCGCCACCTGCGCGGCATCCACCTTGTCGCCCAGGATCTCGCGGATCAGGCGCTCGCCGGCGCGGCGCACCAGCGGCCCGAGGCGGATCTCCTGGAGGCTGCGCTGCTCCCAGAGGTTCGGGAAGGTCTCGTGAATCTCGCCGCGCGCGACCGCGAGCACCATGAACGGCCGCTCGTTGGCGATGCGCAGCGCCGAATCGAGGAAGCTCACGCTCGGGAGGTCGCCCCAGTGCATGTCCTCGATCACGAGCACCAGCGGCCCCGCCGTCGACTCCGCGCGGATCAGGTCGCAGAACGCGCGACGCATCTGATCGCCCATCAGCATCGGATCCTGCCGCGCGGTGCGGAGCTGGACGCTCGTGACGTCACCGAAGTGCACGCTCGCGATCTCGCCCACGAACTCGGCGACCCGCTGGACGTCGGCCTCGGCCACGTGCCGTCCGACGCGCGCCCGCAGCTTCTGCTGGCGCACCACGAGCGGCTCCGCCCCGCTGATGCCGGCGGCGCGACGCAGCATGCGCGCGAGGAGCGTGAACGGTGAGCCCTCGCTCATGGGGTCGCCGCGCGCGAGCCACGACTCGACGCCAGGCAGCTCGCCGATCCGTCGCAGGAGCTCGCCGGCCATGCGCGACTTGCCGTTGCCCGCCTGTCCGGTCACGAGCACCGCGCGCGCCACGGGCTCGTCGACACACTCCTCGAAGATCCCCACCAGCGTCGAGAGCTCGCGCTCGCGACCCACGAACGGCGTGGGCCGACCGAGCAGCGTGCGAGCCTTCGCGTCCCGCTCGCGGAGGCCACGGATGAACAGGCCGCGGTCGTCACCGCCGACGTCGAAGCGGAGGTCGAGGAGGCCGGCGGTGGTCTCGTCGAGGAAGACGGGGCTCTCCCCGTGGAGCGTCTCGGCGCTCGTACCCGCACGCCGCTGGCGCGCGCTCGCGAGGATCGCGGCGGCCCGCTCGATCACGTCTCCCACGCAGCTGCGGCCGGTCACGGTGGCGAGCCCGGTCGCCAGCGCCACGTTCGCGCCGATGAGATGCGAGCGCAGCGAGAGCGCGCAACGCGCAGCGTGCGCCGCCTGATCGCTCGCGGCGCCCTTGCCGGAGAGCGTCACGACGATCGATCCGTCGGCGAGCATCTCGGCCTCGGCGCCGAAGCTCGCCACGATCGAGCGCGGGTCGAACGACGCGGCCATGGTCTCGAACGTGCTCGGCTCGCCCACGGTCTGCGGGGCGAGATCGTCCGTCGGCTCGCTCGGCGGGAGTGTGGCCATCACCACGCTCACCAGGCGCCGCTCGCTGCCGGTGAGCGCGCGGATGGCCGGGGCGCTCGCGCGCTGCGCCGGGCTGTCCTTCACCGCCTTGAACTGATCGAGCTCGCGCAGGACGGCGGCGCCGTTGGTGGGCCGCGCCGTCATGTGCTTCGAGAGCATGCGCGTGATGAGGTCGTCGAGCGCGGGCGGGATGTCGAAGCCCGAGTCGCGGAGGGTCATCGGCGTCTCGAGCAGGATCTTCGCGAGCAGCGCCGCGATGTTGTCGCCCGCGAACACCGGGCGACCCGCGAGGCACTCGTACATGAGGCAGCCGAGCGAGAAGACGTCGGCGCGCGCGTCGATCTCCTTGTTGCCGCGCGCCTGCTCGGGCGCCATGTAGCCGGGCGTGCCCACCATCACGCCGCTGCGCGCGGAGGGCCGTGAGGCATGCAGCAGGCGGGCGACGCCCAGGTCGAGCAGCTTCAGCGGATCGAACTTCTTGCCGGGGAGGAAGACGTTCGAAGGCTTGATGTCCCGGTGCACGATGCCACGCTCGTGCAGCACCGCGAGCCCCTCGGCGACGCGCCGGGCCACGATGAGCGTCTCGTACAGCGTGAGCCCGGAGCGCGAGAGGCGCTCTCCGAGGTCCTCGCCCTCGAGCCACTCCATCGCGATGAAGGGCCGGCTGCCCTCCGAGATGCCGTGCGCCACGTACCTCACGATGCGCGGATGACTGACCTCCGCCAGGAGCTGCGCCTCGCGCTTGAAGCGCTCGGTGTCGCGGGACGAGGCGTGAAGTAGCTTCACGGCGACGGAGCCGCCGGTGAGGCGGTCACGCGCGCGGTACACCTCCCCCATGCCGCCCGAGCCGACGAGCTCCTGCACCTCGAAGCGGTCGGCGATGAGCTGATTCAGGGGCACCCGGCTGAGAGTAGAGAGAAGGTGGCCCTCCCCGCTAGCAACAACCGCGCAGGACGGGCCTACGCCGCGCCGGCGACGCGGGCTCTGGCGGCGGCGGCCTCGGCGGCCTCGATGCGCACCACCATCCGCCGGACGAGGTCACGATCATCCGCAAATACCGCATGCGCGGTGTCCGGGACGATCACGAGCTCGGCGTTCGGGATCGACTCGGCGAGGACGGTCGCGTTCCGCAGCGGGATGAGCGCGTCGTGCGCGCCGGCCACGACCACCACCGGGCACCGGATGCGGCGCAGCTTGCGGGTGACGAGGTGCGTCGAGGCGGCGAAGAAGTGCGCAGCAAAGGTGTGCGGCGCGGTCGGGTCGTCGCGCATGGCGCTCGGCCAGTCGCGGAAGATCTCCTTCGCGCGCGTCCACTTCGACTCCGGCAAGAGGAGGCGCGTGAGGTTCGTGGCGGCGCGCGGTCCACCGAGCGGGAGCGTGAGCAGGCGCCGCAGCGCGGTCAGCTCGGGCAGCTTGCCCATCAGGAACCCGGAGGTGGTGGCGAACAGCACGAGCCCGCGCACGCGCGTGGGGTGCCGGAGCGCGACGTGCTGGGCGATCATGCCGCCCATCGAGATGCCGACGACGAACGCCTGGTCGACGCCCGCGTGATCGAGCACGGCGATCACGTCGTCGGCCATGGTGCCCATGGTCCAGAGCCGGCGCGGCTTGTCGCTGGCGCCGGTCCCGCGGTTGTCGACGGCGATGACGAACCGAGGCGTCGACGGATCGTTCGCGAGCAGCTCCGGGATGTCGAACCAGAAGCGCGACGAGAGGCCGAGTCCCTGGATGAGTACGACGGCCGGTCCGACGCCGCGCGTGCCGTGGACTGTGTAGTGGAGCTGGGCCCCCCGGGAGGTCGCGATCGGCATGGTCGTACTCCAGTCTATCGCCTACGCTGGCAGCGCGTGAAGAAGGCCAGCTCCAGGAAGAAGCTCGCGGCGGGGAAGACGAAGGCCAGGGCCAAGACGAAGAAGGTCGTCGCGAAGCAGAAGAAGGCGACCGTCGCGGCGCCGAAGAAGAAGGCGACCGCAAAGACCAGGACGAAGACGCCCGTCGCGAAGGCGAAGGCGAGGGCGCCCGTCGCGAAGAAGAAGACGAGGGCGCCCGTCGCGAAGAAGAAGACGCCGGTCGATCGCGCTTCGGACCGCGCGATGGCCGTCGCCGCGCAGCTGCCCGAGGAGCGGGCGCTCAACGAAGAGGAGCGCGAGGCGATGGGCAAGGTCGCGCTCACCGCGACCGCGGCGCTCGGGACCGACGGCGCACCGGGGCACGTCGTCGCGGCGATCGCCGCCTTCGTGGACGACGTCCGCGGCGGCCGCCGCGCCGAACCGAACGGACAGGACGTACGCCTCGGCCTCGGCGTGCTCTGGGGCGAGCAGGTGCGCGTGCAGGTCGGCTGGCGCTGGGTGCACCTGTCGTACGCGAATGGCTTCGCCTCCTACGCGCTCGTCCCCGACGACCGCGCGTTCGCCTGCTTCCCCTTGAACCGCGTCACGGAGTTGATGGTGGCCGGCGCCGACGGGGTCGACACGTCCCTCGCGCTGTTCGACTCGATCCGGCTCGGCACGCTCCCCGGGCGCCGCGCGCAGACTTATCTCGTGATCGGTTAAGGAGTGTCGTCCGCCACGTCAGCCGCCATCGCCCTTGCTCTTGGCCTCGGCGGCGGACCACAGCTGCGTCAGGTTCTTCTGCGCGGCCGTGAGCTCGGGGCCCGAGTGCAGCTTCTTGAGGTAGAACAAGCTGCTCGTGAGCGTGGCATAGCCCTCCTTGAGGAACTCGGCGCGCGTCTGCTCGGAGGTGGCCTTCACGAACACGGGCATCTGCGTCGCGCCGTGGCATCCCGAGCAGGTGCCGAGCGTGGCGAACAGATCGGCGAAGGCATCGGGCGCCGACTTCGTCGGCACGACGGCGCCGCCGTCGGTCGACGGCGCGGGCGTGCTCGCGCCGCCGAAGTCGATCACGCGCCCCTTGATCGCCTGCGGCGGTCCGTAGTTCGGATCGGTATCCGCGCACCCCGCGGCGCCTGCGAGGCTGCCGACCCCGGCGGCGGCGACGAGCAGCACCAGCAGCACGGAGACGCGACGCAGGACCATCGCCCGTGGTGGAGCACACGGCGTGCCCTCGATCGAAGTGGACCGTTCGAAGCGCCCGCGGCCACTCATCAGCGATGCGCTGCGGATCCGGCGCGATGAGCAGATCTGCCTACAAATACCGCACGCTGCGGCCTCTCCGCCTCGCGACTGGCTCGTCGATCCACCAGCCGCGGGAGATCGCCCCCGCGCGCGGGAGCGACGACGGCGGATCGCCCACGAAGAGCGCTGGACCGCGACGTGCTTCCGGTCCTTCCGGATGTCGGGTTCGCTGGCGAGGTCGATCGTTGCGCTGGCAATCGCGCTCGCGCTCGTGATCGCCCCGGCAACGTCGCACGCCGCGCCGCCGCGCGGCGCGCGCCCGCCCGCGAGCGAGCCGCACGGCTGGGCGAACCCGCGCGCGCTGGAGCTCGCGAAGGAGGCGATCGAGGCGAAGAAGGAGGGCAAGATCCAGCTGTGCATCGAGAAGGATCAAGCGTCCCTCGCGCTCGAGGATCACCCGTACGTGAAGCTCCACCTGGCCTCGTGCCTACAGGGCGCGGGCAAGCTCGTCGATGCGCTCAACAAGGCGAAGGATGCGCTCGGCGCCAGCCTCCGCACGAACGATGAGGACCTCCAGAAATCGGCGCAGGCACGCGTGGCCGACCTCTTGCCGCGCATCGCGCACGTGAAGCTGCTGCTCCCTGCCGACGCGACGGGCGTGAAGGTGACGTTCGACAACGTCCCGGTGCGGGCCTCGCTGTTCCGCCAGCGCATCGCCATCGATCCCGGCGATCATGTCGTCGAGGCGCAGCGGAGCGAGAAGGGCGAGCAGACCGAGTTCAAGGACCGGTTCACCCTCGCCAACGGCGAGGAGAAGACCATCGAGATCGTCCTCAAGCCGCCGAACGTCGACAAGGTCACGCTCGACTGCTTCGAGAAGGCCACCACGTACGAGGAGCGCATTGCCTGCTTCGAGAAGAAGTCGGCGAAGCCCAACGTGCACGTCGGCCTCGATGCCTCGGGCTACACCGACTCCACGAACGTCCACGTCTTCTCGCCGTCGATCAACGCCGCGGTCTCGTCGCCCACCGCGGGCTGGAACATCGGCGCCTCCTACCTGCTCGACGTCGTCACCGCGGCCTCGCCCGACGTCGTCTCGATGGCCTCGCGCAGCTACAAGGAGCAGCGCCACGCGGTCGCGGCGGGCGGCGGCTACAAGGTCGGCGCGGTGGGGATGCACCTCAACGGCAATCTCTCGAGCGAGCCCGACTACCTGTCGAAGACCATCGGCGGCGCCATCGACACCGAGCTCGCCGACAAATCGGTCACGCCGCGCCTCGGCTACAACCTCTCGTACGACCGCATCGGCATCCGCAACACGCCATTCAAGAACTTCGAGCGCAACCTGACGACGCACGAGATGGAGGCCGGCGTCACGTTCGTGATGTCGCCGACCACGCTCCTCGTCACCGGGCTGACCGCGCAGATCGAGCGCGGCGAGGAGTCGAAGCTCTATCGCTACATCCCCACATTCGCGCCGGAGATCGTGCCGCGCGTCGGCGTGGGCGAGCCCATCGACAACGTGAACGCCAACCGCTCGCCGGTGCGCCTCCGCGAGCTCCTGCCGCGCGCGCGCGATCGCTTCTCCGCGGGCGCGCGCATCAACCATCGGCTCTCGAGCGGGACCCTTCGCGTCGAGGAGCGGTTCTACGTCGACAACTGGGGCATCAAGGCCAGCACCACCGACGCGAAGTACTTCCACGACCTCGGCGACCACCTCCGCGTGTGGCCCCACCTCCGCATCCACGCGCAGACCGGCGCGAGCTTCTACAAGCTCGCCTACCCGGCGCTCATCGACGCCGACGGCATCCCGCTCCAGGTCTACACGTACCGCACCGGCGATCGCGAGCTGTCGCCCATGCTCGGGCTCACCGCCGGCGGCGGCGCTCGCATCGCGCTCACGGGGGAGAAGGCACCCGTGCAGTATGCAATCGTCGTGTCGGGCGAGGTGATGTACAATCGATACTTCAATTCTCTCTACATCAAGTCACGGACGGGCCTTTACGGCACGCTCGGCTTCGAGGCGGAGTTCTGAGGATGGGCATGCAACACCGCACCATTCGCATCGTCACCGCGCTGTGCGTCGGGCTGCTCGCGGCGTTCGCGACGTCGTGCACCGACCCCGTGAAGGACCGCGCCATCGAGCGCCTGGGCCCGGAGCAAGGCGGCGTCTCGGAGGGCCCGGAGCATCGCCCCGGCCAGCCCTGCGTGCTGTGCCACTCGGACGGCGGCCCTGCCTCCAACCACAAGTTCGCGCTGGCCGGGACCATCTTCGAGACGGCGAAGGGCGACAAGGGCGCCGCGAACGTCGGCGTGTACTTCATCGACAGCGCGGGGGACGACCGCCACATCGTGTTCACGAACGGCGTCGGCAATTTCTACGTCCCCGAGTCCGACTGGCCGGAGCTCACGTTTCCGCTCAAGACCGCCATCAAGCGCGAGGGCGGCGTGCCCGTGTCGATGCAGTCGACCATCAACCGCGAGGGCTCGTGCAACTTCTGCCACCAGCTGCCGGGCGGTGATCCGCGCGAGTCGATCGGCCCGATCTTCGCGCCAGGAGGCGGCACGTGATGCGCGCGGCGCTGGCGGTGTGGTTCCTCGCCTGCCTGCTGTTGGTGGGCAGCGCGTGCTCGTCGATCGACGCGAACCACGTCTCGCAGATCGCGTTTCCGAACCGCGACGAGTTCAAGACCGCCGTGAGCCCCTTCATGGAGAAGCGCTGCGGCGCGCTCGATTGCCACGGGCAGATCGGCCGCCCGCTCCGCCTCTACAGCCAGTTCGGTTTGCGCATGAAGGCGGGACCGAACGGCACGCGCGACACCTCGCCCACCACCGACGCCGAGCTCACCGAGAACTACTTCGCCGTCATCGGCATCGAGCCCGAGGACATCAGCGACTCGCTCCTCAGCCAGGGCGCGTACAACGATTTTCTCCTGCTGAAGAAGCCGCTGTCGATCGAGGGCGGCGGAGTGCGGCACAAGGGCGGCCCGGTGCTGCGCGGCGGCGACACCGGCTTCGACTGCCTCTACTCCTGGATCTCGGGCAAGGTGAACGCCGCCAATTGCGCCGACGGAGCGAAATTGTAGGTTAGCCTCGCGTCCATGGCGGCGAAGAGGACGGCGGGGGCGCGCAAGGATACGAAGGGGACGATCGGCAAACGGACACTCGCCATCGACATCGGCGGCACGGGTCTGAAGGCGCTCGTGCTCGACGGCCGCGGCGAGCCGCTCACCGAGCGCGTGCGCGTGGAGACGCCGCGCCCCGCGACGCCCGAGGCCATCGTGACCGCGCTCGTGGCGCTCGTGCAGTCGCTCCCGCCCTACGATCGCATCAGCGTCGGCTTCCCGGGCGTGGTGGTCGGCGGCGCCACGCGCACGGCGCCGAACCTCGATCCCTCGTGGAAGAACTTCGAGCTCCGCGAGTCGCTCGAGCACCGCCTCAAGCGGCCCGCGCGCGTCCTCAACGATGCCGGCGTGCAGGGCTTCGGCGTCATCGACGGCAAGGGCGTCGAGATGGTGATCACGCTCGGCACCGGGATGGGGTGCGCGCTCTACGTGGACGGTCGCTACGTTCCGAACCTCGAGCTCGCGCACCACCCGTTCGACGGCAAGCGCACCTACGAGGAGCTCGTCCGTAACCGCGCCTTCGAGAAGGTCGGCAAGAAGAAGTGGAACAAGCGGGTGGCCGCGGTGATCGCCCAGGTGAACCCCATCTGGAACCCCCGGCGGCTCTATCTGGGCGGCGGCAACGCGAAGCACATCAAGCTGGATCTGCCCTCGAACGTGCGAATTACCGACAATGTTGCGGGCCTCCTGGGCGGCATGAAGCTCTGGGCGAACGAACCCGACCAGCGCTGATATGCTTCCCTGATCATGATGGCGGCTGAGCGAGGACCGCTGCGCGTGGTGGGGCGCTATGCGGTCTACAACGAGATCGCGGCGGGAGGCATGGCGACGGTCCACATCGGCCGTCTGCTCGGGCCCGTCGGCTTCGCGCGCACCGTGGCCGTCAAGCGTCTGCATCCGCAGTTCGCGAAGGACCCCGAGTTCGTCTCGATGTTCCTCGACGAGGCGCGGCTCGCGGCGCGCGTGCAGCACCCCAACGTCGTCGCCACCATCGATGTCGTCGCCACCGACGGCGAGCTGTTCCTCATCATGGACTACGTTCGCGGGGAGTCGCTTTCGAAGCTGGTGCGCACCGTCAAGAAGCAGGGCGGGCGCATGCCGCCGCGCATCGCGGCCTCGATCTGCTGCGGCTTCCTCCACGGTCTCCACGCCGCGCACGAGGCGAAGAACGAGCGCGGCGACCGCATCGATCTCGTCCATCGTGACGTCTCTCCGCAGAACGTGCTCGTCGGCGCGGACGGCATCGCGCGCGTGCTCGATTTCGGCATCGCGAAGGCCGCCGGCCGCGTGCAGGTCACGCGCGACGGTCAGATCAAGGGCAAGCTCGCGTACATGCCGCCCGAGCAGCTCTCGGGTCGCGAGCTCACGCGCGCCGTCGACATCTATGCCAGCGCGGTCGTCATGTGGGAGACGCTCACGGGCGAGCGCCTCTTCAAGGGCGAGACCGAGAGCGAGACGCTCGCGAAGATCCTGCGCGACGACGTGCTGCCGCCGAGCGAGGTCGTCCCCGGCCTCGGTACCGTGTTCGACGCGCCGATCCTGCGCGCGCTCTCGCGCGATCCGAAGCAGCGCCACGCCACGGCCCGCGAGCTCGCCTTCGAGCTCGAGAAATGCGTCGGCGTCGCGAGCGCGAGCGAGGTCGGCGAGTGGGTCGAGAACATGGTCGGCAGCATCCTCAGCGCCCGTGAGGATCAGATCGCGGAGATCGAGAGCAACTCCTCGAACCTCCGCCTCTCCGACTCGGGGCGGCCCGAGCCCGACACCGACAGCGACTCCGACGCCATGAACGTTCCGAGCGCGCGTGCCAGCACGCTGCTCGGGATCGGCGCGCCGAGCAGCGGGAGCAAGGCCAAGGAGAGCGAGCGCCGCCGCGCGCCGCCCACGCCCACCGCGCCGATGTCGCCCGTGGTCGTCGACGCGTTGCGCGCGCAGGCCAGCGACGAGAGCACGGGCTCGAGGATCACGGGCTCTTTCCTCACCGGCACGTTGAGCCTGCCGGTCGACAAGCGCCTGCCCATCCTCGCGTGCGCGGTCGGGCTGCTCGTGCTCCTCGTGATCGTGGGCGTGGTCGTGGCCCACCGTCCCGAAGCAGCGCAGACGCCCGCGCTCGCGCCGAGCGCGTCGAGCGCGCCGGAGAGCAGCTCCGCCACCCTCGCGAGCGCCGCGCCGATGCCCGCGATCCCCGATCCGGAGCCAGCGGCGTCGGCGGTCGCGAGCGCGCCCGCGCTCAGCGAAGCCGCGACGACCGTGTCCGCCCCCCATCCCGCCTCGGTCCGGCCGGCGCTCCCCGTGGCGCCCGTTAAACCGCCCGTCGTCACGACGCCGCGCAAGGACTGCAATCCGAACTACACGGTCGACCCCGCGACCGGCCGCAAGAAGTACAAGTTGGAGTGCATGTAGGGAGCTCACCGCCGCGGACGGTCAGGTCGTCCAGGACTCGATGCCGGGCGCGAAGGGCAAGGGCGGCAAGGAGCTCGCGGGAGTTCAGGTAGAGGCGCTGGCTTTCATTTCGACCATCGCGCGGCTCACGTCCTCGAGGGAGTCGCCCATGGTGTCGATGGTGCGGAGCTCGGCGTCGTCGATGCCGACCGCGGCGGCGCGCGCGGTATCCACCGCCGTATAGGCCTTCGCGAGCACCGTGACGTGATCGTGGATGCGCTGGTCGACCATACCCAGCACCGCATCGGCGGCGGAGGGCTGAGCGGGCGGGAGCTCGGCGATGCGCACGAGAACCTTCGGGCGCGACCGCTCGAGACGAACGCGCGCCTCGGCGAGGCGGAGCAGCGCGCCCCACGTCTTGCGGACGCGGAGCTGCGTCGCGCGATCGAGCGGGACCTCCTGGGCGGTGCGCCGGAGCTCTGCGCCTTCGAGGAGCGCGCTGCGCGCCGGCTCCGAGACGTCCTTGGCCGACCCTTCGAGCGCGTGCGCAACGGGATCATCGGCCTCGACGAGGAGCGGCAGCGCCGCGAGCACTGCGGCGACGACGATCGCCACCATCGTGACCGGCAATGTCCCGCCGTTGAAGGCGGTGGAGAGCGAGCCGCCGAGCGCGCCGGCGACGAGCGCGACGACGACGTGCACCGCGCGGGCGGTGCGCGAGCGGATGCGGGTGGTCCGCTCGGCGAAGGCCGCGGCGAGGATCACCGCGCCCGCGGCCGCCGGCGACACCGGCGAGAGGATGCCGGCGCCGAACGCGCCCAGCGCGCCGCCCGCGACGGCGAGCGAGCTCACGGTGCCGCTCGCGCAGACCGCGACCAGCACGCCGAGCCACACCAGCGCGACCGACGAGCCCACCGGGCCGAACCGGTTCGCGATGGGCGCGATGGCGAAGAGAGACGCGGCAGCGACCAGGAAGGCGAGCTTCTTCATGACTAGAAGACGCTCCGCGCGGAGTTCGCCATGTCGCGTTCGGTGTTCGACTTTGCGGCCGACTTGCCGGCAGCGCTCGTGGGCGCGACGGTCTTGAAGCCCTGCTTCATCGCGCCGTACGCCTTCATCTGGGAGTCGAGCGCGGGGGCCGCGGCCGGCGGCGCAGCGATGCGGGCGCGCGCCAGGTTCTTCTCGTTCTCCTCGGTGATCTGCGCGGCGAGAGCGACGTTGCCCTGCGCATAGGCGCTCGAGGCCTCGACCTGCTTGCGCGACGCGATGACGCTGGTGGCGCTGGCGAGGACCGCGCCGTCCTGGCCGCTCTCGACGTCGGACGCGCTGTTCGTGGCGAGGAGCGTGAGCTGCGGCGCGCGCACCGCGGTCACCGACGTGCTGCCGACGAGGTTCCAGGAGGCCTGCGTGTCGACCGTCATGCCTTCGGCGCCGCGCGTGACCGCGGCGAGCTCGACGATCACGCGGCGCTCATCACCGCCGAAGAGGGAGCCGATGGCGAGCTCGACGGCGTTGCCGCGAACCACCGCGTCGGCGCCGGACGCGCTGACGAAGCGCATGCCGTCCGGGAGCTCCAGGCGCACGCGCGCGTTCTCGACGGTGGTGCCTGCGGTCTCCTCGAGCTCGCGATGGAGGAACCGGGCGAGCGAGGCGCCGTCTTTCACGAAGGCGAAGTTGCCGTGGCCGTTCTGCGCGAGGCTACCCATGTAGCTCTCGTCGAAGTCGAGGCCGATGCCCAGCGAGGAGACCGTGATGCCCGATGCAAAGCTGTTGCGCGCAAGGGTCTCGGCCTGGGCGCGCGTGCTGTCGAGGCCGTCGCTCACGAGGATGATGCGGCGCACACGGCCGCGCGCCGATTCGTCGAGCGCGTGCAGGCCGGCCGACATGCCGCTCGGGATGTTGGTACCGCCGCTCGCCTCGAGCTGACGGATGCGGGCGGGCAACGACTCGCGTACCGCGCCCACGCGGACGAGCGGCTGGAGGACCTCGCTGTCGCTGGAGTAGCGGATGACGGCGATCTCGTCGTCATCGCGCATGTCGGCGAGGAGGCGAAGAACGGAGCGCCGCGCCTCCTCGATCTTCTCGCCACTCATCGAGCCGGAGGTGTCGAGCACCACCGCGAGCGAGATGGGGGCGCGCTTGTGATCGCTGGCGCGCGCATCGGCATCGGCCACGACGCGGATGTCGGCGAAGATCGGGGTCTCGCTGCCGGAGAGCACGCGGGAGTGGCTGAGCGACACCATGCCGTGCACGCCGGGTCCCGAGAATGCCGCAGAGTTCTTGCCGGCGGTGAGCACGCCCGGCGTCTTGCTCGTGAACGAAGCATCACCCGGGAACGCGGAGGAGGCGGGCGCCCGGTAGAGGACGAGGCCGCCGGTGGCGAGGACGACGGCACAGAGGGCGATTCCTCGCCTCACGCGGGGCGACATGGTCAGCGACATGGCCCCCTCGGACGCACGAGGAGGCGATTCGTTTTGTTATTCGTTGAATCAATCGCGAATAGCCCGAAAACCCGTGGATCATGAGCGTGACAAGCGCCGGATCGCGGAAGCGAGAGAAGAAGGAGGAGAGCCGAAGCGGCTCTCCGCTCGGGAGGGCGGGAGCGCGGGAGCGCGGGAGCGCGGGAGGAGAGAGCGCCTCGCGCTCTCCTCCTTCACGCTCGCTTCCGCGACTCAGCGATTCTCCGTCTCACGAATCAGCGCGTGATCGGGGCCTCGGTCGTGACGCCCGCGCCGAACCACGGGATGCCCGCGCCGCCGTCGCCAGTCAGGGTCTTCACGACCGTCGCCGCGCCGGTGTTCATGTCGATCTCGGAGATCTTGCCGTTGTCCGAGAAGCCGTACCCCTTCCCCGCCCAGTAGCCGAGGCCGTAGATGTCGGTCTGCTTCGTGTCGCCAATGATCTTCTTCAGGTTGCCGGTCCTGGGATCGACCTCGGCGAGAAGATCGGTGGGCGCGACGCCCGCGTCCCCGAGGATCTTCACGGTGAGGAACGTGCGGTTCTGGCTCTGGATGAGCGAGATGAGGTCGCCCGACGACTTGTACTGCGTGCCGACCGCCGTCGGGTTGAGGGGGCCGATCTTCGTCATCACCCCGCTGGTCGTGTCGATTCGCACGTAGTCGGTCGACTCGACGCCCGTGGCGGTGGCCGCATAGCCGACCAGCGCTTCCCTCGTGGGATCGACGGTGCCCGCGGGAACGAACGAGAGCGCGTTCGGGTAGTCGTCCTCGTCGATGCCGTGCGCCTTGATCTCGGTGCACGTCGCAGTGATGGGGTCGACCTTGAGGAAGCGCGCGAACGTGGTCGCGTACACGGAGCCCGTGCGATCGACGGCGAGGTCGACGACCTGCTCGCTCCCGTTCAGGCAAGAGAACTTGCCGATCATCTTCAGGTCGTTGCTGACCGGTTCGAACAGATACAGCGTGTCGGCGGTGTGCGCGTAGACGCGCCCGGGCGTGCCCGGCGGGATGTACGTGTCGGCGACCTTCGCATCCTGCTCCTCGATCGGGATGTCCCCGCTGTCCTTCTTGCCGCCGCTTCCGCCTTCGATCAGCGGGAGAGACGACGGGCTGTCCTTCGACGAGCTGCACGCTGCAGCAACGAGGATGAGCGCGGTGGACGAAGCGGCGAGCGTGCAGAACGACAAGAGGAAGGCAGAGCGAGACCGCATCTCTCGAAGATACGCTACGGGTGCAGCGTCAGCCACTGCGAGGCCGTGGCTCCGCTCGATCCACCCTCGACCGCGTTCGCGGCGATGCGCTGTCCGCTCAGCACGCCCTGCGCGCAACGGGCGAATTGCGGGAGTTTCGGCGCGGTGACGATCGGAATGATCACCCCTTTGTCGTCGATCGACATGTGGATCTCGGCCGATCCTCCGATGGGCGACGCCGCCATCGTGAGCGCGTCGCGATAGCACCCGCTGAGCTTGGGGAGGAGCTCGCCCATCTTCCTTCTCATCGCATCCTCGCGCACGCCAGAAGGGCTGAGCGTGCCGAGCGCGACGTACGCCGAGGCCGGGTTGTAGTCGGGCGGGGCCGCAGGAGCTGGCGGCGTCGTCGCCGCGGCGACCACGGTGGGCGCGACCGCGGTGGGCGCGGCCGCGGCCGACGTCGTGGCGGCGCGCGCGGCAACGATGGGCGCGGGCGGCGGACCGGCCTTCGGCGCGGGCGACCCGCGACGCGCCGACGCCGACCCCGACCCCGACGCCGACGCCGACGCGAGCGCGAGCGGCTCGACGAGCGGCGAAGGCTCGGCGGTGCCCGGCGGCAGGTTCCCGAGGACGACGGAGCCCTCGGGCGAGGCGCTCGGCAACGTGGCGGCGTGCGCAGCGTCGACGCTGCCGCTGCGCGCGATGGCGAGGACCCCGAGCCCGCCGACGAGCAGCGCGACCGCCGCGACCGCCGCGACCAGCCCGAGATACCGAGAGCCAGCGCTCATCGGTACGGTGACCTCGGTGCCGTCCGACGTGTGCTTTGAAGTGAAGTCGACGTCGCCACGCGGCGGCGGCGGCGGGGTCGGCAGCGAGGCCGGCGTGCCGTCCGCGCTGAGTCGCAGCGTCGACGTCTCGCCCTGCACGAGCGTCCGCGCGCTCGACACGTCGAGCCCGTCGCGCCCGGGCGGCGCAGCGAGGAGGTGCGCGCCGCTCTCGTCGGTCAGGCTCTGCGGCCGGTCGCCGAACACGCCGCGGAGGTCGCGTCGCATGTCGCGCGCTGTCTGGTAGCGATCGTCGCGTGACTTCTCGAGCGCGCGGAGGCAGATCGCCTCGAGGCGCGCGTTCACGCCCGGGCGCACCCTGGAGGGAGGCACCGGCTCGTCGGTCACCTGCTTGAGCACCACGCCCAGCGCGTTCTCGGCGAAGAACGGCACGCGCCCAACGAGCAGTTGATAGAGGATGATGCCGACCGAGTAGAGGTCGGAGCGCGGGTCGAGCGCGTCACCGCGCGCCTGCTCGGGCGACATGTACTCGGGCGTGCCGATCAGCGTGCCGCTGGACGTGAGCGCCGAGCCGTTGTTCTCGGTCGGGAAGGCGCGCGGATCGCTGAGCTTCGCGATGCCGAAGTCGCAGACCTTCACCCGGTAGGGGCGCTGGTCGTCGTCGTCGGCGCCGACGCTCACCATGATGTTCTCGGGCTTGAGATCGCGATGGATGATCCCGAGCTCGTGCGCCACCGAGACGGCGGCGAGGGTCTGCGCGAGGATGTCGACGATGCGCGTGTCGGGCAGGGGCCACTCGTCACGCAGCACGGACAGCAGATCGCGGCCGTGGAGGAACTCCATCGCGATGTAGACGAGGCCGTCTGGCTCGACGCCGTAGTCGTAGATGCGCACCGAGTTGGCGTGATCGAGCCGGCTCGCGGTCCTTGCCTCGCGGTAGAAGCGCTCCTTGAACATCGCGTCCTTCGCGATGTCGGGCCGCATGATCTTGAGCGCGATGACCGTGTCGAGCACGGTGTGACGCGCGCGATAGACCTCGCCCATCGCGCCCGCGCCGATGGGCGCTTCGATCTTGAATTTGCCAGCGACGACGCGCCCGAGCAGATTCGCCATCTCGCCCATTGCGGATGAGTCTAGCAAGCCTCGACATGGACTCCGGATTTCACGCAGAGGACCGACAAGGTCCTGAATGACCGTCCGGAGCGCTGCAACGCGCGTTTGCGAGGCGGCAGCCCACGTTTGGCGAGGTGGGCCCACCCGCGAAGTGGTAGAGGCGAAGGGGTGTCGGTCCTCGGTCGAGTCTTTCTCTGCGCCGCGTCCGCCGCGGTCATGCTCTCCGCCGGGTGCTGGGCGGACAAGCCCACGGTCAGCTACGCGCCGGGGTTCGTGAAGGAGAACCCGAAGATCTCGATCTTCGGCGTCTTCCGCGACGGCCGGATGGACCCGGAGATCTGGGAGAATCTCGGCCCTTCGTTCGCGACCGCCCTTCACCGCGAGGCGTGCGGGATCGCGGTGGGCGGCGCGATGCGCGTGTCGAACGCGCAGCTCTTCGGCGCCATCGACGGCGTGGCCCGCGCAGACGGCATCACCGACGAGCTCCTCGAGAAATTCGCGCCCGCCGCGCAGGGCGACGCGATCCTGGTGATCGTGATGGCGGGGCGTCTCCCGAAAAAGGCCGCGGACGGCGCGGTCGGCACGACGGCGACGACGGCCGCGCAGATGCGCGGGAGCGGCGGCGGGCGCCCGCGGCCCCCCGGCAAGCTGGGCTCGCAGGCGCATGTCGACCGCAACTTCCTCGAGCTGTCGGCGTCGCTGTACTCGAAGAAGCTGCGTCAGTCGGTGGCGATGGTGCAGATGACGTACAAGGGCGCGAGCGAGGCCGAGGCGTTCAAGCTGTTCACGGAGAAGCTCGCCGCCGCGTTCCCGGGGGCGACGTGCGAGGGGTGGCTGGCGGATCTCGGGGTGACGGCGGACTCGTTGCAGTAGGTCGCGCACCGCGGAGCGCGACCGCACGCGGCGAGCGAAAGATCGGGCTTGTCCCTGGACCCGCAGCGGGCGCGCCGCTAAGAAAACGGCATGCGTATGATCGCGTTGTTCGCGCTGCTCGTGGTCGGGACGCCCGCCTGTGGTCCGGCGCGCGAGCCGAACGTCGCGCGCGTGCGGGCGGTCGCGAACCCTCTCGCGCTCGGGTCGGCGCAAGTCTGCGTGATGCGCCCGGAGACGCTTGCGCGCGACGTCTCGATGGAGGTGCGCGACAACGGGCGACTCGTCGGCGCGACCCGCGGCGGGACGTACGTGTGCTGGCTGGCGGCGACGGGCGAGCACCAGCTCACGTCGAACGACGACGACACCGGGCCGACCTGGCTCGAGGCGCGCGCGAACGGACGCTACTGGCTGCACCAGGAGGTCTCCGAGCTGGGTGGCCGCCTGCACGCGCATCTCGACTGGGTCGACGAGATTGCCGCCGCCGAGCTGATCGACGAGTGCGACGAGCGCGTGCGCGTCGCGGTCCCGGGCCACGACGACGCGCCCGACGCGCTGACCATCGCGCCCGCGAAGGCCCGCCGGTAACCGACGCCCCGGCGAGCAGATCCTTCGCGCGCGCCAGCAGGTCCGCGGGGACGCACAGCTTCATGAGCACCTCCGATGCGCCCGCCTCTCTCGCGGGCTGACGCCGAGCTGCGTTCGGTGCACGGATGCGCTTGGTGGCTCCCCGGCCATCCATCACGGGTCCTTTGAGCGCGGCTCCACGCCGCACGCGCGGTGCGTGCGTGCGTGCGTCAAAGAGCCTAAAGATCCTCGAGACCGAACAGCGTCGCGTCCGTGTTCGTCGGGACGACGTTCCACTTCGTGCTGCCGCGGCGGCGGCCGAGGAGCGTGCCGTGCTCGCCTGCGACGTAGTCGATCGAGCCCCCGTACGCGTCGCCGGGGACGAGGGCAGCGCGCAGGTTCGCGGTGGTCGCGGCGTGCGCAAGCGTCCACTCGCCTGCGTTGCGTTCCATCACGAGCCCGCCGTCGCCCACCGCCAGCGCGTACTCGCCGAAGCTGTCGAGCGCGATGGCCCGCAACGCGGCCGGGGCCGCGGCCTCGCGCGCGAAGGTCAGGCCGGCGTCGTTGCTGAGGAAGATGCCACCCGCCGCGTCGACCGCGATCGCCACGCGGCCAGCGTTCTCCATCGCGATGCCCTGGAGATCGGTCGCGCCGCCGAAGCTCACCGTCTGGAACGTGGCGCCCGCATCGGCCGAGCGAAGCACGGTGCCGCGATCGCCGACGACGAGCGCGAGGCCCCGATCCGCGGCGACGGCCACGCCGCGCAGCGTGCGGCTCGTTCCCGAGGAGGCCGCCGTCCACGTCGCTCCGCCGTCGTGCGTGACGCGGATGACGCCGCCATCACCGACCGCGACGCCGAGCGTGAGCCCGCCGAAACGCACCGAGCGCAGCGCGGAGGTGACGCCGCTCTCCTGCTTCGTCCAGGTGTGGCCGCCGTCGGTGGTGTGACCGATGGCGCCGCCCGCACCGGCCGCCCAGCCGAGCTGGTTGCCCACGCATGCGACGCCGAAGAGGTCGACGCTGCCCGCGCTCCTCGTCTCCCACGTGAGGTCGTCGAACGTCTGCACGAAGACGCCGCCGCCGCCGACCGCCGCGCGCCAGCCGACCGGCTCGGGCGTGGGCTTGGGCGCGCCGCCTTCGCCAGCGGGCGCGGTCGATGTGCTCGTCGCCGTGGGTGCCGGCGAACCCGTCTTCGTCGAGTCACTCTTGCCGCTGCACGCCGCGACGATTCCGACGAGCAGGCCCAGGCCGCCGAACAGGAAGATTCGCATCTTTGAAGTCTGCGCCCGGACGGCGCTCCGGTAAAGGCGGAGGCGGGAAAGGGACCTTTGC
>Ga0123336_10000599_pt1 | contig 35534 bp, 24 predicted proteins | sample SSSSmetaG_FD_96466 | JGI IMG/M metagenome (GOLD analysis project Ga0123336, IMG submission 96466) | Glacier valley bacterial and archeal communities from Borup Fiord, Nunavut, Canada, to study Microbial Dark Matter (Phase II) - ​SSSS metaG | ecosystem: Environmental > Aquatic > Freshwater > Ice...
CTGCATACTCTCGTTCAATCCTTTGGACAGATGGTCCGCAAACGCGAAGGTCATCGACTCGAAGACTGGAAAAAGCACGTTGCTGAGAGTGGGCTTTGCGAAGTGCAACGGTTTGCAAAAGGACTTGAACGAGACAAAGAGGCTGTCCTCGCTGGGCTGACCGTGGTCCATTCCAATGGGCAGGTGGAAGGTCAAGTGAACAAGCTCAAACTCCTCAAAAGGACGATGTATGGCAGAGCTGGCTTCTCCCTGCTCCGTCAACGTGTCCTGCATGCGCTGTAGTGATGAGTTGAAAGATCTCGCTCACTTTCAAGCGTGTTTGACGAGGGTGTGGGAACATTTTGCGAAGGGAACTCCAGCAGGTATGCATCGATGATGACGAAAATGCTCACAAAGCACCTTGCTATGGCTTGTTGCAGTGATACTTGCCACCACACCACTGTATCGCCAGCTTTCAGCAGAATCTTCATTCTTCATCTCAAGCAAGCGAGCGGATTCACCAAACTAGCGGAAGACCCTAGAAGAATTAGACAAAGCAATTACTTTCATGCCAGAGAACGGATATCCCTTTTTCTGGAAAGGCATACTTTCTGCCTATTATACTACTCCTCATAATACGAAAGAAGCGATTGAGTCCATACAACAAGCACTTGTACTTGGTCTTCCACCGATCTTACTTACCCCGCTGTATTGGCTAGAACATGACAGACCCAAGTGGTTCTCACATTACGCTAGACCTTTACTTAACGAGTATAGAATATAGTATAGGGAATAACTATGGTTATTTGATTATTGCTATAACGCATTAGGGGGTTCCAGTAGCAGCAAGACAATAACCAACGTTAAGGGCCTAGAGCAGCCTGTAGAGAAGATAGAAATGCTTCTCTCTCTTTCCCTGCCACCACTGATAATAGTCGTCATTCACAAAGTTTTGCGGTCCGAACTGCTGATAACGCGCTTTTTTGTCATTTGTCTGATATCCGGTTCATACACAGCTTGATCCTGTTGGCGAACCTCGGTTAGGCGGCAAAGGCCAACGCCTCGAATCGCGAAACGCGTGTCTTTTCTAGTGGGGTTTCATCTAACCATGCTAAGGTGCGAACGACATTGAGAGCCGTTGCACACGAGATGCTGAAGATGCGTTTTCTTCATTCCTCGGTATCGACTACGACGCATCCCAAAGGCTCTCACACCTTGCGAAATTGTTCCTTCGATGCCTGTAAATCCCACAATTCTGAGGGTCATACCCACATTCCGCAGTTTAGGGAGAGAAAAAATAGAATTGACAGTAGGCATAACTAAGCAGACGGAGAATTTTCTGATGGAGAGGTTGAAGGCCCAAAACCTGCAGGTGTTCTCGTAATCCCACACGAATGTGTAGGAGATCAATGCCTTCAAAGCATTGAAAAATCCAGCGCATAGTAGAACGGTCGGTGGGCTTGTTGATCTGGTTAGGAACCGTTTGCGAGGCGGAGGCAAGTTGGCGACGAAGGAGATGTTCCGCTAAACGATAGACCAATAAGCAGAGAACCATGATGAAACTGAGCGCCATCACGCGTTCTGGCTTCTTGAGGAAGACAGAGGCGGCCAAAAACAGGGGATCTTTGAGGAAACGAAATCCTCGTTCGACCCCGCCCTGCTCTTTGTACGTGAGATATACCTGTTCATGAGAGAGCCTCTGCTCATCGATCACGTTGGTGGCGACAATGAAACTCGCTTGTTTCTTGATCTGAGCCTCCACTTCAGACTGGTCAACCGTGAGGGTGGACATGATATGCCAGACCGTAGCATCAGGCGCTCCATCTTTTTTCGGGCGTCCCTTGTGCTGATAGTGTCCCTCTTCTTGAACCGTAGAGCTCGCTGTGAGAAAACAAGGCTTTCCCTTCATTGCCTGTTTCCACGCTGTTTCAGCATCGCTTTGACAGGCAAACTCCTGCTTGGAGAGATGCCAGAGCTGTTTCACCCACTGGGCCTTCGCTTTCTTCACCTTCTTCTCCATCTGCACACGAGCAGCCTGCTCTCCTACCTTCGTCCGCACAATCACCCACCGTTCCTTTCCTTGAGGCAGATCCCGGATGCAGGTTCTGTACTGTCCTGAGCCATTTGAAAGCACTTGCCATTGCGTTGATTCCTCTTCTCCCGCCGTTTTTGCTTCCGTAGAGGTTTCTGGGACGCGGCTGATCCACTTGATCTTCGCCTCGTTGTAGCGTCGCATGTTTGCTTGGCTGTAGCCACCACTGTCAAAGACGGCAAGACGCTCTTCCTGCTCTTCTTTGAGCGTTTCACGCAATTGCATCATCACGGCTGTGACCATCGCGCTGATACGCTCTTTGTCGGAACTATTGCCATCCAGAGGGCGCATGAAGATGGGAAGATACCCATCATGGGTGGTCACTAGCCCCAACATCCATTGCTTGAGATCGGCTCGGTGATCACGCGAATAGCCGTAGGTGATCGTGATGGGGACCACTTCCTCTTCTTCGTCGCCCTCTTCGTTCCTTCTCCCTTGCGCAAGATACTCGCCGTTGACGGAAAACGAGGTCGTATCGATATGCACCTGTTGTGCTTTGATCCCGAAACTTCGGCGCGCCTGGAGGGCCAATCCCGCAAACAAAGTCGTCGGATCATGCTCATATATCCAATCCAACGTCCGTCCCAAACAATCGTCATTGAGCATGTCGGCTGTGATTCCTGCTCCTAATAAATGTTCTATCGGTTTGTTCGCAAAATACTGGGGAACCAGGTACAACTGACGGTTTGCGAAACCCAGCCCATTCAAAATCATCGCAACCACCGCTGTTCCTACGCTCACATCCCGACGATTTTCTCCTGCTTGTACGTCAAGCCATGCGGCAATCCCGGCTTCTCGACATATCCCTGCCACTATCCCTAAATGGTCCAACCGCTCTGTTTGGTATTCAATACTCTCGGACATTTTCCTCACCCGTCTGCTTTTTCCTTACCTTACCGAAAATCCCATTTCTCGTCAACCCTTCTGCGGAATGTGGGTCTCTAGATATGATACCCAACCCTTGTATTGAGATTCAAACCTCTCCAGTTGACCGTTTTTCGGTTCCTGAGTGGTTCGCCGAAGTCGTCATCGTCACCCAGTATCTGGCAATGAATAAACTTCTTGAAGCCTTTGCGCATCAGGTGCGTCTGGTGCGTGGGCGTTTCGGGAGCTATGAACCCGTCGATTTTCTGGCCTTACTCATAGGCTATGCGATCAGCGGAGAGCAGACGTTAGCAGACTTCTTTGAGCGCGTGGAGCCTTTCGAGGCAGCGTTTCTGGCCTTGTTTGGACGCCGATGTCTTCCTCATCGCGCCACGTTCAGTCGCTTCCTCTCGGATGTAGATCGTCCCTGTCTCGAAGCATTCCGCACGCTCTTCGAGCAGCAGAGCTTTGCCCAGGGGTGGACATCGGAAACCATTGGAGGCATCTTCGATCGACAGAACCGTCGCTCCATTGTCTTTGATGTGGATGCAACGCGCGAAGCAGCACGGCAGCGAGCACTGCCCTGTGATCCACTCTTGCCCGTTGCTCAACGCCGACTTGATGCCGTCTGCATGCCTGGCTACACCGGTCGCAAGCGAGGTGAGGTCGTCCGGACACGCACCACAGCCCTTCAAATGCATATTCGCCAATGGGTCGGGACCTATGCAGGACGAGGCAATGGTGACTATCGTGGTGAACTGGCCTCGGCCTTGCTGTCCATCGCAACCTACCTCAGACACTTCGCTCTCACTCCAGAGATGGCTCTGGTTCGCCTCGACGGGCAATATGGCGACGCAGCTGTGATCGCTCAACTTATTGAGGCAGGTGTCGCTCTTGTGACACGGGGAAGAGGATATCAAATCTTGAAGCATCCCCAGCTCCAGCGTGTGCTAGCTCATCCACCGACCGCACGGGTGACAAGAGTGAACAGTGCTGAGGTGGTCGAGTTGTTTGATGGAGGATGGCTACAACTAGGTGAGGGGCTGCCTCAAGCTCGTGTGATTGTAGCTCGGCATCGAGTTCCGGAGCCAGGAAAGTTGGTGACAGTAGGTAAGCTCATCGATGAATGGGTGTACGAACTCCTCATTACTACGCTTGGCGCTGACGGGTTCCTGGTCGAAGATGTCCTGGATCTCTATCATGGGCGTGGGGCATTCGAGGCGGTACTGGCGGATGAAGATGTTGAAGGCGATCCCGACCGATGGTGTTCCTACACCGAGTGCGGCCAGGAACTCTGGCAAGTCACGTGGCAGTGGGTGTGGAACCTCCGCCTCTCGCTTGGGCAAATGATGCAGGGAACTGAACTGCGCGATATCGAGTGGGCACCCCCGAGAGAAGCGCCTTCCTTTCTCGTGGCAGCGGAAAATCCACCAGAAGAGTATGGATCGTGGCAGTGGGCAGCAGCATTCGGACGAGCCACTGGGCGTTTGGGAGCAGAGGCTTTCGTCTTGCAGGAGAACGGGACGCTACGCTGCCCGGCAGGATCAAGCCTCTGGCTGAGTGAAGTCCGTCAAGAAAATGCGTACACCCAGCGCGCCGTCTACCTTGGCTTCCGAACAGATTGTCAACCCTGTTCTCTCAGGGAGCTATGTTTGGCCAAAGGTGCCAAAGGCGATCGCGCTCGCCGAGTGAGTGCTGTTCGCCATTTGTTACCTCCTCCTGCCTCTATTGAGAGAATGCCCATCATTCTTGGACCAATGCGGTGGGTAGATGTAGCTGGCCGAGCGCTTCGTCGCACGTGGACGGCACATTGGCGCAGGCAATATGTCGAGGTGCTTCCTCTTGCGGAAATGTCCAAGGGTGTTTCTCCTCCTGCTCGCCCACCACGTGCAGTTCGGTCGCATCACCGCTGGAATTGGCCCGATCGGCTCGCACAGAACGCTTGGTGGGGACCACCGCAACTGTACATCACCGTGGCTGGCGTTCCAGCTTTTCTCGCCATCAAGTAACCAAGGAGGAACTGGCAAACAAAGAAGCTTTTTTCAACAACGTATCATCGTCCCTCTGAGTTCATCATGAGGGCCTAGAACTCGTGTCTGCTTCCTGTAAGCTCTTCCATTTGCTTTATCGTTTACTTGCTTACATCTCGTTGCGCATCTCGTGGGAAGACCCGTTTAATGTTGGGATTTACACACATGCAAGAACGAGACACTCAGCATTTGCTCAGCTGTATCTTCGAGCTGCTTAAAAGGGGTCAACAGGGTTCGCCACCAGTATCACATTTGGTGATTCGGAGAATACAGAGCCATAAGCAAGCACCAGGAAGTCGCTTCAGGAGCAGACAAAAATTTTCAAAGGACCCTTTGGCCTCAACGTTTATACCATACGAGACCAGCGCACAGCTCCGTTTACCGCATTGAACGTCTGCACCATACCATTCGTCTGACCTAGAGACACATCCTCACTCGTGATTGCTTCATGGACTTCAGGTCCCAAACCATCAGGATACTGAATCGCCTGCTGCCACGCTATTTTCCCATCTTGCACGTGGAAAGCATAGAGCGTGTTTGATGCATTGACATACAACAAACCTGCCTGCACTATCAGTGGCTCCGCCGCCACAGCATCTTTGTTTTGCCACACTTCTGTTCCATCCCCAGCCCGCAACGCCTGGATAGGCTCATTACGTCCTGCGGTATACACAATGCCATCGTCCACAATCGGCTGCACGATAAACGGCACTGATGGAGTACCGGTGTATCCCTTCTTCCACAACACATACCCATCGGTCGCACGCAACGCGAGTGTCTCCCGCGTATCATTGGCATACACAACCCCATTGGCAACCGCGACAGGAAATGCATCGCCCACACCTTCAGGAGTCATTCCCTGGGCTATATGTTGCCAGAGCAGTGTTCCTGTGCTGCTATGCAAAGCAATCACAGAACCGTAGTTCGTTGTCAGGTACAGTGTTCCGTTGGCGGCAACAGATAGTGCTCGCACCAATCCTCCTGCATTCTTCAACGGCACATGCCAGAGGACTTTTCCATCTCCAGCCCGCAACGCGGTCAGCGACTGATTGATCTTTTCGAGACCGCCCCCATACATTTCTACAACGTACGCGGTTCCATTGGCAACACCAAGAAAATCTGGCGTGAACGCGCTCACCGTATACTGCCAGAGCTGAGAGCCATTCGTTATGCGGAGAGCGGAGATGGTATAGGAGGAATTAAGAATAGCGCTTTCCACATAGACAATACTGTTAGCGCTCCTGACACCAGCAGAGGCCATGCGCGCGACCTGCTTGCTCCACATTTGATTGCCACTCTTGGTGTCAAACGCATACACCGTATTCTCACTCGAAGCGATAACTGTACTCCCTGCAATGCTCGCGACGTAGATCGTGGATCCCAAAGATTTTTGCCAGTTCACCGCGCCACTGCTCGCGTTGAGCGCGGTCAATGTTCCTTTACTGGAACCAACATACACCGTGCTGGTATCCGCCAGAATTGATTCATGAGCATACACGGTAGGCGTGCCAAAAGCGCTCCCACCCCTCGCTGGAGAAATCTTCTGCCCTTGTCTAGTGCTTGTCGCGGCCAATGTTTTCGTCGAAGTGCCCACCGTTGTCACAGTGGCCTTCCCACACGACGATATACTGAGCACGAGAAAGACCAGAAGGCACAACGTGACCATCCAATTACTAGTACGATTCATGAAACTCTTCTCCCATCACAAAAGCTCAAGATGTATTACTGAGGGTAATGTAGTAACGTAGACTAAGCTTTTGAGAGTTCTATTTCTGAAGTATCTTCTTATCATCAGTACAAAAAAGCTGAAAATGCATGAAGGGCTTACTGTGTTTGTCCGCAGTTCATCTCCTGGCAGCAGAATCCGTTTCACTTGACAGAAACAGGCCGAGCCGGTCGCGGTTCACGACCACTACTCGTCTCTTGCACATCTTGACGGCCCCAGCAGCCTCTACTTCTTTGAGTGCTCTCCCAACCACTTCGCGTACTGTCCCTGCTAATGCCGCCATTTCCTGCTGTGTTAAGCGATATATCTGCTGTCCTTCCTGCGATGCACTCTCCTGGTCGAGTAGAATTTTGGCGATATGTGCGATGACTGGGCGTAAGGAAAGGTCTTCCACCAGGGCAACAAGATGGCGTAATTTACTCGCCAGTGTTCGTACCAGCTCTGCAGCTACATCAGGCTGTGTTACAATGAGCGTCCCTAGTTCCGCGGCCCCAATCGCATAGACAATGCTTGGCTCCATTCTCCATGACCCAGGATCCTGTTCGTATCACGCTTTCTTTCTTGGACAAGCGTGGCAGAGAACAAAACTACGATTGAAGGTACAACGTGCATCCTCATAATTGTCCTATGACTCACATCACATGCCTAGACAGAATGGATACGCCTACAGTGTATTGTAAGTCCGAAAGTGACGAGAAAGCCAGAAACTCTGTGCATGTGTTTCTGTGTGGTCTGAAACGCTCTCCCCGAAAGACTGCTCGCTCTGTGGAAAGCAACTGCACATATCCTCCTTGATGTGCGACCTGACGTGGAACATGATGGGGAGCCTTATGCATGATGGAAAGAGCGCAGGCCATCAAGCCAGGGGAGACATGTGTCATCATTGCACCATTTGAACCCATCCCGCTCTATGACGTCCTTCAAGCACAGGGCTTCCCCTATGAGACGCAACAGGTAGTACACAATGAGTGGGTTATGTGCCTCTCTCGTCACACATCAACCGACGACCTTGTTCACAAAGAAGGCAAAGGAAACGACATGCATTCATTACCCCCTGGTAAGTACTGATCATCGGAATCACGTTTTATTTGCGCGTACTGCATTTTACCTGCGTTCTCCTTTTCTGTTGCTTGTGCTCACTCGCTCACGTACATCAGCAATGAAAAACACCATAGAGGGAGTTCGCTCCATTGCGCCCTTTATTTTTGGTGACTTCGTTAGACTTTCGCTGGCTGCTCTCTTGAATTTGTTCAATTGTATTACTGCACTCGCCAGTGGCGGCCTGGTTCCAACACCTGGGGACGAGGCAAATATCACACTTGGTCTGTTCGGATTTCTGGTCCCTGTAGCACTCGCAATGGCTACGCGTATGCTGCCGCTCTATGCACGCATTCAGCCATTTCCTTCTCGACTGCTCTGGATACTCGCGCTGGTGTACTTTGGCGGATTGATCTTCTGGCTGCTTGGTCTCTTCATTGCAGGCATGTCATTCGCGTCTTTGAGTGGTCTGGGGCTGGTGGCGATTGGGATAGTGATACTGCTCTTTACCGAGTATTTCCTGTACTTGATGCATAATCGGACACGATTGCCGCTGCGAGTAGCCACCCATGCCCTTCATCTAGAAGTGCAGGTGGAGCGTGCTCGGCAACGCACACAAGAGGAAAGACGCAGGTATGGTCTGTATGTTGCACTTATCGGGACTCTCTGTGGGGATCACTCGGCGCAGTGTTTATGGTCATAGACGGCATCGCTGTGTTCCTGTTCGGGACGCTACCAGTCACGGTCGATGTCGTTCGGCACAGCTTCGCTATCGGTTTTATCACTCTGTTGATCTGTGGAGTTGCTGTACGTATACTCCCAGGCTTCTCCAGTAAAGCGATTCGCTCGCCCCCAGCTCGTCACAGCAACAACTCATACTGGGAAATCTTACCGCACTCCTGTGAGTCGGCTCATTGGTACTAGTGCCCGTGCTTCCAGGATATGAAGTATTCTTCGCGCTCTCCGGCCCGACTGGTCTGGCACTGATCCTCTGCTTGGCAATCAATCTTTGGCCTACTTTGTAGATAAGAGGAGTGGTTCTCTTTTGTGGAACACTCTTCTCCCAATCCATTAACTGTGATGTAAGTCACAGTTAATGGGAATCTATGATGTTTATGCTTCTTGGAGCAGAGAGAGCTATGTAGAGCATGTGTTTGGTCAGACTCCTAGATGTATGATAATATGTACAATAAGGAGGAGTATCATGCGTTCATTCCCGGAAATACCCGAAGAGCTAGCAGAGGAAAAGGGGTGAGAAGCAGACAGCGATTTCATCCTCTTCGATATGCGTACATTGACGCATTTTCGTGAAGAAGGACCGGCTGTCCAGGTCTTTTCAGATACTGGCGCGGCACGTATGGTCCTATTCGTATTGAGAGCAGGGCAAGATGTGAAGGACCATCGCACCTCCAGCCAGATTCTGATCCAGACGTTGCATGGTTGTATCATGTGTACCGTGGCTGGTCGTAGCATTGAAGTGCCAATAGGAATGGTGCTTCAGGTCGAGGCACATGTTTTGCATAGTGTGCTCGCACAGACGGATGCGGTGATGCTTCTCATCATGACACCCAGTCCTTCGTCTCTCCGCCAGGCTCTGGAGCATGACGATACCCACGATCAGACTCCGCTGGTCACACGAACACCTGAAGCGACAACACATTCCAGTCAAGATGTATCGAACGGCTGAAAGAGATACTGACATGGAGCACTCCGTTACGTCCTCAAGCGTCTGCGTTGTCCCAAGTACCAGGGGACCTCTACAAACAATGAGTGAAGGAACAGAAAGGGAACACCTATGCATGAACACCCGAAGCACCAACATATTCCGGTGAAAATATATCGAACGGCTGAACGCATCATGATTGCGGCTCCCATGCCCGGTATGGAACCCGTAGATATCGTCGTTGAGGTGACAACACAAGGTCGTCTGATATTGCATGGTGCCCTGCGTGGTCTCCTCAAAGAGGGGAAGGAACTGCTGATGGATGAATGGAGCATTGGGCCGTACCACCGTGAACTGGACCTGCCCGTTACGGTCAACGCGGAACACGCGAATGTTTCCTATGGCAATGGGGTGTTACTGGTCACGTTGCCTCTCAGCACCCAGACTGTCGCCGCGCGAGTAACGCTCGAACGGATATCGCCGACGCATGGAGAGCATAAAGGCAACGCGGGACATCCTCCAGCATAAGTGCGTGTACTTTGTTCTCTGAGACTGAGAGTATTAGAAAAGAAAAATGCATGAAGACCTCCATAACCATTTTCCACGGTCACGAGCATGTTCCAGCAGCACTACGCGATGTCATTGCCTCGGCGCAAGATGAGGCGGTTCGGATGAACGCGACCGAGGTCGCGCCAGAGCACCTCTTTCTCGGAGTCCTCGCGCAAGACAATGAACACTTCGCAGAGACGTTCAGCGCATTGAGACTCAATCAAGCAGTGCTTCGCACACGGGTGGCAATCGCGTTTCCTCCTCATACTCCAGCGAACAAAGGAGACGGAAAGGACCTCCCATTGTCCCTAGAGGCCTATGCCTGTTTGGACTGGGCTATCTCATTTGCCGCGTACCAGTCCGTTCCGAGTGTCCAGCCAGAGCATGTGTTGCTGGGAAGTGTGCGCCATCAGCGTCTGCAACCCCTTCTGGCATTGTTCCTGGTCAACGCAGGGAGTATTGTTCCCTCCTACATCATGGAGCGTTCGGGACGTGCTTATACCGCAACTATGGATCAGTACATCTTTTCACGTATCCGACGGCAGGGTGTGATACCTTCTGTGCATGATGTTCCTACCAGCGTCCTGAGCCGTTTCGAGCGTCCTACCGTGCTCTTCTCTGATAGTGTGGGATTTCATGGAGTCAAGCAAGAACTGAGAGAAGTGACAGACTTTCTCAGGAACCCACAACTTGTTCGGCAAGAGGTGCGGTCGTATCTCTATGGGCTGTTCCTAGTTGGTTCTGCTGGCAATACGCGAATGCTTCTTGCGCGTGCAATTGCTGGCGAGGCAGGCGTCCCGTTTCTCTTCCTCTCCATTCCTCTGCTCTTTGAAATGGTCTGTACATCAGGTAAGAGTGATCGAGGAATTTTCGGCGATGCCCATCTGTCTCGTACGTCACTCCAAGCAGAAAAGGAGACGAGAGCACAACGTGGGCGTCGCCTGATTCATGACTTCTTTGAACAAGGGAATAAGGCAACCCCTTGTGTACTGTGTCTCGACGAGCTTGAGGTGTTAGCACATCCAGAGCTGCGAGATGTGAGCGAACCATGGCAGCATCAATTACGAATGGAGATCAACGGATACAACAACGCGTTTCCAGCGATGGCGGTGATGGCGACGATCTCTCGGCGTGAGCAGATCGAACAGTTGCCGTTGCTGCAGTGTTGCTTTGATCATACGGCGACCCTCGATGGAACGGATACGTCCCCCCTTGAGGTGGGTCCTGTACTCTGTTCTACCTGTCACCAGGAGGTTCCTCCCCACTGGAAATACTGTGGGTTCTGTGGAACACAGGTGGCAAGAACATGCTCGCGCTGTGGCACCATACGTCCACAGGTGAAGGGAGTGCAGTTCTGTCCCCACTGCGGAGAGCACATGGATGTGCGATGAGAAGAAATTTTGCTCATCGTGCAGGAGAGCATCGTTTGGCGAGTAGGCCACTATGGGTTACGTTGTGCGTTTTCTGCGCTACATGTGTAGTAGGAAGGTCTTCATTCTCATGAAATTGCTCGTTGTTGCATCGCTGACGTTTCCACTCTGGATACGGGTGACCCACTACATCAACATTCTCTTTTTATTCTTTATGATCCGCAGTGGCATTCAAATTCTCGCAGCTCATCCTCGCCTGTACTGGACGGATAGCAGTGATCCAAAGACCGCCTGGCTCAAATTCACGCGCAAGCAGGTTCCCAAGGACCAGCTCTATACCGCTGCTGATAGTGAGATTGAAGCCTCCCCGTGGCTCGCACTACCTGGTGGGGGCAATTTGGGACTTGGACGCCACTGGCACTTTTTCTCGCTCATCTTCTGGATTCTCAATGGCGTCGTCTATGTCGCATTGCTGTTTCTGACAGGCGAATGGTCACGGCTCATCCCCACGTCCTGGGACATTTTTCCACATGCCTGGGAGAGTTTGGTGACCTATGTGACGTTGCACGTTCCCCCAGAGAGTGCGTTCCGTCCATATGATGGATTGCAACAATTGACCTATGCAGGAGTTGTCTTTCTTCTCACCCCCTTCATGATTTTGCTCGGGGCCGCCATGTCTCCCTCAATTGAGGCGCACTATCCCTGGTATGTACGGCTATTCGGTGGCAAGCAGGGAGCACGTAGCCTGCACTTCTTGGGGATGGTTGCCTTTACGCTCTTTGTGGTGGTGCATGTCACGCTCGTCCTCGTCGTGCATTTTCAGGATAATATCCGCAATATCGTGCTTGGGAGTTCTCAGGGGAGTGTGTCCGAGGCCGTCATTCTCGCCATCATTGCACTTCTTGTGATTTTCGCCATTCACGTCTGGGCCACGCTCTACACACGCGGTCATCTGCGACAGATGCAACAGGTGCTTGGACGTGTTGCGGATCCCCTCTACACCTTCTTTCTGGCGAGACAGTCGTCAAACCAGAATTATACCCCAGCGCAGATTACCTCGTACTTCTGGATTAATGGACGACCGCCTGAAACAGAAGAGTACAAGCAGGAAGTGGCACACACCTTTGCGGACTACAAGCTAGAGGTCTCTGGTCTCTGTGCGCGTTCCCTGCATCTCTCACTGGAAGACATACACAGATTGCCTCAACAGGAACAGATTACGCTGCACAACTGTATTCAAGGGTGGTCAGGCATCGCCAAATGGACAGGGGTCCCGTTGACGGAGATTCTTACCTTATGTGAACCCTCACCACGAGCCAAATATGTCGTGTTCTGGTCGTACCAAACAGGAAAAGAAGGATATAAGCATGTTCCAGAGGAGAAGCAAAATCGGTTCTTTTACGAGACCCTGTCCCTCGATATCGTCAAGCATCCACAAACGATCCTGGCGTACGCGATGAATGACACACCACTCACGATTGAACATGGTGCCCCTCTCCGTTTGCGCTGTGAGACCCAGTTGGGGTTTAAAATGGTCAAGTATCTCCGCAAGATCGAATTGGTTGAAGAGTATTCGCACATCTATGATGGACAAGGTGGCTTCCGCGAGGATATCCAATACTTCGCGATGGAAGCGGGGATTTAGCTTCTCGGCTGTTTGGTCGTAAACGGATAGAGGTGAGCATGAAACTGCTTGTGTGCAACGTATGTCGAGTCTTTCTAAAGAGTACTGAGTCGCAAGCGGGAGAACACCTTGACATATGTACGTGCTAAGATAGAAGTGAAACATACCATCAGGTTTAAAAAAATACTCTGCCGCGTGTATCGCACTCAACAAATGCTTCGTAACTGGAAAAGCAACAAGGGTGCATGTCATCGCTTTTATATCTTGTTCTAATAGGGAATAAAGGAAAATCCAAGCTCCAGGCAAACGATGAAAATATGTAACCTATTTAAAGGATATAGACGTGTAGAAGAGTAGAATTTGCATGGTACAATTACACAGAGAACAGCGAGATCAAACACCTATAAAAATCGAGGTGTACATAATTTCAATCCGGGGCTGGAGACTTTCGCGGGTCGTCTTTGGACGGAAGAACACTGGTGAGAGCGAAATCGACGGGCATCGGCCTCGCTCTCAGATCGCATCGATCTAGTGAATGTTTGCACTCAACAGGTGCCAGACCTCGTTTTCCATCCCAACAATATAGTAGCCTTGATAGGGATGGGATACGGTTTCAGAACCACTGGTATTCACGGATGTGATTGTCAACGGAACTCTGACCGTGCCATCGTTCAAGAGTGTTACACCTTCGGAGTTGATATTTATCGAGACACTCTTTGTGTTGTCAAATCCTTTTGCAAACTGATAGGAAGACGTGGACTTTTGATAAGCACGGCCCCAAATGCTATATGCGTTACTATAATCTTTGTTGTTGAGGTCGGCATAATACTGCTCTAGCAGGGAGACTGCGCGCATCACGCTATTTTTGTTCGAGTTGGTGAGCTGCAGACTGGCGTTGAGTAACCGGATTTGACCTCCTTCTGTGCCAACAATATAGTAGCCCTGGTACGTGTTCACCGTGAGCGATCCAGTAGATGAGATGGTCGCTACTACCGTGACTGGAACTTTAACTGTGCCATCAGAGAGTTGGGTAGCTGTACCGAGTTGTAGGCTATCTCCCTGTGTGTTGGCAAAACCCTGCGAGAAGGTCTGGTAGGAGGTTGAACTGCGGTAGTGGCTCCCCCACCGAGTATAAGCACTCTGATAGTTTTTAGCGTTAATGTCTGCGTAGTAGAGGCTAACGGTCGTTATGGCCTGCGATGGAGCGATAACGGCTCCCCCTGAACTCCCTGTCGAGCCTCCCGTAGAACCGGAGGTAGTAGTGGGTGTAGCCGATGTTGCAGTGGGAGTGTTACTTGCAACTGTAGCAGTAGCTTGTGTGCTGGTCTGTGAGGACGAATTTGCACCTGTACGTGTGAGAGCGAAAACGGCGATTGTGCCAACAATGAGCACAACGGCTACGGTCCCAATGATCCAGACCCACAGGTTGCGCCGAGGGTTGCTGGGTGGCGAAGGGGGGAAACCAGAATGGGGTATACCTTGCGTTGGCGAATTAGGATTGTTAATCATTACTTGCCTCTTCTCTCTGCCCACCTCTTCAAAGCAGGCTCGTTGCGCGGATGCGCGATACTGGCAAAAAAGAAAGAACATGTATTCTTTTTCGCCTCTTGAAAGAAGTGTAGTGCGTGAAGAGAAAGAAGTCATGCTCATAAAGTTGTATTTCCCATATATCTCCTTCACATGACTATCGTAGCTTAAAGGAGACATCATCTGAACCTCACTACAACTTTGGTCGTATATTCCCTTTTCTCCATTATCAGTCTTTCGGGCCATGACTTTTCCATGTAACCAACTTACACTAGCAACAGGTCAAGCAAATACTACGGCGTTGCAAAAAGAGAAAGAATGTTTCTTTCGGCGACGGGTAACTCGTGTGCTCTCGCAGAAGAATTGAACAGGAAAATTTCACTGATTGACTCAATCAACACATTAAAAGGAGTATTCCATGACAGCTCTCACGACCCATGAACAGCAAGAGATTTACCGTGCCAACACGGAAGGGAAACAGCCAGTCGTGTTTGTACACGGCCTCTATCTCCTAGCATCCAGTTGGGACCAGTGGCGTACATTGTTTGAAGAGCAGGGTTACATAACCCTTATACCAGGCTGGCCCGATGACCCGGAGACCGTCAACGAGGCTATTAATGACCCGGAGGTCTTTGCTAACAAGCGGATTAAGCAGGTTACAGACCACTACAGCGACGTTATCCGCAAACTCAAGACGAAGCCTGCCGTTGTCGGTCATTCCTTCGGCGGCCTCATTGCTCAACAACTAGCAGATCAAGGTTTGTCTGCCGTGACTGTCGCTATCGATCCTCCTGGGTTCCGCGGTGTGTTGCCACTACCGCTCTCCGAACTCAAATCCGGCGCACCTGTGCTAAGCAATCCTGCTAATTACCATCGGGCCGTCTCACTGACCTACGAGCAGTTCCGTTATGGCTTTGCCAATGCGGTAGAGGAGGATGAAGCACACCAGCTTTACAACACGTTTGCGGTTCCTGGTTCTGGCACGCCTCTCTTCCAAGCCGCTGCCGCCAACTTCAACCCATGGACGGAAGATCAAGTGAATACAAAGAATCCTGAGCGTGGCCCACTCTTGCTCATCGCGGGCGAGAAAGACCATACTGTCCCGTTATCAGTCGTCGCTGCTGCTTATAAGTTGCAGAGAAACAATCCTGCTGTCACTAAGTTCCACGAAATGCTCAATCGAGGGCATTCTCTGACCATTGACCACGGGTGGAGTGAAGTGGCTGAGGTCGCGCTCGCTTTCATTGCACAACAGCTTACGCGCTAAACCAGAGACCCCACCTGCTAGACAGAGAAGTTAGCAGGTGGGGTCTCTGGTTCATTTTGAAGTGAAACCCAGGAACAATGACAAGAAAAGGTCGAAAAACTATTCAACCTCTACTTGTAAGATAATCTTGCCTCGTGTGTGTCCTTTTGCTACTTGCTTATATGCTTGTTGAGCCTGAGAAAGAGGTAAGACTGTATCAATGATGGGCCGAATTTGTCCAGCATCAATCAATTCGCCGATCTGAACGAGTTGCTCTCGATTGGGTTCAACAACGAAGAAAACTGGACGTACATTATGCATCTTTGCCTCTTCAAGAGAGAAGTGTGGACTAACCACGGTAACAAGTACTCCTCCTTGTTTCATCACTTGCCATGATCGCTCAAGTGTGTCCCCACCAACCATATCGAGAACAACATCAACATTATGAACCTTTTCCTCAAAGTGGGTGGTGGTATAATCAATGGTCTCGTTGGCTCCCAGTTCTCGCAGGAAATCATGGTTGTGTGCAGAGGCGGTTGCGATAACATGGGCGCCAGTTCGATGAGCCAGTTGGATAGCAAAAACTCCAATACCTCCTGCTGCACCATGAATCAAGATTGTTTGCCCTGCAATAAGGTTTGCATGATCAAAGAGTGCTTGCCAAGCTGTCAGTGCGCTTAGTGGAACAGCAGCGGCCTGTACAAAATCGAGTAAGTGTGGCTTAGGAGCAAGCTCGTTGGGTAAGGCAAGCGTATATTCTGCCTCGGCACCATCGCGATCAAAGGCGATGAGGGCATACACTTCCTCACCTTGCCTAAGCGTTGTAACTCCGGTGCCAATCTCCTCAACCACTCCTGCGAGGTCATGCCCTAGAATAGGTAACGCACGTGCAGTTCCTGTTCGGGTTTGATAGGTCGCATCATAGTGCAATTCATTTGCGATGATACCGCTTGCATACACGCGAACCAACACCTCGCCCGGCCCTGGGTGTGGTTGTGGGACATCCTCATAGATGAGCTGCTCTGGATTGCCACGTTCATGAATACGGATTGCTTTCATATCTTCCTCCTATACACACGAATATATGCTTAACGCCACTAATTATTGGTCACTGCTTATTTTCCTCTACCTATAATGAGTGTAACATTCTTATAAAGAACATGTCATGAGCTAAAAGGTGTATATAATATTTTTATTTGTATTGCTATATAGTGGTTGATTGCACCACCTTCTTCTTGAAGCCGGTTACAGAAGAAACGTGTTGTGACCCAGGTAGAGCGACGGAGAACTCTGACTCATTGGACAAAAGATGTAGTGATGCTTCAAAATACAATGTCTCTTTCGCATCATGACTTTCTTTACCCTCATGACTATACTCACAGATGATGAACCACTTTCTAGAGTGCTAATAGAGAATGAGGCGTTCAACAGGGAAAAGAATGGCACTGCTATTTGATAGCAATGCCATTCTTTTCTAGGAAATCATGCGACCAGCATGAACTTTTCGTGCACAAGACATCTTCTCTTAACTGCTACTATTGGAAGCGGCAGCTTTTAGCATAACTTTCTGTTCCTCCGTGAGTCCAGCATAGATGAGGTTGCCGTTGAACTGTCTAAGTTTAATAATTATATCCCTACTGGCATACGGCTTTACCAGACTGAAGAAGGCTGAGGTGCCAGGCTGGAATACTTGCTTGAACGTCTCGATGGACCAGTCATCAATGTGGTATCCCCATCCCGAAAGCACCGTCTTTATCAAGAACTCCCATTGTTGAGGATAAAACCCATTCTCGCTTGTTGGACGAGACCATTGTTTGACAATAACCTCGCCATTCTGTCTATAAGTAGCCACAGCGGCATTATCGACTGGGAAGGACTCAGCTTTCAACGTTTCCTCGAGCGTATTAAAAAGACGTTCAGCAGCCTCCTCGTCCTCAAACACCAATGCGACTACAGTACTATCAGCCATAGCGTCATTCCTCTTTTCTTCTTAACATATGAAAGAACACTTTGACACTACAAGGAAAGCTTTTACGAAAACACTTTTTTTGCCAAGCCAATAAAAGTATATTGCATCTCAATACCTACTGCTGCACGTTCAGCACGATCTTGCCTCGATTGTGTCGTCCCTCTAGTCGCTGATGGGCTTGCTGTGCCTTCTCCAAAGGAAACACGGAATCGAGACTAATAGAGAGTTGCCTGGTATCAACAAGATGAGCGAGTTCACTCAGTTGCTTGCCATCTGGTCGGACATAGAAGATGTCCGCCTTGACACCTTGGCGCGGCTTTACTCGCTCTAGGTCTACAATGGAAACCATGCGTCCCCCATTCCGTAGCGTCTCCAAGCAGCTTGCGGCTGTCTTTCCTCCGACACAATCGAGTACGGCGTCAATTCCTTCTGAATGAGTTGCATGCACGGCGGCAACGATATCGGTTTGCGTATAATCAATCAGTTCACTCGCACCTAGTTCGGACAGATAGGCATGATTATGTGCGCTGGCGACAGCGATGACATGTGCTCTCATACGAGCAGCTAGTTGAACGGCAAAACCTCCTGTTGTGCCAGAAGCGGCAGTGATGAGAATCGTTTCACCTGCTCGCAGTGCGAGAGCCTCAGTGAGAGTCTGATACGCTGTCAGACCGTTGACAGGAAGTGCCGCGACATGTAGTGCATCGACAGAATTTGGAGCCGCAGCTACGAGATTGGCAGGAACAGCCACATATTCGGCGTAATGTCCAATGCCTGCTTGGTACGTAAAGCTCATTACAGCATCGCCAACATGCCACTCTGTCACGTTCGATCCAACTTGCTCGATAATGCCTGCCGATTCCCAGCCAAGAATGAGCGGAAATTGCTGACCGGGCAGAGTCGCGCCTCCCTGACGAACCTTCACATCCCACAAACCCACTCCTGCCGCTTGTACGCGAAGCAAGACCTCGTTCTGATCAGGAGTGGGGATAGGCAGGTGCATACTGGTGAGGCATTCTGATCCTCCAAAATTTGTGATAGCAATGGTTTGCATATATTTTTCTTCAGCCATAGATGATACTCCTGATAATGTCTTTTCGCTTTGCTGTGTTCTTGGTAGCCCTTGTGGACTTCTCTCTTATTTCATACTAGTTAGTATAGTGTTGCGTGGAAGTGATGTCATGAGTCGAAAGATGTATTGTAGGCAATTTTCCCGCTCACTCCTTTGAGCTATAGGTATGCGGAAAGTAAAACTATGATCCTTTGTGGTAGGTGAGATGTGAGAAGAAAGAGTTCTTTAGTAGTAGAAATGAGAAAATTAGGAACAACCTGCGTGGGACGCTCATGTAGGTTGTTGTAGTTGCTAGCTTCCAATCGCGCCCAATGTGCGCAACGCAGCTTTTTGTGCCTCTGTAACGCCCTGGATACCTGAGATATCAAGTCGCTCGTAAGGTCGCTCCACCCGCAACGTTTGCAGGCACTCGCCACTTTCAAGATTCCAGAGGAGAACAGCCCCATCTTCCCCACAACTAGCCAGCCTATGACCATCGGGACTCACCTTTAGCGCATATACTATTCCTTGATGTGCCTCTCGCACCCGTATGCACTGTCCGCTGTCAACCTCCCACCAGCACAACTTACCATCACTGCCCCCACTGACAAGCTGCTTTCCGTCAGGACTCCACACGACTGCAAACGTTGCCCAGGGATGTGCAGATAGAACTCGCATCCGCTCTCCGCTCTCTGCCTCCCACACGATGAGTTCGCCATGCTCTCTACCACCACTGGCAGAAGCCAACCATTTCCCGTCAGGACTCCAGGCCACACTCCTGACGCCCCAGGTATGCCCTTCCATTTGTCGCAGCAGCGTCCCATTGGAGCCGTTCCATAGATACAAGAAGCCATCCCACCCTGCGCCGACCAACTGTGTACCATCAGGACTCCAAGCCACAGTATGGATACGGGTCGGTTGCGGCGTCTGTGCGACCCAAAGATGTGTGTGCGCTGGTATATCCCATACCTGCACTCCCCGCATAAAGCTTCCACCTGCTAACTGGCGTCCATTAGGACTCCAGGCCACAGACAAGAAGAGGGTGTCATCTGCGTTGGGGTCCCGAAGCATCTCACGACAGACACCTGTCGTGGGGTTCCATAGCCCAATATGTCCATCATTTGCAGCACTTGCCAGCAACTGCCCATTAGGACTCCAGGCCACTCCCTGTACAGCATCATGGTGTCCACGCCACACGCTCTGGGATGGAACCAGAGCAATCTCCCAAAGTATCACATCAAACGAACCACCTGCGATGAATCGTCCATTGGGACTCCAGTCGATGCTGGTAAGGATGTTTAAGTAACAATCAATGGTGCGCAGACACTGAGCACGTTCCACGTCCCACATTTGCAGGAAACCAGCACTGCTACTGAGCAGAGTGCGGCTGTCGGGGGTGAAGGCAATGGAAGCAATTAAGTTATCATCTCCAGTCCGCAAACACGCTCGCGCTTTCCCCTGCACGATGTCCCAGAGGAAGATTGTGCCATCCCATTCCCCACTGGCTATGGTGCGTCCATCAGGACTCCAGGCCACGCGCATTCCTCGGACCATAGGCCTGAAGAACGTCTGGAGACAGCTCCCGCCCTCCATTTGCCACAGCTTGAGAGTACCATCATGACCTGTACTTGCAAGCTGAGTGCTATCGGGGGAGAAGGCCAAACCTGTCACCCAATTGGCATGTCCTGAAATTCGCTGCGCATGGATGTCAGGCTCTGGCATCTCAGGCTTCCATAGCAAAATACTGCCATCGGCGTAGCCACTGGCGAGCACTCTTCCATCAGGACTCCAGTCCAGCGAGTATACCATGCCACTCTGACCGGAAAGCTGTTGCACCTGTATGCCGTTCTGTGAGTCCCACAATCGAATCAGACCATCATCCCCTCCACTTGCAAGCAGGTGTCCATCAGGAGCAAACGCGATATCATTGACGCGCCCGTTATGCCAGCCCGTCCAGAGCAACGTGCCGTGCCCGACTTCCCAGAGCTTGACAGTATTGTCCCAACCTCCACTCGCCAGGGTGCGTCCATCCGGGCTAAAGGCCAGCGCAAAGATATTGGTGATGTGGCCCTGCCAACCCAGGTGCAAGGTCCGTTTTGCCTCCTGCCCCCACTCCCACATCCATATATTCCCTTGCGTACTGCCCGCAGCCCAGTATTGTCCATTCTTACTGATGGTGACTGCTATGCTTTGCCCGAAAGACTCGATGAAGACGCTGTCCCGCACATGCGATCCAGCAAGCTGCGCATCGTGCATCTGCACCTGTAAAGAAGCTTCGCGAAGACCACACCCCGAAAGATTGATGCCTTGTAGATGCCCTTTGATCTGCCGCACCAGCATCGCAATGTTGGTAGGTCCGTACCCATGCGTGTTCAGGTCAAGCGATCGTATCTGGTCAAGAGAGTGCAGCAATTGCTGTTCAACCACACCTTTGCGATGCTCTGCAACTCCCAGATGAAAAAGGACAGGCCCAAGAAGAAGCCGTTCCTGAGTTTGCTGAATATACGTTTTCGCGCTTGCCAGGGAAAGCGCATACGTAAGCAGAACATCATGTTCAAGGTGTTGCACGTCACGTGCCATTCGCGTGACCAACTCGTCAGTGACGTACTCCATGACCACCGATTGCAATGTAAAGAGCGTCCGTTGCTGTCCATGCTCAACGAGCGAACGACGACGCAAGTCTTCAAGAGCTTCCAGCAGAGAAAGGCGTGGGACTGGTGTGACAAAGAGAGAAAGCAAACGGTTCATGTCCGTTGGCTCACGCACAATGGCAAGCCAGAATAACACCGATTGTTCAAGAAAGGTCAGGCGGGCGAATTGTTGTGCGAGCAAGGCACGTATTCCCTGGAAGATGATGTGTCCTTCTGCCAGAAATGGGGCAATTTCACCTTCAAATAGATCGTGAATAGTTTCCGCCACGATTTTGAGAGCTAAAGGGTTGCCCGAATAGACGTCTATTAGCTGCTTTCTTGCTTCAGCATTCCCTCTGAGTCGCCTCTCTTCTAAAATCTGTTTGCTAGCCTCCTCATTTAGTCCGCTCAGGTGCAAGGAACGCACAGGAGTCCGACTGCCCTCTAACGGCTTCAGTTCGGCCAGTTTCTCACGCGATGTAAGAACTACACAGCTTTGGTGTTGCGTCATTCCAAGACGCTCCAGTAATCGCCCGTATCCCTCGTACCCGACGCGATAGCGTCCTGAGTGCTCACCTTCTTGTAAGAGCGTTTCCATATTGTCCAACACGACAAGACAACGACCTGTTTGCAGTATTTCGAGCAGAAGCGTGATGCGGCGGTCCAACGATGGGGGAATTTCTGCGACAGGTTTGAGGGCAAGCGTTTGTATCAAATCTGCCACCAGCTCTTCACAGGGTATGGCATCACGTACTGAGTGAAAGGCTGAGACGGTAAATGAGGGAGTCAGTTCGTGTAAGAGTCGTACCGCCAGTGCTGATTTGCCGATGCCACCCATCCCAAGCAGAGCAATCAAGCGACATCGGTCTTCGCGTATCCAGGCGGTCAGTTGTATCTGTTCGCTCTCACGTCCATAAAAGGAGACTTCAGCAACGTCTTCTCTCCAGTCCAGACGCCGTGCGATGGAATGTGGCATCTGTGCTGCGTTGCTTTCTATTAGTCTGTTCTGTGGTGCTTGCTCATCGAGCAGGGTACGAATCCAGTGCTCATCGAAGAGCACTTTGAGGTGGGCCGCCTTCCACAGAATACGCGCTTGCTCGATCTCGCGACCTGTGGGAAAGGCGTGGTTCTGGATACAGAGTTCAAGAAAGAGCTTAAGCGAGTCGGCTTTGGGAGAACGTGTGCCAGCTTCCCATCGCTGAATGGCACGATCAGTGACGCCTAACCGCTCAGCTAATGCCGTTTGTGTGAGGCCGAGGGTAGTACGCAACGTGACAAACTGATTGGCAAACGTAGCGTCGAGGTTCTGGCGGTGAGATAGTGATGTCATTACTCTTACTCCTGATATTCTCTTCTTCCTGATGCCGAGTATTCGGACCCGACCAAACCCGACCAGTAACACCTACCGCAGAGTCCTGCTATTTCTAAGTAATGACGCTACACTACAAGAAGGAAGAAAGAAAGTTCACCCGGAAGAACTCCTTTCTTTGAGAGAAGAGGGGACCTGCTGTTTTTAGGTTTATCCGTCTCTCTTACCTCTAAAGCCTGCTTCGTAGTGCTTGCTGATCTCATTCATTGTGTACATACATATTGTTACGAGGGAGTGATGGCCTTATTGAGACAGAGACATCTTATCTGTGTTCATCGGCTACTCCCTCTTCCGGGGAGAAATAACATGAAAGAACTGGCACAAACGCTTCACCTTTTCTCTAGTATAGGTAGTAAATTATTGTGTGGAAAATATTCTACCTACGCTTCCTTGCTTCTGTCTACCGTTGCATCTCCTGGTAACGATGATGGACCAGGCAATTAGATATATGGGTTTAATCTCGCACCCACTTTACTGTTTGACGAAATAAAACGTTGCCTGTAGGGATCGCTGTATCCTCTCGGAAATACAGAAGCCGAGAGGATACAGCGATCCCTACAGGCAACGTATCCTGACTCATTGATCAAATTGCATCATCGGTTCCTCGTACTTCAATTTTCAAACGCTCCCAGAAGTTTTAGACTTGATTTTTGGGCTTCGCTCAACCCTAGCGTGTTTGTTATATCGAGGGCTTCATAGGGTCGCTCGGAATAGAGAGTGGCGCGATGTGTAGCATTCTGCATATTCCATAACTGAATGAGGCCATCTGACCCACAACTTGCAAGTAGTGTCCCATCTGGACTGACACTACTTGCGTAAATCCATGCCCGATGCCCTTGCTGCACATAAGGATAGCTATTTTTCTGGCTGTTCCACCAGCGAAGTACGCCGTCCTTGGCACCAAAGATGAGCAGGTCCCCCTGACGATTCCATGTGAGCGTTGTTATTGGTGTGCGCTCAGTGGCAAAGATTACGGACTGCGTTCCTTGATACGTGTCCCAGAGTCGTAACACACCATCTTCTCCACCGCTTGCAAGTAAGGTATCGACTGGATACCAGGCAATGTCATATATTGCTCTATGATGTGTGTGTACACTCTTTTGTTGTGTCCCATCTTCTCCTTGCCACACATGTATGATACCACTATTGTTACTACTCGCCAAGCGTGTTCCGTCAGGATGCCAAGCCACCGTCCTCACGGGTTCGCTATCGCGTCCAGTCCAATGAGACGTACTGTTGTTGATGTTCCAGACACGCACAGTTTGGTCCCAACTGCCGCTCGCAAGCCATCGTCCGTCGGGACTCCATGCGATGCTCATGACAAGACTCTCGTGTCCTTGTAATACGTGAAGGCATGTCCCTGTTGTTGCATCCCATATCCGTATTGTGTGGTCATAACTACCGCTTGCCACACGTGTCCCATCGGGACTCCACGCCACTGTCCGCACTGCACCTTGATGACCAAATAGCTGTTGTATCACTGTTCCGTCGGCAACGTTCCAAAGTGTTACCGCTTTCTCACTACTCCCACTTACGAGCCGAGAGCCATCAGGACTCCAAGCAACAGTAAGCAGCGAAAGCGAATAACCTCGCACAACACGTACACACACGTTGCTCTCGCTCTCCCATAAACGGAGTGTGCGATCTTCACTCCCACTGAGCAAATGGTTCCCACTGGGCGTAAATGCAACCGAACATACAACGTTTGTGTGGCCTAGTAGGAGACTACGTTGTCTCTTGCTTTGTACGTCCCACAGCCGGATAGTACTGTCATTGCTACAACTCGCAACTATTTGTCCATCAGGACTCCATGCCACTACACGCACAAAGTCGCTATGACCACGTAATACGGCCTGCATGGTGCCATTTGTTACATCCCACACTCTAACAGTTTGATCGCGGCTTGCACTGGCAAGATGTTGGCTATTGGGTGAGAACGCGAATCCTTGAATCCAATGAGTGTGACCGAAAAGCGTTTGCGTACTGGTCCATGTTTGTGTCTCCCACAGACGAATTTTCTGATCCGCTCCTCCACTTGCGACAAGTGACCCGTCAGGACTCCACGCTACACGCACAACACCGTCATGAGGATTGTCGAATACACGAATGCAGATTCCTGTACTTGTATCCCATAGACGCATCGTCCCGTCATCGCTGCCACTGATGAGATATAACCCATCGGGCGCAAACGCGAAACTCGTTACGCTATCTCTATGCCCTTGTAAGGTCAGATGCAATGCTCCACTTTCAACATGCCAGACCTTAATTGTCGCATCTCCACCAGCACTGCTGAGATACTGTCCATCGGGACTAAAGGCAAGTGCATTCACGCGATCAGTATGAGCAGAGTGTATCAGGCAGAGCAGTTGTCCATCTTCGCGCCAGAGACGTACCTCTCCACTATCGCTCCCCGCAGCCCATAGTGTGCCAGTTCCATTTACGGAGACACTTGTTACAAGGTGCATAGCCTCCGTGAAAAGCGTTTCACGTAGCGTGGTACCCTGAAGGCTTGTATGCTGCATCTCCACACCTTGTAGATAGGCACTGCGCAGAACGAGGTGTGAGAAGTCCAAGTGACGTAAGTGACCATGAAGCTGACGAAAGAGTGCAAGAACATTTGCTGGGCCATAGCCTTGCTTGTCCATTGGCAGTTGTCGGAGTGTCTCTAGCATCTTTTTCAAGTGAGCATCAAGCAAGGATGGTTGCTGATACAGAGCCAGCAGCTGATCGAGACAAGGAATGACGAAAAGCCGTTCCTGGCTGATGCGCACATAGTCCTTTGCTAATGCGTTGGAAAGCGCATGTTGGCAGAGAGAGGCAACTTCTCCGTGTTGTATTTCTTCGACAATCTGTTCGAGTAATGTGTCGGTGATGTATTCCATGACAACGGATTGTAAGGTGAATGTGCTTTGGCTATGTCCATACTCAAGAAGAGAGCGTCGTCGCATATCGTGTAATGCCTCGCGTAGACGTGTACGTGGGATAGGTGTTGCAAGCAGAGCGTAGAGTTCGTCAAGGCTGAGAGGTTCGCGGGCGATGGCGAACCATGCGAGAATCGTGTGTTGTAGCGGTGTCAGACGTTGGTAATGCTGAATAAGTAGCGCACGTACACCGCGTGTGAGTAGCTCCTTCTCCAAGAGAAAGGGAGCAATTTCGTTGTCGAAGAGTTCCCGAATGGTCTCGGCTATGAGCTTGAGTGCGAGGGGATTGCCTGAACAGACACGGATAAGTTGGTTTCTTGCTTCTGCAGCTCCTACCAAGTCTTTTTCTTGCATCAGTTGAGACGCTGCCTCATTATCCAATCCAATGAGATGTTGTGAACGCACGAGCGCACGGTTTCCCTCCATCGGTCCCATCTCGATAGGTTTCTCTCGACTTGTGAGGATGAAACAGCTTTGGTGGACACTTTCCCCAATACGTTGCAGAAGGCGGCCGTACCCCTCATAACCGATGTGGTAGTAGCTCTCATCATGAGATTTTTCTCGTAAAAGTGTTTCAAGGTTGTCCAGTACGACGAGACAGCGACGTGTGCGTAGTTGCTCAAGCAGAAGTGTAATACGGCGTTCCAATGAAGGTGAAAGTTCTGCTGAAGGTGCAGGTGAAATTCTCTGAAGCAGGTCAGCAATGAGGTCTTCACAGTGAGGAGCATCACGAAGCGAACGAAAGACAACAGCGTCAAATTGTTCAGCGACTTCGTGCATCAACCTGATGGCGAGCGTTGACTTGCCCATGCCACCTATCCCTAGAAGGGCTATCAGACGGCAACGATCTTTAAGGACCCAATCGCTTAATTGGGCTAGTTCCGCTTTACGCCCATAGAAGGAGGTGACGTCAAACGCTTCTCCCCAATCTATATGATGCATTTGCTGACTAATGGGTGCTTTTGTCTGTAAGCTCGATATAGAGTGTTGTATGTCTGTTACAGATGATGGTGATGAAAGTGTTTGTTCGGTCAACAATGCTTGTGCCCAGTGCTCGTCGAAGAGCACTTTGAGGTGTGCATCTTTCCAAAGTGCACGCGCCTCCTCTACTTCTTGTCCTTGCGAAAAGGCATGATGCTGGATGGCGAGTGCAATAAAATCCTTTAGATGGGAAGCCGTAGGAATGCTGAGGCCACCCTCCCACTTCTGAACTGCTTGTTCCGAAACACCGAGCACTTTTGCTAGTTCCGCCTGAGTAGTGCCAATGGCGGTACGTACTGTAACACAGTGATTCGCAAACGTATAATCACGCTCTCGATACTTTGAGTGTTGGGTCATAGTGATGCTCCCAAAAGACAGCGTAACCCTTACTGTAAAACCAACTAACCCCTACTGACATCCTCTCCAGGTTAGAGTTACACTCATAATACGGTATGTATCTGTTATAGCGGTGCACAACCTAAACAGGAAGTATGGAGGGTGCCGTTACAAGACTCTCCATATTTCCCGGTTGTATATCTTGCACTATCATAACAGATGCATAAATGCGTGACTAGCAAATATGACAATTCTTTCATATTTATGAAATGAAACGTTATCACAATAGAAATATATGGAGAGAGTAAGAGATGATTCAAACACCTTTGCAGCCGATCACGTTTGAACAAGTGGTGAACGATTTTGATGTATATCAAACCCTCATCACAAAGTTTATGCCTCCTGGGTCTGTACACAATATGCAAACGCGTTCTCGCCTTCTTACTCTCCTTCGACATGGACTATTATGTCCTCTTACGTTGGTCTCGGCACCTGCTGGCTTTGGGAAGACGACATTACTCTCACAGTGGACTCAATTGCTTGCCGATGAGCATGTTACATGGATATCTTTCGATGCAAGCGATAACGAACCGTTGCGTTTCTGGAACGTTATATGTACTGCACTTGCACAAAAACACTCAGTATTCGGCACCCTTCAAGCAAATAACGTGAGAAAAGATGCCCCTACCTTTTTAACGCTGCTTATCAATACCTGTGTCACGCAACAAGAGACAATGATCCTCGTGCTTGATGATTACCATACAATTACAGAGAGCACTATTCAAGAGCAGATGGCATATCTGATAGAACATCTTCCTCCTCATGTGCATATCGTCCTCTCAACGCGAACAGACCCATATTTGCCACTCGCGCGATTACGGGCGCGAAATCAGGTCGTGGAAGTACGTATGAATACCCTTCGTTTTACCTATGAGGAGGCAACGCATTTCTTACGAGAAGACATGCATCTCTCCTTAACAGAAGCAGAAATTATGTGTCTTGTAAACCATGTAGATGGGTGGATTGCGGGCTTGCGTCTTGCGGGCTATGCTCTCCATGACCAGTGCTTGGCGAAAAATGTAACCGTTGTCGCGCGTGGTAGCCAGCGTTATCTCCTGGATTATATTCTTGATGAAGTTTTATTAGCACAGGAAGAATATATCCAAACATTTTTGTTACAAACCGCGTTGCTTTCTCACTTCTCGGCATCGCTCTGTGATGCGATGCTTGTTCAGCAGAATAGTTGGCAGATAGTGCAGTCCCTGGAACGTGCAAATCTTTTCCTGATTGCTGAAGACGATGAACGGAAATGGTACCACTATCAACCCTGCTTTGCTGAGGCACTACGCACCCATTTGGAGCGAACGAAAGAGAGCGAAATGATACCTGCGTTGCATCGTCGGGCAAGTTCCTGGTATGAGCAGCATGGCTTTCTGGTTGACGCCATAGAACATCTATGTGAAGCCCAGGATTGGGAACATGCGGCAGATTTGCTTGAGCAGGTGGTGCAACGACAACGCATTGGAGATGCAGGAGTGTCTTCTTTTACAGAACTGCAAAACCTGCTTACACTTCTGCCCAAAGCACAGGTTCAACTGCGACCCTGTCTTCACGACTTCATTAGAGTACTTGAGCTAGAGGAGCAAAGTGTACACCCTCTATCTCCTCCACAAGAGAAAAAAGCGAGTGGAGAGTTCTGTATACAAATAGCTTCAGCGCAACAAGTATTAGATCCACTTAGTGCACGCGAAATAGAAGTGCTACAATTAATGGCGCAAGGTATCTCAAACAGAGAGATTGCGAACGAGCTGGTCATTGCTCTTGGGACGGTCAAGCGTCACGTGAGCAATATTCTTTCCAAGCTACAGGCAGGCAACCGTACTCATGCTGCGGCATGTGCGCGTGTTCTCGGTCTATTATAATGAACTCTGAGATGCTGTTCCTCTTGATGCTTGTGAGAGAAGTGCTGAAAGAGCTAGTATCCTCTTGATAGATAGTGCTGTCATTGTTAGAGGAAACACTGTCGAGTCATTGAGTAGGAGTTTATGACTGTTACTCTTCCTCGAATGCTTCTAACATACGCAATATTTTCTTTTGCACTTCAGAAAGTCCCTTGACTTGACGCCTGTGATATTGAGGTGCTCGTGGGGTCGATCTCGTTGTAGTGTTTGAAGCTGTTCGCCAACGTGCAGGCCTCAGAGCATAACATCTCCGTCATCGCCACAACTACCTGAGAAGGTGTGTTAACCAGTAGACACTACTACGACTTTCGGATGATACATGTATAAAGAACATAATACAGCACGGAATAACCAGGGTTTGAGGGAGGCTTCCTTCCGTTCCGAGGTTGAATTGTTATAAAGCTTGGACATTGACATATAAAGTTGAAACCAGACAAATTGCATCACATCATATGCTTGGTCGCTGCCAGCTCGTGCTCGTACAAAACGGTATAGCAACGGCTGATAGCGTTGAACCAGAGTCTCAAATGCATTCTAATTGTCAGTACTGGCTTGCTCGATGAGCATAGAATCGGTTAATTCCTGTTGCGGTAGCAGTGTGTACATACTCGTGTCCTCAAGATAAGAAACAACTTTATAGTTCCTATGCCCCAAGTGTAGCTTTGAAGATGCGATAAGTCATGGCCTAGAAGAGGTATTGTATTGGGAAGGAGTCATAGCACTTTGGGATGATACACGTGCCTCTTCAACATCAGCCTTTCGGCGCATGACTTTTCGTGCGTCTAGCTCTACACTAGAAGTAGGTCAAGCATCAATTTCTTGACTGCAACGAAGAGACAGAAAGAGATACTGCCATAACAATAGTATAAAGAAGGGTTGAGGTAGGTTCTCTTCCGTTAAACAGAACGTACTATGTTTGTTAAAAAGGAGATACCCATGTCTGATCATTTAGATGCACCTGGTTTGAAATCGCCCAATATGGACGCCCGTGTGGATATCACAGATATCTATGTGTTCCAAAAGCTGGGAGATACGAATACATCGGTTCTTGTGTTCAATGTTAATCCCGTTGCCCCAACGCTTGCGGATGCGTTTGCAACGGAGGCCATTTATGAGTTGAAAGTTGATACGAATGGCGATGCTGTTGCTGACATCGCGTATCGCTTTACGTTTTCCCCCAAAGAGCATGGTGTGCAAACTGCGACTGTTCGACGTGCCAGAGGAGAGCAAGCGAAAGGCACTGGTAATGAGGGAGACATCCTGTTCCAGAACGTGCCTGTAGCCTTTGGAGAAGAGATTACCGTTGCTGAGGCAGGTGAGTATCGCTTCTTTGTTGGCATACGCAGCGATCCCTTCTTCTTTGACCTGGAGGGCTTCAAAAACGGCATGCAATTCACTGGAGCGGATACCTTCCTGGACAAGAATGTCTTCAGCATGGTCTTAGAACTTCCTAACAATGCATTGGGAAGCAACCCTAAAGTAGGCATTTGGGGTAGGGTGTTGATTCCCAAAGATGGGAACCCGTTTTTCCAGATTGACCGTATGGGCCGCCCCTTTGTCAACGTTGCATTTACCCAAGGCGAGGACAAAAATACCTTAAACCGTATCGAGCCAACACGAGACCGGGAACTGTTTAGTGAGAAGTTTACCGATCTTTTCGTCGCATCTGGGCGAAATTTAGAGGATGCTCAACAAACGGCTCTTAGCCTACTTCCAGACATTCTTGACTATGACTACTCTCAACCATCGGGCTATCGCAATGGTCGCATACTGACGGATGACATTATCGATATACAGCTAGCAGTTTTGACGAATGGAGCTGTGACGACAGACAAGGTAGAACCGCATAAGGATTTACTAAAAACATTTCCATACCTCGGTCCGCCACATCCTATTATAAAGTAGCGAATGAAACTCTCCCTGCTTCATAGCTCACGCTTTCAAGTGTAGCAGAAAAGGCGAGAGTGAGTAGCTCAAGCACTTAGTTCATTAAACTGGTGTTTGAGCTATTTCGTATGTGCTTCAAACTTTATTCAACTCTTGTCTTGACGTAAGAGTGTGAGTGCAGTAATGGGAAAGAGAAGTACGGATAAAAGCCCGGCGGCAACAAGTGCTGCGCCAGTTGCCGTTGTCATCAAATGCAATGCTAAGCCGATTTGGGTGGCCGCAACGATAAACGAAAGCGATGTTGCTTGCAGCAACCCTGCAACAACTGAACGGCGACTCCCAACAAGTGGACGATAGAATAATGCAGGTATGCCTCTGACAAAGAGCAGTGCAAACAGAAAGATTGGGACACGTAAGATGGTCGAGGGACTAGAGAGCAACGCAGTAAGGTTGAAGTTGAGACCACTTGCCACAAAAAATATAGGCACGAATACACCGAAACCAACGGCCTCCAGCTTTTGTCGAAACAGAGGATGCGTCATCATGCGGTCTTGATCAATAAATCTGAGGATGACACCCGCAATAAAGGCTCCGAGGATTGTTTCAAGTCCGAGTGCTCCTGCAAGTGCGACGAATGCAACAAGAAGCAGAAATGCACCGCGTATACGAAGTTGTGCGGTTGTATCTTGCAACCTCTGAAGGACTGCTGTCAAGTGCATCAAGCGTTCTAAGCGCAAAATGACGAAGGCGAACGTAGCAGCCAAAAGGATAAATCCTGTGAGCAACACAAGTTTTGTACTCGTGCCTGTCGCCTCATTCGAGAAGAAAAGTGAGAGGAGGATAATTGAGCCAAACTCGGCAAACATCGCTCCCGCGATGACAAGCTGTCCAAAACTAGATTCACTCTCACCTGCATCTTTGAGTACAGGAATAACCACGCCCAATGCGGTTGAAACAAGCACAATGGCAATAAAGAGCGGTGAGAGAACTTGACCACCTAGAAAAAGCAGGAAACCAACAAACAGAGCCAGTGCGAACGAAATGAGAAAACTGCCACTGACAAACACAAGAAGACGACCTTTTAAGCGAGTAAGTTCAACTTCCAAGCCTGCAAGAAAGAGCAGGAAGGCTAATCCAAGCAACGAAAGGATTTGGATCGGAAGATCAACACGGACCCAACCGAGTACGGAGGGACCAAGAATAATTCCAGCAACAATCTCAAGCACAACTGATGGCAGACGACGTGCCGGACTGAGGCCAAGGAGGAGTGGGGCTAGAAATGCAGCCACCGCGACAAGCAACAAGCTAGCAAATGAAATAGTAGGCATGTTTTCCTCTTATAAAATGTAAAGCTCGCTCGTGAACCAAGTAAGGCCAATAAACTGTGCGACATTAAATGTGGCGTGCATCTTTAAGAACACCTCCGCCAGTCTTGGATAGAGGAGCTTTTCTGTGAATGCTACCCACGTGAGCGAAAATCCCACTCCCAGACGCAGGAAGAGTGGAGCACGTCGCCAGTGGTGTGCAAAGAAGGCAAGTGGTTCTTGATGTGGTCCCAGTCTCACTAGGCCACGCTCAACAATGAGCAGGTAGAGGGCAATTCCAACATAAAGTGTTTGTTCCAGTACTGCCCAGACTGGATAGAAAAAGAGTGTGCAAAGGAACACCGCGATCAATATCAGTGCTCCAACACGAGTGAGAAGGCCACTAATGAAACTGAATGCGACGAATACCTCAACGCCTACAAGCACAATGCCAAAAGCATTTCTGCCTATAGTAAGGTTGGGAGCGAAAAGGCATAAACTGACAGCTACAGCAATCAGGCTGATTGCTGTCTGCACCGCGAGAATAATCTGATTGGAGCGGTCATAATACCGAAGAAATTCCATCTGAGGAGTGAGCAACAATCCAAATTGGGGTGAGTACTCTTGCCAATTCTGGACAAACCAGCGTTCGTGTGCTAAGGCAACTGTCGGAGCAATTAAGAAGAGCACAAGAAACAATCCTGTACGCAAAAGTGTTCTGTAAAAAGTTGACATAGTAGATTCCTCTCTCATGTAAAACTTGCTTAGCCTATTTTTCTTCTATTCTCTCTCCACACGTAGGGCGGAAATGCACTCCCCTCTGGTCGTATAGCACCACACCGTAAACATATCCTTGCTCGCACGGCCCCATAAAACACACAGTATTTCCAATGATGTTGTATATACTTGTCCAGAACGCTCTATGAGAGAGAAGGGAAGTATGCTACCTGCATTTGTAAGGACCAATGCGAGGAGAGGTTGAAGACGTTGATGGCGTACATATTCTAGCAATACATGCTCTAACTGAACGCTTGAAGTATGCTGATACGTTGCAAACGAGATGGCCCACTCTACACATGCAAGTGCTTCCGTAGATAAAGGGGCATCGTTCTCCTTTACATCCTTGAGCAAGCCACGTCCATTGTCATGAAGAGTAAGCCGAGAGTCGTTTGTGACTTCAACGAGGATATTCTCTGGCTCTAATTCCGCCATTGGTGCTGCAACCATGAGACATTCGTTTGTTCGATAGACCTTCACTGGTATATGCTGTTGTTTAGGTTGTTCATGCATGTTGTACATTTACCTGTCTGTTTTTTGTTTCTTCACAAGAGTGAGTATAGTTCTGAGAGGAAGGGCTGTCATGGGCCAAAGGAAACATTCTTGAATGAGAGCTATAACGCTTTACTGTACCTTTTGGCTCACCTCTGCCAAGTACTAGACCCATACATTCGGACTATGAAAAAAACCTCTGTAAAATACAATAAGCATCATGAGAAAACAATATACAGTGAGTTTAAGAAGCAAGTGGTGCAAGAACTTCTCAAGGAAGACAAAACGATTGCACAAATCGCCGCGGAGTATGAAGTGCATCCAACCCAACTCAACTAGTGGAAAAATATCGCCTTGAAAGGATTAGCAAGCTTGTTTGAGGAGAAAAACTTGACAGCAGACCTCAAGGCAAGCTACAAAGAGCAACTTAACACCTTATATGGGTAAATTGGGCAACTGAGCACGCAACTAGCGTGGATCAAAAAAATCTGGGCTGCAGCCTCAGTAGAGATGTACTGCTTCTCATGATCGAACATGGATTACCAGAACTTGCAGTCTTGGCTCAAGTCGAAGTCTTGAGCCTCAATCGGTCGAGTGTGTGTTACCATGCTCAGTGAGTCTGACGCGTCGCAGACCCTCTTTGGTGAGCCAGACTGCTGTATCACTCATAATTTCCCTGAAGCCGCTTTGAAGAAATCACATCTGCAACATAGCCCCCATAACGATGAGCGGATCATGTATCGGCCTGTCTTATGAAAGCATACTCGACGTAGGCAGAAAGTAGAGGGCATCAGATAGGGAATCGGACGAGAAGCAATTGGGAGCACACAAACATATGGGGCACTAGAAGCGTTCCCGACTCCAATCTGAGTTTTGTTTCTATACTTGTTTGACATGAGATAGAGATATGAGAATAATTGTGCTACGGACACAACAGAAACTGACTTCTTTCCGAACAAATATCAAGCGGTACTGCTTGTTTGCTTACATATCTCAATATGTAGCGTTGCGGCACTTTTGGTTAAAGCACTAGTAGCAGACTGTATTTGTTGATCGGAGTAGAGCGTTGTCATAAAACGAAGTGTCCAAGACAGACATCTCTTCTGTGAATGTATCTAGAGAAACATATAAGGAACATGTGCGCTCACTCGTATGCATATCGCATTGGAAGAATTTCCTTTCTCGAACTCTTAGACAAGCTCGAGGAAGCACTGAATATCCAAACTCCTTCAGCGACAAGTCCTCAGCAGCAGACGGAGGAAGAATAAGGCGTTATCAAGCTAAGGTGAACGCATACATCTCGACAGCCGTCCTGCCACAGGGACGGCTTTTTTATGTGGTACACTAACCAACGTTCAGATTATAAGAGAATTGCTTTGAAGAAAGGTACTTCTATGAGTGATGCAGAGATCAGGGAGTCACAAATGGCTCCCGACTTTACACTTGCAGCGATTGGGCCGCAAGACGCTGTGAAGAATAACCAAATTCATCTTTTTGATCTTCGCGGGAAGGCTATCGTTTTGTACTTTTATCCAAAAGACGATACCCCCGGATGTACTGCCGAAGCGTGTTCGTTTCGTGATGCTGACCATGAGATGCAAAAACGGGGCATTGTTGTGCTTGGTATCAGTGCAGATAGTATCTCCTCTCACCAGAAATTTGCCGACAAATACGGCTTGTCTTTTCCACTCTTGTCCGATACCGATACCATCGTATCGCAGCGGTACGGCGTGTGGAAAGAGAAAAGCATGTTTGGGAAGAAATATATGGGTGTGAACCGCGAAACTTTCTTAATTGATAAAGAGGGCGTAATCCGCAAGATTTGGCACAAAGTCAAACCAGACGACCACGCAAGCGAGGTGTTGCAGGTTATAGAAGAGTTACACTTATAAACATCTCACGATAAGAAGGACAGAGAGGGAAACCACTCTCTGTCTTTTTTTGACCGCAAAAAAATAGTAGAATTGTCCGGTATACTGTATATGCTATACTTGTTGATGAGTTCAATGGTGTGCGGCACTTTCCCTTTTGTACAATCGTGTACAAGATAGGACTTACGTTTATCTTGCGTAATAATTTATCCACGTATTTTAAGAGTATGGCCGTGTTTAGGGAAAAGATATGTGTGTTACGAGACAAGCAAAGAAC
>Ga0123336_10000600_pt1 | contig 35515 bp, 28 predicted proteins | sample SSSSmetaG_FD_96466 | JGI IMG/M metagenome (GOLD analysis project Ga0123336, IMG submission 96466) | Glacier valley bacterial and archeal communities from Borup Fiord, Nunavut, Canada, to study Microbial Dark Matter (Phase II) - ​SSSS metaG | ecosystem: Environmental > Aquatic > Freshwater > Ice...
AAGGTCATCACCGTAGCCGACGCCAAGGCGGGCCTCGCGCTCTACCAGAAGAACTGCCAGCTATGCCATCAGCCCCAACTGACCGGCATGCCCCCCACCTTCCCCTCGCTGGTCCACGTCGTCAGCCGGGTCGGCGAAGCACACGTCCGCAAGAACATCACCCAAGGGGCCTCCCCCATGCCCGCCTTCCCCAATCTCTCCACCACGGAGGTCGACAATCTCGTGAAGTTCCTAACCGATCCAGCCAAGGCAGGAATTATCGTCGGCGCTGTTCCAGCCGCTCCCTCAGCCCAGTAAACGCAACAAGCGAAAGGGTGTTCGACATAAGTCGAACACCCTTTCGCTTCGAATCAAACCAATCTAGCTGGCGCTGTGCAGGAACGAAAAAGCTACTTTCGCTGAAGCGATCTGCGACACCGGGAACGGCTCTTCCTGCTCCGAAAAGGCATGCTCGATACCAGCCTTCTTCCCCGCTGCGAAGATCGGCTTGTAGTCGATGAAGCCCTGTCCAAGATCAGTTCCCTTCGGACGATTCGGTCCGCCAAGCGAAGTAGAGGGCTCAGCCAATGGCTGGAACTCCTTCACATGGACCATCTTGAACCGGCCAGGATACTTCTTCAGGTAGTCGACCGGATTTGCCCCGCCCGCGCTCATCCACCAGCAGTCGATCTCGAATTTCACCAGGTCTTTATCCGTGTTCTTCACCAAAATGTCGTACCCGTACGATCCGTCCGGCATCTTCTCAAACTCGTAGTTGTGGTTGTGATACGCATACTGGAGTCCGGCAGCCTTGGCTTTTGCGCCAATCTCGTTCATCTGCACGGCCAGCTTGGTAAAGCCCTCCTGCCCCAACGGAGCCATCGCGGGCCGCGGTGTCCCGGGCGCGGGACGCGGCGTTCCGGGTGCAGGCCGCGGTATATTCCCCGTAGCCAGGCTGGAGCTGGTGGCATAGTGAGCCCCCAAAATCTGAGCCTGCTCAAAAATAGGCCCCAGGTCAGGAGCATTGAGGTTCACATGGGCACTCGGAGCCTTCAACCCGGCATCGTCCAGCATGGCGCGATACTCCTTCGCCGTGTACTTGCCGAGGGCAAACGTCTCCACCTCGCGGAAGCCGATCTCGTGGAGCTGCTTCAGCGTACCCGGGGTATCCGTAGGCAGCTGATCCCGCACCGTATAAAGCTGGATACCGGGGACGAGGCCCATGGCCTCACCGCGAGCAAATCGTGGAAGCACAGCGGCGGCGGCAGCAGCCACACCCACATTACGGGTGGCTACCAGGAACTGTCTGCGAGTATGTCGTTGCATCATGTGTTCTCCTTCATTCCGTTGTGATTCGTACTGTCCCATGCATTCGTGAGGCAACTTCAAAGACCTCTTATTGTGGCATTGCATTCATTCCCAATGCACCCTGAAATCCTCTCTCTTGGCGCCTTGCTGCGTTATGCTCTGCGCTGTACATAACGATCCGAAACGGCTTCCTTCTGGTCGGTGTTTTGCCCCTCATGCATCGAGTCGTGAACCCCTTGCCACACTCCGCCCACCGCATGACTCTTAAGCATTGCGTCGACCACCTCGCAGGTGTGCGCGGCATCCGCAAACGTGCAAACCGGGACAGGCTTCTCCCCGGTACGCACCCACGTGTAGATATCCGCGATGACATTGCGAAAGGCATCGGCCCAGCTCTCCTGATGCCCTGCGGGCAGATGCGCATACTCCGCCGCACCCGGCAGCAACATGGAAGCGTCTTTGCACATCGTGGAATTAGGCTGATCGTGTCGGCCAATCCAAAGCTCATTCTGCCGCTCTTGGTTCCAACGAACCGAGGCGCTCCGTCCGTTCAACTCAATCTCGAGGCCGTTTTTGTGCCCCGGCAAAACCTGCCCGACCGAAAGGCTGCCCTTCGCGCCATTATCGAAACGAATCAACACGCTTGCCAGATCTTCTCCGCCTACATCGACGGCTGTACGCGGCGCGGCGCTCTTCTGACTGAAAGCCTCGGCGGAGCCACCCGCAGAGTAACGTGTTTTCACAACCGTGGTTAGGTCCGCCAGCACCGATACAATCCGTGCCCCGGAGATATGCTCCGCCAGATCGCACCAGTGGGAACCGATATCCGCCAACGCAGAGCTCGGGCCGCCCTTCACCGGATCCATCCGCCACGAGTACACATTGGAGTCCGTCATCCAATCCTGCAAGTAGCAGCCGTGAACAAAGAAGACCCTGCCGAGCTCATCGCGCGAAGCCATCAGTCGGGCCTGCTGGACGAGTGGATTACCGCGATAGTTGAACGTAACCGCATTGACCACGCCCGAGGCAACAGCAGCATCCCGAAGTCGGACGGCCTCGCTCGTTGTAATGGCGAGCGGCTTGTCCGAGATGATGTGCTTCCCCGCCTCAATGACCGCAATGCTGATCTCATAATGTAGATAGCTCGGCGTCGTATTATGAATCACCGAAATCTCAGGATCGGCAATCAGTTCCCGGTAATTGCCGTAGCTCCGGTCCACATGGAACAGCTTCGCCTTACGCTCCGCGGTGGCTGCGTTCGAGCCTGCAATCGCCACAACGTCGACATCACCCAGTCGGCGCACGGCATCAATGTGGTGAGGTGCGATGAAGCCTGGACCGATAAGCCCCATCCCTATTTTTTTCACTTGAGGCTCCTTCTCTTCCTTACTTTCTATTCAGCGTGGCGAACCGCAATACCTGCAATACATCCTGATGCAATCGATCTATCCCAGCGCGGCTTTCGCATACGCAAGACATTTCACAATTTCTTTCTCACTATCCGAACCCTTAGGCGGCGCGTACTCCAGTTCGATCGTCGCCGGAAACTTGTACCCTTCCTTCTTCATCAGCTGTAACGCCTCTTTGATCGGCGTGTCTCCTTCACCCCAAGGCATATTGGCCCCGCCGTTCTCCCTAAACTTGCGGTCCTTGAGGTGTATGCTCGTGATGCGCGCGTGGTTCTTGCGGATGAAAGCGAGCGCATCCCGATTCCCGGCGGCCGCGTAGTGTCCGATATCCAGGTTAATGCCGTTGTACTCTGACTGCGCCATCGCCTCATCCCATGTCGTGGGCAATGCCTGTGTGTGCGCGTGATACCCCACCATGATCTTGTGCTTCTTGGCGAACCTACCAATCTTCGCAGTCAGAGCGGAGTCGTCCGGCATCTCCATCGTCAGCTGATTGGCGCCCAAGGCTTTAGTCACGTTGAAGGCATAGTCATACTCGGCGTCGGGTGACTCAGCATTGAGCTGCAGTTTGAAGCCGTAAATCGTAACACCAGCATCGTTGTACATCTTGCGAAACTCTGCAAACTTTGCCATCGGCGCAGCGAGACGCCACATGGTCATGGCCTCCGCACGAGCTTTCTGCGCGGCCGTTTGCTCCGGTGTCGGCTTGGGTCGCGGGCCCGGAGGCGGGATCCCCGCACCTGCCGGACGCGCTCCACCAAAAGGCGGAGCCTTGGGTGCGCCAGCCCACTCTTCCACCGGTGGTGACTGAATTTCCGTCGCGTTGATGCCATCCGCACACATAAAGTCCAGCAGTGCCTTCGCATCGTTTGGCAGCCCATGGTAGCTGTAGGGCGTGATCACGCCAATCTGCACCCCATGAAACTTTGAATCAGGCTTCCCTGTTGCAAAAAAAGAATCGGCATAGGAATGCTTGAGTGCGGCGAGGGGCAGACTGGCTCCTGCCAATCTGCCGAATTGGCGCCGTGAGTAGATCATGCTTCAACTCCAGGTTTCATCCATGCGACGTATTAGTTAAGGCGGTACGAGTAGACCGAATCACCAGCGGCGACCAAAATGTATTGGTGACCATCCAGCAAATAGGTCTCCGGTGCATTCGTAACACCGATGCGTGAGTGCCATAGCGGATTGCCGTTAGCAACGTCATAAGCAACGAAGTTGCCACCAGGGTCGCCTGCGAATAGCAGTTTGCCGGCCGTGGTCAGGAAGCCCGGCTGCACACCGTAGTTGGCAACACCTGGGAAGCGATGCTGCCATGCCACCTTACCGGTCTTGTAGTCCATCGCTGTGATGTAGCTGCCCATGCTGCCAAGGCTCTGTTCATCCTTACCGCCAAGCCCCATCGAACCACGCTTGTCCGTTGTCGTCAGGTAGTACATGGCGTAGCTATCCGTCGTGGGAACGTACATCAGGCCAGTATCCGGGCTGTAGGAAGGCGGCATCCAGTTGGTCGTCCCCTGGTTAGCCGGAGACACGAGTGCCCCCGCCAGATCAAAATCCTTCTCGGGAATGCGAACCGGCGCACCATTCTTGTCGTAGGTGTCCGTGGCCCAGTTCACACTCTTAGACATCTTGCCGGTAGCGAGACGCTCTCCCGTCAACCGATCCAGCGTGAAATAGTAGCCATTGCGCGCGCCATCCAGGACAAGCTTGCGCGGCTTCCCATTGAACATCGCATCCACCAGAATCGGTGTCTGCGCCGAGTCATAGTCATGCGTATCGTGAGGAGAGTTCTGGTAGTACCAGACCATCTTGCCTGTATCGACATTCACCGCAATGATGGAGCAGGTATAAAGATTCGCACCCTCGCCGCGAGTCTGCGACGTATAGGCAGCACTCGGATTACCTGAGCCGAAGATATACAGGTGAGTCTCCGGATCATAGGATCCCGGAACCCATACATTTCCGCCGCCATGCGATGCCGCATCCAGACTCTTCCAGGTATCCAGTCCGGGGTCGCCGGCCTTCATCGGCACAGTGTAAAAACGCCATTGCACCTCGCCGGTCTCCGGATCCATCGATTGCAGATAGCCCGGCTCGTCAAGATCGTCTCCAGTGCCAACCAGCAGATGATTGCCGATCACAATCGGTGCCATTGTGGAAAAGTATTGTTCAGCGAAGCTGGCAATCTCCTTGTGCCACTTCTCTTTACCAGTCTTCGCGTCGAGGCAGATAAGGTAATTATCGGGTGTCTCCATGTAGACCCACCCTTTCCACATCGCCATGCCGCGATTACCAATGTGGGTGCCGCCCTTGGTGCGCCAGTAGAAGTGCCATATCTCGTGGCCGTCGCGTGCGTCGACCGCCCAGGCATTATCCGGCGTAGCAATATAAAGCACACCATCAACCTGCAGAATCGAGCCTTTGATGTTTGCGGCGTTATTGAACTCGGCCTTTCCTTCGCCCGCAACGATGACGGGAGGAGTTCCCGCTGGTCCCTGCGGTCCGGCCTGCAAACGCGAGACAAACGCGAGAGAAAGATTCTTCACCGTTGCATGGTTTACCTGGGCGAGAGGGCTGTAACGCCGGCCCGAATAATCCCCCGAGTAGGTAGGCCACGAACCAGTATCCTGCTTCAACAACTGCGCCGGATCAAGGCTTTGGCTGACCGCAACGATCGGAGCCATCGCTAAAAGGAATGCGCTGCAATACTTTAATATTCTCTTCATTTGAGTGTCACCAGGTAGGCCGTTACGTCGTGAATGTCTTTGTCCTTGTAGGTCTTCAGCAACTCCCGGTGAGGCGCCAGAGGATCGTGGATTTCAACCTTGGGAATATCTCCCATACGGGTAAAGCTCCGAAGTTTTCCATCCGCTTCCGTCAGCCCAACATAGAACTCATCAATACGACCCATCACTCCGGTCACTTTCTCTCCGGTCGTAGTCGTCACCGTTACGGTGGTCGGTGGCACATGCAAACCTGCCATCTGTGCTCCACCAGCCGGTCCACGGCCACCACCTCCACCCGGCAGCATCCAGGTCTGTTGCAGTGTCTTCGGTGTCGGCATCTTTGAAGCGAAGCCTTTCAAGTCACCGGTCACGGAGTGGCAGGAAGCACAGGTTTTCTGGAAGTAAATCTCGCCAGCCTTGGCATCGCCGCGCACAATATCAATATTGTGCTCGTTAGGGTCAGTCCGACTGGCAACTTTCAAGCTGTGCAGCCAGCTGACAACATCAATAATCTGCGCGTCAGAGATGTCGATCCGTGGCATCCCCTTCTCTACTCGACCACCGTGCACAATCGGCGAAATCAGCTCTCCGGACTGGTCTGCAAGCACCACACTCGAGCGCAGCAAATTCGGCCCTAGCTCGCCACCACCCGCATCCGACCCATGGCAAAAGGCACAGCTTACGCCATACGTTGCCTTACCTCGATCCAGCACGTCCTGAGGTGCCTTCGGACGATCTGGGTAGGCCTCAGGACGTTGCGGCCGGCGAGCAGCCGGGTTTTGCGCCCCGGCAACACTCTGCGTCTCAATCACGCACCAACCAAAGACTGCAATCAATAACGCTGCCAAAAATCCGCGTTTCACGTAGAACCCTCCCCCAACTTATCGCTTCCTTGCCAACTCATAATAAGTGGTCAACATAGACTTAGTGAAGTCTTCTATCCCGACTGTCTATTTCCCCAACAAATCTTGCGGCAACATCAAAAAATCTGTTCGCCTTCGAACCCGAAGCGGGAATGGAATAAGATGCTTCAACAGCACTGAGAAAGAATGAGCTCCCTAGACAAAGTCGGCGCCCTGCTTCGGGCGCCTCTTTGCGATCGTTCCACGCCTTTAGAACTCGTACTTCAACGCGAGCTGAACCAGGCGCGGCTGGTAAGAGAGGATGGTTGCATTCAGTGAACCAAACGTCGCCGCCGTAGTAATGCCGGTTGCGGGGTTTGCGAAGTTTGTCTGGTTGCCAATGTTGAACGCCTCAGCGCGGAACTGTAGTTTGGTCTCCTTATAAACCGCAAAGTCCTTGAAAAGCGACATGTCCCAATGACGGAAGTGCGGCCCATGGTAGGGGTTGCGCGCTTCATTGCCAAACGTGCCGGTAGCTGGCTGTGCAAATGCGGCAGGGTTGAAAAACTGCGGATTTGCAGAGCCTACAATCTGCGTGACATTTGCAAATGGATTGCTGAGTACGTTTGCACGATCAGCCGAACCACCCGGACTCGTGCCACTGCGGTTGCTGGCATTGAGTACGGTAAATGGCAGACCTGTCGACCAAAGGTTCAGCACATTCAAATGCCATCCAGCCTCGATTGCATTGCGGAAACCATGGGTTCCCTTTCCAAATGGCAGGATGTAGTTGCCGGTGACGACAACACGGTTTCGAATATCCAAATCGCCGTTGCCATAGTCATCCGAGTGCTGCGTTGCCAGTACTTGGCCTACGCCGTTGCCGCTCTGTCCGTTGATGTTTGGAGCGTTGTCGAGAAGGTGTGCCCAGGTCGTATTCACGTTGAAGCCAAGTCCGTTCGAAAAGCGGCGTTCAAACGTAGCTTGCAAGGAGTGATAGGACGAAGCACCCGAACTGAACGTCTGCTGAATTGTGGTGACGTTGGGCAGCAGCGTACCGCTGGTACACGTGTCCGGTACACCACCAACGCCAGGCGTGAAAAGTCCGCCCACGCAATAAAAGCGCCGACGTATCTGCGAACCAGCGGCATTCGGAAATGGAGCCCTGTTGATATCGAAACCGGTGGATAGTTTCCGGCCCAGCTGACCAACATAGGAAACCGTCAACGCATTCCCTTTGAAATCCTTCTGTACAGTCAGGTTGAATTGCTCCAGATAGCCAGAACCGAAACTCTTATCCAGTGTTGCGGGGATCGAACCAACAATGCCTGCGCCTACTGTACTCGGGCTCTGGTTAGGAATTGGAAGGCCCAGGCGGAAGCGGTTGTACAAAGGATTGCAACCACTGGTACCTGCGGCCGCCTGCACAGCAGAGCAATTGCCGTAAATGGAAATATTGGGTGTGTTCTTCAGGTTGCTGGGCGACTGGTAGTTGCTGGCGAAGAACGCCAGGCCAAAGCCGCCACGAACCACCATGCCAGGCATGGGGGTATAGGCGAAACCAAAACGAGGAGCCAGATTGGAATAATCCGTCTTCACCCCTGCCGTGCGTCCCACGCCATTTACATTAGCCTGCAGGATGCAGGCGCAGGAAGGATCAAAGTTGGAGATGTGATTGTTGAGTTCCGTAAACGGCGTATACACGTCGTACCGCAGCCCCAGGTTCACGGTCAGGGTCGAAGCAACGTGCCAGTCATCCTGGAGGTAGCCGCTCGGCTCCCACGTCTGATAGTAGGGCGTGTAGAGATTTACGTTGCGGACAGAGTTTGAAAAGATTCCTTCCAGTAAGCCAGGAGCGCCTGCGATGAAGGACCATGCGCCTTCGCCATTGTTGTCCTGCTGATTGCGGGCGATACGGCGAATCAGTGCGGCCCCCATACGGAAGCTATGGTTGCCACGGCTATAGATCAGTTGGCCGTTGATCTGGTACGTGTTGTCCTTGTTGAACAGTGGCACGAAGTTACCACCGTTGCCCAAACCGGTAAGGCCAGTAGGCAGAGCCAGCGCCAGGCCCGAGGTCGAGTCGCCGATGTTCAGGTTAGGCTGTCCCAACTGCTTATTGGGGTTTACCTGGTAGTTGAGTGGGTTGGAACCGCCGTTAATGTAGGTCCAGGCCGCACCAAATGTTCCAAGCAGGTTCGGCGTAAACGTGTGGGTGTAGACCAGCGATGCGTTGCGTGCAAGCTGCGGCGAGGTGCCGAAACCGTTACCGGTCTGTGGATCGATCGCAAAACCATTCGCCTTGGAGATCGGCAATGAACCCGGCGAGACCGTATACACATCGTTGATGATGTACTTCGCAAACAGGAAGTTCTTGTCGTTGAAGTGGTAGTCGACGCGCACATCGTACACCAGGGAGTACTGCTCGTTATTACGAATGTTCACGAAGCCGGTCGTGCCCGAATTTGGCGCAGGATAAAGCTTGAAGTAGGCCAACCCAATTGGATCGATGAAGGCAGTCGGAATCTTGTTGCTCGCAAGCGGCTTACGCAGATACCCGGGGCTGGCCGGATCAGGATCGTAGACGCAACCGTTGGTCTGGTTCTGTGTAGGATCTGAAACCGTACCGTTCGGATTTGCTACCGTGGCGCCTACAATCGCACAACCGTTAGTGGGGGAGACGTAGGTGATGCCCGGTGCGCCGGTAGCAAGCTGCGCAGCAGTCGGCTGCGGAATACTCTGTGAAAAGTCACCAGGATTCTGCTGCTGATACAGCGTGGGCACGGTCAGCGAAGAAGGCAAACCGCCACGAATCTGGCGGAAGAACTCCGCGTCGCCATAAAAGAAAGCCTTGTTCTTGAAGATCGGACCACCCAGGCTGCCGCCAAACTGACTCTGGCGCAAACGCGGCTTGGCCGCATGCGCGCCAAACTGGTAGGCATACGCATTCAGCTTGTCGTTGCGAAAGAACTCGTACAGCGTGCCATGAAAGTTATTGGTTCCGCTCTTCGTGATCACGTTGATGAGCGCGCCACCAGCGCGGCCACCGTCTGCCGAGAAGCTGTTAGTCAAGATGCGAACTTCCTGGATCGAGTCGATGGAGGGACGCACACCGATCGTACCGATGACGCGTTCGTTATTGTCCAGACCATCCACAAGCTGATCGTTCAGAACTTCAGACTGGCCGTTGATGGACACAGAGGAGGTGGGGCGGCGGTCGTCAGGGCGTGTACCACTGCTAATGCTGTTCGGCGCGCCTTCCGTGGCGCCCGGGATGATCTGCGCGAGATTGATGAAGTTGCGGCCATTCAACGGAAGGTCCTGCACCGCACGCGCCGTAACGTTGCTGCCAATGGAGGAAGCATCCGTCTGCAATACCGGGGCCGTTGTCTTAATTTCGATCGTCTCGTTGGTGGCACCGATCGTCAGGCTAATATCGGCGCGACGCCGATCGCCAGCGGATACCGCCAGGCTGGGAATGTTCGCGGTCTGGAAGCCGGCCACCTTGATGCTGACTGTGTAAGTCCCGGGATTCAGTTGCGGGACGGTATAGGCACCAGAGTCCGAGGTAGCCACGACGTTGACGATTCCCGTCTGGGTGTTCGTCACGGTTACTTCAGCATTGGGCACAGTGGCACCCGTTGGGTCTGTAACCGTACCCAGAATTGTCGCTGTCGTATCCTGCCCGTACGCCGATGAGACGCCCAGCGTTGTCAGAACCAGAAGCGAGATTGCAAGAAATCGCCACAACGGTATGGAATGCTTGATAGTGCGAATTGCGTTACGGCGCTGGCTCTCAAAGGGGGTGCTCGCTTGACAAAAATTCATAGTTTTAGTGACCTCGCAAAGGCGGTTCAGACTGCCCGAGGATTATATTCACGATTATGAAGATATTGCAAACATAATTCACTGGATTACCCCTAACATCTTTCAAATATGTAATATATCGCGGAGGGTTACGTCGGTTACAACATATAATCGCTGTAACCTATTATCTTTAAACTCATACCCATCAGTTAGATAGCAAAGTCTTCAAAAAAAACATCACCCTTGGAAGACAATCGCCTATCAACCATGAAATATCTCCCGGATACACCACGACCCGACAGATTTGGTCGACCAGCCTGGATATGCACCCTTCCTGGTGCACGTTTCTATAGGAGGAAAATGCGGGTTCAGGCGGAGAGTTGCGCCCCTGGCGACATCGAAAAGACCGTCGCCTCTGCTCCGTCCATAGGCGTCTTAAAATAGATCGACTCCATCAGGTCGGCAGCTACCAGGCGAGCCATTCCACGGCAGCCTGCATCACTCATCAGCGACGAGACCACCAACGAAACGTCGTTCGCCGACTTCTCCATGGCGCGATGCCGCACCACCCGATATACCTGCTCCAGCATAAGCGTGGGTGACGCGCGGAAGAGAGCCCCACCAAAAATAATCGCCTGCGGATTCAGCAGATTCACCAGGTCGGACGCAGCAGCTCCTATATGAGCCGCCGCCTCCGACAGTGCCCGATACGCAAGGCTGTCATTCTGCTCAGCAGCCTCCGCGATCATTTCAATAGTGATTGCGGAGACATTCGCCCCAGCCATTGTCAACGTCTTGGTCACCACGCCTTTTTCGATCGCAGCTTGCACGGTCTGGATAATCGTCGTGCATGTAGCCAGCGCCTCAAGGCAGCCATTGCTTCCGCAGACGCACAAAGGTCCATCTTCATCGACTGTCATATGTCCAAACTCGCCGGCACTCCCATTGAAGCCGCGATAAATTTGCCCATTGATAAAGATTGACGCACCCACACCCATCCCCACGTCGACATACACAAAGTCCTTCAGGTCTTTGCCCGCGCCCATATATTTTTCGCTGGTCGCGACGGCTCGCACACTATCTTCCAAAAGGCAGGGCACACCGAATTCCGCTTCTACAATCTGTTTCAGCGGAACATTTCTCCACTGTTCAACGTGACCCAGTCGTGGGTAGGAGAGGATGTAGCCATGTGCAACGTCGATCACACCGGAGAAAGCGACGCCGATTCCAAGAATCGACTCCACACAGGTTCCCGCAGCCTGCACTGTCTCACGCACCAGAGCGAAGCAGCGCTTCAGCACACCATCTCTTCCACGAGACATCTCGGTCTTCTCCTGGCGGCTGGCCAGAATCTCACCGTTCAGGTCCGTCACCACGATGCGAAGGTTAAAAGTTCCCAGGTCGATACCAATGACGCTACCCAGTCTAGGACGCAGGCTGAGCGATACTCTCTTCCGACCAATAGCTTTCGTCGCCGAGCGTTCCTCATCGAGAAAGCCCTTGCTCACCAGGCCGGCAATTACTCCCGTGATCGCCGCATTGCTCAAACCAGATAGTGTTGCCAGCTCTACGCGCGAGATAGCAGGGTTTGCCTGAATCAATCGCAGCACGCTCAGTTCCGTCTGGGATGATTTCTTGACTACCCGCTTTGGTTTCGACAACGTCATATTCGCTACTCATCATAATGGTAGTTCTGCTTGCACACTTTACCTGCGGAAAAAATTGATGTCCCCGCGCATGCAACTCTTGATTGACTTTTGTAGTTCTACAGGATTACAAAGGGCGAGTTCTCGCACAGTCTCCCGACTCGCGGACGTTGCAGAGTCCAAGCTCTGACAGGTGCCAAACTTCTTATGGATCGTCCCGCCTCAAGACCTATTCGAAGCCACCCATTGCCCGCCGAATTTCCAGGCGCGCACGCCATGGGCGAGGAAGAGGCTGAGGCGGCGTTACGAGTTTGTCGGAGCAAGTCGCTCTACCGTTACTACGGCCTGAATCCTCAGGGAGAAACCTCCGCCTTCGAGCAGGAGTTCGCTGATTTCATTGGCGTTCCTTACGTCGTTGCCGTCACGAGTGGTACTGCGGCGCTGCACATCGCCCTCTCTGCGCTGCAGGTAGGCCCCGGTTGCGAGGTGATCGTGCCGGCATATATGTGGGTCTCCGTCATCGCGGCCGTCGTCAACGTCGGCGCAATTCCCGTCCTCGCGGACATCGACGACACTTTCTGCCTCGATCCTGATGACGTCGCCCGTAAAATCACCCCTCGTACCGCCGGAATTATCGCGGTTCACATGAACGGTGCTCCCGCCGACATCGTTCGACTCTCGAATCTCGCACGGCAACGCGGCGTCTTCCTGCTTGAAGATTGTGCCCAATGTGTCGGCGGCTCCATCGACGGCAGGCGGGTCGGAACCTTCGGCGACATGGCGATCTTCAGCTTTCAGCTCAATAAGAATATGAGCTCAGGCGAAGCCGGCGCCGTCGTCACCCGTAACGAGCGACTCTACCGTCGCGCAGTCGCCGGCCACGATGCAGGCTATGCACGCAGCGCTTCCAGCAAAATTGAATTAAACGACCTGGATGCCTGCGGTTGGGGAAGAGGTGTCCGCATGGATGAGTTGCGGGCATCCATCCTGCGAGTTCAACTCAAGAAGCTGCCCTCCACCATCCAGCGAATGAACCAGAGTAAATACCGCATCAGAAAAACTTTGGAGATGAATCCCAACCTCTCCCTCCGACGGATAGACGACCCGGCCGGGGATACCGGCTGTTTTCTCTTAACGACGTTTCGCGATGCCACCACGGCCTACGCCGTCAACGACCAGATGCGCCGGTTAGGCATCGCCTCCACCTCGCGCGAGTCAAGCAACGTCATCCTCGCCGACTACGGCCTGCATATCTACTACAACATTCCAGCCCTCGTACAAAAGATTGGCACCGATCATCGAGGCTCCCCTTGGACCCTGGAAGAAAATCGCCTATCCAGCTATCAATACGGCAAAGGAACCTGTCCCGCCGCAGATGACTTATTCGCACGCAGCCAGTTGCTAGCCATTCCCTCATGCCTCAGCACCACGGATGAAGATGGCATCATCGAAGCCTTCCAGGACGCCATCGATCGCGCACATCGGCCCACGGAGAAGGCAGACTTTACATCGCTGCCGATGGAGCACCTCGTTGACCTTGATAAGGCAGCCGTTGAGGCTGCCTTATCAAGTCGACTTTAGAGGCTCTTGACGTAGGCAATTACATCGTCACGCTTGGCTGGCGGAAGTGTTGTATCGCTGAACGCCGGCATCATCCCTTTGCCGGTCTGGATGAACTTCTGTAGCGACTCATCCGTCACCTTCGACCCATCCGAAGCAAAGGTTCCACGCTTCGTAAAACCCTTCAACCCAGGTCCAATCTTCTTCTCTTCACTTTCCGCGTTGTGGCAAATCGCGCACTTTTCCTGAAAAACTGCCTTCCCCCGCGTTGCAGATTCCGACATTGCTCCCGGCGCTGAGACCGGAGCGTCCTGGCCGTGGGAAGAACGAAGCAGCATCCCGAAAAGTGTTACAGCAACCACAATGACAGCAGTCGAAGTCCCGTATTTTGTTCGCATCTCAATCTCCTTGATTGGTGTAACTTACGTCCACGACCGCAGACTCATCAGTCGAATAGATAAAAGTAATTAGCGCTCCAAAACAATAATGCCCCATGGCCCGATGTCGGCTTTGATCTTTGTCTTCACCGCATTCGTCGCAAGATCAAGCGCGGTAACATCATTCGAAGGACCATTCGCCGAGTAAAGTGTTTTACCGTCCGGCGAAAGTGCAATCCCCCAGGGCCGCTGCCCTACTTCCACAGAGCCAAGAACGGTATCGTTCGCAGTATCGATGGTAAATACCTGGTGTCCGCGACCTGTGCTGACGTAAAGCTTCTTCCCATCAGCCGCCAGCAGTACGGCCATCGGCTTGATCACGCCCGGCTTACCCAGCGAAATCGCCTTCGTCATCATGTGCTTCTTCGCGTCAACCACCACCACTGTCCCGTCGTTCTCTGCATTCACGTAGGCCCTTGAGCCGTCCGGCATAAATGCAACCGAACGCGGACGATGACCCACCTTGATATTCGCAACAATCTTCTCCGCTGCAATATCCATTACGGCGACCGAGCCGTTCTCCTCCGACGTGATGTAAACGAACTTGCCGTCCGGCGTCACCTTCACACCCTCCGGCTGAGCATCGATCCTCAGTGTCTTGACGACGTCTCCCGACGCAATATCCACAATACTCACGCCCGAAATATCTTCATTCGAGATATAAAGCTGCTTGCCATCCTTGCTTATATCGAAATTCTCCGGATCCGACCCGCCGTGAATCGTCCTGACGACCTTATTCTGCGTAACGTCAAAAACCTGGATCCCATCCGCACTCTTATCCGGCGGCGGAAGCGTGCTCTCATCCACATCCGGCCCCGCAATCGGTGTCCCACTCACCGCGATATAAAGCGTCTTGCCATCCGGACTCGCGTGTATCCCGCGCGGCCGCTTCCCCAGCGGAATCGTCGCAATCACCTTCGAAGTTCCCGAATCGATGACCGTCAAGTCCCCGGAAACCTCGTTTGTCACATAAACGCGTGGCGCATTCGACTCGACCGGAGCCGCAGTAGACTGCACTTTTTTCGCGGCAGTACATCCGGTGATCAGCAAAGCAAATAGCGGCAGCAGTGCAACATTCTTCATCAGCATGGTCTAGCGATCCTTAAAAGTGAATTTTGCCGTCGTCTTCTGTTGTGTCGTTACCGTAACCTGCAACTCTTGTTTACCGAGATTCTCCTGCCATGCCTCCAGCGTATACGTCCCCGGCGGAAGATTCTTGATCTCAAACGAACCATCCTCATTTGAAACCGCGAAGTAGGGATGCGGTACGACCCCGATGAAGGCGTGCATCCAGCTATGGATATTGCACTTCACTTTGATCATGATCTCCTGCGTCGTGAACTTCCGCTTGAGCGGCGCATCGCCCGGCCCCTGGCTGTGGTTCCACTCGCGGTTAATCTGTGCCATCGGATGGATATTGTGCGTCACCGGGTCGGAGTTCACTACCTCAAGCTGCTGATTCGTCTGAATCCCCAGCACCCGCGGCCGAAACCAGCACCCACTCTGATCAATCGTCACAGGAGTGGCGGGCACTTCAAAGTTCTTCCCTTCCAGGCCTGTTTTTACATAGATAAACGCATTCGCAATCGCGCCATTCGTATTCAGAACCAAAGATTCGTCATACGCTTTGCCTTTATGCGCCGCAACGCACGCCGGATCGCCACTCATATCGATCACTTTGCGTGCGGGCCGCTTCCCCGTAAACTGCAGCGTACCGCCGATCGAACCTGAAGTCGCCGGATCCACCTTGAAGTACACAATCTCCCGCTTCGCGGGCGAGGCCTGGGAAGGGACCGGCTTCGGCTGGCTCGTACAACCCAGCACTAACGCTAGGCAGCATGAAAAGCCTAAGTAGCTGTATAGATGGAACTTTCTCATGGATGCTTGGTCGCTTCCTCTTTGCCCGTTGGCCCTACATTACGTGGCAAAATGCCCGTAAGCGAATTCAAAAACTCTACCAGATCGCTGCGCTCCGGGCCTGAAAGCTGAATCGCGCGAATCTCCTTATCCAGAAACGGATTGGAATTGCCGCCGCCAGCGTAGAAGTCGACGACATCCTTCAATGTCTTCAGATGCCCATCGTGCATATAAGGAGAGGTGTTCGCGACATTTCTGAGAGATGGCGTCTTAAAGGCTCCATGGTCACCCTCCACCTTCGTCTGGTGGAAGCGCCCTTCATCCTTCAAATTCCCATCATCCCCCACGCCTTCGCCCAGATTATGGAATTTGTTATCCGTAAAAAGCGCGTAGCTGGAGCCGATCGTGTGGCAGACCGCACAATTCCCTCGCTTCGTATCTTTAAAGATTTCGAGCCCCCGAACCTGCGCTGGCGTCAGTGCAGTCTTATCTCCAGCAAATTCATAGCGGTCGAACGCCGAATCCCCACTCAGAATCGTTCGTTCAAAGCTCGCCAGCGCATTCTCGACTCGACCCAGCGTAATCGTCTTCGTTCCAAATGCTTGCTGGAAAAGCTCGCTATACTCCTCATCGCGACTCAGCTTCGAAAGCGAAACCTCATGCGTCTGGTTCATCTCTACCGGATCCATAATCGGGCTGGCGGCCTGCTGCTCCAGGCTTACCGCGCGTCCATCCCAGAACTGCAACGGCAGGTACGCAGCGTTCACGATTGCCGGAGCATTCCGAACTCCCGTCATCCCCCTCACCCCTCGCGAGATCTGCAGCCCATCGGCGAAACCAAGCTTCGGGTTGTGGCACGACGCGCAGGAGACCGTATTGTCCTTCGACATCCGGTTGTCGTAGAACAGCCGCCGCCCCAGCGCAATCGTCTCGGCGGTAGGCGGATTATCCGCAGGAATGGGAATCGCAGGCAAACCCAGCGGTGGCTGAATCGTCACGACCGCGCCAATCGGACGGTCACTTTCCGGCCGCCTGCATCCATTCACCAAGGGAAGCATCAACAACAGCAGAAAAAACCGGGCGAGATCCCTTGCATCCACGCGGCCTCTACCCCGACGCAGACCCAAAATCGTCTTCTCCAGCTCTACGAATTCATTCATTCGAATAAAGACCACCCAAACTGTTCTCTCAGTGATTTTCGTCATGCAGTACAGCGCTGTCAACGAAACGCGTCGTACTGCCTATCGCCCTATCGAAACTTCGAATAATTTCAGGAAACGTTCTAAAGCGATCAAGTACACCCGATATCCCATCTGCGATACACCGTAGTTTGATTCCCAGCCCGTCGCGTGTGATAGTTCTCCTGTCCCGTTCCAGCGTTTCTAGTAGCCCCCACTCTTCTGCCTGCTCGTCGCCTACTCCTTGGACGGGCCAGCCCTGGTGGGGGAACGAAGTCTCAGGAGAGCAGAGAAAAATGACACCAGAACGTTGGATAAGGGTACGTTCCCTGGTGGAGCAGGCAATGGTTCGACCTGTCGCAGAGCGTTCCGTCTTCCTCGATAAGGCCACTTCGGACCCCCAGCTTCGTGCAGAAGTTGACCAGCTCCTCGCCCATGAGCGCGAAGCCAGCTCCGTCTTCTCCATCGGCGGTTGGAACCTGCAGGCGCAATCCGCTATTGCCGAAACCAGCCTCGCCGGAGTCGTCATCGGCAGCTACCGTCTCATCCGGGAGCTCGGCCGTGGCGGCATGGGAGCCGTCTACCTGGCCGAACGCGCCGACGGCGAGTACCAGCAGAAGGTCGCACTCAAAATCCTGCAGGAAAGCGTCTTCACTCCGTCCCTCGTCGAGCGCTTCCGCCAGGAGCGCCAGATCCTTGCCGGCCTCTCCCACCCCGGCATCGCCCGGCTGCTCGATGGCGGCCTCACCCCGGACGGTCGCCCCTACCTCGTCCTGGAATACGTCGATGGCCTCCCCATCGACCTCTACTGCGACCACCACGGCCTCGACACCCAGGCGCGTCTGAGCCTTTTTATCCGCGTGGCAGAGGTCGTACAGTCAGCCCACCAGCAGCTCGTTCTACACCTCGACCTCAAGCCGGCCAACATCCTCGTCACCGAAGAGGGGGAGCCTCGTCTCCTCGACTTCGGTATCGCTCGTTTCCTCACCGAAGCGGAGCCGGGCCTTGGCTCCCAACGCACCGAAGCCACCCTCCGCCTCCTCACTCCCCGTTATGCCAGCCCGGAACAGGCTCGGGGCTCCCCCTTGGGTGTCGCCAGCGACGTCTTCTCTCTCGCCACGCTCCTCTATCGCCTTCTCACCGGCAAGCTGCCCTACCCCATCGAAGATGCCTCTCCCCTGGAGGCTGCCGGCATCATCCTTGGCGTTGAGCCTGCGCCACCCAGCGTATCCGCACCCTCAGCCATCCAACCGCAGCTCAAAGGCGACCTCGACACCATCCTCCTCCAGGCCCTCCGCAAAGAGCCGGAGCGTCGCTATCCCACCGTCGCCGCCTTCGCCGAGGACATTCAGCGTCACCTCTCTTCGGAGCCGGTACAAGCCCACGCCGACTCCTTCAGCTACCGCGCTGGCAAGTTTCTCCGCCGTAACCGCGCACCCGTCATCGCCTCAGCCGCAGTAGTGCTTATCCTCGCGGCCAGCGTCGTCGCGGTCGCCCGATCCGCCGTCGTAGCCAAACGTCAGCGCGCCCTTGCCGAACGACGCTTCGGCGACATCCGCGCCCTCGCCCACAGCTATATCTTCGAGCTGGATCCTCAACTTGAGGAAGTACCCGGCACTGTCAAAGTCCGGGGTTTCATCATCAAGAACGCATTGAAATACCTCGAAGCAATGTCGAAGGAAGACATCCAGGACGACGCCCTCGCCAAAGAGATCGCTCAGGGATACATGCGCGTCAGCCAGGTCCAGGCCGACCCGGCCATGCCCAGCCTCAACGACCGTGTCGGCGCCTGGGATTCCCTTAACCGCTCCTACGCCATCAACAAGCGCCTGCTCGACAAGAATCCAGACGACATGAAGCAGCGCGGCCTCATGCTTAGCCAGATGCGCTTCATGTCGTTCCTCGCGATCGCGGACGGCGACATCTCAGGCGCGGAAAATTACATCCAGCGTGGCATCGAATTCGGAAAACCCACCCTCGAAGCCGGTGCCAACGCACCACGCTACCTCACCCTCATGGCCTTTGACTGGGACATGGCGTCCCTCCGTGCCGGCAACGGAGATCTCTGGAACAGCGCTGATCCGGTAGGCGCTTTGCCATGGGTCGATAAGCTGCGCATCTTGATCCAGAACTATATCGCCGCACACCCTTCAAAGCCGGTCAACAAGGACGCTGCCGACTACCTGCAACGCGAATATCTCACCCGTGCCGAAATCTATCGCCAGATAGGCCGTGAATCCGAAGCCGGTCCTCTCATTCAGGAGTCTCTACGCGTTGTCGAGCAGGAAGGCACCAAAAACATTATCGGCAAGGAAGCAGCCAAAGTTCTTCGCGCCGAGCTCGCTTCCTACTACGTCCAGGTTCAAAACGTCGCCGCAGCCAACGCCATCGCCGGCTCCTTATTGCCGGAGTCTTATCACGAGAAAGGCGGAGACCGCCAACTCAACTCGGACGAGGCGGATACTCTAAGCGTCCTCGCGCGTATCGACCTTCTCAGTGGTCGCATCGCTGAAGGCAAACGCAAAGTAGACCAGAGCATGAAGATCTTCGAAAAGCTCTACGCCGAAGACCCCAAAGACGCCAACAACAGCTCCGAACTGGCCCACGCCTCCGTCGACATCGCCGACCAGAAACTCCTCGACACCCCAACCCGTCGCCTCCTCTACACCCGCGGAATCGAAGTAGCCGAAGCCTACACAAAGCTCCACCCGGAAGGCCTCAGCGGAACCCTCCTGGCAGGTCGTGCCAAACTGAGACTCGCAGAACTGGATCACACAGCCCACGCCACTACCGATCAGCAAGCTCACGCCAGGGCCGCTATCGCAGACCTGCAGAAAGTCCTCAATGCCCACCCCATACAGCCCCAGGCCACTCAATTCCTCAACGAAGCAAGCGCACTGCTCACCCCCTAGTCTTGCGATACTAGGGGGTCCCCTGCGCAAAACCCTTCAACTCGTGAATCAGCCAAAGCTTCCCCGAAGCCCAGTCGCGATGCACCGTCGCCACCGACACTTTTAGAAACTGCGCAGTCTCCTCCACCGTCAGCCCCCCAAAGATGCGTAGCTCCGCCACCATCGCCTGACGCTCATCCAGCTTCGCCAGCCGGTCGAGCACCTCGTCCACCTCATCGAACGCCAGAATCGGCGGCGCCACCGGCTCCGGCGAGTCCGAAAGGCTGATCATCGTCATATCGCCGCCGCGTTTCTCCGTCTTGCGCTTTTCATCGTAAGTCCGCAAAATGCGCCGCATCATCTGCGCCGCGACACCCAGCAGGTGCGAACGATTTGCAAAATCCACGCTATGCTGACCGATCAGACGCATATACGTCTCGTTCACCAGTGCCGTGGGCTGCAGCGTATGCCCGTTGCGTTCATTCCGCATATAGGCAGACGCCAGGCGATGTAATTCGCCGTAGACCTGTGGCATCACAGCATCCAGCGACAACTTTTTGCCGAGTTGATCGTGTTTCAAAAACTCCACAGTCGCTAGTCCGAGGGTCGTTACTCTATCGCCCAAAAAGATTGAAAGATTGATCGCCTAACGTGATTCGTCTGTTTCAGTCGCCTGGACACCGTCCCAGCTTCCGCGCCCTTGCTGCAACAGGGTATCAGGAATTCAGCACCCCATAGCTCTATTCGAAAATTTTCGTATTCACCCCTTTCCCAAATTTCATCCATCCAGCGCTGCCCTCTTCACGCAGCCGCCAGAATGTCACGGTTTTGTCTCCATCCTGTCTTTTCTATGCCTTACCTCGAAAATCTGTATCTTTCTCCCACGCATTGCCCCCACACTGGTAACAACATACGTGCCGTCGCACCACCGGACTTTGCTCCGTAGCGCATCCCGTCGGTACCATGACACGATCGTTACATCGATCCCCCTAGGTTGAAATGAATACTATTCTTGTCATCGAAGACGATCCCCGAATCCAGAGAGCGCTCGAGCGCCAGTTCATGGCCGAAGGCTACATCGTCCACCTCTGCTCGGATGGCACCCAGGGCATCGCCGCATTCTTTACCGTCAAACCCATCGCCGTCGTACTCGATCTCATGCTGCCCGGAACTTCCGGTCGCGATGTCTGCCGCGAGCTCAAAAGCGCATCCATCCAAACTCCTGTCATCGTGTTGAGCGCCGTCACCGAAGTCGCCGACAAGGTTCTCCTCCTCGAACTGGGCGCCGACGACTACATCACCAAGCCCTTCAGCCCCCGGGAGTTGCTCGCCCGTGTACAGTCCGCCATCCGCCGCTCCCAACGCGGCGCATCTGTCGGCGCTGTCTGTAGCTTTGGCGATATCACCGCCAACTTTTCCACCATGGAAGTCCACAAGAACGGCTCGCTCGTCGTCCTCACCGCCCACGAAATCAAGCTACTGAAATACTTCGTCGAGCACGCCGAGCGCGTCATCACACGCGAAACCCTGCTTACGGATGTCTGGGGCTACCACTCCTATCCCACCACCCGCACTGTCGATAACCAGATCCTCAAACTCCGCCAAAAACTGGAGCCGGATCCCGCCCGTCCTCTCTATTTCCGCACCATGCACGGCATCGGTTACAAATTTGTAAGCGGGCGCTGACCATGCCCCAGTTCACTCGACGCGCTACCGTCATGGATCGCCTCCGGATGAGGACCAAGCTCCTCATCCCGCTCCTAATCTTGTCCTTCGGCTGGACCGTCCTCAGCCTCCTCATCGTCCGCACCATCGTCCAGCGTCAAATCCGCGCCGACCTCGCCTCGGACCTCCAGCACTCAGTCAACACCTATCAAAATCTCCGCCGCCAGCGTCACGACCTGCTGCTGCGCGAATCTTCCCTGCTCGCCGAACTGCCCACCCTCAAAGCACTCATGACCGCACAGGATAAGCGCACCATTCAGGATGCGGGTGCAGACTTCTGGCACATTAGCGGCAGCGATTTCTTCGCTCTCCTTGGCCGGGAAGGCACACTCATCGCCGCCTTCGACAACGACGCCGACGTCCAGCGCGACGCTAACGTACAAAAAGACGAACTCCAGCAGCAACTCCTCGCTGCGCTTCAGCAACAGTCCGGCCCATCCCTCATCGCAATCAACAATCACCTCTACGAGGTCTCCGCCCGGCCCCTCTTCTTCGGCGACAGGCAGACCGGATCCCCGCTCGGCTATGTCGCCGTCGGCTACGCGATTGACCAGCGCGTAGCTCGCGAAGTCAGTGAGGCAGCCGCAGCCGAAGTCGCCTTCTTCGCCAACGGACACATCGTAGCCAGCACTCTCTCCCAACCTCGTCAGCGGCAGCTAGCCACCTTGATGGAGTCCACCCTGAAAGCCTCCACCCAGGACACGAACATCCGCATTGGAGAAGAGCACTATCTGGCTGCGACTGCCAGTCTCGCCCCGCAAGCCGATGGCAGCACTGCCCCCCGCCTCGTCGTCCTCAAATCCATCGATCACTCCATGCTGCTTCTCTACCGAGTCAACCGCTGGGTTCTCCTTCTGGCCATCCTCGCGTTACTCGTCGGCGTGCTGGTCATCGTCTCCATCGCCCGCACCATTACGCATCCCATCTCCGTTCTGGTTGATGGCACACGCGCACTTGGTAAAGGAAACTTCGACTACCAGCTCAGTGAAAAGGGCGCGGAAGAAGTACGCGAGCTCAGCCGTGCCTTTGAACGCATGCGCGTCGAACTCAAGCGCTCTCAGAAAGACCTCCTCGACTCCGAACGCCAGGCCACCATCGGGCGCATGGCAAGCTCCATCTCTCACGATCTACGCCACCACCTCTCCGCCATGTATGCCAATGCAGAGTTCATGTGCGAAGCCAAACTCCCCGACGCCGAACGCGAAGAGCTCTTCAAGGAAGTTCAGACCGCTATCCACGGCATGACCGATCTCCTCGACTCCCTGCTCCTCTTCACCCAGACAGGCCGCGCCCTGCACCCCGAGTACGAATCCATCGGCCTGCTGCTGCAACGCTCGGTCAGCCTCGTGCGCACCCATCCTTCCGCGCGCGATGTCACCATCGCCATCGACGGCCTCTCCTCGCTCGAAGTCTGGGTCGACGCCCTCAAGCTCGGCCGCGCCGTAAACAATCTTGTTCTCAATGCCTGCCAGGCCGCCAGGCGCGGCACGGTTCCACCCAGCGTCCAGGTCAGCTTGAAAGAAGAAGCAAGCTCGCTGCATATCAGCATTGCGGATAGTGGTCCGGGCGTACCCGATCATCTCCAGCCCACCATGTTCCAGGCCTTCGTCAGCGAGGGCAAAGAGAGCGGCGTCGGCCTCGGCCTTACGCTCGCTCAGCAGATAGCCCAGGAGCACGGCGGACACATTCACTACGGCACTACTTTGGAAGGGGCAACTCTGTTTACGATGGTTCTTCCCCTTACCCCATCACAAAACCGGCCCCCAGCCGCGACAAACTCGACAACTCCGAAACCCTCACAGGTGGTAAATCTCTCATGAGCCCCTCTCCCATCATTGCTCAGAAGCGGCAGCGTATGCACACGTTGGCAAGCGTTCTCATGCTCAGCCTGTTCCTGCTGCTACTCACGAATCCCGGCATCGCCCAGCAGACCTCTTCAGAGGGCGAAGAGACACGTCGTCAAATCCAGTCCATCGCCACGCAGCTCACGCAGACTCAGCAGCAACTCGAAGCCTCGCAGCAACAGATTCTCCGCCTCCAGTCAGATCTGCTCGCCCTCCAGCAAAGACTCGCCCAATCAAGCCCGTTGCCAACTCCAGTGCCATCCGCAACATCTTCGTCAGCCGCAACGCTGACAGAGTTGGAAGAGCAGCAGCAGGTCATCGCCGCGCAGGTCAAACAGCATGACCAGACCAAGCTTGAATCCGCTTCCAAATATCCCGTCCACGTCACCGGTCTCATCCTGTTCAACTCCTTCGTAAACCGTGGTGTCCTCGACCAGATCGATCTCCCGTCCATTGCACTCCGCAACTCGGACGGCACCACCAGCAGCAGTATCGGCGCAAGCCTCCGTCAGACGGTCCTTGGCCTCCAGGCCGCTGGCCCGCGCGTCGCCGGCGCCCACACGTCCGCAGAGATCAACATCGACTTCTTTGGTGGAATCGCCTACAACAACTTCGGAACCTCTGCTGGCAATGTCCGCATGCGCACTGCCAATATCAATCTGGATTGGCAGCACGACCATTTGCAACTTGGCTTCACCAACTCGCTCATATCCCCGCTTTCGCCCACCTCGTACGCCACCGTGGGCGAGCCCGCGCTCGCCTGGGCAGGCAATCTGTGGACGTGGGCGCCGCAGCTCCGGTACACCCATAGCGCTCCCCTGCCCGGCAACCGTCACCTCATTCTCGAAGCTGGTCTCTGGGACCCTCCGGCTGCCGGCTACAACACCAACCAGCTCCTCCGAACCCCCTCGCCCGGCGAGCTGTCCGCCCAGCCCGCGTATGAGGGCCGCATCGCCCTTGCCGGATCATCAGAGGCCGACGGATTCCAGATCGGCGTCGGCGGCTACTATGGCCGTCAGAACTACACCGGCTTTGCCCCCGTTACCTCGTACGCCTCCACCCTGGACTTCCGTCTTCCCATCGGACCGCATATCGAACTCACCGGAGAAGGCTATCGGGGCCAGGCTCTTGGAGGCCTCGGCGGCGGCGTGTACAAGGACATCATCTTCGGCACCAACCCAAAAACAAGTGCCTTCGTATATCAGCCACTCAACGCCATCGGCGGCTGGACCCAACTCAAAGCTCGCTTCTCCCAGAACATCGAAACCAATGCCTCCATAGGCCTCGACAACGGATTCGCAAGAGACTTCCACGCCGTACTCCTGCCATCAACCGCCACCGCGTTGCAACTCAGGGCGCGCAATCGTATGTTCAGCACAAATCTGGTCTACTCGCCTAAGACCTACCTCATCGTTTCACCCGAGTACCGCCGCATTTGGACTTGGCCCATCACCGGCAGTGCGAATACTCTCGATGTGTTCACCCTTTCTGCCGGATACCGTTTTTAGGAGCACCCACTTGCGCCGTACTCTGCGGATGATCCCCATCTTCTGTCTGGCAACAGCCCCCGTCATGCACGCGCAGAGTCGTGCCGCGACCTTCACCGCGCATATCCAGATGGCCCCCTCCGCGCAGCACGCCCGACCGACCCCAGCTGGCGTCGTCCTCTGGCTCACGCCGCTACAGCCGCAGGAGTCCCGCCCCACCACACCGCATACCCCTCTCCGGCTCACGCAGAAGAACAAACAGTTCTCTCCCCACCTCCTCGTCGTCCCTATCGGCAGCAGCGTGGAATTCCCTAACCTCGACCCCTTCTTCCACAACGTCTTCTCCCTCTTCAACGGCAAGCGCTTCGACCTCGGCCTGTACGAGGCTGGCTCCAGCCGTTCCGTCCGCTTCGACCGCGAAGGCGTCTCCTACCTCTTCTGCAATATCCACCCGCGGATGGGTGCCATCGTTCTCTCGCTCCGCACCCCCTACTACGCCATCGCCTCCGCCACCGGAGACATCGCCATCCCAGGCATCCCACCCGGCGACTACCAGCTCAACGCCTGGGGAGAAAACGTCCAGGCAAATGACTCAGGAAGTCTCCTCAAGCCAGTTCACATCCCCGCTGCAGGATCGAACCTCGGAACCATCACGCTGCAACCCACCGCCAGCGCACTCTTCGGACACAAAAATAAATTCGGCGAAGACTACATGCGCGAACACACCGAACCCTACAAATAACGATCCCCGCCATACGCTGGCCCCTTCATTCCCCTCGCTCCGCATCACCCCTTACAATGGCGAGGAGGACTTGAGCGACCGAGGAGATTCACCATGTTTCTAGGGGTAGATGTTGGAACCGGTGGCACCCGCGCCATTTTAGTCGACCGCGAAGGCCGTGTCGTCGCATCCGAGTCCTGCGAGCACCTGCCCATCCACTCCGCCGAAATCGGCTGGGCCGAGCAGGATCCCGAAGACTGGTGGCGCGCCGCCCGTACCGCCATCACCGCCATCATGCAGCACGCCGCCACCGCAGGTCTCACCGTCGAGGCCGCCGGCCTCACCGGCCAGATGCACGGCTGCGTCATGCTCGATAGCACCGGCCAGGTCCTCCGCCCCGCCCTCATCTGGTGCGACCAGCGCACCCAGCCTCAGTGCGACTGGCTCCACGCCACCATCGGCTACCAGCGCCTTATCGAGCTCACATGCAACCCCGCCCTCCCCAACTTTACCCTCACCAAGCTCCTCTGGGTCCGTGAGCATCAGCCCGAAATCTTCGACCGCATCGCCCACGTTCTCTGCCCCAAGGACTACGTCCGCCTCCGCCTCACCGGCGAGTACGCCATGGACATGCAGGAAGCCTCCGGCACCCTCCTCCTCGACGTCACCAACCGCCGCTGGTCCGCGGAAGTCGCCGAAGCCGCCGGCATCCCCATGTCCTGGCTCCCGCGCCTCTTTGAAGGCCCCGAAGTCTGCGGTCGCATCACCCAGCAAGCCGCCTCCATCACCGGCCTCGCCGCCGGAACCCCCGTAGTCGCCGGAGCAGGCGACCAGGGCGCCGGAGCCGTCGGCATGGGCATCCTCGAACCCGGCTCCGTCTCCGCCACCATCGGAACCTCGGGCGTAGTCTTCGCCGCCACCTCCACTCCCACCAAGGATCCCCTCGGCCGCCTCCACACCTTCTGCCATGCCGCTCCCGGCATCTGGCACGTCATGGGCGTCACCAACGCCGCGGGCCTCAGCTTTCGCTACCTCCGCGACACCTTCGCCACCAACTCCAGCTACGACGACCTCACCGCCCTCGCCTCCAAGGTCCCCGCCGCCGCCGACGGTATGCTCTGGCTCCCTTATCTCTTCGGCGAACGCACCCCCCACCTCGACCCCAACGCCCGCGCCGCCTTCCTCGGCGTCACCGCCTCCCACACCCTCGGCCACTTCGTCCGCGCCGTCCTCGAAGGCGTAGCCTTCAGCCTTAAGGACACCTTCACCCTCTTCGCCGAGCTCAACATCCCCGTCCGTTCCATCCGCCTCGGTGGAGGTGGCGCACGCAGCCCCCTCTGGCGCCAGATTCAGGCCGACGCCTATAACCACCCCGTCGAACTCCTCGAAGCCGAAGAAGGCGGAGCCTTCGGTGCCGCCCTCCTCGCCGGAACCGGCGTCGGCGCATGGCCCTCAGTCCAGGCCGCCTGCGCCGCCACCATCCGCACCGCCGCCACCATCCACCCTATCCAGGGCGAAGCCATGCAGGCCGCCTACGTCCGCTACCGCCGCGCCTATCCAGCCCTCAAGTCCATCGAAACGCCCTAAGAATTAGCAATACAAGTTAGGTTCGCTCCCACCGAAGTTCGATCGCCCCCGCCGCCGTCGCTCGCTACACTTCAGACGGTATGTCGACCGCCCGCCCACGCACTCACCGAAACCAGTACCTCGCCGTCCTCGGCCTCGCGCTGGTCATGCGTCTGCTGGTCTTCTGGATCGTCTTCGCCAAACACCCCTCCGGCTGGCTCTACCAGCGCGGCATCGAAATAGGCCTCCTCGCCCAGGCTCTCCTCGTCGGCAAGGGCCTCAGCGCGCCCTTCGGCGGAGACACCGGCCCCACCGCCTTCATCGCCCCCGTCTATCCCACCTCGTAGCCGGAGTCTTCCGCCTCTTCGGCATCTACTCACACGCGTCTGAAGTCGTCATCCTCCTCGCCCAGATCGCCATTAATCTCCTCACCGTAGCCCTCATCCTTCACATCACCCGAAAACTCTCGGCCAACTCGCCCAGTCCCTCCTATCCGGCAAAGGCCTCAGCTCGCCCTTCCTGCGATCCAGAATCTCCGTCAGGTTGCCGCCCGTATCTTTCTGCACCATAATCCCCGTCACCAGCACGCGCAGATCCTGCGACGGCACACGGTTTAGCAACTGACCCAGCGCATCGCGTAGTGGCAATCCATAATTCTGCTTCTTGAAAATCTCGGCAAACTCATACTTCCCCGGCTTCAGTGCCTGGTCCGCCACAATGCTGATCGCAGCGTTCAACGAGTGGCCCGCGCGCAGAGGGCGAGACATCATATCGATGCACTCCGGCAGCGCCGCATTAAACGCTGCAATACGCCGCCCCGAAGGAAGCGCAGCACGCCCACTGGCGCATACGACAACATCAGCGCAGCAATCACCGCAACAGCCAGCATCCCGGTCAACAGATAGGTAAGACAAAGTGTCGCAAAGCCCAGCCCGAACATCGTCATCATCACCGTACCCATCGATGTGTGACTATCCGCCTGCAGGATTAGCATCTTGAACTTGTGCGCAATCGAAGAAGTCTCAAACATTTCCTCCAGCCAAACGAACGACCCTTCTTGCTGTCGCTTCAGATACTGCCCGATATCGCCGACACCCGCGCTCAGCTCACCAGGAGCCGCCTTGGCAAGAGCCGCCACGTTGAACAGCGTCTCCCGCAGACGACCGCGCATCAGCGCCATCCCAATGCCCATCACGCCGCCGGCCAGTGCCGTCAGCACCAGCAGATACACCGAATTGGAGAGCCCGGCTATGCAGCCCACGGCGGCGATCAACTTCACATCACCCGCGCCCATGCCGCCTGACAGGTAGAAAATCAAAAAGATAACGCCGCAAAGAAGTTGAATAAAGAACTGGGCAAGCAGTACAACGGAAGCCCGAAAAGTTGGGGGGGCTCCCATGAACGCCAATCCACCGGCGCTCAGTGGGAGGTTAGAAAGCACTCGTAAGACTGGTGCCGATCGACTCAAACGCCGTGCTCATCGTTGTCGCCAACGTCCTCATGGATGCAACTGCGCCAAGGCCAACCAGCGCCGCGACCAGTGCGTACTCGATCAAATCCTGACCAGACTCATCGGCCAGAAGATTCTTAATGTTCTGTTTGAAGCCCTTCATTGTGTTCTCCTTTTAGTGTCTGTAGCTACTTATGAAGCTAGGACCCGGGTGACTGGCCAAACTTGGAGTCACCTCCCCACTCCAACAATGACTACAAGGTCGTATGCCCTTCGCCATTCAGGGCAAGACCGGTACCAGAATCAGCGCAACATGCAAGCAAACCCACCCCCACCCCAACAAAATCACCCAAACGGCTCAAACCAAATTGCTTTTCCCATTCATCCAATCCCGCCTTGTCCCGCCCGTATTCCCGTTTCTGTTTTTCCACCCCGCCCTTCACCACTGTGGTTAAATTGACCCCACACCACCCCGCCATGAATCCGCACCCCTCCCATCCCGGAATGCCTTCTTCCATTGGAGCCTTCCGCCTCGCTGGCTCACTCGGTGCCGGCGGCATGGGAACCGTCTATCTCGGCGAGCGAATCGAGCAGTTCGCCCAGCGCGTCGCCATCAAAATCCTCCACCCCGACCTCTTCGCCTCCGGCCCTTCCGCCACCTTCACCCAGGAAGGCAGCATCCTCACCACGCTCGACCACGCCAGCATCGTCCGCCTCCTCGATCGCGGAACCTCCCCCGAAGGCCTCCACTACATCATCATGGAGTTCATCGACGGTCTCCCCATCGACCAGTTCTGCGACCTTCGCCGCCTCTCCCTCCAAGAGCGCATCCACCTCCTCCTCGAAGTCATCGACGCCGTCGACTACGCCCACCGTCATCTCGTCGTCCACGCCGACCTCAAGCCCGCCAACATCCTCGTCACCAGCGAAGGCAAACCCAGGCTCCTCGACTTCGGCATCGCCCACTTCCTCTCCGCCACCGCCACCAATCCCGAAGCCTCCCACGCCTTTACCCCCCACTACGCCAGCCCCGAGCAGCGCAGCGGAGAACGCGTCACCGTCGCCACCGACGTCTACGCCCTCGGCATCCTCACAACCCTCCTCCTCGGCGGCACCACCTCCACCCAACCCATCACCCAAACCCTCAAAGCCCTCCAAACCTCAGAATCAGAAAACCTCGACACCATAGCCGAAGCCCGCTGCACCACCCCTGCGGCCCTCATCACCGCCCTCACCGGCGACCTCGAAGCCATCCTCCTCAAAGCCATCCAAACCCCACGCGATGAGACACCCCGCTACGACACGGTAGACGCCCTTCGCGACGACCTCCGCCGCTACCTCACCGGATGCCCCATCACCGCGCGTCCCGCCACTCCCCTCCAGCGCACCGGCATGTGGATCCGTCGCCATCGCCTCGCCGCCGCCATGGTGCTCCTCCTCGTCACCACCATCGTCCTCAGCACCGCCGGGGTCATCTGGCAGACCGCCCACGCCACCCGCCAGCGCCGCATCGCGCAGGAAAGACTCCACGACCTCGTCCGCCTCACCGGAATCCTCGAAGGCGAGCTCTACGACTCCGTCAACCCACTCCCCCACTCCGAAAGCGCCCGCAACTCCCTCCTCAAAGGCGCCACCGACACCCTCGACACCCTGGCCCACGACGACAGCAAAGACCCCGTCCTCGCCCTCCAGGTCGCCGAGCAGTACGAGAAACTAGCCCGCCTCCAACTCACCCTCAACACCCCCCAGGCCACCGCCAACGCCCTCGCCGACATCAACAAGGGAATAGCCCTCCTCCAGACCATCCCCGCCACCGACGACCAGCACCCAGCCGCCCAAAAGCAACGAGCCGCCCTGCAATCCCTCCACCCCACCGCCAAACCTTAAGACTGCAACAACACCCGAGCCTGCGCCGCCATCTCCGGATTCCCACTCGCATTCGGATGTTTCGCAATCTGCTCCAGCACCCGCTGCGCCGTCTTCTTCGCCTCCTCCGTCAGCCCGGCGTTCTTCTGCGCAACCGCCAGGTTCACCAGGATGTACGTATCAGGACTCTTCATCGGGGCCGCCGCCCTCTGCGCAAACGCCAGCGCCTCCGCAGCATCCCGATGCACCGCATTCAAATGCTCCGCCGCCATCGAAAGCACATACTCCTCCGCATCAGGCTTCTCAGCCAGCGGCACCATCTCGGCCACGCCCGCATCAATCAGCCGATTCCCTTCTGCCACCTTCCCCACCGCCGCACTCGCAGCCCCCACCCGCAACAGCGCCTGCGCGTGGAACGCCTTCCAGTTCATGCTCCTCGGATCCTTCTTCACCAGCGCATTCATACTGTCCAGCATCTCCTGGCTCACCGTCAGCTCTTCCGGCAGCCGCCCCAGCAGGTGGTACCCCTTCGCCATCGAAATATCGAACGTCACCAGGTCGAACAGCGCCCGCCCATCCTCCGGATCACGCGCCACGGCCTTCTGCATCCGCTGGTGGACCGTATCGAACATTGCCAGCCCCTCAGCCACCCGCCCCGTCCTGATGTAGATCTGCGCCAGCCTCTGCCGCAGCGGATCATCCGCCCGTAGCACCCGTGCAGACTTCTGCTCCTCCGGCGAAAACCCACTCAACACCTTCAACCCTTCACTCAGCAGCGCAGCGGCCTTATCCTGGTCTACGTCCGCCTCCCGCATCCCGAGTTGCCACAGCGCAATCGCCACCCCCCGCCTGCAGTTCGCGCATGCCGGATTCATCTTCAAGCTCCGCCCATAAAACTCCCGTGAATCCTGGTAGCTCTGGATCGCCGTAGCCACATCCCCCAGCGAAGCCTTCCCCGTATTCCCATACACATCGCCATTCGTATTTAGTACCCGCCCCGCCTGCGCCAGCATCGCCGCATCCACGCCCGACGAAGCCGCAATCTTCCGGCTCGTCTCTGCCGCTGGCTTCAGATACTCCAGCGCCATCTTCGGCTCGCCCGCTCCCAGATATACCTGCCCCATCACCAGGTTCGCCGCCGCAGCCGCCTGCAGATACACCAGGTTCGTCGCGTCTCCAGCCACCAGCTTCGCCGACAGCGCAATCGCCTTATCCAGCGTCTTCATCGCGTTCGGCTCATCCCCCAGGTTCTCCTGGTACGGACTCCCCAGCAGCGCGCCCATCTGCGTGTAGGCCTGCACGCTATCCAGCTCCAGCTTCGGACTATCCGTCACCCGGTTCAGATCATCTAGATACACAATCGCCTGCGTTACGGCCTTCCGCTGCGCCGTCGTCGACCCCGGTATCTCCTTCAACTGCTCGAAATATCCCGTCAGCAGCAGATGCGCCAGCTTCCGCTCCTCCTCCACCCCCGCCTCCGCCCGCCTCTGCTCTGCGCGAGCCACCTGGCCCTGCCGCACCATCGCCGCCACTCCACCCACCAGCACCAGCAGCACCGCCGCACTCCCCACCAGCGCCACCCTGTGCCGTCGATAAAACTTCCCCACCCGGTACCGCCTGCTCCCCGCACGAGCCGCGACCGGCCGATCCTCCAGCGCGCGCCCGATATCCTCTGCCAGCGCACTCACACTTCCATACCGAGCCCCCGGCTCATACCGCACAGCCTTCAGCACAATCGCATCCACATCCCCAGCCAACCGCCCAGCCAACCCCTTCACCGCCGAAGGCGCAGCAAAATCTTCCTCCCGCAACCGCTCCAGGTACTGCCCCACCGGCAACCCATCCAAACCGTCCGGCAATCGCCCCGCCACCATCCGGTACAGCACCATTCCTAGCGAGTACACATCCGCCGCCGTCGAAACCGCGCCTCCCTCAATATGCTCCGGACTCGCATACCGCAGCGTCACCGCCCGCATCCCCGCCTGCGTCATCGCGGAATCCTGCTCCGCCGCTCCCAGCAGCTTGAATGTCCCAAAGTCCAACAGCTTCACCACACCCTCTGCCGTCACCATCACATTCCCCGGCTTCAGGTCGCGATGCAGAATCAGATTCCGATGCACATACCCCACCGCCTCGCATAGCTGCAACATCAGCCGTAGCTTCTCCTCCAGCGTCACCGCCGCATCATCACAAACCTCATCCAGCCGACGCCCCTCGACGTACTCCATCACCACGTACGGCGTCCCATCCTCCACCCCACCATCCAGCAGCCGCGCAATATTTCCGTGCTCCAGTTGAGCCAGCGTCTCCCGCTCTCGCAAAAACTGCGAAACCGCTGGAGATGCCCGCAGATGCCGCCCCATCACCTTCACCGCCGCCGCCTGCACAAACCCTTCCACCCGCCGCCCCAGGAACACCACCCCCATGCCCCCGCGCCCCAACACCCGCTCTAGCTCAAAAACCCCCAGCCGCCGACCCACCCACGCTTCAGCCCCATCGCCACGCTGCAACACCCCGTCCTCTGTCAACGAAGCGCCCGTCGCCAGCTTCTCCTCCACAGCCGAGTCCGACTCCAGCATCGCCAGCAGCTGCGCCACCAGCGTCGCGTCCCCTCCGCTCCACTCCCTCACCTTCGCCACACGCTCCGCCGCCGGATACGCCATCGCCGCATGGAACAGCTCCTCCATCCGCCGCCAGCGCACCTCCGTCGCATTCGCAATCGGCTCCATCAGCTCCTCCTCACCATCAGATCGCCCCCACCTTCCCACCCGCATTCAACTGCGCATGAAGCCAGCTCCGCGCAAATTTCAGGTCCCGCTCCGCCGTCGCCAGCGAAATCCCCATCACCTCCGCCGCCTCTTCCATCGTCAATGCGAGGAAGAACCGCAGCTCCACCAGCTGCGCCTTCCGCGCATCCATCTTCTCCAGCTTGTCCAGCACCGTATTCAAATCCAGCACCTGCTCCGGCGAGCTCCCCACCCACGCCAGCTCATCCGAGAGCGGCAGCCGAATCGCCCCCACCCCGCCCCGCCGGTCCGCCAGGTGCGCCCGCGCATGGTCGTTCAAAATGTTCCGCATCATCTTCGCCGCGAACACAAAGAAGTGGACCCGGTCGTACCAGGTAATCTTCCGCTGGTTCAGCAGCTTCAGATACACCTCGTTCACCAGGGCCGTCGGCTGCAGCGTATGGTCATCCCGCTCGCGCCGCATATACCCGCTCGCAATCGCGTGTAACTGGTCATAGACCAGCGGAATCAGGTCGTCCAATACCTCGGGCTCGCCCTCACGCCACCTTTGCAACAGCAACGTTACCTCACCATTTGCGTCATCCATACGCGACTGTCTCTCAAAAGGCCTACCCGGCAAACCCCTGCCTTCCAAACCAGGCCAGGCAGCAATAGTCTGCGGGCCTCTGATGCTAAACTGAGTCTGCCAAGGCGGCAACCAACGCGAACCACCACCACCCCGCACCACCCCACGCGCCCGCTTCCTCCGCCCCTTATATCCCATGACATCGACCCCCGAAATCGCCTCCGCCGCCACGCCTGTTCGCGTCCGCATCGCCCCCTCTCCCACCGGAGATCCCCACGTCGGCACCGCCTACATCGGCCTCATCAACTACATCTACGCCCGCCAGCGCGGCGGCCAGTTCGTCCTCCGCATCGAGGACACCGACCGCGCCCGTTTCGTCGCCTCCTCCGAGCAGATGATCTTCGACGCCCTCAAATGGGTCGGCCTCACCTGGGACGAAGGCCCCGACGTCGGCGGCCCCTACGGCCCCTACCGCCAGTCCGAGCGCACCGAAATCTACCGCGAGCACGCCGAAATTCTCCTCGCCAACGGCACCGCCTACCGCGCATTTGAAAACGCTGAAGAACTTGAGGCACTGAGACAGCGCCAGATCGCCGCCAAGCTCCCCCCACGCTACGACGGAGCCCACCGCGACCTCACCCAATCCCAGATCGACGCTTACCTTGCCGAAGCCCGCCCCTACGTCATCCGCTTGAAGGTCCCCGCCGGCTCAACCACCTTCCGCGACGAACTACGCAACGACATCACCTTCGAGCACTCCAACGTCGACGACCAGGTCCTCATGAAGTCCGACGGCTTCCCCACCTATCACCTCGCCAACGTCGTCGACGACCACCTCATGCGCATCACCGACGTCATCCGCGCCGAGGAGTGGATCTCCTCCACCCCCAAGCACGTCCTTCTCTACCAGGCCTTCGGTTGGCAGACCCCGCGCTTCTGGCACATGCCCCTCCTGCGCAACATCGACAAGTCCAAAATCTCCAAGCGCAAGAACCCCGTCTCCCTCGTCTACTACCGCCAGGCCGGCTTTCTCCCTCAGGCCGTCATCAACTTCCTCGGCCTCATGGGCGGCGGTATGCCCTCCCCCACCCCCGTTGAAGTCGTCAACGGCGCCAAGGAAACCGAAATCTTCACCCTCGAAGAGATGATCCAGCGCTTCGAAGTCCCCGCCATCCGCCTCGGCGGCCCCGTCTTCGACCTCACCAAGCTCAAGTGGCTCAACTCCGAGTACCTCCGCGCCTTGTCCCCTGGCGACTTCTTCGCGGCGCTTCGCGAGACCATCCTCTCCGACCGCTACCTCGGCGAAATCGCCACCCTCATCCAGACCCGCGTCGAAACCCTCGGACAGTTCGGCGAACTCACCTCCCTCTTCTTCCGCGACGACGTCCTGCCCTCCACCGAAGTCTGGGTCCCTAAAAAGCGCACCCCCGAGGAGACCCTCGCCTTCGCCGCCGAGCAACTCACCGTCCTCGAAGCAACCGACTGGACCACCGAAGCCCTCGAAGCCGCCCTCAAAAATCTAGGCGAAGCCCACACCTGGTCCGTCAAAGAAAACTTCATGCTCCTCCGCGCCATCCTCAGCGGCAGCACCATGTCCCCACCCCTCCTAGAGTCCATGGTCATCTTCGGCAAAGCCCGCACCCTCGACCGCCACCGCCGCTTCCTGGACACCCAAAAGAAAACACCCCGAAAGCCCTAATTCGCCATCTCTGTTGCTCTTGCCGTCGCTCTTGCCGTCGCACTTGCCGTTGCTCTTGCTCTTGCCGTTGCCGTTGCTCTTGCCGTTGCTCTTGCCGTTGATCTTGCCGTTGCTTTTGCCGTTGTCCTTGCCCCTGGGGTAGGTCCAGGCTTTAGCCTGGACATTAAGACCCACCTCAAACCCGGGCTTTAGCCCCCGCGGT